>Ga0210384_10000658_pt1 | contig 51833 bp, 33 predicted proteins | sample IncBWH2MmetaG_FD_160574 | JGI IMG/M metagenome (GOLD analysis project Ga0210384, IMG submission 160574) | Forest soil microbial communities from Barre Woods Harvard Forest LTER site, Petersham, Massachusetts, United States - Inc-BW-H-2-M | ecosystem: Environmental > Terrestrial > Soil >... | reverse complement strand
TTCTCGCAGTTTGCCAATACCAAGAAGATTTATGTTTTGCGGACGGAGAACGGAAAGCAGGAGAAGCTGCTTTTCGACTATAAGGCGGTGATCAAAGGCGAGCATATGGAACAGAACATACTGCTCAAGCCCGGCGACACTGTAGTGGTGCCGTAGGAGATGAGGATCACCAACATGACCCGGAAACTTCCAATCGTACTGGCCGCGGTTCTGCTGTGGGGAGCAGCCGCCTGGGCACAGCAAGATACGACGCAGACACCGCAAGAACCGCCGCGCACGCCGCCGGTGCCTGCATTCGGGGAAGGCCCGCCGCCGCAGCAGATAACACAGGCGCCGCCGGTTACCTCGCTGGATGAAGCATCGCTCGAGCCTGCGATTGCAGCGCGCAGTTTCCTGCAACCCGGCGTGCACGTGGTGGAGTCGGTAAACAGCGATCTGGGCACGAACGGTGTGGTTGGAATTACGCGAGTCCTGGGGAGCCTGGATTTGCTGCGCTTGTGGAGCCGCTACAGTTTTTCCCTGGACTACGTGGGCGGCCTTTCTCTATATAGCGACCAAGCGGGCCAGCCTTCGCAAGTTCACATGATGGATGCATCGCAACGCTACTCGTGGCGCACAGGGCAGATCCAGGTTCGGGACGACTTGACCTATTTGCCGGAAGGCTCGTTTGGCTTTAGCGGATTTGGTGGAGCTGGCGGTGGATCGGGCGGAGGGTTGGGAACCACGAACAGTTTCGGCTCTCTGGGAGTGGATCCGCGCCTGACCAACGGCGTTTCAGTTGATATCCGCGAAAGCCTGACCCCGCGATCTTCGGTGACAGCCGCCGGCGGTTATACGTTCACACACTTTTTGAATAGCTCGACTCCGGGCAATACGGGCACCATCGACAGCACACAGGTGAGCGCACAGGCCGGCTATAGCCATGTGCTGAATCGCACTGACCAGTTGGGTTTGCAGTACGGATATCAGCAGTTTCAGTTTCCCACGCAGGGCGCGGGCACGATTGATTCGCACACGTTCCAGGGAATCTACGAACACCAGATTACCGGGAGAATGGATCTGATTCTGGGTGCTGGTCCGCAAATCACGACGATCATGGTTCCCGCGACGACAATCCTCAACCCGAACCCACCGCCCCCGACGATCCCCGTCCCAGCCAACTCGACGACGCGGATTTCAGCAAGTGTGCGGTCCAGCCTGCGCTACCGTCTGCCGCGAGCTTCGATCTCGTTGAACTACGACCGGCACACGACGGCTGGTTCAGGCATTCAGTTGGGATCGCAAAGCGACATAGCGCGATTTACTTACGGACGGCCTTTGAGCCGGTTGTGGAACGCCACGGCCGATGTGGGATATTCGCGGCACAGCGCGCTGCAATCGCCAAAAGGCAATGCGTTGGGTGGCGTGTACCAGTCTGGATTTGGGGGCGCGGGCGTAAGCCGCCGCCTGGGGCGTTTTTTCAGCCTGCAGCTTCACTATCAATACGACTACGAGTATTTCAACGGACATTCTTGTCCGGCGGGGCTGACCTGTTCGAGCTCGATCAACGGACACACGCTGAACCGCCAAATTGGGGACATCACCTTGAGCTGGCATCCGGCGCCGATCAAGTTGGACTAAGCCTGGACTAGGCGGCGGGGAATGTACTGCGGCAAATTTTTAGGATAAAAGCTGCCTTCGAGCAGCGGGAATGAGACTACGAACATGATTATGAACCGGGCACTTGGGATGGAAGACTACCTTGGTATGTTGCGCCGCCAGAAGTGGTGGATTCTTGTTCCGGCGTTGATTGCGCCGGCGTTGGGCTTTCTTGTTTCCTACGCACTTCCAGCGAAGTATACATCGACCTCGGCGGTACTCGTGGAGGGGCAGCAAATCCAAGGCGTTGCTCCCATCGTTACGGCGGATCTCGTGCAGCGCATCATCACCATGGAGCAACAAATTCTCAGCACGAACCGGCTGAAGCCGGTGGTAGTACGGCTGGGCCTGGCGAAGGAGGAGAATGCGGAAGGCGTGATGGGCGACATCCGCGACAACCTTAATATTCAGCCGATGAGCGAGGATTTAGCCAAGACCGCCGGTGCTGCCGCCGCGCCTGCGACTGCGGCGAAGAAAAAACCGGGCGCACCGGCGGAACCGGATTTTGCGGGTTTTAACGTGAGCTACACGGCAACTAATCCTCGCATGGCGCAGCAGCTTTGCAACGAGCTGACGTCGATGCTGCTCCAGGAAAACCTCATCGAACGCGAGCGCGTGGCGCAGAGTTCCACAAGCTTTTTCGAGCGGCAACTGCAGGAGGCAAAGGGCGCTCTCGACGAATATGACTCGAAGCTGGCCGCTTTCAAACGGCAGTATTTAGGGCAGCTTCCGGGTGATGAAGATAGCAACCTGCGCATTCTGATGGGCCTGAATTCGCAGTTGGATGCGAACGTCCAGGCTCTGAACCGGGCGCAGCAGGACAAGACGTTCGCCGAGTCGACGCTGGCGCAGCAACTGACGGCGTGGAAGGCGTCGGGAAATACGACCAGCCCGCAAGCTCTGGACCAGCAAATGGCGGCCTTGCAGGCCCAGCTCCTGCAGGCACAGGGCCGTTATACCGAAGATCATCCCGACGTCATCAAGCTCAAGCGCGATGTCGCGGAACTGAAGAAGAAAATGGAAGAGGCGAACTCCACGCCAGTCACAACAGAAGATACGCAGAAGGCGAGCGCGTCCGAACCTCCCGAGATTCGCCAACTCCGCTTGCAGATTCACCAGTACGACCAAATCATTGCCCAGGCAACGCGCGACCAGGGACGGCTGCAGCAGCAGATTGTGTCGTATCAGAGCAAAGTGGCCATCAGCCCGACGGTGGAAGAACAATACAAGCAGTTAACCCGCGACTACGATACGGCGCAGAAGACGTATCAGGATTTGTTGGCCAAACGCAGCGCCTCGGAAACCACGCAAGATGTGGAAAAGAGCCAGTTGGGCGAGCAATTCAACTTGCTCAACGCAGCCGATCTTCCAGAGGCTCCCAGCTTTCCCAAGCGCTGGTTGTTTGCGCTTGGAGGATTGGGTGCGGGACTTGGTCTCGGGTTGGGACTGGCCCTGCTGTTCGAGTTGAAGGACGATTCGATCCGCACGGAGCCGGATGTCGAAGCGGTTTTGGAGTTGCCGACGCTGATTGCGCTGCCGTGGGTGGGATCAGAAGTGGAGAAAGCCGATTCCGACAGCCGTTCGTCTGTGTTCTGGCGGAAATCGAAGGAGTCGGAGACAGAAAAAGCGACGGTCGAAGTCTAGTGATGCAAGATCGAGTAATTCGAGATCAAGGAATAGAAGAGCAAGCGAGACACTATGTATAAAGAATTTTTCGGCCTTCGCGCCAATCCGTTCAACGTCAATCCGGACCCGCGCTACCTGTTTCTGACGCGGCATACCGAAGAAGCGCTGGCTTGCCTAACCTATGGCATTCAAAGCCGGAAAGGCTTTGTACTGCTCACGGGCGAGGTTGGCACGGGCAAGACCACGCTCATCAACAAACTGCTGGAGTGGTTGCGCGTCCAGCAGGTAGCGACCGCGTTCATCTTCAATTCCCGGCTGAACACGACGCAGTTCCTCGATTTCATGATGGCCGATTTTGGCATTACGTGTGAATCGAGACTGAAGAGCCAGGTGCTGTTGCGGCTCTACAACTGGCTGCTGGACCGCTATCGCGCGGGGGAGACGGCCGTTCTGATCGTAGATGAAGCGCAGAACCTCTCCGACGAAGTGCTGGAGGAAATCCGGCTGCTGACGAATCTGGAGACTTTCACGGAAAAGCTGTTGCAGATTGTTCTGGTGGGTCAACCGGAATTGGAAGCGAAACTGCGTCAGCCCCAGTTGCGGCAGTTGCGGCAGCGCGTGACGCTACGCGCGAAGACGCATCCGCTGATGCTCGACGAAGCGCGCTCCTACGTCACCCAGAGATTGCAGATTGCCGGTTCGAATGGCCAGATGATCTTCGAGCCCGAGTCGATCGACGTGATCTATCGCTATTCGGGTGGTATTCCCCGCGTCGTCAACATGCTTTGCGAACATGCGCTGGTGAGCAGTTTTGTAGACCAGCATAAGACGGTTACACCGGCCGTGATTGAGGCCGTGGCCCGCGATTTCGATTTGCATGATAGCGGTACTCCGGATGGGGTGACAACGGCGGCAGTGGCGGCGAATCCGGAAAAACTCGACGTGGTGGAAGCGCTGCGCACGTTGGCAACGTTGGCGGATCGGCTGCGCCGGCCCGACCCTGAACATTCTAAGGAAGGAAAGATATGAGCCGTATTCATGAAGCACTGAAGCGTGCGGAGCAGGAACGAGGATCCCATCCGGGAGCCCCGGTGGATCACGTGCTGGAGACAGATTCGCAGCAGGGAATCATGGCACGAATGGCGGGAGTGGCGGTGGCGGATGCTCCTTTGACGTTCGAAGCCCTCCAGGCGCGGACCGCACGCGTGCCCTGGAGACCCGATCCGAAAACGATGTTGTTTTTCGGGGGAGCGGATCAGGGCATGGGCAAAGAAGAGTTGCGGACGCTGCGTTCTCGCCTCTACCAGATGCGCGAGAAGAAGCCCTTGAAGAAGATTCTGATCACCAGCGCGTTGCCCAAGGAAGGCAAGAGTTTTGTGGCCGCGAACCTGGCGCAGGTCCTGGTGCAGCAGCGGGGCCGCAGAGTTTTGCTGATCGATGCCGATCTTCGGGCCGCGCGCCTGCATGAATCGTTCGGGACAACTGTCCAGCCGGGCCTTTCCGACTACTTGATGGGAGAGAAAGACGAGTTCACGGTGATGCAGCAGGGTTCGATGGAGAATCTGTTTCTGATCCCCGGGGGCAAGTCGGCGTCGAATGCAGCCGAGCTGCTGTCCAACGGCAGACTCAGGACGCTGATGAGCCGGGTGGAATCGATGTTTGACTGGATCATCGTGGATTCTTCACCGGCAGCGCTGGTGTCCGATGCCAGCCTTCTGGCCAACGATTGCGATGGCGTGCTGATGGTTGTGCGGTCTAACGCCACGCCCTCGGAGGCGGCGCGGCGGGCGCGCCTGGAATTTGCGCCGGAGCAACTGCTCGGCGTCGTTCTGAACGGAATTGAGGCGAGGGCAAGTTCGTACGCCATCTACCACTATCCAGCTTACGGGCAGGACGCCGACTCGAAAAAGGGCTAAGGACTAAGGACAAACAAGGGCTGAACGCGTGATCCGACTGTTCAATGTCTATTATCCGGTTCGCACACTGGTTCTGCTGGTGGGCGAGGTTCTGATTGTCTGGACCTCGTTCCTACTGGCGACCCTGATGCAGTACGGGTATGGGCCGGATAGTTACATCGCGTTGAACTACGAGGGCGGATACTACAAAATTCTGGGCGTGACCGTGATTGTTGTCGTCGCGTCGTACTTGTTCGACCTGTACGATCCGGCGCAGGTGGAAGAGCGCGGAGAGCTGTATTTCCGTCTGCTGTTGGTACCGGGACTTCTGGCGCTGCTGCTGGCGGCGATCGGATATCGATATCCGAATCTGATGTTGGGCAAGAACGCGTATCTGATCGGGTTGGTGATCTTGACCATTTCGCTCTTTGCCTGGCGCGCTGCCTACCACTGGCTGGTGCAGCGCGAAGCGTTGCAGGACAACGTATACGTGCTGGGGATTGGGGAACGCTCCCAGCGGCTGGTGCAGGGAATGCGGCGGCGGTCGGACTTGGGCATGCGCGTGGTGAGTTGGACGGGGGAGATGGAGGGTCCGGTCAACCGCGAAAGCCTGGGTGCTCATCTGCTGGAGGCGGTGCGGCAGCACAAGATTCACCACGTCATCGTGGCCCTGGCGGACAGTCGTGGCACACTGCCGGTGAAAGAACTGCTGCACCTCCGGCTGCAGGGCGTCAAGATCGAAGAAGCGACTTCGCTGAACGAACGCATTTCCGGAAAAATTGAAGTCGAACATTTGTATCCGAGCTGGCTGATTTATGCCGAGGGATTTCGGTTCAGTCCCATATTCCGGCTGCTGCGGCGGGTGTTTTCGCTGGTCGCGTCGTTGTTGCTGTTGTTGCTGGTTCTGCCAGTGATTCCGCTGGTGATATTGGCCATCAAACTCGATTCCCGAGGACCGCTCCTCTATAAACAGGCGCGTGTGGGCCGCGGAGGGCTTGTGTTCCACTGTTATAAATTCCGTACCATGCGTCCAAACGCAGAAGCGGATACGGGACCGACGTGGGCCGGGGATGACGATCCGCGAATCACGCGTATCGGAAAGTTCCTGCGGAAAGCACGCCTGGACGAAGTGCCGCAGCTTTGGAATGTTTTGCGCGGTGATATGGCTTTTGTGGGACCGCGGCCGGAGCGGCCGGAGTTTGTGGAATGGCTGACCAAGGAGATTCCGTACTATCCCGTGCGCCACGTGGTGCGGCCCGGGATTACGGGCTGGGCGCAGGTTCGCTACCGCTACGGCAATACGGTGGAAGACGCTAAGGAAAAGCTGCAATTCGACTTGTTTTATATAAAGAACAGGTCCATGGGCCTCGACTTCCTGATCATGTTCCAAACCGTCAAGACTGTGTTGTTCGGACGGGGCGCGCGATGAAGTGGGTATTTTGGCTTTCGGTGGGACTTGTTGTCCACGCCTACCTTGGCTACCCGGCCTGGTTGTGGCTGCGCAGCCGGTGGAAGGCGCGGCCGGTTGTACGGGGCGCGGTTACGCCAACCGTATCCATCGTGATGGCGGTCCGCAATGAAGAGGCAGCCCTGCCGCGGAAGCTGCGCAATCTGACTTCGCTGGACTATCCCAGCGACCGGCTGGAGATCGTGGTCGTATCCGACGGTTCTACTGATGGAACGGAAGCCATTCTGCGGGAATGGGCGGACCGGGGGGCTGTTCGTCCGGTTCTTCTGGCCGAACATAAAGGTAAAGCTTGCGGGTTGAATCAAGGTCTGTCGCTGGCGCAGGGTGAGTTGGTGGTGTTTACGGATGTGCGGCAGTTCATCGAGCCGGGAGCCATTCGACTGCTGGCGGAGAATTTTGCCGATGCCGGGGTGGGTTGCGCGAGCGGGGAACTCATGCTGGGAAACCCGGAAGGCGGCGAAAGCTCGAGCGGCATGGGATTGTACTGGCGCGTGGAAAAGAAAGTGCGTGAGCTGGAGTCGTTGTCCGGATCCGTGATCGGGGCGACTGGAGCCTTGTACGCGGCGCGGCGGGCCTTGCTCTCCGAACTGCCGGCGGACTTGATTTTGGACGATGTGTTTCTGCCGATGGGCGTGATTCGCCGGGGATTCCGTGTAGTGCTGGATTCCCGTGCGCGGGCCTGGGACCAGCCCGATCTGGGCGCAGGGCGCGAGTTCTGGCGCAAAGTACGGACGTTGAGCGGGAACTATCAATTGGTGCAGGCGGCGCCGTGGCTACTAAGCGGGGAAAATCCAGCGCGGTGGAATTTTGTGAGTCACAAGTTACTGCGCTTGCTGGTACCGTTCGCGCTGGCCGGCCTTTTGTTGAGTTCCGCGTGGGTTGGAGGGTCATTTTACCTGACTTGCCTGGCGGCGCAGTTGGGGTTTTACATGCTGAGTTTATTGGCGACACTGCCAGCCCGGCTGGGAGTCCTGGGCCGGGTGGCGGACGCAGCACTAACGTTTGTGGTGCTCAATACGGCGGCTTTGGTGGCATTCCGGAACTTTGCTCTAGGCCGCAAGACAGTTTGGAGCCGGTAGGAGCGAGAGAACTATACATGGCAACCGCAGCAATCAGTCCGGCGCCGTTACTCAAGAAAGCCGTTGACCAGCCAAAGCTCGCCTATTTGGCGCTGCTGACATTCACATTCCTTTATTACACTCGGCCGGAAGACTTCATTCCTGGGCTGTCTCTGATTCCGATGAACAAGATTACCGGCGCGATCGCGCTGATCGGACTGCTCGTGAGTTTAGGGGGCAAAGACAAAGTCAAGGTTCCGATGGCGGTCAAGGTCTTGATGCTGCTGCTGGTACAAATGTTTTTTGCATCCCTCGTCGCAGTTTCCGGGGCACAAGCGGTGGACACGACCATCAATAAGTTTTCCAAGGGGATCATTATCGCGCTGCTGATTGGAATGATTGTGACCACCCTGAAACAGATGCGAACGTTGTTATTTATTCAGGGCGCGTCCGTCATAGCGGTTGCGTTTTTTTCGATTCTGATTAATCACGGCAAGTACGACCGCTTGTACGGGATACAAAAAGGGATACTGTTTAATCCCAACGATCTGGCGATCAACATTGCAATCAGTTTTCCATTGTGCGTGGCATTTCTTCTGGTCACCAAGGGAATCTTCAGGAAAATACTGTGGAGTTTTGGCCTGATAACAATGTTGTACGGGGTCTACGCCACCTATTCCCGCAGCGGGCTCATCGCCATCATCATCTCCGGGATCATCTGTTTCTGGGCTTATGGCATCAAAGGCAAGCGAAGGGGAATTCTTGTCGCAACGGCTCTGCTGGGTGTGGTAGGACTGGGTGTGGTGGTGAGTTCGGCGACGTATCGCGCCCGCGTAGCAAGCCTTTTCGCGGGGGGCGATATCCAAGATTCGGGAGACCACGGCTCGCTGGAAAAGCGGTCGTACCTGCTGAAATTGAGCCTGAGTCTGGCGGCCCAGCATCCTGTCTTTGGTGTGGGTCCAGGATGTTACCCCATTTTTTCCGAGGGTTGGCAAGTAGCCCACAATACCTACACTGAATTTGCCGCAGAAGCAGGAATCCCGGGATTGAGCCTGTTCCTGCTGGCACTGACGGGAGCGTTCCGCAATATCAAGAACCTCAGGAAATCGCCCGGCTATCAGAAGGATCCAACCATAAGGTTGTACACCGATGCTCTCTGGGCCAGCCTTGCCGCCTATGTGGCGGGCGCAGCTTTTTCATCTACGGAATACAATCTCTTCCCCTATTTTGTGATCGCCTATACCTGTTCCCTGTACCGCATGGGGTATAGCTCCAGCTATGGCGAGCTCGAGCCGGAAGTCAAGAAGAGTAAGTGGACCCGTTTGCCGGCGCCGAAAACGGAAAAACTCGCATGGACGCGCTAATGACGGAACGCGCCAAAACAGATCGGAAACAGTTTGCCGCCTACGCGGAGGTGCAACCGTGTGCGGAATAGCGGGCCTCGTAGGCCGGGCGGACGAGCAGGTTCAGGCGGAGCAAGTCCACCACATGTGCGAAACCATCGTGCATCGCGGGCCCGACGATGAGGGAATCTATGCCCGCGGTCCTGTCGGGTTGGGAATGCGGCGCCTCAGCGTTATCGATCTTTCCGGCGGCCACCAACCCATTCACAACGAAGACCAGAGCGTTTGGGTGGTCTACAACGGCGAAATCTACAACTTTCTCGAATTGCGGCGCGAGCTCGAAGCGCTTGGCCACTCCTTTTATACCCACTGTGACACCGAAATCATTGTGCACCTGTATGAGGAGATGGGGGCGGAGTGCTTTAGCAAGCTTCGCGGCATGTTTGCAATCGCGCTCTACGATGAGCGCAAGAAATCCTTAGTACTGGGTCGGGACCGCTTGGGCAAGAAGCCGCTCTACTACGCTGAGCATCAGGGACGGCTCTACTTCGGATCGGAAATTAAGACGATCCTGGCCGTGGCTCCGGAGCTGGCACAGATTGACCCTGAGGGGCTGCTTGACTTCTTTTACTTCGGCTACATTCTCGATCCGCGTTCCTCTTTTCGCAGCATACGGAAATTGCCTGCGGGCCATTGGATCGAATTCAAGAATGGCAGCCTTAGCGCTGCCCGGCAGTATTGGGACGTCCCGGCGTATGGTACGTATCAACCCGCCAGCGAAGAGGAATGTCTTCAGGAACTGGAAAAACAGCTTGAAGAAGCGGTCCGCATACGGCTGATCGCCGATGTTCCTCTGGGGGCGTTGCTGAGTGGCGGCGTGGATTCCTCCATTGTGGTCGCGCTTATGGCGCGTTCCAGCTCGTCTCCGGTCAAGACTTTCTCCATCGCGTTCAACAACGAAAAATTCAGCGAGTCTGGTCATGCCCGGGCGGTCGCGGAGCGTTTTGGAACGGAACATCATGAGCTAGTAGTGGAAGCGGACATCGAACAAACGATTGACCACTTGACCCGAATGCTCGAGGAGCCTTTCGGCGACTCCTCGATGATTCCGACTTACCATGTGTGCCGCATGGCGCGTCAGCACGTGACGGTAGCGCTTTCCGGAGATGGTGGCGACGAGCTCTTCGCGGGATACGACCGCTATCTGGACAACATGAAACAGCAGCGCTTTGACCGCGTTCCACACTGGCTGGGACGGGCCTACCGCAAGCATATCCACGGTTTAGTGCCCGCTGCCGCCTATGGGCGGAATCTGTTGTGGAATGGTTCGCTGCCGGCTGGTGATCGCTTCTTGGATTCGGTTTCCTATCTGCCTGGACTGCACCGGGAGCAGGGTCTGTTTTCTCCGGAGTTTACGGAGGCAGCCTCGAAGTTGCCCGATCCCCTTGAGCAGGGCCGCGGGTGGCATGATCGCGAGCCTGCGCCGGATGCGCTCAGCCGCATGCTCTACCTGGACACCAAGTCGTATCTCAACGGCGACATTTTGGTGAAGGTGGATCGCATGAGCATGGCCACCTCGCTGGAGATGCGTGCGCCCCTGCTGGATCACAAATTTGTGGAGTGGGCCGCAAGCCTGTCCGCCGAGTGGAAGTTTCGCGGCGGAAGCCGCAAATACATTTTGAAAAAACTGGCGGAGCGGGTAGGCGTTCCTCCCGAAGTGATTTACCGCAAGAAGCAGGGTTTCCAGATGCCGCTGGTGCATTGGATGCGGTCGGGGCTGAAGGACGATCTCCTGCAAATTCTGCTGGAACCGCGTACCACACAGCGAGGCTACTTCCAGCCCGCCGCCGTCCGCAGACTCGTCGACGAGCACATCAGTGGCCGCCGCACACGCACTGGTGCTGTCTGGTGCCTGCTGATGTTTGAGCTCTGGCACCGCAACTTCCTGGAAGCGCGCGGATATTCCACGCAGCTAACGGGGATGCCCTTTATCTGTCCAATGGAAGGCCGAAGCGCAAGTGGTTCCATTTACGAATCAGAGCGGGAGCCGGTTACGGGAGGACGCGCTTGAGTTCTTCGGTTGCCAGTGCAAACGTCAGTCTAAAGACGAGTTCGATTCCGGCGTCCGCGCCCGGCGTATTTCTGATGACAAACACCGGAGACACCGGTGGGAGCGAACGCCAGTTTGCCGTGATGGCGGATGCTCTCGGTCGCGGCTCCTTTCGCATTGAGACCGGTTGCATACGGCGTTCCGGAAGCTTTTTGGATAACCTGCCCGACATCCAGGAGTTTTCCCTGGGGGGAAGTTTCTTCTCGTGGCACGCGCAGCAGAGCCGCTGGGCGCTGGCGCAGAATTTGCGCCGTCGGAAGATTGCGGTTGCCCATTCCTTCGATTTTTATTCCAACTTGATGTTGCTGCCCACGGCTCGCATGGCCGGAATTCCCGTAGTGATTGGAAGCATGCGGGAGTTGGGGGATCGCTGGAGCGCTGCGCAGACCAGGATTCTCAGTTGGGCGATGCGCTATCTTCCGGATCGTATCGTGTGCAATTCCCGCGCGGCGGTGGAACGATTGCTCGAACTCGGCGTGCCTTCCCGGTTGCCGGTTGTTATCCCCAATGCGCTGCCTTCGGAATGCTTCGATCCGATCGCGCCCGCGCTGCCGCGGACAGGAAAGACTCTGCGGGTGGGACTGGTCGCCCGCATGAACGAGAGGGTCAAGAATCATCCCGCTTTGTTGCGTGCCGCCGTACAGTTGGTTAAGGACATTCCGGATGTGGAATTCGTTCTGGCGGGAGACGGAAAACTGCGTCCCGAACTGGAGAAGCTGGCGGCGGACCTCGGGGTTTCAAGGCAGGTTGTGTTTCTTGGAGACCGGCGCGATATCCCCGCGGTTCTTGCTTCTCTCGACATCAGCGTGCTGACGTCGCTCTCGGAAAGCCTGCCGAATGCCGTGATGGAAGCGATGGCTGCGGGACTGCCGGTCGTAGCCACGAGGGTTGGTGGTTGTCCGGAGCTTGTGCGCCAAGGGGAAACGGGCTTCTTGGTGGATTCCGGCGATGATGACCAATTGGCCGAAGCGCTCAGGACACTGCTGACGAACGAGTCCTTGCGTCATCAATTTGGAGCGGAGGGCAGAAAAGCGGCACGCTCTCAATTCGGCGTTGAAAATATCCGAAAGCAATACGAAGACCTTTATACCGCGGCGTTGCACGAAAAACGATGGCAAGCGCGGTCGAAACCGGAGTGATGGTGAATAGCCCAGTGGCAGATTTCGTAGAACGCAAGACGGTGACGAGCCGCAGCAAGGCTCCCGTGTTTGTGCTGGGTTGCGTGCGCTCGGGGACGACGTGGCTCTATCACATGCTTCTCTCGGCTGGGAATTTCGCGGTGTATCGCGCGGAATCGAATGTATTCAACGTTCTCGAACCGCGGGTGGGAGATCTGCGGAAGGCGACTCACCGCCGTGAGTTGCTGGACATCTGGCGGCCTACCCGCATGTTCTCACGGACGGGGCTGGAGATGGCTGCCGTCGAGCCGAGGATTATGGCGGAATGCCGCAACGGCGGCGACTTTCTGCGCATCTACATGGAAATGATGGCCCAGCAGCAGAGAGTGGAGCGCTGGGCAGATTGTACGCCGGAACACATTCTGTACATGGAACGAATTCGCCAGACGATTCCAGATGCTCTGGTAGTTCACGTGATTCGCGATGGCAGAGATGTCGCGCTCTCGACGGAAAAGCAGAAGTGGATTCGTCCTTTTCCATGGGACAGAGGCGGAGAGCTTCTGGCGGCTGCCATGTTCTGGGAATGGATGGTCTTCCATGGACGTCGCGCTGGCCAAAAAATGGGCGGGAACTACAGGGAAGTACGCTATGAAGATCTGGTTTTGAAGCCGCGCGAAACTCTAGCCGATCTCAGTTCGTTTGTCGGGCAGGAACTCGACTATGAGCAGATTCTGAAAGTCGGCCTTGGCTCGGTGAGCAAGCCGAATACGTCTTTCGGGTCGGAAAGTTGCGGATCGGACAGAGGCGTCCCGGGCAAAGACGCCCCTAGCAAAGACGAGATGGAATTCAGCCCGTTGGGACGCTGGAAGCAGGCTTTGCCGGAGAAGACCGCAGCCCAGCTTGAGGCGATTCTTGGACCAGCACTGACGGACCTTGGCTATTCTCTTTCCACGGAGGCTCCGAAAGGCCTGGATCTGGTCCGGCTCCGGTGGCGGCGGGAGATGTATCGCACTTATTTTGAAAGCAAGCTATTTCTTAAACGGCAGAGTCTGTTCGCGCCGCTCCTGGTCCAGCGCGATCTGTCCTGGCTGGATTGACCGGCTTTACTATTTGATGATAGAGAGCAATGAACGGGCTATGAGGGACGCACCAAAAATTCTGCACATTGGCAACTACCCACCGCCCTTGTGCGGCTGGGCCATTCACCTGAAGCTGGTGGTCGATGAAATGCGTCGTCGCGGCCACACCTGCGAGATTCTCAAGATCAATGAGAACCGCGAGGTCAAGAGCCCGGACTACGTTGACGTCCAGGGAGGCTTCGACTACTTCCTCAAGCTTTGGCGTTTTAGCTTACGCGGATACCGGCTGAGCATGCATTGCAACGGTCAATCGAAGATTGGCTACTTGCTGGCGCTCGCCGCCATGCTGGTGGGACGGATGACCTTCCGTCCCGCGTATCTCACATTTCATGGCGGGCTTTCGCAGATGTATTTCCCGCGCCACGACTCTTCCAGGCTGCGCAGCGCCTTTTGGCTCCTGTTTACCTTGGCCGGCAAGATTGCCTGCGATAGCGAGGACATCAGCCGGGAGATTATTGGGTGCGGGATCGCACCGGATAAGGTCCACGCGATTTCGCCCTTCTCCTCACAGTATTTGGATTTTGAGGCTAGTTCGTTCGCGCCTCCGGTGGAAGAATTCCTGCGCACCCACGAGCCTGTGCTTTTTTCGTATGTGGCTTTCCGTCCGGAGTACGAACTGGACGTGATGCGGGAAGCTCTATCCCGCTTCCGCAAGGCCTATCCCAAAGCCGGTTTGATTTGGCTTGGGTTTCCGAACAAGGAAATGCCGAAGGCGGAAGAGTTCGCCGCAAGCTGGCCAGCCGAGGAACGCGGCAGCCTGCTGCTGCTCGGCAACTTGAATCACGATGAGTTTCTTACACTGATGACCCGCTCTACGATCAATTGGCGCTCACCCGTATGCGATGGCGTAGCGGCTTCTGTGCTGGAGAGCCTCACTTTGGGGGTTCCGGTTGTAGCCAGCGAAAACGGCCGCCGTCCGACAGGTGTTGTCACCTATCGCGAAACGGATCCCGACGACATGTGCGCCAAGCTGACCTTTGTGGTGGAGCATCTGCCCGCGATCCAAGCTTCTCTGCGGGAGAATGAATCGGAAGATAAAGTTGGAGAGAAAGTGGACTGGCTGGTCGGAACGAAGCTTCCGCAGCCGTCGCCGAAACCCGTCCCGGTGAGCTGAGGCTAGCGCTTCGCCGCCAGTGCCGAATCCCCGCTATACCTGATTCGTCACACCCGGTCGCTATCCTTGGTCAGACCTGATCTGTGAGACTCTCGGCCATTTCCGTGGTTTCGGCTTCGATCAGAGATTGGCTGGCGAGATCTCCAACCTCATAGACGCGCCGGGTGCGGACTGCCCACAGAAGTCCTACGCTGTAGATGAGCATGGCAATCGTGATTTCCGCTGCCAGAGGTATGAGGCGGTGAACCGGGAACCATTGCCGCATGGCGAGGAGTACGGCTACCAATGGCGCAGATAGAGCCAGCGGCAGAAGGTAGGCTTCGCGCAGGAAAGCCCCGACCCGAACGCCCAGCAAGCGGGAAAGGTAGCGCGGCATGAAGTAGAGCGCGGTGAAGCTGAGCGGAACCGCAGTCCCGATGGCGTCGCCGATCACACCCATGCGGCGCACCAGAACGATACTCAGGATCAGATTGGCCACACCTTCGATGGACGTAATCCAGGCCAGCATTTTGTGCTTTGCCATGCCAAAAAGTATGCGCGGAGTGGCGTTCTGCGCCAGGACCAGCGCGGTGGGAATCAGAATCACGACCAGTACGGGATAGCTGGCAGCCACATACTTTCGGCCTACCCAGGCTTCGATCACCGCCTTGCCCAGGATGACGAGAATGGCAGTGACGGGAAAAATAATGAGAGCGCACGCTCGATTTCCAGCAACATAAATCTTGCGCAGGCGATTGATGTCCCCTTTAGCGTCCGACTGGCTGGACATGGGCACGAAGATTTGAGCCAGAGCGCTGACTACCTCACCCGCATACTCCACCAGGCGGCCTCCGATGGAAAACTGAGTAATCGCGGCGGCGCCAAGGAACTTTCCGATCACGAGCACGTCGGTCTTGAATCGAAGCTTGTAGGCCACTTGAATGGCGAAGGTCACACCGCTGTAGTTGGCCATCTCGTTGAAGACGCTGCGGTCGACATACTTCCATCCAATTGGGATCGGCAGGATTCGGAATACGCAAACAGCGCGCGCTACGGCGCTCAACAAGGGTAAAAGGACCGTGATGATGCCGACCGTTAGCAATCCGTAGCCGCGGCGCAGAGCAAGGACGGTCAGGAGGGCGCGAACTAGGAGAGCCGCAATATTTGTGAAGTTCAGCAGGTAGAAGCGCTGGAGACCCTCCAGAATTCCGGAAAACATACCCAGGGGAAATCCCAGGGCCACCGACAGTCCTACGATCAGGAAAAGCCAGCGTGCCGTGATGAGAAAGTTGGGGGCTACGTGAAACAGCGAGCCGATAAAACTTGTGCCGGCCAGTGTGGCCAGCGTGGCCGCGAGGCCAATGCAAGTGTAGGTCGCCAGGCTCGTGTTGAAAAACCTGGCCAGTCCATCTTTGTCGTCAACTGCCGTGAACTTGGAGATGTAACGAACCACGGAAGAGCGTATGCCGAGGTCAAAGATTCCGTAGTAGCCGGTGATGGAAAAGATCAAAACCCAAATACCGAAGGCTTCGTCACCTAACCGGTGAAGAATTAACGGGGAAAGAAAGAACCCGATGACTACGTTGATTCCAAGACTGAACCAGCTGGAACCTACGTTTTTTATGAGATCCAGTTTACGCATGAGGAGTCGTGATCATACTTCAGCGGGCGATTGCAGATTTCAGATTGCAGAAGTAGATTCCTCTGGCCGTCATCGGGAAGCCTGCTCCAGAACCGCCGACTGAGCTTTGGACTCGCGCAAGGCCGGGCCAGAAAGCAACTCGTAGCCGAGATGCCGCATAAGAGGCCCCCAGGCATTTTCGATGCGCGCAATATGCTCGGCAGGCAATCCGGATTTCCAGCCACCCGATTTTGCGGCGCCGACAAAGGGAACGTCCTTGCGCTTGCCTTTGGTCGTGACCCACTGGTCGCCTTGCTTCTTCTCGAGATCGCGCATGCGGTCGGCTGATCCCTGCTCGACGCAACGCGCCAGATGTTCTGGAGTAACTTTCATTCCAAGAAAATCAGCAATTTTTGCCAGTTCCCGCCCGGTTTCGCGGAGCATGTCTTCGTAGCGGAGCAAGAGAAAGCTTTTTGCTTCCGGCTGCGCCATCAGCCAGGTTCCCACGTTCTCTCCCCAGGAACCATACTCGTTCAAGTCCCCTGCAATAAAACGAGTCACAAAGCGATCCAGGTCATAGCCGTCATCAATCGTGCCGCGCTTGAGGAAGAAGCGGTACTGCGAAAGCACCACATCGCGCGGATCGCGAACAACATAGATCACTTTACGGTAGCGCACGTCGAAGTACTCGTGACTCTTGATCAATCGCGGACGGGGGTGGTTCCTCAGAGCGCGTCTGGAGCACGAAGACACCGAAGGGAGGAGCCGGTCAATGTTGGCGAAGCTGACGGTTTCTTCCGGATTCGCCAAGGCGGCCAGAAGGAACCGTGCCCAGGTGCTGCCCGATTTCGGGTAGGAGACGAGGAACATATCTTCGGGTTCGACCTCAAAGTCTCGTCCGGCAATTTCTGTTCCCAGGAGAAACTGCACAGCATAGTTAAGTTTGCGAATCATCGACACCAGATTCCTCCGGGCGCCCTGCGCGATGGGCTGATTGGACTACTAAACTCTACTGGGTTTTGGCACCTGGGGGGAAGACCAAGGCGTCGGAAAACTGATCCTCGGTACCCGACGACAAACCAGATCTTAATTTTAGCTCAGATGATCAGCTGGAGCAACGAATTGCACATGGAAAGCAGGTCAGGATGCCGCGTCTAAAACCAACAAAACAAATAACTTATTGCCGAGAAATCAGAGAACATCCTTGGTGGCGGATTCGATTGCATCCACGTCCGCGCCCACATCCTTTTGATCAGTACCCGCCTTTTTGTAGCGGCTGTCGGGATGAAGATGGTAGTCGCTAACCCTATCTTTATCTGCAGCCATAAAGCGCACATCGGCATGGTTTTTCGCCAAGGAGTTCTTCGCAGGCCATTTGCCGAAACCACCGATGATCACATTGCCGGCCACTTTGGGATTCTCAAAACAACTCTCGAAGACTCCGGCAGCCTGCTGGGCTTCGGGACGAAAGGCACAGTTTTTAGGCCCACCACCCGTCGTCTCCATTGGCTGCTGTCCGGCTCCGATCAGATTATTGGTAAACGTAAAGCCAGCAATTTTCGGCGGATCTGCGGAAGCGCCAATAACAAAGAGAGACTTGGAGGTTTCTCCGGTGATGTGGCTGATGGATATGTCATGCAAGGGAACGGTGAAGGAAGACAGCTGAAAGAGTGTGCCGGCTCCCTGAAATTGCTTACCGTCAACATTCTCCAGCAAGACATCGTGGATGCTGTAGCGACCGCCATCTTTCGGAAATGCACCGAAGTCTGACTTGGCATTGGCGAGTTGGAATCCAGCGCCCACGTTTCTGATTCTAGAATAGCGGATGGTCACGTCCAACACGAGGCACTCGGGGCAAAGGTTTTTGCCTTGGCTCTTAGGTGTCAAGAGGATCGCGAAGCCTGCCTGGGAAAATCCACCCCAGCAATTCTCCAGGACATTGTTCTCAAACAACACGCGTTGGCCATTCTTAAGCTCAAAGATGTTCTTGACGATGAAGGGATGGCCATCAGCGCCGCCAACGAAGCCTTCGCTCGCCGCTTTGTTCCATGTCAGGGGGCGGAACAAGTGGTTCCGGCGGATCTCGATGTCAGTGGGCGTTGTGGTGGCTGTGCCTCCGCCAAGAATAATGACTTCCCCCGAGGCTTCGAGAAAGTTATTTTCGATCTTGTAGGGGCCCATGGGGTAAGGTCCCGTGCCGCCTGCGATCGCCTCCGCATCCGTACATGAGCCCGTGACAGCGACACAGTGGAAGTCGCTGAAATAAGAATCCACGACCGCCACATTTGTGCTTCCGCCGAGTCCAATGCCGCGCGTGGTGTCGTCTTGCGGGGTGCCGTGAATCCAATCCCGGTCAAAGATGAGGTGGTCCGCGGTTGACTTCGCTTCGACATAGACCAAGTCTGCAATAAACTTTCCCGGGGCTGTGCGCGAAATTTCCAGTCCCATGAATCTGTAGTGGTTGGCTCCTGGAGCGAAGACCAGCGGTCCGGATCCCTCGTGTGGCAATTCGAGGCGAGCCAGGACATTCTTCGGGGCGGAGCAAGGATAAACAGGCCGTCCCGGCAGCGATGCGACACCGGCATAGCACGGGGTCAGGCGCGAGCCTTCGGGCGGAAGCGCGGAATCTGGGGCGCTGGTGCGAAGAATGATCCAGTGCGCATCGTCGCACTTCTTATCCGGGACGACAAACCGGCCGGTAAATACCGCTCCCGCATCGAGCTGGATAGTATCTCCACACGCGGCCTGGTTGAGCACCTGCTCCAGATTATCGCCGGCGTGGACCTTTCGGACCTTGCCGGGTGCGGGCGTGTCCGCCAGGGAACTTTTAACCTGTACGCGAGGAAGCTCAGCAGGGCCGTCAAAATTTCCGGTGGCCGGAGTTTGGGCCTGAGCTGTGCCCGGAACGGCGAAGAGGAAAGAGAGAAGGAATCCGGCTAGAAAATTTCTGGCTGACATAGAGGCCATTATATATGTCATTGAACCGGTGCTCGGTCGGTGGATTCGCAAGAATGGGATAGGCTTTTGATCGTAGTTTTGGGGCAAAAACACAGACGCCAGCCTGGGGGATAGGCTGGCGTCCAAGTCGCACGATAGATCGGGTTAGAAGGCGCCGGCGATTGCCGCGTTGACCGCGTTGACGTCAGCACCCAAGTCCTTTCCGTCAGAGCCCGCACCCTTGCAGGAGGATCCCGACGTCAGGTGGTAGTCGCCACCATTGCCGTTGTTGAAGTTCACGAAGCCCACTGAGTTGCCGTTCGCCATGAAGTAGTTGCCGCTCGGCCACGTGGACGACGGATACAGGGATGGAACCGCCAACAGCGCATTACTGCTGAAGGTGTAAGCGGTGAAGCAAGTATTCAACACGGTGGTCGGTACCGTCGGGTTAAAAGCGCAGTTGGTTGCGCCACCTCCGACCGTCCACAGTGGGAACGTTCCCGCGGTTACGATGCTATTGGAGAAGACGAAGTTCGGCATCTTCGGGGTAAGGTTGTTCCCAAGAGCAAACAACCCATGGCTGGGGAACGCCGTGATGTGCGTCATCTGGACGTCACGCAGCAGTGGTGATGTGGGCGAAGTTGAGACTTGGGCTAGATCTCCCTGCCCGTTGTACGTGACAGCGTCGATGTCGTCCAGAATTACATCGTGGATGCTATAACGCTCACCCGCGAAAGCTATACCACCAGTATCCGATGGCGCATTGGCAATCTGGAAACCGCTGGCGATATGGCTAATCGTGTTGTAACGGATAGTGACATCCGTGACCTGGCAGTTGGGGCAAAGGTTGCCGTGGGTTGGCGAAGACTGGTTTTTCGGTGTGAGCACGACCGAGAATCCGGCCTGGGAAAAGCCTCCCCAGGTGTTCTCCAACACGTTGCCTTCGAACAGCACGCGTTGCGCGTTCTTCAGTTCAAAGTGGTTTTTCACCATGAACGGGTAGCCATGATTCCCCAAGACCCCACCAGCATGTCCAGGCATCCAAGTGTAGGGTTTGAAGAAATGGTTGTGGCGGATCTCGATATCGGCGGGAGTCGCCGTAGCAAAGCCGCCGCCAAATATGATGATTTCCGTGGAGGCTTCCAGGAAGTTGTTCACGATCTTCAACGGACCGTCGGGTGTGCTGCCGAGACCGCCTGCAATTGCCTGCGCATCGGTACAGCTTCCCTTGTTGGACTCGCAATGAAAGTCGTTGATGTAGGAGTCTACAACCGCTACGTTGCTGAGACCGCTAATGAAAAGACCACGTGCCGTATCGTCCTGCGGTGTACCGTGCAGCCAGACGCGGTCCAGAATGATGTGATCGCCCTTGGCTCCTGCCGCAGGGAAGATCAGGTTGGCATTGAAGATTCCATTTGCCGGCCGGGTAATTTCCAGGCCGAGGAAACGGTAATGGTTCGCTCCGGACAGGAAGGCAATGGGTCCTGAACCCGCACTTCCTGTCATCATGAGTTTCGCCATCACGTTTTGCACGGTGGAGCAGTTCAGTGCCGGACGTCCCGGCAGCGAAGCCACTCCGGCGTAGCAGGGAGTGATGCGTGTGCCTTCAGCGGGCAGGCTGGAGTCTGGCGCCGAGGTGCGAACAATGATCCAGTGTTGATCGTCGCAACTCTTCGCTGGGAAAGAAAAGACGCCTGTGAAGGTTGCGCCTGCCTGCAGGCGGATCGTGTCGCCGCAAGCCGAGGCGCTCAACGCGGCATTCAAGCTGGTTGCGTCAGAAGCCAGCCACGTCTTGCCGTTCGCAGGTGTGTTGGCGAGGGCGCTTTGAACGTAGACTCGTGGAAGCTCCGCCGGACCATCAAACTGTCCGTTGGTGTTCGGAATATCCACAGTTAACGTCAGGCTGCCCGAGGCGCTGTGCGAACTGCTGTCGGTCACCTTAGCAGTGAACGAGAACGTTCCAGTTTGCGAAGTGTTGCCGCTCAAGCCGCCTGCGGAATTCAAGGACACACCCGCGGGAAGCGTTCCCGATAGCACACTCCATGAATACGGTGTGGAACCTCCCGTCGCCGCGAGACTGGCGGAATAGGACGAACCTTGTGTCGCATCCGGCAATGCAGCTGTGGAAACAGCCAGCGTGGGAGTGGAGACCGGCGTCACGGAAATCGCCGAGGATGCTGACGCGCTCGGAGTTGCCATGCTGGTCGCCGTTACCGTCGCGGTGGTGGCGCTGGATACAGTCGGCGCCGTGAACAAGCCGCTGGTGGAGATCGATCCAGAGCTGGTGCTCCATCGTACTTGCGTGTTGCTGGTTCCATGAACCGTGGCGGTCAACTGCTGCGTTGCAGCCGAAGCGACGGTTGCACTCGTTGGCGTCACTGTTACGCTGACCGTTGCTGGCGGCGTCACCGAAATCGTCGAGGATGCTGACGCGCTCGGGGTTGCCATGCTGGTCGCGGTTACCGTCGCAGTGGTGGTGCTGGATACAGTCGGTGCCGTGAACAAGCCGCTGGCGGAAATCGATCCAGCATTTGTGCTCCATCGAACTTGTGTATTGCTGGTTCCATGGACCGCTGCCGTCAATTGCTGCGTTGCGGCCGAAGCGACGGTTGCACTAGTTGGAGTCACCGTCACGCTCACCGCTGCTCGCGGTGTTACAGATATTGTTGAGGAAGCGGCGACATCCGGGTTTGCCACACTGGTCGCCTTAATCGTTGTGGTGGTCGCGCTGGAAACCGTCGGCGCCGTGAATAAGCCGCTGGCGGAGATCGATCCGGCGCTGGCGCTCCATCGCACCAGTGTATTGGTGGTTCCATGAACTGTGGCAGTTAGCTGTTGTGCTGTGCCCGAAGCAACCGTCGCGCTCGTTGGAGATACGGTCACAGTGACCTTCGTTACGGAAGGAGCCACCGTCATCACGAGACCCAGGTCGGCGTGATAAGCCTTTTCAGCGCTGAGAACTTGAATTGTGAAGGTGCTGGATCCGGGCGCTGCTGGTGTTCCGGTAATAACGCCTGTTGTTGGGTGAAGAGTCAAACCGGCGGGTAATTTCCCAGAAATAACGGCAAACTGATAAGGGCCAATCGCGCCATGCGCGATAATCTGTCCGCTATAGGGAGCGCCCTGCACGGCTTTTCCCAGAGCGGCTGTCAGAGTGATCGGACTGCGATGTCCCGGTACGCTCCCGACGATGCCGGGTGATTCTACAGCCTGGCCAATGCGGGGGCCAGCCGCCAAGACCGTTTGCGTCGCGATGAATGCGACCAAAAGAACAGTAAATATGAAACGCTTTGAATGACGAACGCCGAAGCTGGAGGAACCTTTTTCGGCAAAGTGGCTGATATACATTACACGCCCTTTCGGAGCTGAGTTAGGGGGAACTCACGCGGGTCGAGTCCTTGAAAACGACTCTAGTTGCGCATCAGGAAAGCGCCTAGGTCTCACGAGTACACGCGGGCGTTCTGTTGGGACATGTACCGTCGCATCGTGACCCGATTGCTTCCGGGCCGTTTACGCCCGCTCCAGTGCAAGTGCTCGATTGTGTGGTGGGACTAGCCCGCGAAGCACCATTTGGCGGGGGTTTTGGCGGTTCTTATGGGTTTTCTTGGAATCGCTGAGAGTTGGGTGGGCCTGCGCGCCTCTGAAAAATTGGCAACGAACTAAAGTTACTTGTGAGGATTCTTTGAACTTGGCTCGCTCGGAGGATTATTCGCCCAGTAACAGGCCGCGGACCTTGTCGTATATCGAATTTCCCAGGAGCGCTTTCGCAGTGGCTCGGGTCTGGTCGTTCCATTGTGTCCGCCATAGGCCTTTGCCCTGGCAGATACGCCAGAAAGGTTCAATGGCGGTCCCGCGCATGACGGCCACGCGTCCGAGAGAAAATGGGTCCGTAAGCGCAGTATTCGCGATAGCGCGACTGGTGGCCATGGATTTAAATCCCGCATCTCGAACCGCCTGGGTAACCCGCGCGTCGAATCGCCCGCCCGGACAGGAGAAGTGTGCGACCTCGCGCCCGGTCATTTGCTCGAGTCGGCTCTTCGGGACGGCGATTTCCTCCGGCAAAGCTTCGGTCGCAAGGTCGCTGAGATAAGGATGGGTCATCGAGTGGCAGCCAATGTCGAAACCGAGATCGCTGAGTTCGCGCACCTGAGCCGATGAGAGGTAGCCTCGTTTCCCGAGGAATCCGACAGTAATGTAGAACGTCGCGCCGAATCCAGCTTCCTTGAGCAAAGGCGCAGCGGTGACGAGATCGGTTTCGCAGCCGTCATCAAAGGTAAAGACGACACCTGGGCTGGTGGACCTCGTGCGAGTAGATGAAGGCAACGCCTGATCAACACTTATTCCGTGCCAGGCGTTCCGCTTGAGATGATTGAGATGGCTGCGGAAGTCCGCCTCGGTGACGATGTAACGAACGTAACCCGGTTCGGATTGGCAGAGCGCCCGGCCCGCCAGCTCGATCTCGTGATACATAAGGTAAACGAGGCTATTGGGCATTCTGTCTTTTCCTTTGCCAGCCGTGCGTCCACATCACAGGTTTACCGGGCCGTCGCCATCGCCGCGGTTAAGGTGAAATTCCGGGTACAACGATTCGAGCGGTGATAGCAATTCCGCTAGAGGCTTTCCAGCGGCGAAAATGAAGTTAGAGGGGCCGGAAAAGAAGCCGCTCTTCTTCAACGCCGCGCCCCAGGCGGAATGTTGCTGGTTGGATACGATGAGATCCACTCCCCGATCCTGAAGACACCGTGTGGCGGCCTGCATCACTGCAGGCGCATTTTCCGGCGCAGCGAGGCAGTCGGCGATCAATCCCAAGCGAAGATTGCCGAAGTACTTGTTGTCCCGCATCTGCGTGTCGAGCAGAACGACCCAGCCCAGAACTTCACCGCCGCGGCTAACCTTGAGCCGCACGAAACTCTTGTCACTTGGGTAAAGAATATTGAGATTCGCGCGATCACGGCACGCGAGCAAGGCATAGCTGGATTGGCAGCGTTGCCAGAGTTCATCGGCCCAGTCTCCAAAGTTCGTGACCGGTTCGCCGCTGGCGGACGCATCCGCTCCCAGAGAGCGTATGCCCTGCACGGCATGGATTCCCAGCCAACCCGTACCCGTGAACGCCGCAAGACCGGCAGCGAGCCGCCGTGCCGGAGATTGCCGCAAGGGCGCGATGTTGCGCAGAAATCTTGCCGGGCTGGTGACCTTGAAATGGAACGGAACCGCGCGCATGCTCCAGCCCATGGCTTTGAGCATCTGTGGCAGCGGATTGTGGAATCCACCCATTCCCAGGCAGAAGAGCAAAGGTTGGGATTTGATTGCGTGGCGCAATAAATGTACGCCCACACTGGCGAAGGCCTTGTTCACAATGCCTTCGGAAAGCGGCAGGTGGTAAAAGCCCACGCGGCGCATCTCACCGCGAAACGAAAAATCTTGAAATTTGAGAATATATGCGCCGCGAACTGCGTCGCCATCGGTAGCGACGAAATACTCCTGATAGATCTGCCGCCCGTCGAGCTTCGGCAGCCAATGGGGAATATTGCTTTCCGGGAAGTGGAATTCTGGTCCGATGCCGCCACCGGCCAGTCGCTGGTTGAAGGCTTGTACGGAGGGAATCCACTCTTCCGTATAGGGCTGGATGGCGATGGCCATGGGCGGAATCGCTAGCCTTGCTGGACCTTGCCGCCAACGACTTCGAGGATGCGTTCGATGCTGGTCATCTTGTCGATTTCTTCGGGATCGAACTGCGTGTCGAATTCCTGCTCCAGCGCCAAAATCAGGTTCAAATGATGAACCGAATCCCAGTTGCCAATGGTATCGGGCGAGGACTGTGGCGTGATCTGGCTGGCGGAAACTTGCAGCACATCGGCGGCGATGCCGCGAACGCGCTCGAATACGGGCGAGGTCATTGAAGGTCTCCGTTCAGCACAGTTATCCGAACCCATTCCGGACAAGGCAGGGATTTTTCATCAAGATCCAAGCTCCACAACGCCCCTGCGCTGTCCTCTTTCAATATAGCGAATCCGTGCAGGGGATAGAAGTCTTTCGCGGGTGCATTCTTCTGTGTGGGCAGAAACCAGCCCTCCAGACGTCGCGCGCCGCTTTTGCGGGCATGTCCGGCCAGGAAAGATAAGAATGCTGTTTCCACCGTGCGGCCGATAACGCGGCAGCTCATCAAGAGCGTATCAATCTGGCAAACGTCGGCGGAGTCGCGTGTGATGGCCACACCGACCAGGCCGTTATCTCCAAAGCGGTCTTTGACTCGTAGCGAAAAGCAGTGAAATTGTCCCGACGCCACCATTTCCAAAAGCTGCGCTTCCGTGTAACGCCGCGTGGTCAGATTGAACTGGTTGGTCTTGTTCGCGAGTTGCGAAATGCGCGTCAGTGTAGCTTTCGTTAAGGGAGCGATCTCGGCTTCCTGTTGCAGCGAGCGGTAGAAATCTTCGCGGGACGTGATCGTTTGTTCCAGTTCGTCGCGTTCGCGCTGCGCTTGGTAGTAAGTGCCGCGTTGCTGATCTTCAGCGGATAACGTAAGCCGTTCGAATACCGGACATTCCCGCACAATGCGGGCGAACATCATCGGGTCTGTGGGCAGGTCGATTACGCAAACTTCCGGAAGCTGGCTGCGGACCTGCTGCCGCTCGATCGGGTTATCGTCGAGAAAGGCTAAAGCGTCAACTCCAATGTTCAACTCTTTGGCAATCTCGCGCAGATTCTGCGCTTTGTCAGTCCAGTTGATGCGTTGCGCCGCGAAATGTTTGGGCGTTAGCAACATGCCCGGATGATTCCGCAGCGCTTCTTGCGCGTCTTCAATATTGTTCTTGCTGCAGATGGCCAGCAGGATGCCGCGTTGATGCAGATCAAGAAGCGCGCGTTGCAGTTCCTGGTAGGCAGCGCCGGGATATTCCCCACCCAGCTTGATGCCGTTCATGCCGTCTTCCCCAATGACGCCGCCCCAGAGCGTGTTGTCCAAATCTACAACCAGAGCTTTGGCAACCTTGCCCGTGAGCGGATGCAGGAAGCGCTGCCATTCCTTCACCAGATGATGCGTGTTCTGCGCCGCCATGGGAAGGCGCACCGTGAGCCACTTGCGCTCATCGTGCCATTGCAGGCGGCCGTGGCGCGCGACCAGCGCATCGTAGTCGAGCACATACACGCCAGCATTTTCTGCAGCGAGGCCGCACAACTCGCGGTTGATCCGTTCAATTTCTTTATGCTGGCTGCTCGATGACTGGTCATCGAGCAAGCCGCGACTCGGGAACGCCGGCTGTTCGAAGTTGTGCACAATCAAGTGCGCCTGACTGTGCGTGCGGAAGCTGCGAACCCAACTGCGAAAGTCCGCAATCACGCGAGAACTTGTGGACTGCGCCTGCTCGCCAGACATGTGTGAGAAATCGCGCCATAGGTCTGGCGCAAGATCCCGCGTTTGCACCGCCAAAATCACAGCATCCGGCTGGAACGGATAAAGCTGACTTCCTGGATCGACGATCTCCTGCACGTAGGCGTTGAATTCAGAAAGCTGAACCGTGAGGTCGATACCCGCAACGAAAGCTGCGGCGCGCAGCATCGGGATCAGCGGCTCAACCGTGTAGGAACGTAAAATGGCGAGCCGGTAGGGCCGTAAGTCGAGTTTTGCGCGAAGCTCTTCAAAGCGCGCAGTCACGAATGAGGCGGACGAAGCACTCGCATCCTGTGCCCAGAGTTCCGCAAGGGAGCGCGAGGCGGCAGCCGCGTCGCCGCTGGCTATGAGACGCTCGATTTCCTGACGCAGTTCTGGAGTATTCATCTTTAATGAGCGCCAAATGCTAATGAGCGCCGAGTGCTGCCGCTTCTTGTCCCGTACCGGATGCCGCCCGCATCGTCGTCTTGAGTACTTCCACAAATTGCCGGGTAATGACCGGCCAATCGTATTTTCCGGCAGTAGCCGCCGCGGCAGCTTCGAAACGCCGCCGTACTGCCTCGTCTTGCAAGAACAGAATGATCGCCTTTGCAAAGGCAGAGGGATCGTCGGCCAGTTTAATGTCCTGCCCGTGCGTCACATCCAGCCCTTCAGCGCCAATCGTGGTGGAGACGGTGGCTTTACCCACCGCCATGCCTTCGTAGATTTTGATACGCGTTCCACCTCCGATACGCAGCGGCACCACGAATACGGAAGCTCGGCGCAGGTAATCCACTATTGATGGCACCGTTCCAGTTACTTCCACCGTGTCGCTAGCCAGGTCCTTCACCCGTTGGTGCGGGCTACGTCCCACTATTAAAAAGCGTGCCTTGGGGATTTGGGCAACCACCTGAGGCCAAACTTCCTTGCAGAAGAATTCCACGCCATCGATATTCGGCTCCCAGTCCATGGAACCCGTAAACACCACGTCCAGCCCCGCCGGGCGGAGACTCGGATCGTACTGAAATTTCTTGAGGTCCACTCCCGTGGGCACCACGCTGATGTTGGCGGGTGACACCATCGCGCTCATAGTATCGCGATCCGCCCCGGAAACGGCGATCACATGATGGAAACGCCGCACCTGCTCCGGCTCGAAGCGGCGCATCTTGGCATACTCAATCTTCGAGATCATTCGATCCACCCATTCAACCTCGACCTCGGCCTTGCGTTTCCACAAAACGGTTTCGACATTGTGCTGGAAGAGCGCGGTCGGCAGGCTCAGATCCTGTGGAAAATTGAGCGTTGAAGAAAGGAAATCGCAGACGGCTACATCAAAACGGTGCTGCTCGACCCACTCGGCCACCATCTTCTGCACTGTTCTATCCGTGAACTTACTGACGGCATAGGGCGCGCGCCAGACGAAACGGCGCGCATAGTCGAGGTAGCGCTCCACTGGAGTCGTGTCGGGCGTGCCCGTGTGAACGGTCACCGTTCCCGGAAGCTGTTTCACGATCTCGCGCTCGTAAGCTTCGTCTCGTGCGCCACCGTAGTACGAGAGATAGGTAAGGTCATGCTCCGCCGCCAGGCAGCGCAGGATGTTGTAGGTGCGCAACTGCCCGCCGCTGTCGAGGGGCAGGAGTTTGCCAGGTTTGACCCAGAGTATCTTCACGATTGGCCAGCGCTTACCAGCAGATTCCTTCATAGGCAGGGCTGCCGTCAGGACGGCGGTCCTTATCCAGGTTGACGAGATCGATTACCTTCTGCTCGGGCCGCAGCAAACGCCGAAGTGCTTCGCGGTCGACGCGTGTCGCTACCACAATCACTTCGGATTCGTTGACCACCTTGGCCAGATCGTTGCCCAAAACCGAGCCCAGGTGCGGGATCTCTTCTTCAATATATTGGCGGTTCGATCCGATGAGGCGGCCCATGGTGACGTTCTCATCCCAGATCAAAAGCTGACGGCCTTCGCCCAACAGACGCTTGGCCAGGATTACTTGCGGACTCTCGCGCAGATCGTCGGTGTGCGCCTTGAAGCTGAGTCCAAGAAGTCCAATCTTTTTCTTGCCCGTGCGCAGAATCATATCGATGGCACGGTCCAGATGCCGGTCATTGCTGGGGAGAATCGATTCGAACAGCGGCAGCTTCAGATCCAACTCGCGACCACGATGACTGAGGGCGCGCACGTCTTTGGGTAGGCAGGAGCCTCCAAAAGCAAATCCGGGCTTCAAGTATGCGGGAGAGATATTCAGTTTCGTGTCGGCACAGAAAATTTCCACGATGGCTTCAGGATCAACGTGCAGTTCCTTGGCGAGCGAGCCCACTTCATTGGCAAAAGCAACTTTGAGCGCGTGCCACGAGTTGCAGATATATTTCACCATTTCCGCCGAGGTGAACGAAGTCTCGAAGACGCGGCCAGGAGCCCAGACATATATCTCGCGTAGAAATGCGCTGTGCGCCGGATCCGCCGCGCCGATCACGGTCATCGCCGGCTCCATGAAATCCTTTACCGCGGAGCCCTCGCGTAGAAACTCCGGGTTTGAGCAGACGCCAAAGTCCTTTCCCAAGCGTTTGCCACTCGCTTTTTCTAGAGTCGGAACAACCAGCGTTTCCGCCGTCCCCGGCAGCACTGTGCTGCGTAGAACAACCAGATGAAAGCTATTTTTCTTGGCCAGCACTTCGCCAATCTGTCGGCAAACCGGTTCAATGTGTCCCAGATCCAGCTTGCCGCTTCTCATACTGGGCGTGCCAACACAAAGAATGGAGATATCCGTTTTTTGCACGGCTTCCGCCACATCCAGGGTGGCGTGCAACCGCCCGGCCTTGTGCGCTTCAGCGATCAATTCGCTCATGCCCGGCTCGAGAATCGGGCTGCGCCCGGAATCCATCATTTGCACCTTGTCGCGATTCAAGTCCACGCCGATGACGGGAAATCCTTGTTTCGCAAAGCATGCCGCGCTCACTGAGCCGACGTAACCGAGACCAAAAACGCTAATCGAACGAGTCATGATTCCCTTTGAGACTATTTATGTCGTTCACAATGCAGTGGATTCTTGCTGGGGGTAACAATTCCAGTTGGCACGCTTTGTGCCGAACTGATGCTTGCGCCGCAGCGACTTCGGCAGACTACCTCTTTGCTTCTAGCAACCTAAGGCCGTGAAGCCAAGAACAACACCGTGCTCGGAGCGAATGAGTCGCGAACTGTGCAAAACAATGCACACTCTGTGCCAGACAGTCCAGCCAAGTTCCTCCGGCTTGTTCGCGTTCAGACAGCTCATTCATACTCCCGGAAGCATACCAGCTTCTCCCCGTGCGGCGCAGGATGCCAACTTGGTTCAAAATTATCGAAGTTATTGAAAGCAGGAGACAATCTGCAGAGTTTAGACCTCGAAGTCCGGCTTCAATTCCTGTAAAATCCGGTAAGTTCCTGCCTTCAAATGGCGCGATAGTCCTGGTGATTCAGGTGCGTTCCGAAACTCCGAATGGGCGGGGTTCGCGTCGGTTCCCGCCTGTTTGCGCTTAGGCCGAGGCGGTCTGGAAGAAGTTTGCTATGGCGACATGGAAACAACGAATTCGGCGTGTGGCGTCGCGTGTTGCATCCATGGATCGCGCGGAGTTCGTGGATCGTTCGCGGCAGGCTGTGGCCCAGAGCTGGGACGAGGTGTTAACCAAGTTTGGGCATGACTGGACCGGACAACTGCGACCAACGCCTCCCGGCTGCAAGGGAAAATTCTTTTTCGAGCCGGAGGCCATCCCGCAACTGGTTGCACTTTTTCGGGAGCGGCTCCCAGATCAGGCGGACGCCCTCGTTCGCCGCGCTGAACGAGTTTTACTGCACCGCTTTGATCTCCTGGGCTTTGAAGACCTCGATTACGGCGCGAACATCGATTGGCACCTGGACAAGGTTCATGGCAGACAGGCGCCCCGACGGTCAGCCTTTCGCGTGGACTACCTGAATTTTGCCGAAGTCGGCGATAGCAAAGTGACGTGGGAGCTGAACCGTCATCAACATCTCGTGCTGCTGGCAAAGGCCTATTTGCTGACCGGAGACGAACGCTTTGCCAGGGAAATCTTCGCGCAATGGTACTCCTGGAAGGAACAGAACCCGTATCCCGTTGGAATTAACTGGGCGAGCAGCCTGGAAGTAGCCTTTCGCAGTCTTTCCTGGCTTTGGCTGCGTGCGTTGCTGGAGGGGAACCCCGTGGTTCCTCGCGGGTTTTCCGAAGATTTATCCCGGATGCTGGCATTAAGCGGACGCCACATGGAACGCTATCTTTCCACGTATTTTTCCCCCAACACCCATCTTCTCGGCGAGGGCATGGCTCTGTTCTGCATTGGAACACTGTGCCCGGAAGCGAACCAATCCGACCACTGGCGGGAATTGGGATGGCGTGTTGTTGTGGAGGAAGCGCGTCAGCAGGTGCGCGAAGATGGTTTTTACTTTGAGCAGAGTGTTTATTATCATGTTTACGCATTGGAATTTTTCTTGCAGTGCGGACTCTTAGCTTCGAGGAATTCTGTGACGCCTCCCGCCGAGTACGCCAGCACCGTGGAACGTATGTGTTCGGCTCTCGCTTTGTTGAGCCGCACAGGAGTCCCAGCTCGCTTTGGCGACGATGACGGAGGCCGTTTGCTCGACGGTCAGCGGAACTTGACCGAGCATTTCGTGGATCCCTTAGCGACCGCAGCTGTAGTGTTCGGGCGCGGAGACTTCAAACATATTGCGGGTAGCCTGCGCGAGGAAACGATTTGGCTTCTTGGCGCAGAGGGTGTTCAGCAGTTCGACGCTCTCAAATCGGTTTCGCCAGAGCTTTCTTCGACAGCGCTCGTGCCTTCCGGTTTCTATTTGATGAGTAGTGCGGAGCCTGTCCCGCAGCAGATGCTGATCGATGGCGGTCCGCAGGGGAATGGATCGGGCGGGCACGGCCACGCGGATGCTCTCGGCTTGCAGCTTCTATATGGCGGTCGCGTGCTATTGCAAGATCCGGGGACCTTCGAATATGTGGGAGACGGGGCGGACCGCGCTGAGCTCCGGGGCACGTCGTCGCATAACACTCTCACGGTGGATGGCAAGGGACAAAGCGATCCCCTGGGACCTTTCTCCTGGAGCCGCCTCACGCAATCGAAGCAGGAAACCTGGGTGGCGGGTGAACACTTTGATTTGTTCTGCGGCAGCCATGATGGCTACGCGCAGCAGGGAATTACACATCGGCGCTGGGTATTTCATCTGCCCAATCGTTTCTGGCTGGTTCGAGACGTGGTGGAGGGCCAGGGCGTACACAAGCTCGATCTGGCCTGGCATCTTGGTCCGGAGTTGCATCCGTCTGATTCCGAAAGCCGATTTTTTGTGGGTTCCGATTCCGAGTGCGGCCTAGCCCTTGTGGGTTGCGCCGGCAGCCAATGGCAGCGCGAGTTGCAACCCAGTTGGTGGTCTTGCGTCTACGGTCGCAGGGAAGAGTCCTGGACGGTCCGGGACCGGAACGAAAGTGAGCTTCCCACGGAATACGCCACAATCGTCATGCCGCTGACGGATCGAGCTCAGACCAGCGGCAGTCTTCATTCCGTGAATGAAAATCACGACGCTGAGGTTCGTGAATATCGGTACGAATTGGGTTCAGAGCGGCATGGGTTCTTTTTTCGCCATAGCGCCAGACCTTGGATGCAGGGAGATTGGGCCAGTGATGCGGAGTTCCTCTACTACCGCGCGGATTCGAACGGACTTCGCGATTTGTATTTCTACAATGGCAGTTATGCGGAAGCCGGAGGCAAACGGCTGGTTTCCTCGCAAAACGCGGTTCCCTATTGCCAACTCGTTACGCGCGGGGACGCCACACAAGTTGTTTCCCCATGCAACGAGCGCATCGTTCTTCACGAGGCAATGAGCCGCGTGACGTTGAACCGCGCGACGTTGAACCGCGCGACAATGAGCCACGCGGAGGTTAGGCCCGATGCCGCACTCTTGTTGTCTGGCGCGCGAGATCGGATGGGTAGCTGAATGTGCGGCATTTGCGGAATCTTTCATCAGGACCGGACGCGCCGCGTCGAACGCTCAACGCTGGCGTCCATGAACCAGCAGATCACGCACCGCGGCCCGGACGATGAAGGCCTGTTCGTCGACGGCAATGTAGGCATTGCCATGCGCCGCCTTAGCATTATTGATGTCAAGTCCGGGCATCAGCCTTTGTCCAACGAAACCGGGGACGTCTGGATCGTCTACAACGGCGAAACCTACAATCATCAGGATTCGCGCAAAGATATGGAAGCGCGCGGGCATCGCTATCGCACCAAGAGCGATACCGAAACGATTGTGCATTTGTACGAAGAATATGGCCGCGACTGCGTGCAACATTTGCGCGGCATGTTCGCGTTCGTGATCTGGGATCAGCGCCGCCGCATTCTCTTTGGCGCTCGAGACCGCCTGGGGATCAAACCGTTCTACTACCGCTATCAGGACGGCACTTTGCTTTTTGGTTCAGAGATCAAAACGATCCTCGCGTATCCCGGCGTGAAAGCGGAATTCAACCGCAATACTCTCGGAGAGTATCTCGCTTTTGGCTACACCTCCGGCGCGGAAACCATGTTTGCGGGAATTCGCAAGCTCAAGCCAGGGCACTGGTTTGAACTCGACGAGACCGGTGACTGGCGCAGCGAGCAGTACTGGGATTTGCAGGTCACTCCGGATGACGGCAGCCTCCCGCAAAAACATTACATTGATATGTACCGCCAGGGCCTTGAGCAGGCCGTTTCCAGCCACCTCATGAGCGACGTTCCTCTCGGGGTGTTCCTGAGTGGCGGCGTGGATTCGAGCGCCGTTGCAGCACTCACACGCCGCATCCGGAGCGAGCCAGTCGAGACTTTTTCGGTGGGGTACGAAGAAGCTGCTTTCAGTGAACTTGGGTATGCGCAGGAAGTCGCAACTCATATCGGAACTCAACACCATGAAGTGCGAGTTTCAAGAAAAGAGTTCTTCGATGCGCTGCCCGGCCTGATTTGGCATGAAGATGAACCCATCGTTTGGCCTTCCAGCGTGGCGCTGTACTTCGTGGCGCGTCTGGCACGCGAACGAGTCACGGTGGTGCTGACGGGCGAGGGAAGCGACGAGACGCTCGGAGGCTATAGCCGCTACGCCTGGACGCTGCGCAACGCCCGCGGACACGGCATTTACCGCGGGATTGTGCCCGCCTTTCTGCGGCAGCAGGTTCGCCATGGGATTCGATCCGGGCATCTGGGCGCAAGAATGCAGCGGCGTCTGGAGCATACATTTCTTGGGCGCGACGGTGAACAGTGGGAATCCCTGTACTTCGACAATTTCTATTCCGCGTTCCCGGCGAGAGAGCAGATGAATCTGCTTACCGCGGAAGCGCAGGCAAATGCGGGCGACCCCTACGCAAACGCCATGGGCCATTGGGCAAACTCTTCCGGCGATTTGTTGCACAAGCTGCTTTACACCGACATCAAGACTTATCTCGTCGAGCTGCTCATGAAGCAGGATCAGATGAGCATGGCTGCGTCGATCGAGAGCCGTGTTCCGTTCTTAGATCATATTCTCGTCGAGCAGGCCATGCGCATCCCCACCAAATATCTGCTGGATGGTCTGGCCGGGAAGATGGTCCTTAAGCGCGCTGTGGAGGATATCTTGCCGCACGATATCCTTTACCGAAAAAAAATGGGTTTTCCCACGCCGTGGGAGCGATGGCTGCAAGGGGATCAGCTTGATGAGGTGGAGGAGATGCTCACCAGCGAGCGCAGTCAGGCGCGCGGCCTATTCCAGGTCGATGCTCTTCGCCACATCTTTGCCGAGCACCGCAAGAAGCAGCGCGACCATACAGACCGCATCTGGAGGCTGATGAACCTCGAAATGTGGCATCGCGTGTTTGTCGATGGAGAAGTACCCGTGAGCGATTCCATCAGCAGCGTAGCCAGAACGTCATGACTCGCGATCTCTTGCACAGAATGCGCGGGATTTCATGCTGAGAACGATGAAGCTCAGCGCGCTCCGTCTCATGAAGAGTGGCGGAGCTTTTGAACGAATCCGCGACAGCCGCTGGCGCCAGGAACGACTCCTGATTCTTTGCTACCACGGAATCTCAATTGAGGATGAACACGAGTGGCGGCCCAAGCTTTACATGAGCCCATCTCTGCTCCGGGAACGCCTGCAAACTCTGCGCCAAGGTGGCTATCACGTGCTTCCTCTCGGAGAGGCCGTGCAGCGGCTCTTCCAGGGCGATCTGCCGCCTCGGAGCGTGGTCTTAACCTTTGATGATGGCGGTTACGATTTCTATCAACAGGCCAGCCCGCTTCTGCGCGAGTTTGGTTACCCGGCCACGATCTACCAGACCACCTACTACAGCGACTATCCGAAACCAATCTTCGGCCTCGCGGCCTCGTATTTCTTGTGGAAGCGCCAGGGCGAGACCCTCACGCCTGCCCAAGGTTTGGGACTCCGCCAGCCTATGGACTTAAGCTCGGAGGAGGGCCGTCAGCGAGTCGTCACCGAACTCGACCAGCTTTGCCTGCAAGAGAATCTGACGGGAGCACAGAAGAACGATCTATTGGAGCGGCTGGCGAAGTTTCTTGGTCTGGATTATGTGGCGTTCTTGTCGAAGCGCTTATTCCAGGTTATGCGGCCTAATGAAATGGCCGGGATGGCGGCTGCGGGATTTGACGTCCAGCTCCATACCCACCGCCACCGCACGCCGCTGGACGAAGTACTCTTTCGCAAGGAAATTGTCGACAACCGGAAACGTATTCAAGAAATCTGCGGCGAGACGCCTACGCATTTCTGCTACCCTTCCGGTCACTACGAAATGGCATTCCTTCCGTGGCTGGAACAAGAAGGCGTGATTTCCGCTACAACTTGCGATCCAGGGCTGGCCACCCGCAGAAGCAACCCACTGCTTCTGCCCCGTTTTATCGACAATGGAGGCCAGCCGCTGTTTGTGTTCGAAGCCTGGCTCAGTGGTGCGGGTCATTTGGCGTCGGCGCGGCGTCCTGCGAAGGGTGCACGCTCTAGCGAACGGGCTGTGGTTTCTTAGCGGCGGAAGTTAGCGCGAGAATTTCGCTCTTCAATCCGGGTCCGCCAGCGAGCAAGCCGGTAAGTTTGGGTTTCCGATTGTTAAAGAGAAGCGGAGACTCATCCAGTGTGCTCGTAAAGCCTCCGGCGGACTGAATCAGGGCGACGCCCGCCGCAACATCCCACTCGTGTTTCGGAGTCAGAGTCCAGGTGGCATCGGCTAGACCCGCCGCAACGCAGGCCAGTTTATATGCGACCGAACCCGTTGGGCGCACCTCGAAAGACTTTCCTTGAAACTGCTCCCATTCGCCGCGTTTGACTTCACTACGGCTGGCCAGCACAACGCCGCCAGCGAGGTTCTTGCGCGGGCTGGGTTGCGCTGGGGCTCCGTTGAACAACAGCCCACTCTCCACGGTGCCAATAAAAACTTCCTGGGTCGCTGGGTTGCAAATTCCGCCCGCGAAAACCCGGCCGTCATGCACAAGTCCAATGGAGCAGCACCATTCCGGGATGCCCTGCACGAATTCGCGCGTTCCATCGAGCGGATCGACGATCCAAACCCAACTACTTTCCAGGCGGATGGGATCGTCCACGCTTTCTTCCGAGAGCCAACCTTCGCCGGGCCGCAGCAGGCACTTGCGCAATGCGGCATCGACCTGGGTATCGGCTTGCGTGACGGGATCGTGTCCAGCTTTGTATTCCGCCTGGACATCGCCGGGTGTGAAGCGGGCAAAAATGGTGCGAGCCGCATCCAGGGCTTCCTGAATGCGAGACAGAGCTTCGGTGCTGGAAATAGAAGTCATAAATTTGAATTACTCGTTTGAACTACTCTTTTGAATTAAGCCCAGAGCATGCGTGTTCCCGTGATTAGTAGAACAGCGCAAAGAATACGCCGCAGCCAGAGCACCGGCACCCGCGTCGCGAGATACGCTCCAACGAGCCCGCCAGGAACGGATCCAATCAGCAGAGCTCCCACAAGCGAATAATCGATGTTGTGGATTTGAAGATGGAGCAAGGTGGTGAAACCCGTGAGAATCAGGGCATGGACGATATCCGTGCCGACCATCACGCGCGGCGGATAGCTGTAGAAGAGCAGCAGGAGCATCATGACGATGCTCCCCGATCCAACCGAAGTCATCCCCACCAGGAAACCCGCCAGCAGGCCAATGATCGTCATGCCGAAAAACGATTTTGCTGTGGGCTGGCGGACAGTCAATTCCTCTTCAAAGCGTCCCTGGAGCAAAAGAAGCATGGGGATGCCAATGAGGAGGATGCCGATGGCGTGGGCGATGAAGCTATTGACGCCCGTGCCGTAGAGAGTGCGGAGGTGCTTCAGAAACGTGACTCCGCCAAAGGATCCGGGAATGCTGCCGCAAGCGAGTGCAAGGACTACTTTGCGGCGGACGGTTCCCTTGGTTAGGTGCACCCAACTGGTGCCGATTTTTGTGATGAAGTTGAAAAGAGCGTCTGAACCAACCGCCAGCATGGCGGGCACATGCAAACCATAGATGAGAATGGGGAGCAGCAATACGCCGCCCCCCAGACCCGTCATGCCGATCAGGGTACCTACCAAAAACCCGACGAGAATCTTCAGTTCAAACATGGCAAATTCTCTCGAAGATTCCTGTGCCGGTTACCCTTGTTTCTCGTCGTTTACACCGATGTAGCCTTCGCGTTCCAGGTGAAGCACAATTTCCTGGGCCGCTTCTTCAGCGCTCAAGGCGCCCGTGTCAATCACCTTGTCGGCGTTCACAGGGACTTCGTAAGGATCCGAAATTCCGGTGAATTCCTTCAAGATGCCCGCCCGTGCCTTAGCATACAGTCCCTTGCGGTCGCGCTGCTCACAGACTTCGACAGATGTGGCGACGTGAACCAGAATGAAGCCTCCAACCGGCTCAATCATCTCGCGAACCGCCTTACGCGTCGCTTCGTAGGGAGCGATCGGAGCGCAGACGGCAATGCCGCCATTCTTGGTGATTTCCGAAGCAACGTAGCCAATGCGCCGGATGTTGATGTCGCGGTGTTCCTTGGAGAATCCAAGTTCGGAAGACAGGTTCTTGCGAACCAGGTCTCCATCGAGGATAGTGACCGGACGTCCCCCAACTTCAAGGAATTTCACCATCAAGGCATTCGCGATGGTCGACTTTCCCGAGCCGGAAAGCCCGGTGAAGAACACCGTAAAGCCCTGCTTGTGCCGCGGCGGATAGCTGCGGCGCAGTTCGCGGGCGACTTCCGGATAGGTAAACCATTCCGGAATCTCACGCCCTTGATTCAGGCGGTCGCGCAGCTCCGTGCCCGAGATGTTGAGCGTTGGTGTCCCCTTCGCTACTTCGTTGTCGGGAACGTAAACGCCTTCCTTCTCCAGGTACACCATCATGTTGAAGGGAACCATGGTGATGCCCATCTCCTTCTCGTGCTTGGCGAAGAGCTCTTGCGCTTCGTAAGGGCCGTAGAAGGGCTTGCCCGTCGAATCCTTGCCCGGGCCTGCATGGTCGCGTCCCACGATGATGTGGGTACATCCGTAATTCTTGCGGATGAGACCATGCCACATCGCTTCGCGCGGTCCGCCCATGCGCATCGCCAGTGGCAGTAGGGACAGTTTTACCGTTCCTTGTGGATACTTCGGAAGCAGCAATTGATAGCAGCGTACGCGGGTGTAATAATCCACGTCGCCGGGCTTGGTCATTCCCACCACGGGATGCAGCAGAAGGTTCGCTTCCACGTTCTTCGCGGCCCGCAGGCTAAGTTCCGCGTGAGCGCGGTGCATAGGATTCCGTGTCTGGAACGCAACCACCTTGCGCCAGCCCAGGCGGACGAACTCTGCGCGCAACTCGGCGGGTGTCAGGCGGATTCCACGAAAGTCATAGTGAACAGGCGATTGCAGACCTTCAATGGCTCCCCCAACATAGACAGGGTTGGTGCGGTTCATCGTCTGATCCGCGCCAGGATGCAACTTGTCAGTGGTGCCGAACACGTCTTGCGCTTCTGCCGCGCGGTCGGGCTTGTAGATTTCCTCGACGTTGAGAACCGCCAGCATCACGCCCTCGGCGTCGCGCAGGGCCAGTTTTCCGCCGACGCTCAGCTTGCCGGCAAATTCTTCCGGAAGATCGAGCGTAATCGGCATGGGCCACAATGTGCCATCGGCCAGCCGCATGTTCTTGCAAACAGACGTGTAGTCGGCCTGCTTCATAAAGCCGCGCAGAGGCGAGAAGCCTCCATTGAGCAGGAGCTCCAAGTCGCAGAGCTGGCGCGGGGTTAGGTCCCAGGAAGGAAAATCTTTGGAGGCGGCTTGCAATGCTGTCTTGCGCTCCGAGGTGAGGATGAGATCCACCAATTCGCCGCCGTGAGGGCTGGTCAAGTGACTTGTCGACGCTGTCAAACGTATCTCCTTAAGAATGAACGTATTTTGTGCGCTCTCACTGCTTCCTCACTTGAAAAAACGGCGAACCGGGTTTCTCAAGAGAGACGTGCTACATAACTCTGTGAAGCCTGATGGTGATGGAAGTTGCAACTTCTATACCGCTTAGGCCCAGATACTCTTATCTAAACTATTGAAAACAATGGCGCAACTGTAATATCGTAGCAGGTTCTCTTGCGTTTGCACGTTGACTATGCAATTTGTTGCACTTTCTCCCGGCAATTGTGAGCATTAATTCTACTGGCTGCTCGCAAGTGCGGAATCGATGGAACTTAGCAGCGTTCATTCTCCCAATTTTGAGTGGGCTCAAACATCCTCTGCGTTGGGACGTCCCGGACGAAAACTAGGCCAGATGGTTCTTTGTAGTGTAGAGGATTCGAGCCGAATCTGCCACAGGGAACGGCCACAATCAGCAGGAAGAACCCTGGTCTGCCATGCCGGTAGCTCTTAACTGGTGCCAGCCACTCAAGTCGACGGTTCTTAGCACTCGATTCTCGCCTTTCCCTTAGGAAAGCTGCTGTGCGGGTAGTCGTTCCACCGCAACTGCGGCCGCGTACTCCGGTCCTGCTTCGAGACCATGCAACGCCCAGCGAGTAGCCTCCCCAGCATCGGGGCGCGTGGCGAGCAACGCTGCGGGCTGACCGGGAAGCAGAGAGACATCAAACTGATCGAGAGGCAGAGCGAGACCTTGGCCCTTGGCTTTCACGTAGGCCTCCTTGCGCGTCCAACAACGAAAGAAGGCCGGAATGCGGGAGGCGCTGTCCAAGGACTGCAGTGCGTCTTGTTCGGCGCGTGAAAAGAAGCGGCCCACGATTTGTTCCACTTCTATGTCGTGCCGCACTTGTTCCACGTCTGCTCCGACGCGGCGTTCCCACGCAAAGGCCAATAAGACACGGCTTCCGGAATGAGAAAGATTGAAATGAAGCTGCCCTTTTGCAAGATTCTCCACCAAGGCTGGCGCAAGTTCTGGCTTGCCATGGGCTGAGTCAACAAACTGGACGCGGGCCGGGTCGAGTTCTAGGTAAGCTCCGAGCAGCCAGCGCAGCAGACCTCGTCCGTATACATAGCGCCGTAGGTCCGGCGCAAAATGGAAACGCCGGGATCGATCAAGTTCTTCTGGGGCGAGGAGCGCTTCCCATGCTTTGGTCGCGGTCGAGTCCGCGGAATCTTTGTCCGTGAGTTCTGCAGACCACACGTCGACCGCCGTGCTCGACAGTCTTCTCGAAAGAATAGTGGGGTCAGGATGAAGCGGAGCGGCGTGAATCCGCAAGCTCAAATCAGCTTGAGGTGCAGCACTCATGAGCGTGCCGCAGCAATGTCTTCCACAACAGGAGCAAGATGCTTGGGCCGCACGTCCACAGTCTTCACGGTTTCCAACGGAGCCAGATGTGTCAAACATTGCCTTAGCAGCTGACCAAGTTGTTCAACGTAGGGCTCGCGCAACATAAGGCCATGCGGACTGTTGAACTCAACGGTCTCGATCGCTCCCGAGGTCCGCTTTCCCCATCCCAAAAAGGAATCCCGCACGTAGTAGAAAGGCTGCTTCGCGCGCTTGAACACGGTAATGTTGCCTGCGTAACGGGGCAGGACGAAGTTCTTCGGCCAATAGTGTTGCGTCCAACTGTATTTGCGACTAGCCGTCTCACCGGATGCCGAGCCTGTCCCCTTCGCCCGTCGGAATTTCTTTTTCAGAACGGCGAGAACTTCCCGCCTCTTCTGTTCCCCGGGCCGGTTGCGGAATAATTTCCAGCGTTGCGAGTAATAGTAGAGGTGCCAGAGCGGTCGGATTTGTGTGTGTTCCAGCGCCCACGTATCCAGGATGGCCAGCAATGCTACTTCCTCCCCTTGTGATTCCAGAAGGCGAGCCATGTCGTAAGCGATCCGAGCGCCCTCGCACATTCCGCCCAAATAGTACGGCCCCTTGGGTTGAATCTCCCGCATAGCGCGAACACATTCGGCTGCAAGAGCCTCGAAAGCTTCAGGAGAGTAAGGTTCTCCCGGTCGTGCGAGAGCATGTTTCTGCAGTTTGTATAACGGCTGATCCTTGCCCAAGTGACGAGCGAGGGCAACGTATCCCAGCGCATTCACGCCCGGGGTTGCGACGGCGAAAAACGGACGAGCTCCTTTCCCGCCCTGAATTTCAAGCGCTGTAGGGCAAGGCGGAAACGCTTCGCCCACTTGAATCAGCTCAGCTAGACGTTCAATCGTCGCTCCCTGAAACAGCAGGGACAGCGGAAGATCCTTGCCCGTAAGCCTGTGAACTTCGCGAACCATGCGAACGGCCAATAGGGAATGTCCGCCCAGCTCAAAAAAATTGTCCTGGATGCCGATCGCTTCCGTGCCCAGCAATTTCGACCAGATCCTGTAGAGCAGGAATTCAACGTCATCCCGCGGAGCCATGCGCTCGTTGCCGTCCGACATGTAGTGTTGGTCAGGTTTGGGGAGAGCCGAGCGGTTGATTTTACCGTTGGGCGTGAGAGGGAGTGCGGGAAGGAAAACAAAGGTAAAGGGAAGCATGTACTCGGGGAGAGAGAGTTGGAGGTGAGCGCGGAGTGCGGCCGGGGAGACTTCGGAGCTGGGGCGCAGGACGACATAGGCGACAAGTCTTTTCTCGCCCACCACATCCTCGCGTAGGATGACGACCGCTTGCTGCAAGGCGGGATGCTGGGCGAGCGTGGCCTCGATCTCGCCGAGCTCAATGCGGAACCCGCGCAACTTAACTTGATCGTCAACGCGCCCGATGTACTCGAGGTGTCCGTCGGAGTGCCAGCGCGCCAGATCGCCGGTGCGGTACATCCGGGTGTTGTGAGTACGGGCAAAAGGATCGGCGACAAAGCGCTCCGCGGTCAGATCGGGTCGTCCCAGGTACCCTCGCGCCAGACCATCGCCCGCCAGATAGAGTTCTCCAGGGACGCCGATGGGCACAAGATTGCGGTGTGCGTCGAGAACATAGGCCTGGGTGTTGTCGATGGGCCGTCCAATCGAAACAGATTGGTCTTCGTCGCCGCGCACGCGGTAGATCGTCGACCAAATCGTAGTTTCAGTAGGGCCGTAAAGATTCCACACGGAGCTGGCGCGAACGGTCAGTTCGCGGGCCAGGTCCGGTGGGAGCGCTTCACCGCCGCACAGGACGCGGAGATTTTGATGACCGCTCCATCCGGACTCGACTAACAAACGCCAGGTCGATGGTGTGGCCTGCAGTACGGTCGCGCCGCTCTGTTCCAAAAGCTGGGCAAGGCGGACGCCGTCCTGCGCCACCTCACGGCTGGCCAGTACCAGGCGAGCCCCAGTGATCAGCGGAAGGTAGAGTTCCAAGCCGGCAATGTCGAACGAAAGTGTGGTGACGGCGACCAGGACATCTTTCGGCTGCAGACCGGGTTCGCGTTGCATCGAGTGCAGAAAGTTGACCAGGCTGCGATGTTCAACGGCGACCCCCTTGGGTCGTCCGGTCGAGCCGGAGGTGAACAGCACATAGGCGAGATTACCGGCCTGTGCAATGCGAGCGGGATTGGACTTTGGCTGCTGTGCAATGATCGGCCAGCCGGAATCGAGACAGACAACACGCGTCCCTTGCTGAATCAAAGATTGTTGCGGCAAAGATTGCAGCAGCAGCTTCTGCGTGAGCAGCAGTGGCGGCTTGGCATCTTCCAGAATCATGGTGATGCGGTCGGGAGGATAGGCTGGGTCGATGGGTACGTAAGCTCCGCCCGCTTTAAGAATGCCAAGAACTCCGGTGAGCATGTCGACGGAGCGCTCGGTGCAGAGCGCGACGAGAATGTCCGGACCAACCCCGTTCTGCTGGAGGAAATGGGCGAGCTGATTCGAGCGCTCGTTGAGTTCGCGATAGGTGAACTGGGTGGCTCCGCAGACAAGTGCGATAGCGTCGGGTGTACGCGCAGCCTGGGCCTCGAAAAAATCGGGCAACACGAGGCTGGACGGAAACGGCGTAGCGGTGTTGTTGAATCCGGCGATCAACTGGTGACGCTCATCCTTCGTGAGCAGCGAAAGCTGTGACAGTCGCCGTTCGGGCGCTTCTACCACGCTGCGCAACACCTGCAGGTAGTGCCGCATCATTCGTTCCACGGTTGCGGCATCAAACAGATCGGTGTTGTATTCGAGGTCGCCACGCAGACCTTGTTGTGTTTCGGTGAGATACAACGACAGATCGAACTTGGAGACAGTCCCTGTCCGTTCGAGACTTGTGAGCCGCAGGCCGGAAAGTTCCAGAGCCTGGCGCGGAGTATTTTGCAGCGAAAAGAAAACCTGAAAGAGCGGATTGTGTCCTAGCGAGCGTTCCGGCTTGAGCTCCTCGACAAGCTTCTCGAACGGCATATCCTGGTGGGCATAGGCGCCGAGCGCGGTTTCCTTCACCCGCGTGAGTAGTTCCAGGAATGTGGGATCGCCAGAGAGATCCGTGCGTAGAACGAGCGTATTGACAAACAATCCGATCAGGGCCTCGATCTCCGCCCGATTGCGGTTGGCGATGGGGGTTCCGACGACTATGTCTTCCTGCCTTGAGTATTTTGAGAGCAAAACATTGAAGGCTGCCAGCAATGTCATGAAGAGCGTAGTGCCCGAGGCGCGGCTTAGTGCTGTGAGTTGCGCGGTCAGGTCAGCGGGCGCTTCCCAGCGGAGAACCGTGCCAGCGTAACTCTGTGTGTTGGGCCGGGGACGGTCCGTGGGCAATTCCAACTGGACCGGAGCGCCTTTGAGCTGCTTTTTCCAATAGGCGAAGTGGCGATCGAGCGTGTTTCCTTGCAAATACTGGCGCTGCCAGACCGCATAGTCCGCATACTGTAATGGCAATTCCGGCAGCGGCGATGGCCGCCCGAGACTGAGGGCCTCATAAATAGCGCCAAGCTCTCGGATAAAAATTCGCCGCGACCAGCCATCGAAAACAATGTGGTGCAGGGTCAGGAGGAGGACATGGTCTTGTTCTCCGAGCCGCAGTAGGCAAGACCGGAACAGTGGGCCACTCGCCAGATCCATCGGACGACTGGCTTCTTGCTGCGCCAGCTCTTGAGCCCGGTGCTCACGTTCTTCCGCCGGGAATGGCGTCAAATCTACGACCTGCAACGCGAAAGGGAGCTCAGCACTGGCTATTTGAACCGGCGCGTTACCGGACATGGCGAACGTTGTCCGCAGCACTTCGTGCCGGGCCACGATCGTGCTCAAGGTCCGCTCCAGCGCGGGCACGTTCAACGGTCCCTCGATCTTGACGGCCCACGGCACGTTGTAGGACGCCGAGTCGCCCTCCAGTTGGTTGAGGAACCAGAGGCGCTGCTGAGCAAACGTCAAGGGAAACGCGTAGGTGGTGACCTCGGCTTCCGAGGCTCCCTGCGTTTGCGTCAGTCCGGATTGAATGCCAGTTTCCATGTTGAGAACGAGACTGGATTACGCCGGAAGCCGGTCTCCGTCGACCAGGTCGCCTAGTCCGACCAGAATCTTGCGCGGGCCCACGAACGGATCGCGAGCGTGCGCAGTGAGCATGTTGTCCAGCGAAACCATGTCGCCTTCCTGCCACTGGAAGCGAATCGCGTTGCGCTCGTAAACTTCGCCGATATGATCCATCACCGATGCTTCAATGGCGGAGCCGTCGCCGTAATAAACGTGGCGGGGAAGCTCGTCGTTCTTGAAAATCGACAACAGAGACTGCCGCGTCGCGTCATCTAAACAGTGCACATGGTGCAACTGGACTTGATTGAAAAAGCTCTTTTCTCCGGTCACGGGGTGGCTGAGTACGCCGCGCGCCTTCTGCCGGACCCGCAGATTGTCTTTGCCGTGCCAGTCGATCAGGAACCCAGCTTTGCGGCAGGCTTCTTCGACCACCGACCGGTCGTCGGTGTGAAAGAAACGCTGCCAACTTACGTCGAGACCGTCGGAAAAATTACGCATATACATCAAACCCAGATTCTCGAATTTGTCGCGCACCACTGGATCGATCTGCTGATACACCTTGCGGCAATCCACGATCGGTGAGCAGCCACCTTCCTTCGCCGCGACGAGGCAGAAAAACGTAATTTTGGCCGGCCAGCAGCTCATGTGCGAACTCTCGTTATGGTAGAGGATCGCCTTATCTTCCGGATAGGGTGTGGATGTATAAATCTTGCCCGCCACGCCTTCGCGCGGGAGATCGCCGTATTCCGTGAACAGCTCGCGGCAGACTCCCGCGACGGCTCCCTCAAATTCCTGCGGAGTCTTCAAGGCGAATCCACGAAATAGAATTCCGCCGTGCTGATAGAGCTTCTGCTCGATGTAGTCGCGGTGTCCGCGTGTCCACTCGGCCAAGTCCACCTGATCGGCGGCGGGCGAGATCATCAAGGGCAAATTGCTGCCCTCGATCGGCAAACTTTCTTTGACCGGATTGAAGTGGGATAGGTCTACGGCTTTGCGCCGGATCGCTCCCAAACTCTTCAGTTTCGTGGCTTCGTTCATTGTGTCCTCTCATCCGCTTCTTCCGCGGCCAAATAAAGCTTGAGTCTTTCCGCTACCTGCCGCACGAGCGGTGGATCCATGATGTCGCGGCGCAGTGCCTGATTGGTTCCGTTTGAAATTTGGTCGTTCTCGATTGTGGATGCCAGGCCCTTCCACCCCATATTCGGGTCCGCATCGTACATCCCTTGTCCACGGAACAAAGCGATCTTTCCGGGATAGAACCGCGGCACATACTTCTTCTCTGCCTGCAACAGAGCCAGCGCAACATATTCGGAACGCATGGCCTGCGGAACTTTCATTCCCAGGCGCACCAACCCCACACACGCCGCCCAGTACAGATGCGGGCGAACCTTGCGCACAAGCCTACGCAGAAGCTTGCGCCGGATTATGTGCAGGTGCCATTTTATGGTTGTCCGCATTGTCTTCCAGGGCAACGAATCTGAAAGGTGGTCGGTTGTTTCCGGCGCGGTCTCTGGCTCCGACGCCGGGGCTGTTCCATCTGGACTGTAAAACCGCAGTTCCGCGCTGAACAAAGCGACTACGGCCGCGGACTCGCCGCTGGCGCGTAATTGCTGTGCCATCTCGAAAGCCACCAGGCCGCCAAAGCAATAGCCGCCAATCCGATAAGGGCCCCGGGGCTGCCGCCTGCGCATTTCAATGATGTAATGACTGGCCAGAGCCTCGATTGTCCTGCGATGAATAGGGCCACCATCCATGCCTTCGGGCTCAAATGCGTACAGCGGCTGCTCGAGTCCCAGAGCCTGCGCGAGGGGATGCAGGAAGAGTGTTCCCCCAAGCCCACCATGCACGCAGAAGAATGGCGGGTGCGCCCCCTTGGGTTGAATCGGGATCAAGGATTCATACCGCGGCGCGGCACTTGCGGGTTCCAGATGCTTGGCTAGCTCCTCAATGGTGGGAGCTTGAAACAGCAGCGACAGCGGCAGATCGCGGCCAAATTCTCTCGACATGCGTACGAACAGCCACGCTGCCAGGAGAGAACGACCACCAATTTCGAAAAAGCTGGTCTGCACGCCAATCGGCGCGATTTCCAGGATTTGTTCCCATAACGTAACGAGTTTGCGCTCGATGTTGGTGCGCGGCGCAACATAGGCCGCGCCGGCATCAAAGTCGGAGGGCTGGGGCGCAGGCAGCACTTTGCGATCTACTTTGCCGTTCGGAGTGAGAGGGAACGACGCCAGGAATACAAAAGCCGAAGGCACCATGTAGTCCGGCAACGTCTGTTGCAGATGTTGGCTCAGGTCGCGGCGTGAAGCTGTTTTGGCGTCTGCAGCGGGCACGAGATATGCACACAGGAGCTTGTCGCCGGAGCTATCCTCGCGCGCAAGTACGACCGCTTGCTGCACGCTGGTGTCCTGTTCGAGAACCGCTTCGATTTCTCCCAACTCAATACGGAATCCGCGAATTTTGACTTGATGGTCGAGCCGCCCGAGAAACTCGACAATTCCGTCCGCGCGGGACCGGCACAGATCGCCTGTCCTGTACATGCGTGCGCCGTCTCGTTCTGCAAACGGGTCATGAGCGAATTTCTCAGCCGTCAGTTCGGGACGCTCGAAGTACCCCCGAGCCAAGCCATCGCCGCCGATCCAAAGCTCGCCTTCCTGTCCGGGCAGCACAGGCTGCCGTAGTTCATCGAGAACGTATAGCTGCGTATTGGCGATGGGCCGCCCAATCGGAATGGAGCGGTCTTCCTCCCCTCGCACGCGGTAGAGGGTCGACCAAATTGTGGTTTCTGTCGGACCGTAGAGATTCCATACCGTGCCTGCTCGCGCCACCAACTCGCGCCCCAGTTCTGGAGAGAGCGCGTCTCCGCCGCACAAAACCCTGAGATTGTTGTTGCCGCGCCATCCCGATTCGATCAATAAGCGCCAAGTTGCGGGCGTTGCCTGCATCACCGTCGCACCGCTTTGCTCGAGCAACTTCGCCAGGCGGCCGCCATCTTGCGTAGTCTCCCGGTTTGCCACCACAAGGCGCGCTCCGATGATCAGCGGGAGATACATCTCCAGGCCTGCAATATCAAAAGAGAGCGTTGTGACGGCGACCAGGACATCGTTCTCTTGCATTCCCGGTTCACGCTGCATCGAATGCAGAAAATTCACGACGCTGCGGTGTTCCAACTGTACGCCCTTGGGCTTTCCCGTCGAGCCGGAAGTGTAGATCACATACGCGAGATCGCCCGCCTCGACGTCGCTACCCGGATTGCTTTCACTCTGCTTCGCAATCGAGTTCCATGTCGAATCCAGAACGACAACAGTAGCGGCAGTGGTGGGAGGCAGCGACGGAAGCAACGCTTCCTGTGTAATTAGAACTTGGACCCTGGAGTCTTCAAGCACATACCGGATGCGCTCGGCTGGATAAGCCGGATCGAGGGGTATATAGGCTCCGCCTGCCTTCAGTATTCCGAGTAGCGCAACCACCATTTCCAGCGACCGCTCCACACACAGGCCAACCAGCACGTCCCGTTGCACGCCGTGTGAGCGCAGGAGATGGGCGAACTGGTTCGCGCGGATGTCCAGTTCGCGGTAGCTGAGGGACTTTCCCTCAAATACAACCGCAACATCGTTCGGAGAACGGCGGGCCTGGGCCTCAATAAGGTGATGAATACAAAGCTGTTGCGGGCGGGCCGCCACCGATTCAGTCCACATGTATGCGCCTTCGCGTACTACTCCCTGCGAAGAGATGTCAGCCTGGTATGGCACCAGAGTGGGGTGGTCCTGTTTCATGCCTTTTCCTGCCATAAACCTGCACTTCTGCTACCACATCTCCCGTCCGGGCACCCCGGAAGCGCCACACACGGGTAACACTAAGTCATTGTTTTATATACATTTTAGATGAAATCCAGCATCGTTAGGGAAGCTAGTGATAGCAAAAGTGCATTGTTTTACACTTTTTCCCGAAACCTAGCTACGTCGAGAATTTCCTAATTGGGGGAGGGTTGAGCGGAATTATATCCTGAATTGCCGGCTGCGCCATTCACAAGTTTTTACTCTCGCGTAACCCTGTAGGCGTCCCGCGAGACCCGCGTGATTGTTGGCATTTCAGGGGCGGCCGTGGGTGAGTCGGCAAGCATTTGGGCTAGGCCGGCGATGGTAGGAGTTTCAAAGATTGCCCGTAGTGCCATCTCAACGTTCATCCGCTCGCGCACACGTGAGACGACTTTTGTGGCGAGCAACGAATGGCCGCCGAGGTCGAAGAAGTTGTCGTCGGCGGAGATTTTGTCTTTGCGCAGGACTTCCTGCCAGATCTGGGCGAGAGCAAGTTCGGTCGGGGAGCTGGGGACAATGTAGGGCTTAGATTGGGCCAGCGAGTCCGGCGCGGGGAGTTTCTGCCGGTCGATTTTGCCGTTGTGGGTTAGCGGCAGCTTGTCGAGGAACACGAGCGCCGGGGGGATCATGTAGTCGGGAAGAAGGGTTTTCAGGTGAGCGCGCAGCGCGTCCGGTGTGAGTTGCGAGCCGTGGTTACGAACTATGTAAGCAGCCAGAGTCTTCTCCCCGGCCATATCTCGATTCGCGTCTTGGCGCGCCAGTACAGCGGCTTGCCGCACGAGGGGATGTTGCAACAGAGCGGCTTCAACTTCGCCGAGTTCGATGCGGAAGCCGCGGACTTTGACCTGATCGTCGGCGCGGCCGAGAAACTCGATAAGGCCTTCGGGCAGCCAGCGCGCCAGATCGCCGGTGCGGTACATGCGGGCTTCTGGGTTTGCAGGTTCTGAGTTTGTTGATTCGTGATCTGAAACAAACGGATCGCGCAGGAAACGCTCGGCGGTGCGTTCAGGCTGGTTGAGATAGCCGCGAGCGACTCCAGCGCCGGCGATGAAGAGTTCTCCTGGCACGCCGAGGGCGACAGGCTGCAGGGCGGCATCGAGGACGTAGACGCGAGTGTTGGCGAGCGGGCGTCCGATGGGGATGGTGGCGCTGCGGGAGTTTTTCCAGTCGTAGTCGCGCAGCGGGAGGATCAACGAACCGATCGTGGTTTCGGTAGGGCCGTAGTGGTTGATAAGCTGGCACGTGGGGTTCAGAGCCAAGATGGATTCGACGAGGGGGCGGGTGAGGGATTCGCCGCCGGTAATGAGGAACTGGCGCGGCAGCACCTGCGCAGCGTGTTCAGCAGAAAGCAGTGCTTGCAGGTGCGAAGGGACGATCTTCAGGACGTCGATGTGGTGTTCGGCCGAGTACTGCGCGAAGCGCCGGGCATCGGTGGAGACGTCGTAGGGGATGACGTGCAGCGTGCCACCGGAAGCTAGGGCGGGGAAGATGCAGGTGTTGCCGAGATCGGCGTTGAGCGCGGAGACGGTGGCGAAGCGCAGGCCGTCGGGGAAGTCGGCGAGACGGAGAACACCGATGAGCGCAGTGGTGTAGTTGACGAGATTGCGATGGGAGATGGCAACGCCCTTGGGCACGCCGGTGGAGCCGGAGGTAAAGATGATGTAGGCGAGATGTTCCGGCGTGGTGTTGAGGGGCGGATTGGAAGTTGGCTGCGTGGCCCAGGAAGCAGCGTCGCGATCCAAAGCGAGAACGGGCCCTGGAAACGCGGGCAGATTACCGAGGAGCTTCTCTTCGCACAAGATGGCGGTGGCGCCTTCGAGCTGCTGGGCGAGGCGGGCGGGCGGGTGATCGGATTGCAGCGGGACGTAGGCGCCGCCAGCCTTGAGGATGGCGAGCAGACCCACCATGAGAGAGACGGAGCGCTCGAGGCAAAGGCCGACGCGGGAGTCGGGGCCAACGCCGAGGGCGCGCAAGTGATGGGCGAGTTGATTGGCGCAGGTGTTGAACTCGGCGTAGGAAAGCGAAACGCCGTTGCAAACGACGGCAGTGCGATCCGGGGTACTCGCGGCCTGCTGCTCGAAGAGCTGATGAAAGCACACCGCCGGAATCGCACTCGCAGCCGGGTTCCAGCGGGACATCGCCGCGTTCCGCTGCCGTTTCTCAGCCTCGGTCAGCATCTCCAGCGAACTGAGCCAGGACTCCGGAGCCCGGAGCGCGCTGCTGAGGAGAGCCTCAAAATGCCGAGCCATGTGCTGGATGGTTGAGGCGTCAAATAGATCGGTACTGTAGACCCACAATCCCTTGAACTCCCCTTCGTCCTCCACCATGAAGACGGCCAGATCGGCTTTCGAGCGCGTGACCTCGGTCTCGAAGGGTGAAAGCTGGAGTCCCGCCAGTGTCCGGCTCTGCCGCGGGGTGTTCTGCATTCCGAACGACACTTGCACGATGGGGCTGTGGCTCAGATTGCGTTCCGGCTGCAGTTCTTCCACCAGCTTGTCGAATGGCATGTCCTGGTGCGCGTAAGCTCCCAGCGCAGTCTCCTTAACCCTGCCGACAAGTTCCTGGAACGTAGGATCGCCGGAGAGGTCGGTGTGCAAGGCAAGTAAATTGATGAAGAAACCAATGAGTTTCTCCATGTCTACATTGGTGCGATTCGCTACGGCGGTTCCCACAACAATGTGGTTCTGGCCCGTATAACGCGCGAGCAGCATCTTGAACCCAGCCAGCAGTGTCATGAAGGGCGTGACGCCTTCGCGCTGGCTAAATTTCTGGATTTGCGCTGAAAGCCCAGCTCCTAGCGGAATGGTTTGATACGTGCCGCGAAACGACTGCGTTTGCGCGCGCGGCCGGTCCGAGGGGAGTTCGAGTACGGGAGGCGCGCCTTCAAGCTGCGAGCGCCAGTAAGCCACGTGTTTCGCCAGCACCTCGCCGCGCAACCATTCTCGCTGCCACCCTGCATAGTCCACGTATTGGACGGTGAGGTTCGGGAGCGGCGACGGCTTGCCTGCAACAAATGCCTCGTACACTGCGCCAAGTTCCTCCATGAAGATTGCCCCTGACCAGGCGTCGCTCGTGATGTGGTGCATGGTCAGCAGTAGGACATGATCGTCAGCGGCCAGTTGTAACAGAGTCGCCCGCAGCAGAGGACCGTGCGCCAGATCGAATGGCCGTTGCGCCTCTTCCCGCGCTATGACCCGTGCCTGTTCCATTCGTTCTGTTTCCGCAAGAGCGGTAAGGTCTACCTTGTGGAGTGGAAGTTGCATGGACGGAGCAATAATTTGCACCGCCTCGCCTCGTTCGGAGGCAAATGTTGTGCGTAGAACTTCGTGTCGCCGGATGATTTCGTTGATGCTGTTTTCGAGGCAGGTGGAATCCAGCGTTCCACGGATTCGCAGCGTGCGCGGGATGTTATACAGCGAATTGTTCGGCTGCAGTTGATCCAGGAACCATAACCGCTGCTGCGCGAAAGACAGCGGCAGCGCTTGATCGCGAGGTATGGGCCGGATAGGCGGTGCTTCGGTTCGGCCAGATTTTTGATTGATCTGTTCCTCTAGGGCCTTTGCGAGGCCAGCGATCGTCGGCGTGTCAAACATGACGCGCAGCGGCAGATCCACATCCAGGGTGCGCCGAATTCTGGAGACGACTTGGGTGGCGAGCAACGAATGGCCGCCGAGGTCGAAGAAGTTGTCGTCGGCGGAGATTTTGTCTTTGCGCAGGACTTCCTGCCAGATCTGGGCGAGAGCAAGTTCGGTCGGGGAGCTGGGGACAATGTAGG
>Ga0210384_10000657_pt1 | contig 51879 bp, 37 predicted proteins | sample IncBWH2MmetaG_FD_160574 | JGI IMG/M metagenome (GOLD analysis project Ga0210384, IMG submission 160574) | Forest soil microbial communities from Barre Woods Harvard Forest LTER site, Petersham, Massachusetts, United States - Inc-BW-H-2-M | ecosystem: Environmental > Terrestrial > Soil >... | reverse complement strand
TCTGGAGTTCCGGGTCTGCCAGGGCCTCCGATACGGGGTATCCCTTTCCTAGCGCTTCGCGGAGCGTTCGCACAGCATCCGTCGGTTTGCCGGCGAGGTTCTCCACAGTCGCTTGAACGTAGATGAGGGTGACATCCTTTTTGTCAATGCCGCGGGCCCTCTGAATGAATTCCATCCCGCGTGCCCCATCCCCTTTCTTCGCGTAATACACAGCGAGGTCTTCCATCGCAGCCGTGTTTTGTGGATTCACTTGCAGATCCTGGAATGCTAAGGCAATGGCCTTGTCGTAGGTGGCCATGGCCTTGTCTTTTTGTCCCGAGGCGCGATACGCATCCGCCAGATTGCCCATAGCTAATTCTTGATTGGGACCGAGTTCGGTTGCCTTTTCGAATGCTTGTACGGCGTCGGAATAGCGCTTGAGCATGAAATAAATATTACCCAGATTGGAATAGGCACTCCAAGTGGCAGATAGCTCTATTGATTTCTGGTACGCAGATATGCCCTGGTCATATTTCCCTGCCCGCACATAAGCGTTCCCCAGATTGTCCCAACCAGGAACGCTATCGGGCTGCAATTCTGTAACGCGCTTGGCTTCAACCAGGCTTTTTTCAGTGTCGCCGATCGAATAGTACGCGGTCTCTAGGTCGATGTGATACCCGGAATAATATGGATTGATCTCGACAGCTTTCAAGTAGGCAGCGACAGCGTCTTCTTTCTGGCCGGTCTCAAGGTACGCGTTACCTAGGCGCCGATAGCCTTCGTCCGACTTTGGGGCAAGTTGCAGCCCACGTTTCAGTTCGGCGATGGCTTCGGCGGTCCTGCCAGTCCTGAGATAGACGTTTCCAAGGGAGAAGTGCACTTCAGGAAGGTTGTCCCTTAATTGCTCCGCTTGCTGAGCTGCAGAAACCGCCTTCTGGGCCCAAAAAGAATCCTTTTTTTCCATGTACATCTTCATGGATGCGTCCGCTAGGCCGGTGTAGGCGAGGGCGAAACTAGGATCTTTCTGAATGCCCTGCTCGAAGAAGGAGAGGGCTGTTTGTGCACTTTTGACCGCGTCGGGTCCGCGCAATGCCTGTCGGCCTCGCAGGTAAAGGTCGTAAGCATCCACGTTGTCCGTGGGCCGTTCGGCGGCGCGCGCCATTTCTTCGCTACTGGCTTTCACATTGAGAGCCGTCACAAGTTGGGAAGAGATCTGATCTTCGATGGAGAGCAAGTCCTTTGTGACACCCGTGAATTGCTGGGTCCACAATTTCTTTCCCTCGGCCGCGTCCATCAGGGTGACAAAGACCGCCATCTTGTCGGACGTGCCTTGAATCTTTCCCTGCACGACCAAATTCACGCCGAGGTATCGCGCCGTTCTATCGAGCGGGTCTTTGTCGGAAACCTTCGCAAGCGCGGAATCGGAAGCCAGGTGCACTTCCTTCAACTGGAACAGTTTTGCCGAAAGCGCTTCGTTTAGACCCTCAGCGACATAGGAAAGCGACTGATCCTCACCCAGGACCCGAAACGGCAGAATGGCGACAAATTTCCCTTGTGAAAGAGGAGGTATGCCGGTGACTCCCGAGCTTTCCTTGCTGCCCAGGATCAGGCGGCGAACGGGCGAAATCGCGAATGCCAGGATCACCAACAGCGCTACGGCGGCGACAACCCAGGTCCAGCGCCGGTGCGCGAACTCCGGAATTTCAATCTGGACCGTGCGCGAGCTACTGCTGGAGGATTTCGAACCCTGCAAATCCGCGAGGATTTCATAGGCACTTTGATAGCGATCTGCCGCATCCTTCTCCAGGCAGCGCATGATGATGCGCACCACCCAGTTCGGTAACGCCGGATTCACTAGCTTCGGGCTCTTGGGCTTTTCCTGGATGCGCTGGTACATCACCTTCAAAGTCGTTTCGCCTGTGAAAGGGACATCGCCGGTGACCATCTCGTAGAGAATCAACCCGTAGGCATAAAGATCGCTGCGCTGATCGGCGGGCTTCCCTTCCACTTGTTCGGGTGACATGTAGCGCGGCGTCCCGAGGAATGCGCCGGTGCGCGTCATGCCGATGGCACCTTCTTCGAAGGACTTCGCCAGCCCGAAATCCGATACAAAAATCTGGTCTTCCTTGTTGACCAGAATGTTTTGCGGTTTTAGGTCGCGATGGACCACGCCTTCGCCATGGGCCGCGGCCAAGGCTCCGGCGAGTTGCACCGCGTATCTCAAAATCCGTTCGAGAGGGAGTTTTGGATTGTCACGCAGAATCCCGTGAAGGTCCTGGCCCTCCACATAGGCCATAGTGATGAACTTCACGTCTCCCACTTCTCCCATGTCGTGAATGCGGAGGATATTCTTGTGAGAGATCTTGCTGGCGAGGACTAGTTCTTGTTTGAAGCGTTTGAGCGCGTCTGTTTCACCCATGACGCCCTGGCGAACCACTTTCAGTGCGACCGTGCGGTCCAGGTCTTTATCGTAGGCCTTGTAGACACGGCCCATCCCGCCTTGACCGAGAAGCCCCTCGATACGATAGCGCGTACCGAAATCGCTCCCAGGAAGAAGCGCTGTGCTGTCCACCATCTGGATGGTTTCGGATTCGCCTACGGGCATGGGAGTACCGCAGCGCGTGCAAGATTCCGCGTAGTCCGGATTGACCGTACTACAGTGAGGGCAATTCATCGGGCGAGCCGCCCGGACGGCTCAAATCTATCATCCACAAAGTCGGATTATCCGGCAACATTGACCATGCTGCAAGAATTAACTCGCGGCAAACAATTGGTTTTAGCCTGTCCGCAGGAGGGTTAGACTCAGAGTTTCCAAAACCCAATTGGGGGAACATGTTCGGCACTCCGATCCAGATGTGGGTGACATTCGGGATTGTGGTGGCAGTGGCGCTGGCGGTGGATCTCGGTGTCTTCCATCGGGAGGCGCATAGGATCACCTGGAAGCTGGCATTGGCCGAAAGCGCGGGCTGGATCGCGCTGGCACTTGGGTTCAACCTCTGGCTGTACTCCTCGCGTGGGCCCCAGGTTGGGCTGGAGTTCCTGACCAGCTACCTGGTAGAAAAATCTCTGAGCGTGGACAATATCTTTGTCTTCATTCTGATTTTTAAGGCTTTTCGTGTCCCGGCTGTCTCGCATCACAAAGTTCTCTACTACGGTGTGGTGGGGGCTCTGGTACTCCGAGCGGCATTCGTGCTGGCCGGTATTGAGTTGTTGCAATATTTTCATCCGGTGCTCTTCCTGTTTGGGGCCATCTTGCTAATCACGGGCGCCCGGATGATGTTGCCGGCAAAGCGCGTGATTCGGCCGGATCGCAACTGGCTGGTCCGTGCGACGCGGCGATTTGTGCCTGTGCTCGCTGACTACGAAGGCGAAAAGTTTCTGGTCAAGCGTGGAGAAAAATGGAATGCCACGCCGCTGTTTTTGGCGCTCATTGCGGTGGAGGCCATGGATATTATTTTCGCCCTGGATTCGGTTCCCGCGGTTCTGGCCATTACGCGTGATCCATTCATCGTGTACTCGTCAAACGCCTTTGCCATTCTTGGTCTGCGTTCACTTTATTTTGCGCTGGCGGATATTTTGCCGCGTTTCCGGTTTTTGCATCAAGGGCTCGCCATCGTATTGATTCTTGTGGGCGGAAAGATGCTGGTTAGCGATTGGTGGCCGATTCCCGCGAGCGTTTCGCTCGTGGTCATCGCAGGAGTGTTGGCAACGACCGTTCTTACTTCCATCGCGTTCTCCCAGAAAAGCGGAGGAATGCGTAAAACTTGACCCAAGAAAATTTACGGCAGACTCAGAACGAGAAGTCGCGGTTCGGTCATTTCTTCGATCGCATAACGCAGGCCTTCGCGTCCTAGACCGGAATCCTTTACCCCACCATAGGGCATGTGGTCAATCCGGAAGGCCGATACATCACCGGCAATCACGCCGCCTACTTCGAGCTGCTCAAATGCACTGAAGAGCAGTCTTGCATCGCGGGTGAAAACACCAGCCTGCAACCCGTAAGGCGAATCATTCACGCGACGCACGGCGTCATCAAAATGGTCGTAGGGTTCGACGTCCACTACGGGCGCAAAGACTTCTTCACAGCTCACTTTCATTTCGTGTCGCGTGTTGGTGAGAACGGTAGGTTCGAGGATCGAGCCGGTGCGCTTCCCGCCCGTCTCGACTCTTGCGCCGGCAGCTACTGCTTCTTCGACCCACGCGGCGGCACGGCGTGCGGCGTCTTCACTAATCAGCGGGCCGACATCTGTTGCTTCTTCGAGCGGGTCACCGGTCTTCAATTGCTGGACACCGGCAACCAGCGCCGCAAGAAACTTGTGGCAGACGCTACGCTGGACATAGATTCTCTGGACCGAGATGCAACTCTGCCCAGCGTAGGAGAACCCCCCGCTGACGCAACGGCTGGCAGCGTCCTCAACATCCCAATCGGAATGCACAATCACACCGGCGTTGCCTCCCAGCTCGAGCAGCACCTTCTTTTTCCTCGCCTTTTGCTTCAAAGCCCAGCCAACGCCGCTGCTGCCGGTGAAGGTAAGAAGCTTTAAGCGGTCGTCCGAGACAAGGCGTTCTGCCTCGGGAATATCCAGAGGCAACACATTGAGGCCGCCGGCGGGCCAGCCCGCCGCCTCTACGACTTGAGCGAGTAACAAGGAGGTGAACGGAGTTTGCGGCGCAGGCTTCAGCACAACTGTGCAACCGGCTGCAATGGCCGGCGCGATTTTATGCGCCACAAGATTCAGCGGGAAATTGAAGGGCGAGACCGCAAAAATTGGGCCGAGCGGGAAGCGGCGAACGATTGCAGCGCGGCCAACCGTAGATGGCTGCCAATCCAGAGGAAGCCAGTCGCCCTGGATGCGTGTCGCTTCTTCGGCCGCGACCGCGAATGTGAACACGGCGCGATCCACCTCAGCCCGCGCTGTTCTGATCGGTTTGCCTGCTTCAAGCGCGATCATTTGCTCGAATTCGGGAGCGCGGGCACGGATGCCATCAGAAATTGCCCGTAGGATCCGCTGCCGGTCGTAAGCAGGCATTTTCTTTGTGCTTTCAAACGCACGTTGCGCGGAGCGCACGGCTGTTTCGGCATGCGCTGCGGAGGCTCGATATCCCTTGCCAACCAGGGAGTGGTCGAACGGCGACCGGACTTCGAATAGCTCGCCTTCGGTGAGCCACTTGCCGTCTAGAAAAAATCCCCAGGTCTTCGAGGGAATCCTGGTTGCGGTTGCCATGACGGGCACCTTGAATGTTCGTGAGGCTACGCGCGGCCTGGCGCTGTGATTGTGCGCGATTCCGTAACGTTTGCAAGAGCCTGTTCGAACACATTCAGGCCCTCATCAAATTGCTCGTCCGTAACTACCAGCGGGACGAGGAGGCGCAAAACATTTCCATAGGTGCCCGAGGAAATAAGAATCAAACCGTGTTCGTGACAGTACTTCATCACCTGCTCGGTTTCTTCCTTGGCGGGATCGCGAAGTTTGGACGAGCGCACTAGTTCGACGGCGCGCATCGCTCCCAAGCCGCGGACGTCCCCGATTAAGGGGAATTGTTTCTTCCAGGCTCGAGCGCGGGCATCAAATTTCTCGCCTAGTCTTTCTGCTCGCTCGGGAAGATTTTCGCGCTCGAGCGTTTCAATGGCAGCGAGTCCAGCCGCGCAACTGACGGGATTGCCGCCGTAGGTCCCGCCCAAACCGCCGACGCCGGGCGCGTCCATCATTTCAGCGCGGCCCGTGACGGCCGCCAGAGGCAGCCCTCCTGCAATGGATTTCGCACAAACCAGCAGATCCGGTGCCAGCCCATAGCGCTCGGACGCAAACATTGCTCCTGTGCGGCCGAAGCCCGTCTGCACTTCATCGGCAATCAGAGGAATCTTGTGACGCCGGCAAATTTCCTGAAGCACGGTGAAAAACTCGCGGGGCGGCGTGACGAAGCCTCCTTCGCCGAGAACCGGCTCGACCACGACGGCGGCAACGGCTTCGGCCGCTACTACGCGCTTGAAAGTGTCTTCCAGATGGTGCGCGCAGAAGACGTTGCAGGAAGGATATTGCAGTGAGTAGGAGCAGCGATAGCAATACGCGTAGGGAATGCGATAAATGTCGCTGGCGAAAGGCTCGAAGCCGGCTTTGTAGGGATGTGTCTTGCTGGTCAGCGACATGGTAAGCATAGTGCGACCATGAAATGCGTCTTCAAAGCAAATGATCGCGGGACGATGCGTGTAGCAACGCGCGATTTTTACGGCGTTCTCGATGGCTTCGGCACCGCTATTGACGAGGATTGTCTTCTTCGCGAAGTTTCCCGGCGTCAGCGAATTCAGCTTCTCCGCCAGCTCGACGTATTTCGCATACGGCGCCACAGCGAAGCAGGTGTGCAGAAACGCATCCACCTGTTCGCGGATGGCGGCAACCACGCGGGGCGCGCGATGCCCCGCGTTTTGGCAGCCAATGCCACCGGCGAAATCGAGGAAGCGATTGCCGTCCACGTCCTCGACCACGGCACCTTCGGCGCGAGCGGCAAAAATCTGGGTGGCATGGGAAACGCCGCGAGCGACGGCAGCGTTGCGCCGACGCATCAACTCTTCTGATTTGGGTCCCGGGATTGGAGTGCGCAATTGAATTGTGCTCATGTCAGTACCATCCGATCGGTTGTTCGTTCAGATTGATGTGGACTTGCTTGGTCTCGAGATATTCCTCGATTCCCCACGGGCCCAGCTCACGACCGAAGCCGGACTGCTTGTATCCGCCCCAGGGAGCTTCGACATAGGTGGGTTGCATGTGATTCACCCACACGATTCCAGCGCGCAGGGCCTTGACCACGCGAAACGCTTTGAAAATATCGCGCGACCAGACTGCCGCAGCCAGGCCGTACGGTGTGTCATTGGCGATGCGAATAGCGGCCGCTTCATCCGCGAATGGGATGATCGCAGCCACCGGGCCAAAGATCTCTTCCTGGGCGATACGTGCGGAATTCTCCACATCATAGAAGATCGTCGGTTCCACATAATAGCCGCGCGAGAGCGCAGTGGGGCGTCCACCGCCGGCTGCGAGCTTCGCTTCCTTTTTTCCCAGCTCCTGATAGGAGCGGACGCGGTCGAACTGCTCCTTGCTCACCAGCGGCCCCATTTTCGTTTCGCGCTCGAGCGGTGGCCCTAGGAGAATTGTCTTGGCCTTGGCCGCCATGGCTTCGACGAACTTTGGGTAGACTTTCTTTTCCACCAGGATACGGCTGCCCGCAGAGCAGACCTCACCCTGATTGATGAAGACGCCAAACAGGGCTCCATCAATGGCCGCTTCGAAGTCGGCGTCAGCAAAGAAAATGTTGGGAGACTTTCCGCCGAGTTCGAGCGTGACGCGCTTCACCGTGTCCGCCGCCATTTTCACGATTGCTTTGCCGACAGAGGCGCTGCCTGTGAAGGCAACTTTGTTTACGTCCGGGTGCTTGACGAGCGGCGCTCCCGCCGTCTCACCGAATCCTGTGATGATGTTAACCACGCCCGTCGGCACGCCGGCCTCGTTGAGGTAGCCCGAGAATTCAAGCGCGGTAAGCGGAGTTTGCTCGGCTGGCTTCAAAACACAAGTGCAACCGGCGGCCAGTGCGGGCGCGAGCTTCCATGCCGCCATCAGCAGCGGATAATTCCAGGGAATAATCTGGGCTGCGACGCCGATGGGTTCGCGAAGGGAAAGGCTCAGTGCGTTGTCTGGAACAGGGTTCACGTGGCCGAGGACTTTTGTCGCCAGGCCGCCGTAGTATTCGAAACAAGTGGCGACGTCGGCGATATCGTATTCAGCTTCGACGATAGGCTTGCCGCTGTTGCGCGATTCGAGTTCTGCGAGCTTCGCCGATTCCTTGCGGACGCGCTCGGCAAGGCGAAAAAGAATTCGACCGCGCTCTTGCGCAGTTGTCTGTGGCCAAGGGCCGGAATCAAAAGCGGCCTTGGCGGCAGCGACGGCGCGGTCCACGTCTTTTTCGTCGGCCTCGGGAACTTCAGCGATGATTTCTTCGGTCGAGGGGTCCACTACCTGGAAATGGGCGCCGCGATGGCTCTCGGTGAATTCTCCCCCGATGAACATGCGGTACCGTTTGACAGCGACTTTGGCCTCGCTAGCCATAAACTCCTCCCGCCTCCCGCCCCATTAGATGCGGCCGGCAGCTTCCTGCGGCGCTTTCCTGCGCCCGTACACGTAAAAGAAAAATGCAGCCAGTCCGATGAAAAATGCGGTGCCACCAAACATCCAAAGCTCGTATAACGGTAAGGATGTGATTTGCTGCGCGGGAAAGAATGCCAGCGCAATTCCTAGCATGGTTGTAATCAGCCCGCTCGCGCCCGCGAAAATCAGCACAGGCCTGCTGTAATGCCCCTTCCCTGCTGCCGGGCCAAGTGCGAGCTTCAGCAGTGCGGCAAACATGTACAGGAACGGCACGAGCTGCAGCACGACGGCGAGAGACAACAATTTCTGAAATGTCTCCTGCACGCCGGCGCCAATGGAATTCACAACCACCAGCAGCATGGAAATTACGGCGTGAACAATCAAAGCAGGATAGGGCGTTAGATAGCGCGGATGCACTTTTCCGAGCCACGCCGGTAGATAGGAATCGAGCCCAGCAACGAACGGAATGCGCGCGGACCCCGCCAGCCACGCCGAGCCGATCCCCGCGATCGAGAGGCTGAGCATCAGCGCGAAAGGCGCAACAATCCATGCAACTCCGACGCGAGCGGCCATGTGGCTCACGGCTTGCACAATTCCCTGCAGCACGCTGATATCGTTCTTGCTGACAGCAATCAGCAGCGTGAGGGTGGCCGCGATGTAGAGCAGGCCGGAAAGCACTCCGCCCCAGGCCACAGCGCCTGGCAGAGTCCGTTCGGGATCCAGGATCTCGTCACCCATCACGGAGGCAAGTTCCAGGCCTACAAGCCCGAAGCAGATCACGCCAAACGAATTGAGCACGAAGCGAGGATCGGCGGGAACTCGGAAATCTGCGGTCGTAACGGCGGTTCCAAAACGGAAATACACGATCGCACCCAGCCCTACCAGGGTGAATGCGGCAATCATGGTCCCGATGCCGCCCAGATTGTTGATCCACTTTCCCACACCCAATCCCACAATGTTCAGCACCACGAGCAGCGTCAATAGAACAAAAGACGCCGCCACGGTGAAGATCTTGTTTTCTGCCAACGCCTGGTGACTGGGTCCAAGCACAAAAACTGAAACACCGACGAAATACAGCATCACCGTCGGCACGTACATCATGTTGTTCGTCCAGTAGCACCATCCGGAGAGAAACCCATGAAAATCGCCGAAAACTTCCTTGGCCCACAAATAGACGCCGCCTTCGCCAGGATAGCGATGCGCCAACTCAATCACCGCGATTCCCTGTGGCCAGAAAAACAAGAGCAAGGACACAAGCCAAAGCCAGACCGTTACGCCTCCATTAGCGGCGATGCTCGGCACAACATTCAGATTGAACACCGCTACGACAAAGAGCGCGATGAGGTCCCAGCGGCCGAGAACTCGTTTCAGATGCACGGCGCCATTTTGCTTCTGTTCCGGTTCCTGCAGATGGGCCTCCCATTCAATGTTCTAATGTCCGGCGCTGGTGGCCGCGTGCGGCTGTTCTTGCGCGACTGCGAGGGCGGGCGCCACTTCCGCAAAGGCCGCGAGGTGGCGATCAACGTCCGCATCTGTATGCGCCACCGAAATAGTCGCTTGCTCATCCCACCAGTAGGGCTGAGCCAGGACGCCACGATTCACCATTCCAAACCAGTAGTGCCGCCACAGCTCGGTGTCCACTTTCAGCCAGTCGCGATAATTGCGAATAGGCTTTGAGGCAAACATCAGCGCCGCATTGGCACCTGCGCCGATCACGTAGGCGTTTAAGCCGGTCCTCTCAAGTTCCTTCTTGTACCCGTCCACCAGCTTTTTGCTCAGACGATTGACGTGCTCGTAAGACGTGCGCGTGAGCACTTCGCGGAAAGTAGCCAGACTTGCAGCCATCGCGACTGGATTTGTGTTGTACGTGCCACCGTGGAAGACGCGATGGTCGGAGATCAAGCTCATCACTTCTTTTGTCGAAGCAAACGCTGCCAGAGAGAATCCGCCGCCGATGGATTTTGCCAAACAGACGATGTCCGGCTTGACCTGGAAATACTCGCAAGCGCCGCCGTAGGCGAGCTTCGCGCCGGTCTTCACTTCGTCGAAGATCAACAGGGCGCCGTGCTTCTTCGTGATTTCACGCAACGACTGGTGGTAGCCCGGCTCAGGCATCAAGATGCCTACGTTCATCATGATGGGCTCGACGATCACGGCGGCAATTTCGCCGGGATACTTCTCAAAAAGCCGCTCGACACCCGCGGGATCATTAAACTGCGCGACGAGCGTGTTCTCGAGCGTCGCTCTGGTGACGCCTTCGCCACCGGGAATCGCATTCGGCATCGCCGGATCGCCCACCTCACCGGCTTTCGGCTTCACCGAGACCAGGACGGAATCGTGAAGACCATGATAGCCGCCCTCCATTTTGACGATCCGATCTCGTCCGGTAGCGGCGCGAGCCAGGCGGACTGCATGCATGGTGCATTCAGTTCCACTGTTGCTGAAGCGCACCATCTCTACAGGAAAGCGCTTGCAGATTTCTTCGGCGAGTTCCCATTCCAGGTCGTGTGGCATTCCGAACATCGTGCCGGTAACGAGCTTCGCTTGCACGGCTTTGATGACCGCGGGGTGGCAGTGGCCGGCCATCAAGGCGCCGAAACACAAATTGAAATCCACGTATTCATTGCCGTCAATGTCGTGAATATGTCCGCCGTTTCCATCGCGGACAAAAATTGGATAGGGATCGTAAGCGCGGTAGTTGCTGGCAACGCCAAGAGGCAAACGGCTCGCGGCTCTCTTATGGGCGTCGCGAGAGCGCGGAGTGCGCTGCTCGTAAGTGGCAATTTCTTTTCGTAGTCCTTCGTGCATGACTTCCTCCATCAAGCTCTTCGCTGTGGCCGACGCACGGCCCTGAGATTTGCATCTGATTCATCTGGTTTCCGGCACTCCGGAAAATGGGCCCGAGGCGCGAGTCGCGAGTCGCGCGATCCGGTGCCGCGCTGATGCTTTTCCCCTGCCGCACCTGGGCGGTAGTCGAACGGGGGTTACGCAATAATTCGCGCTGGCATCGACGCTACAACCTTACGTTCCAACGTCGGAACCGGAATCCGCGCTGCTTCAGCTCCGTGAAGAATGGCTTGGGCGGAACAACGTTTTCGGGGGCCTCGACGCCAACGCCCTTAATTTCGCCGCGGCCACGCATTACGGCAGCAATTGCCGCGGGAAAACCAGTGTCCCGCGCGACGGCTGAGAGCTGCGGGCGCAAGGAGTGGTCAGCCCACATTTCCATGGCCATGGCAGCACGCCGCCCATCTTGCTGGCCGGAAACGACCACACGAAGAGCTTCGACATCGAGCGGCGTCTTTTTCGTAGCGTGCTTCTGCATCAGCGCCAGCAGGACGGCCCGAGGAGCGATCCGCGTACCATTCACGGGGATTGGTTCCCGACTCGTGAAACCAGCGTGCGCGAGGCCACGAACGAGATTTACTAGCTGCGGTTCGTAATTGATCTTGAAAAATACTTCCCGCACTCCCTTGTTCGCGAAACTGACCGGGAGCGTGCCTAGTTCTGAGTGAATCGAATGCCGCAGCACGATCTTTCCAATGGGTGCGGGATATGTTCCTGGTTCAGGGTCTGAGAGCATGGGCTTCTCGACATATTTGCCATTTTGGAAGGCGATCGGCGGCGTGGTGAGCTCGTCAAGAATTGTGGCGATTGAAAAGGTGTAAGCAATCGGACTGTCATAGCGCTGCAGATCCGCGCCGGCATTGTAAACGCGAATGGAATTTATACGATCGAGTGGGTCACAGAGAGCGCGGGCCATCACGTTCGAAATGCCCGGAGCCCCACCCATACCTACGATGGCAATTCGGCCGATGCGGCGAAATTCACGATCGAGGGCGAATTGTTTGCGCGTCATGTGATAGAGGCCGCCCAGATCCATGTAGTCAATATGCGCAACCAGTGCCGCGCGCATCACGTCGAGATTCCAATTGAACTGCGTGCAGTTGATAACTACGTCCGAGCCGCGGAGCAGCCGCGCGAGGTGGGATGTGTCGCGCACGTCGGCCAACGCACCGCGCGCCTTGCCACGACCGAATTTCCGTGCGACTTCGTGGGCGCGGCCGCGGTCATAGTCCGCGACGACGATGCGTTGCACTTCGCGCGCGCCGCCAAGATCGTACACCACCGCGCGTCCCATCATTCCCGCACCGAGCACGAATATCTTCATATCGCTCCCATGGCTCGCATTTTACCCTCAGACAGAAAAGCGAGGGGCCCGATCCAGAAGGCACCCTCGCTCCACAGATTTTCGGTGTACTCCTTAGAAAAGAACCTTCAGCCCGAATTGCAAGACGCGCGAGCTCTCGCGTACCTTTAGAATCTGCCCAAAGGTGAGATCGGTGAAGTTCCCATCGGGATTTGCGAACTGCGTGTGGTTCCAAGCGTTGTAGAATTCGGCGCGGAATTGCGTCTTCCACCGCTCGTTGATCGGGGTGTCCTTCTGAATCACAAGATCCGAGTTGCTCAGCCTTGGCCCGCAGCACAAAGCGTGCGGCAGATTTCCGAATGTCCCCAATCCAGGGTCGTTGATGTTGGAGCTCAGGAACCAGAGGTTGCCGTTGGTTTGTGGTTTCACGAATTGGACTTTCCCCGTAACTTGAGGTGTGTTGGGGTCCTCAAAATCAAAGCTGCTCATCAGCTCCCGATCGTCCTGGGTCTGCACGCGAATCGGAAAACCAGACTGAAACAGGATGATCGCCGAAAGACCCCAACCATTCACCACCTTACCTGCAATTCCGTCGTGCTTCGGAACCGGAATTTCCCAGTACGGGCTGAAGACAAATCGGTGGCGCGCATCGTTGAGAGACAGTCCACGATTAAAGCTAAAGTTCAAAGGGTTCAGCGCATTTTCGAAGGAGGCGCCCTGGTCAATGGCCTTACTGAAGGTATAAGACGCCTGGAAGAGAAGTCCGTGCGAAAAACTGCGGTCAAGGGAGATCTGCAAGCCGTTGTAGTTTGAGTTGACGATGGTGTCTTGCGCGAAAATATTGCTGAACACGGGGGTGCCATCCGCCGGACAGCCCACGCCGACCGGCTTGGGGGTACCATTCACTGTCAGGGTCTGTACATTGAGCGGTTGGCATAGGGGTGAGGAGAATTTCCGCAATCCCACAAGGTCGATCCCATTGGGTGCGACAGTGCTTACCAAGGTCCCCCCAGGAATGCAATTGCCACCCGTTCCTGCGTTATAAGGCAACGTCAAACCCGTGCAACTCGTCTTAGGCGTTCCCGGCGGCGGCGCGTAATTTGGGATCGTCATGGTAGGCGGAATGAAATACTCGCTGTCCGACCCGAAAGGAGCACACTGCATGTTGCCTGAAGCGTCGCCGAATGGGCTACCGTTGAAAATGTTGTTCAGTTGGAGACAAGTTTCCGCATGGCCGAAGTTCAGGTCATGCGTTCCCAACAAATGATGCGCCTGAGTGCCGACATATGCGACACGCATCACCATACTCTTACCCAACTGGCGCTCGAGCGTCAGGTTGTACTGCTCGGCGTACTGTGCTTTCAGATGTGGCTGAAATTCGCCGAAAAGGAGCATCGGGCGAAACTGTGAAAAATCCGTCTGGGCCTTGGGATTTGTCGTTATAACGCCTTGGAACACATTTGGTGTGAAGGGCCCGTTGACGGGATCGCTCGAAAGCGGCACGAACGGCAGGTTGAAGTTCGTCCCGGAGAGAAAGATACTGCCACCAAACGGAGGTTCGGCGCTGAATTGTTCGAGCACCAACTGCTCGATGGGGTTGTAGAAGATGCCATACCCGGCGCGCACGCTCGACTTCCCCGGGCCGCCGGTTAACTTGGCAAGCCAACCCTCCGTCCACCCAGGGCTCCATGCTACACCAATCCTCGGAGCGAAGGCCTTATAGTAAGTGGACGTCATCCCGCGAGGAACACCCGGTTCACCCGGGAACACCATGCCCAATGGAAACACAGAGTTGGCGGGTCCGTTACGACTGCAGTCGGCACTGCCATACGTTGCAATAAGCGTGGCACTGGTCGGACTGCTCCCATTTAGGACGCAAGGATATTGTGTCGTGGCTACGCCCGGTCGAAATGTTTGGAGGCGATTGCCTGTGTCGTAGTATGGGGTGTTGAGTTCCCAACGCAATCCGTAGCTCAGGGTCAGATTGGGTTTCAGTTTGTAACTGTCCTCCGCGAAAAGATAGAGGGCTGTATTCCTAAGATCCTCATGCTGTGCAGCTCCCTGGTTATAAGCGCCCGGCAGACCAAGCAGAAAATCCGGGTAGGAGTTCGAGAGACCATTGACAGTGAGCCCCACATCGTCGGGCCCACCGGAGAAGTACTGATAGTAACCATTAATTTCAAAGAACAGGAATTGATCGAAGCGCTGACGCCTGACGTCACCTCCAAACTTAATCGTATGCTTTCCAATTGTCTTCGTAAAATTGTCCGTCCACTGGAACGTGTTCCCAGTCTGAGGCAGCTCACCCTCGAAGTTGTTACCGATAACAAAGCCACCGGACACGTTCATCTCGGGGACTCCCTCGCGGCCCGAGATATTTGTCGTGATACCTGCTTGCGGATTGGGAGATACGAGGTGATTCAGGTCCTGGAAGCATTCCGCGGCTGGAACCAGGCTTCCGCAGGCATCATGTAAGCTGGGTAGAACATTGACGGGATGATTCAAGGTGCCCTGTGACTCGCGAAAATAGTTAAACCGAAATTCGTTCACAGAAGTCGGTCCAATTGTCCAGGTGTGACTCAAATTCCATTGCTGGATCCGGCTCCGAAAAATCGCGCCGAACCCAGGGAGGTTCGCGCCGGCAGCCTGAAAGTTCGAAAAGGGATCGATCCGGTGATCGTCGTCAAAATAATAGTAGCCGGTAAAGGTTTGATTCTGACTGATGTGATGATCAAACCGAATGGTGAACTGGTCTCCGCGGTCGTTGCGCGCCGGAACCGTCGTAATCTTGCAACCCACGACCGGGTCACAGCCACTCGCCGGCGTGAATTTCTGAACATAGAGTTTGTACATCGCCTGCGCTGTGGGATCGATGCATTGGCTCGGAATGACATTATTCGGAAAAATCTGCTGATAAGAAACGCCATTGGGAGGTAACGCCGTGATGTCCGTGCCCGTGTTAGTGAAAATGGCCGTCCCGCAATTCACGGCCGCGTTGCCAGTATTGCGTGCAGCCATTTGACTTGCGAATGGCTGGTCCGTCAACGTTCCGCCAAATATATTATTCACGGGGTCCGAATTAAAAGCTCCGGAGAAATCGCCCGCCGCGTTTGCCGATGTCGGGAGGATCACGCTTCCCGACGAGATTCCCTGTCGGAGGCGATTCCCCTCATAGGAACCGAAGATGAACGTCTTGTCCTTCTTAATCGGCCCTCCCAGGGTGGCTCCGAATTGGTTTTGCTTGTACTCAGGGACGACTCCCTGGCCATTCGCCTTGATGGGATCGAAATAACCGTGCGTGTTAAAGATATCGTTACGGAGAAAATCGTAGAAATCACCGTGGATGTCATTAGTCCCGGATTTGGTGACCACATTCACGACGGAGCCGGAATTGCGCCCGTATTCAGCGTCGAACGTGTTAGTGATAACGCGGAACTCCTCAATGGCATCCGGGGAAGGAGAAATCGCAGGCCCGTTCACGAAAATGTCATTGCCGTCGCCACCATTCACCATGTAGTTGTTCGCGCGTCCCCGGCCGCCATTCACCGAAACAGCCCCCGGATTGTCACTACCAAAAAAAAGGTCCGACCCAATCTCGGATTGCACACCAGGCTGGAGTTGGAGCAATTGATAGGGATTTCGACTGTTCAGGGGAAGCTCGCGGATCGCTGTGTCGGTCATTACGGCACCGATCTGAGTGCTGGTCGTTTCCACCTGCGCGGCGTTAGCCTCGACGGTGACGGTCTCCGCCGAACCGCCAACCTGCAAAACAATGGCCACAACATTCACGTGGCCGATGCTGACGATAACATCTTTGGCGACATATTTTTTGAAACCGTGTGCTTCCGCGGTGACGGAATAACTGCCAACGGGGACTTCTGGGATATCGAAGCTGCCGTCATCACTGGTTGAGGTGGCGCGAACGGAAGAAGTGCTTACTTCAGATGCGGTGACAGTGGCACCCTGCACGACTGCGCCGGAAGGGTCCTTGACGGTTCCGCGAATTTCACCGGTTGTTTGTCCGAAGGCTGGAACTGAAACCAGCAAGCTCACACCGACGAGCAGACACAAGCGTAGCCATTGCGTCAGTTTCATGACCGCTCCCTTGGAAAGTTTGCGTCCACCCCAGACGCTTCCCCCGCCCCCAGATTTCGGTTGCAGCTTTCGCAAAAACCTTACTATAATTCGCGAACGTTAGTGGAAGGCCTGAGGGTTGTCAAGGAGAAACTATTTTGGGAGCACCTCGGAACGAGGTGGCGAAGGCCGCCCCCGGATTTGAATATCTTCGCATCAGCGATGTCGCGCGTCTTGTCGGCCTCTCCCCTTCCATTCTGCGTTCCTGGGAACACCTTGGGCTGCTTGCACCGGCCCGCACGCGCAGCCGCTACCGACTCTACACACAGTCGGATGTGCGCCTACTCAAACGCGCCCAATACCTGCGCAAAGCGCGCGGCATGAACGCGCCCGCCATTGTTCACATGCTGAAATCGCAGGGGCTGCTTCCCACTGGCGGTCACGGACACGCAAGAGCAAACCCTGTTGGCCCGCGGCTGCGCCGGCTTCGAGTGCACCGCGGGTATTCGCTGGCCCGCGTAGCGCGGGCGGCCAATGTTTCCGTTGGATTCCTTTCAGCCCTGGAGCGCGGCCAAATGAGTGCTTCGGTGGCCACCTTGCGCCGACTCGCGAGGTTCTATCGCCTGAACATTCTTTCACTGTTTGAACCATCGGAGGCGAACCCTGGGCGCGTGCGCCCGCAGGACCGAAAGGTTCTCGAAGCGGGGCCGGGCGTGCGTATGGAGCTTTTGGCCTGGGGCAACACAGTGATGGAGCCTCACCTGTTCCGCGTCTCCCCTTCCGCCGGCAGCGGCGAGTCGTACGCTCATGAGGGCGAGGAGTTTCTCTACATGCTTCGCGGTTGCCTGGAAATTGCGCTGGATGGCGGGGAAGCGCACCGGCTGGAAGAAGGCGATAGTTTCTATTTCGAAAGCAGCGCGCAACATCGCTGGTCGAACCCAGGCAAGAAAGAGGCATGGGTTCTGTGGGTTAATACGCCGCCTACTTTTTGAAGGCTAGATTGTGAATTGCGTGTCGCGCAATGGCACCGGGGAAGAATCATTGAAACTTCGATATCTTTTTCTTTGGCTTGCAATTCCCTGCCTCGCAATTCTCACGGCAGCCGCGTGGGGATGTGTGCTCTCGGCCCCAGCCAGGACGCCCGCTGACACCATCCTCCTTCACGGAAGAATTTACACGGAGAATGCCCGCCAATCCTGGGCTGAGGCGTTGGCCATAGCGGCAGAAAAAATTGTGGCTGTGGGAAGCGACCAAGAGATTGCAGCGTATCACGGTCCGCACACGAAGACTATTGATGCGCGCGGACGCGTCGTCCTCCCGGGTTTCACCGACAGTCACACTCACTTCCTCGAAGGATCTCTTTCGCTCGGCTGGCCAGATCTGAATGGTGCAAAATCCCTGCCTGAAATCGAGAATCTTTTGAAGCCATATGCTGCGCCCGATGCGGCCGACAAGTGGGTTTTTGGCCAGGGCTGGACCTACGATGCCTTTGGGGAAAAGGCTCTTCCGGACAAAGCGCTCCTAGACCGCTTGTTTCCCAACCGTCCTGTGTATCTTGAATCCTTCGACGGTCACACGGGTTGGGTGAACAGCAAGGCTTTAGCGCTAGCGGGAATCGACAGCAAAACTCCGGACCCGCCCGGCGGAAGAATCGTTCGCGATAACCAGACCAGGGAGGCTACTGGGGCTCTGGTCGAAGACGCCCGGCATCTGGTGAAAAATCTTGTTCCTGTGCCCACACCCGAAGAAAAGCTCGTAGCGCTCCGAAAAGGCCTTGCGCTCGCGAGCGAATACGGCCTGGTCCGAGTGCATGCGGCAGGAGAAACCCGGGACACCTTCGGCGATTTCTATGATGTTGAGTTGTTTGACCAATTGCGGCGCATGAACCAGCTCACGGTCAGGTTCTACATCTCCAAAATTATTGAGCCCCCCGAACTCACATCCGCAGATGTATCTGCCCTCGAGCAGGCCCGCGCCCGATACCACGACGAATGGCTCTCCGTCGGCGCTGCAAAGTTTTTTCTGGATGGCGTGATTGAGGATCACGCCGCGGCCTTGCTGGCACCCTACTTCGACGCGCCCGGGAATACCGGCACGACGCAGTGGGCACCTGAAAAGTATGCTCAGGCAGTTGCGGAACTCGACCGGCGTGGTTTTCAGATTTTCACTCATGCAATTGGTGACCGTGCCGTGCATATCGCTCTCGATGCTTATCAAGAAGCCAGACTAAAAAATGGCACCGCCAATGCCCGCCACCGAATCGAACACGTCGAATTGGTGTCCCCGCAAGATATCCCCCGCTTTGCTGCCCTCGGCGTCATTCCCAGCATGCAGCCCTTGCACGCATATCCAGAAGAAGGAGTGTGGGGGCGCCGCACGGGGCCTGAGCGTGAAAAATTTGCGTTCGCGTGGAGTAGCCTGGAGAAGGGCGGAGCACATCTGGCATTTGGCAGCGATTGGGAAGTGGTGACCATGAATCCATGGCCCGGTGTGCAAGTCGCGGTGACCCGGCAGGACGATAAGGGGCAGCCACCCGGTGGTTGGGTTCCCGAACAGCGCATCTCCGTGGCCCAAACCATCGCTGGATATACAACCGGCGCCGCATACTCAGGCCACCGGGAATTGACGGAGGGATCTCTTGAGCCGGGAAAACTAGCTGATCTCATCATCCTTTCGCAGAACCCCTTCGAAGTAGATCCCCACGATTTGGCCAAGACGCGAGTCGAGCTAACCATGGTTGGTGGCCGCGTGGTGTACCAGCAGCTTGGCGGTTCGATTCGGCCTGGCGGGGAACTACACCAGGGAGTAAGAGTCCATCCATGAAAAAAACCATGAACGTCGCGACCCTCGCGGTCCTGATTGCACTTTCCCTGGTGGGATGCAAAAAGAAAACTCCGTCGCTTACTTTGCTGGTTTGGGAAGGCTACGCCGATCCCTCGTTCGTGCGCGCGTTCGAGGAATCGCACAACTGCAAGATCAGTGCGTCCTACATGGGATCGAGCGACGAGCTGGTGGCGAAACTGCGCGGCGGCAGCGCTAGTAATTACGATGTCATCTCGCCTTCGAGCGACGTGGCCACCATGATTGCGTCCTCTGGCCTTGCGGCGGCACTCGATCTTTCGAAGATCCCTCCCTACACTCAACTTTCCGAACGGTTGCGTTCCCTGCCGCTGGTTCGTGTAAACGGCAACGTGTATGGCGTGCCATTTACCTGGGGCCCAAATCCTCTTCTCTACGATACGAAGGCATTCCCGAGTGCGCCGGGAAGCTGGGCAGCGCTGTGGGATCCGAAATTGAAAGGGAAGATATCCGTGTGGGATGAGCTTTCTACGCTGTACATGGCTGCCCAGGTGCTCGGCTATGACAGGCCCGACCCGAACCATCTCTACAACCTGGCCGATTCAGAGCTTGAAACCGTGAAAAAGAAGCTGCTGGAGCTAAAGCCGAATATCCGAAAAATTTGGACCACTGGAGGAGAGCTGACCAACCTCTTCGAGAATCACGAAGTGGTCGCCGCTATGGGTTGGCCTTTAATGACCAACCAGCTCCGCAAGGCCAATTTCCCTATCGGTGAAACGATTCCTAAGGAAAACACAACCGGTTGGATTGACCATCTGATGATTACCGCCGCGAGCGAGCGCAAGGAGCTTGCCACTCAGTTTATTGAATACATGATTGAAGCAAAAACGCAGAAAGCCGTTGCGGACGTGACCGGGTACGATCCCGCTAACCCTCGAGCCGGGCAGTTTATGACCGCGGAGCAGCAAAGATCTCTGCACCTCGACAACCCAGATGAATACATGACGCGCATTTACTTCTGGCAGCAGGTTCCACGGCGCGACAAGTACAATGAAATCTGGAACGAGGTGAAGGCCGCCCAGTGAGTGCTCCTGCTACTCAGAGTTCGACAAAGCCAACAGCGCCACTACCCGAATCTCTCCTATCCATTCGTGACGTGGTGAAGCGGTTTGGAAAACGCAGCGTGCTGCGGGGAATTTCTCTGGGGGTCGCTCCTGGTGAATTTCTCACCATCCTTGGCGAAAGCGGATCTGGTAAGACAACTTTGCTGCGCTTGATCGCTGGCTTCGAGCAACTCGACCGCGGCGAAATCTGGATCGCGGGCGAGCGCCTCGATCCGATTCCAGCGTTCCGCCGCCCCGTGAACACTGTCTTTCAAAGTTACGCGCTGTTCCCACATCTTTCCGTGTTTGACAATGTTGCCTACGGGCTTCGCGCCAGACGCACCCCGAAAACAGAGATTCCCGACCGCGTAAGGAAAGCATTGCAAATGGTGAAGATGAGCGAGTTCGAGCAGTCGGCTCCGGCAAGGCTCAGCGGCGGGCAGCAACAACGGGTAGCGCTGGCGCGCGCTCTTGTTAACCGGCCGCGCGTGCTCCTGCTCGATGAACCACTCTCAGCTCTCGATGCGAACCTGCGCCGGCAGATGCAAACCGAATTGAAATCATTGCAGCGCGAGGTAGGCATCACTTTTATTTTCGTCACCCACGACCAGGAGGAAGCCATGGCGCTCTCCGACCGGATCGCGCTGTTGCGCGCCGGACTGCTGGAACAGGTCGCAGGCCCTCGTGAGATTTACGCGCAACCCTCCACGGCCTATGCGGCCCAATTCATCGGCCAGACAAACCTGCTGAACGCGGAAGTGCGCGATGGGATTGCGAATGCCGGGGGGATTGTCTGGCGTTGCTTCGGGCCCACCGGGAAAACTTCCTTTTCGCTCCGCCCCGAGTGCATCCGGCTGGTCGTTCCGGGGACACCGGCTCGGGCGGCAGACGTTGCGACCGCGCGCTTCCGCGCGAGCATCAAGAATCAAACATTCGGGGGCCCGCTGGATTTGCTGGAAATTGAATGCGGAAATTCACAGGTGCTGCGGGCGCGAATTCCAAACCCTGGCGCGCTGACAGGTGAGCGGGAGTTCGAATTCAGCGCCAACGATGCTGTGCAGGTCCGCGATGGGAGCGAGGTCTAGTTGTATTCGCGCGCATATAAAGCCGCTGTCGCCATCCCTCCAGTTCTCTGGGTCACCGTGTTCCTCCTGGGGCCCTACGCGATTCTGTTTTGCTACAGTTTCTGGTCCGTGAGCCCGCAGCAGGTGATCGTTCATAACTGGAACATACAGAACTATCTTCAACTGATGCGCAATCCAATTTATCTCACCGTGCTTTTCCGCTCCATGCGCATTGCCGCGACAGTGACGCTCCTCGCACTCGTCCTCGGCTATCCGCTTGCCTATTACGCTTCGTTTTATGCAGCATTGCGCAAGGATTTGCTCTATCAACTGGTCATCATCCCTCTCTGGGCGAGCTATCTGGTGCGCGGGTACGCCTGGAAGACCATCCTTGGGAGTGACGGCGTGCTGAACGGATTTCTTCAGTATCTGCACATTACGCAGAGGCCGGTGGAGTTTCTTCTCTACAGCCCGTTCGCTGTGATCCTGACGCTTACCCACATCTACACCCCGTTCACTTTTTTGCCCATCTACGCATCACTCGAGCACGTGCCCCGCAACTTGGTCGAAGCCTCACATGACCTTGGCGCATCTTCCTGGAGCACCTTTCGGCGCGTGATCCTGCCCCTTTCCCTACCGGGAGTTCTGGCCGGCGCGACGTTCGCATTCGTGCTGACCCTCGGCGATTTTCTTGCGCCACTGCTTGTAGGTGGGCCGAGCGGGATCATGATTTCGAATATCGTAGTCAGTCTGTTTGGCGCGGCTTACAACTGGCCCCTGGGCGCCGCCATTTCGCTTTGCTTGCTGCTACTCGTGGTCGGCATGTTGTTTGCGACCGAGCAGCTGGAAAGGAAGCTCACGCTTTCATGACCGGCGGATTCCATCCCCGGCGCGCCCCCCTGCTGACTGCATACGCGTTACTTGTTTATGCCTTCCTCTATCTCCCGATCATTGTGCTGGTGGTGTATTCGTTCAACGGCTCGGGAATTGGCGGATTTCCCCCAGCCTCGTGGACATTCGGTTGGTATCGCCAACTGTTTGCCGACGCAGCGCTTTGGGACGCTGTGTTGAACAGCTTGATCGTCGCGGGCATCTCCGTAGCGATTTCGCTGGGGCTGGGCTTGCCCGCTGCGCTGGCGCTTGAGCGGACGCAATTTCCCGGAAAGGGGGCATTCCGGCGCCTGGTTTTGCTTCCGCTCATTCTTCCGGGAATCATCACCGGCCTGTCGCTGCTGATGCTGTTCGTGGCCGTGGGGATGAAGCTTAGCCTGGTGACGATCACGCTCGGGCACGGGACGGCGTTGATCTCAGTCGCCACCACCGAGCTATTCGCCGGACTACAAAAACTCGATCGCGCTCAGGAGGAAGCTTCGCTCGATCTCGGCGCGAATTATTGGCACACTTTCTGGCGTGTGACGCTACCGAATCTGCGCGTCTCCTTGATCGCGGCCGGATTGCTGATTTTCACGCTCTCGCTCGACGAAATCGCTGTCAGCTTTTTTCTGATTGGACGCGACAACACGCTGCCGCTCGAAATCTGGTCGCGCCTGCGACGCGGAATCACGCCGGAAATCAATGCCATTTCCACATTGATCCTGCTCTTTTCCATTAGCACGATTTTGATCTGGTACCGGCTGCGTACGCGGAGTGCACAGGCGGACGAGCCTGTTGCGCCTTTATTGTCCTCGCCACTCGAAGGAGAGTCATCATGAGCAGGAGTCGAAGGGAGTTTCTGAAGTTTGTCGTGGCCGGATCGGTAGCGGCCGGCTGCCCGGTGGATTTTTCGCTTCTGGCTTCACCGGACGGGCCTCAATCGCAAATCGAAGGCGATCATTTCGAGATTTGCCATCAAGTCCGCGATGGGCACACCTTTCCCAAACCTCCCGTCTCCAAGAGCTTTGATGTTGTCATTGTCGGCGGTGGTGCAAGCGGCCTTAGCGCCGCGCATTTTCTTCAAACCCACGATTTCCTGCTGCTGGAGAAAGAGCCGCACTGGGGCGGCAATGCGACTTTCGACGAGTGGCACGGGGAGAGGTTCTGCACCGGATCGGCTTTCGACTACAAAGGAACTGCGAGTGAGCAACTCGCGCGCGAGATCGGCCTTACGTTGCTACCCATCAATTCACCTGATCCCACGATCGTCAACGGCAATTGGGTGCCCGACACCTGGGGGGAAGGTCTCGACCAGCTTCCCTACCCTGAGTCAGTCCGTACCAGCTTCAAGAAATTCCGCACCGACATGCTTGCGCTGGCTGCGGAGAAAAATCAGGAACAGTTCGACAATTTTCCGCTGACGAAATATCTAAAATCCTACGCGCCGGAGGTAAAGCAGTGGTGGGATTGTTACGGCCCTTCAAACTACGGCGCACAATCCGCAGACGCCTCTACCATGGTCGCGCTCACTGAATTGAAAGAGCAGGCCACGGCCGCGGAAAACGACACGCGCCTCACTCTGCCGGGTGGGAACGGAGTTCTTACCCGGAAACTTTCGGAGATGCTTCGAGCGAAATATTCCGACCGAATGACGAACGACGCGACCATCGTTTCCGTAGCTCCACAGAAGACCGAGGTAAACGTCACGTATTTTCACGCTGGCGCTTTCCATACGGTTGCCGCGAAATTTGTGGTCATGGCCACTCCGAAACTGATCACCGCGCGCCTCGTCTCGGGCCTATCGGATGACCAAACCGATGCCATGCGCTCGTTCCGTTATTGTCCCTACGCCGTGATCAACATGATTTTCGACAAGCCAGTGTACGACCGCGCCTACGACACCTGGTGCCCTGGCAGCGCGTTTGCTGATGTCGTAGTGGCGGATTGGGTGAACTTAAAGCAGCCGGGTTACCAAGGGCACAACAGCATTTTGACTTTTTATACCCCGCTTTCGGAGTTGGATCGCAACAACCTTTTGAAAATCGAAGGCTGTCGCCAGATCGCTGCAAAGGCTGTGCGCGATTTTCACAAACTGCTTCCCGAATTCAGCGCCGAGCCTACTGAGGTCCACTTCTATCGCCGCGGCCACGCCGTATTTCTCTCCACGCCCGGAACATTTACAAAGATAATTCCTGCGGCGAACCGCCCGCTAGAGCGGATCGTCTTTGCGAACACAGATTCCGTTGGCCCCGAGTCAGTGATCTCTGGCGCTGTCGATGCCGCGCAACGCGCAGCGCGGTGGATTGAGAAACGCATGACGGGTGCTTCGCTCTCGGCCTCGAACGCCGCTGCTGGATTTCCTAAATAAGCCCGTACGAGGTCCTACCGGAGGCCTACGCACACCCGGAGAGAGTTCCGGGTGGTTCTTTTCAGATTCACCGCCAGGGAGGGAGAATGCGTTTCGCTTGCAGCTGGAATTCCCAATTAGCGACGGCTAGCGACGTTCAGATTGTGGATTCCGGAAAAGATGAATGAACTCGTGGTGATTGTCTGCGGAACCCACCACATCCGTCGAACGAAGCCAACCTCACTATGCTGCATGCGCCGCGCGATAAAGTCGAGTGCCACCGGCCCGGCTTGAATGGCCGCGTAGATGGCTCCTGAATGCGCGAAAGGCCTCATCATCGGGTCGTCTTCTACATTACCGTGCGAAATGGACTGTCGCGTCGAGTAGGCGTCGAAAGCTGCAGCGCCATGCTGCACCAGGGACAGCGCCAACCAGGTGCGAGTGTAGCGACTGCGCTCGGCCCTCTTTACTTCTTCAGGCTTGCCGGGTTGTATCTCCCTAACTCGTATGTTCGAGAGGGTTTGCATATCGGTGGTGGACTCGAGCGAAACGGCGTTCAACTTGGGAGCTGAGGACTCTTTTGAGCCGGTCATCAAGCTCACTTTGCCGAAGTTGTAGTGCGCGGACGCTTCCGCATCATGCGGCAGCGAAGCAGCCGGCAAGGGAGCCTGAGCCGTCGGGCCAGTCGTGGCCTCAGGCCCAAGTGCGGTTGGTTCGGGTGGGGCGACAAACGGGGCTGTCAATGCACCCGGCGCCAATTGAAATAAGAGCGCTGCGACGGCAAAGACCATGGAAGGGGGACTCCTTGTTTCACCGGTCGCAGATGAGAAAAGCACGGCTAGTACCAACCCCTGTCTTCTTGTTAAGCCTTGCATTTGCAATAGGTATGGAAACTGAAGCGGCTAATTGCCTTGGGTTTCGTGGCCAAATCTCAACGGGGTGGAAGTTGCCTTCCACTAAGTTCATGGCGGTTTCCCTTGGACTGTTTCGTTTTGAGCCGGCCCTAAGCCGCTTTGCTGCCGCGGACTGCGGCTGGCTCGCGCAATCAGTGAGCCAGGGATTGAAGCTCGGCGTCCTCCTTGTGCCAGAAGAACGGGGGAAATGGTCTTTGCTTGGGCCACACCTCGTCCAGCGATTCGGCCGAATAAAGAACCCCGTCTTTCACCACGTACTGCAGGTCGCGCGAGTTGTGAATGTCGTCGAGCGGATTCGAATTGAGGACTAGCAAATCCGCCAGCTTCCCGGGTTCGAGCGAGCCAACCTGGCTCGCAAGGCCGATGCTTTCGGCGCCATTCATTGTGGCGCAATAGAGCGCCTGCCAGGGAGTCATCCCTCCTGACTGGATCATCCACAACTCCCAATGCGCGCCGATGCCTTGCTGTTCCCCGTGCGAACCGAGCGCGACATGACCGCCCGCTCGCACAACTCCCGCAGCGCCCTGAGCAATCAACGGGAAGGAGTACTCCTCGTCGAAGAGCAGCGGGCGGCGACGCGCGACGCTGTCCACCTGTTCGTGCGGGGTGAAGCGCATCACCTTTGGATCATCATGAATGTTCATGCGCTGTCGCCAGTAGAATTGACCGAACTCGGCGCCGTAGGAAACAATCAACGTCGGAGTGTACGTAGTGCCCGCCTGTGCTTCGAGCTCGATCACATCCTTGTAGATGGGGACAATCGGCAGGCTGTGCTCGACGCCCGTATAGCCGTCGAGGACCATGCTGAGGTCCGTTTTCAAGTCCCCACCGCCTTCGGCCGTGATATTTACTCCTTCCTTTGCAGCGGCCATAGCCAGCCATTGGCGCACTACGCGACGCGGCTGCATGTACTCCTTCAACGAGTCAGCGCCGTGAGCTTTATAGCGCTTCACCAGATTTTCGGCGTCTTCCAGGCTGCCGAGGACCCCTGCTTCCGTCGTGATGGCGGTGCCAGTGGAGTAGATCCGCGGCCCCACGAGATCACCGGTAGAAACGAGCTCACCTTGCGCGAAGACCGCGTTTGATTCGATGGAAGGATCGCGCGTGGTGGTGACGCCATAGGCCAGATTCGCCGCGTAGGACCATTCTTCGTCGCTCATCTCGGCGTGCTCCGCCTTCAGGTGCGAGTGAATATCCACGAAACCGGGGACAATGGTCTTGCCACGGGCATCCATCACCTTCGCATCCGAGGGTGCGTGCATCTGATTCGACGGACCAATGGCCTTGATGCGATTGTTTTCAATCAGAATATCGCCGCGCTCGATGACCTCCTCGCCCTTCATAGTCACGATGCGCGCGCCTCTGAGATAGAGTTTTCCTTGCGGGATTTCTCGCGGAACTTCGAGTGCGATCGAAAATGTTTCCGGTTTCCATACCGGAGGCTTGGCTTCGAATTTGCCATCTGATTTGGCTTCTGATTTGTCGTCCGGATTAGACTTGCCGGAGGATTTCTTTTCTGGCTCTTCGGCTTGCAGCACCGTCTCGCGATTCACTCGGAAAAAATCATTGCCAAAACTCCAGGTAAGCGTTTGCCCGCCGTCTGCCCAATGCATATAATTTGCGCCTTCCCTGGTGACGCGCCTGACTGGAACTGCTGGGGTTTTGAAATTCAGATTGACCGTTGCATCGCCGATTTTAGGGAATGCGGCGAGGTAGGCATCGTACCGATCTTGAATGGCGACCCATTCCCCGTCAGGCGAAGGAATCACCAGGACGAAACCGCCCTCCAACTTGAAGTGGGTTTTCTTGTCCACGCCATCGAGACGAACAGACCGGAGCAAGCGCGATTGAAATCCGGGGCCTTCCGGAGGCAGTGGAACGTCTTCCATATAATACACGCGCGTGCCGTCGCCATTGAACGTGGGCTGCTGGTATCCATCGCCCGCCAGCGCGACAATGGCGTGGCTTGGTCCGCCATCAGCCGAAATCCAGCGCACTTCGTGAATGTCGGCAGCGTCGCTCTCCAGAAAACCTCGCTTCGATCCCATGATGAAAACCAGTTTGCTGCTGTCGGGCGACCATTGCGGCGAGGAATAGTATCCGGCGATGCTGCTCAATTTCACGGGCGTCCCTCCTCCAGCGGCAACTTTCCACAATTCGCCGCCATTTTCGTCCGACCAACTGATGTAGGCCACCCATCCGCCGTCCGGTGAAAACGCCGGCGCATATTCTCGCAAAGTGCTGGAGGTGAGCCGATGGGGCTTGCCATCTGGCAAATTCATGGCCCAGACTTTCCCGACTGCGCTGAAGACGATCTGCTTTCCGTCGGGCGACTGGTTGGTCCACCGCATCTGGTGGACTGTGAGCGGCCCGTCGCCAATCGGCCAATCGGTGTGAACCCGTGGGCCAACGTTCTGCTCCACTTTCGCGCTGAATGGAATCGTCGCGACCTGGCGCGTGGCTATATTCACGCGCTGCATGTGGCCCTCGCGGGTGAAAAGAACCGACTTCGAATCCGGAGTGAAGGAGTAGCCGGGGAGCAAATCATTCACGGCAAAACCTTCCTGATCGTCGCGCTGGATCGGTATCACCAGCCAGTGCTCTTCACGCGTCACGAGGTCGCGGATGCGAAGGCCTGTCTTGGCGTCATGGCGCGAGGCGTAAACAAGCCAGCGGCCGTCCGGTGAAACCACTGGTCGTAAGCCGCCGCCATATTCAGACGTGATTTTTTCCAATTCACCTGTATCGCGATTGTAGGTGTAAACCTGAAAGCGGCCGATATCGACGTTGTATTTGTAGGCGCCCGGGTGGCTTGAGAAGTAGACGAGTTTCCCGTCCGGCGAAAATACGCCACCGGAACTGATCGCCGTCTCGCCCTTTCCTTTCACCAGTTCGATTCCCTTCCCGCCTTTCTTGTGGAAGAGCCAGAGACTGGTCATGCGGAGATAGTCCGTATTGCCCGGATAAGGGCCGTACTTGCGCGCGATGATGTAATTGCCGTCGGGAGACCAGGCGGGCGAACCCAACAAATCATCCGACTCGTCGCTGACTTTCTTCGCGCCCGTGCCATCCGCATTAATGATCCAGAGATTGTCACTGCCGCTGCGGTCACTAATGAATGCGATTTGTTTTCCATCGGGCGAAAATCGCGGCTGGCAATCCCAAGCCGGACCTTCGGTTATGCGCTTAGCCTCGCCGCCGGCCGTCGAGACAAGATAGAGATCACCGAGAAGGTCGAAAACAATTTGTTTTCCGTCGGGTGATGGATCGAGTGATACCCATGTGCCTTCGTCGGTGGTGAAACTGATCTGGCGCGTGGTTTTCAGTGGGAGCCCTTCGTCCTTCTTCTCGGCCTTGGTGTCTGGCTTGTCCTCGTGCTTCTGGTCTTCGGTCTTGGACTTGTCCTCTTGGGGCAGGCCAAAAGCCACAGGGGACGGGCTCGCAACCGTTAACACAGCCAAAAGCACCAACAGTAGTCCCCGCTTACAACGCGCTTCGCTCACCTTCTCACGCATTCGAATCGTCTCCCTTTGATCCTTCGGCCCAATTGTCGCTGCAGTGCCCAGTCAAGAATCGCTGATCTTAACCTAGAGGTGGTCGAACACACACGCCTGGCTTTGATTGACGCGGGCGGCGCGAATTCGTTTCAGAATCATTCTCAAATATTCGCGACGGCACCGCAAAAACGATTTTTCTCCGCCGTGAGGTTTGGCGTTAGAATCCGCGACGAGATTAGAAGGAAATCGGAGGAATCATGCGTCGAGTTCTGATTTTGTGTGTCCTGATGTGTCTTGCGGGTCTGGCTTCGAGCCTCGCACTTGCAGCAGCCGACCCGCCCATAACTTACGTGCGCGCCGGAAAACTGCTCGACGTGCGTTCGGGGAAAATGCTCAGCAACCAAATCATTGTGATTCGCGGCGACCGGGTCGAGCGTGTTGCAGCAAGCGTCGATGTGGCCATCCCGGCCGGCGTGGCACTCGTGGACTTGAGTGATGCTACCGTGCTGCCGGGGCTGATTGACTGCCACACGCACATCATGCTCAGCGACACGGACGATTCACACTACGATGAAATCCTGCTGAAGCAATCCTGGCAATACCGCACCATCCTTGCCACCTTAAACGTTTAGCGCGATCTCGAAGCCGGGTTCACGGCGATGCGAGACGTCGAGACGGAAGGCTCGATGTACAGCGACGTGGACGTGCGCAATGCCATCAACCAGGGTCTGATTCCCGGGCCGCGGCTCAAGGTCTCCACGCGCGGGATTTCTTCCACCGGCGGCTACGGGCTCTCAGGTTACTCACCGGAGGTTACGGTCCCATTTGGCGTGCAGACGGTGGACGGCCTAGTCGAAGCGCGCAAAGCGGTTCGCGAACAATTCAATTATGGAGCGGACCTGATCAAGATCTACGGAACCGACCGGTACAGCTTTACGCCAGAGGGAAAAGAAGTCAGCGTTGCGAATTTCACCTATGAGGAGATACAGGCCATTGTGGACGAGGCGCGCTTGAAGGGGATCAGAGTTGCCTGCCATGCTTACGATGGGCCCGGGCTTCATTACTGCATAGATGCGGGTGTTGCATCGATTGAGCACGGCATTCAGCTCGATGATGAAGCAATCAAAAAAATGGTGGCCCATGGAACTTACCTGGTGCCGACGCTTTACGTGTACGCCGGAGCGCTCGAAACAATTGACCTCAAGAAATCCGGGGGAAAAACAACCCGCGTAATCCTTCATGAAGCCAGTTTCCGAAAGGCGCTCGCAGCAGGAGTGAAGATCGCCTTCGGGACGGATGCGGGGCCATTTCCTCATGGCACTCAGGCGATCGAGTTCGAGTGGATGACGCGCTACGGCATGTCGTCGCTAGCCGCGATCCGATCCGCGACAATCAATGCGGCGGACTTGATGGACTGGGGAGACCAAATCGGCGCCATCGAGCCCGGCAAATTTGCGGACATAATTGCTGTGACCGGCGATCCAGTGGCAGACATCAAGCAATTGGAGCAGGTAAAGTTTGTGATGAAAGGCGGCACGATCGTCAAGAATGACTTTTCAAAATAGGGACCGCTAAGCGACTCGAAGAACTAGGTCTTGAATTTTGTCGACTGCATAGCTTCCAGGCTTTCGCGGGCGGCTTCGACGGTGTGATCAATATCGTCATCTGAGTGCGCAGCCGAAACGAACAGGGCCTCGAATTGCGATGGCGCGAGTAAGATTCCGCGATTGAGCATTTCGTGGAAGAATGCGCTGAAGCGCGCGGTGTCGGACTTCTTGGCATCTTGGTAATCAAGCACCGCATCGTCGTTGAAGAAAAGCGTAATCAGCGAACCAGCGACGCTAACCTGGCCCTGAAGGTTTGCTTCCCTGAGCGCATATCGAAGACCTTCGCCGAGCCGCCCGGATTTCCGGCTGAGACTTTCGTAGAATCCGGATACTTCGAGTTTCGGAAGCGTTGCCAGGCCGGCGCGCATTGCCAGCGGGTTTCCTGAGAGCGTACCCGCCTGGTACACCGGTCCCAGAGGCGCGACCATCTCCATCACCTCTTGCCGCCCCCCGTATGCTGCCGCCGGCAGGCCGCCGCCGATGATTTTCCCGAGTGTGGTGAGGTCAGGCTGAATCTTGTATAGATTCTGCGCGCCGCCGTGAGCGATTCGGAATCCTGTAATCACTTCGTCGAAAACCAGCAGCGCGCCTTCCTGCGTTGTAAGCTCGCGCAGTCCTTCGAGGAAAGCGAACGTCGGCGGCACCACTCCCATATTCGCAGCCACAGGCTCAACAATCACTGCGGCAATTTTGCCTTTATGCTGCGCAAACATCCGCTCCACGGATTCCAGGTCGTTGTAGGGGGCATTCAGCGTCATCCTCGCGAAGGCGTCGGGCACACCGAGGCTCGAGGAAATTCCCAGGGTGGCGAGGCCGGAGCCTGCTTCGACGAGGAAGCTATCCGAGTGTCCGTGGTAGCAACCTTCGAATTTGAGGATCAGGTCGCGCTTGGTGAACCCGCGTGCAGCGCGAATCGCGGACATGGTCGCTTCGGTCCCGGAACTGACGAAGCGAATCCGTTCAATGGAGGGAAGTGCCCGAGCAATCTGCTCGCCAAGTTCAATTTCCAATGGAGACAGCATGCCGTAGCTTGTGCCGCGACTGGCCTGGTCGGCGACAGCGGTTACAATATCCGGATGCGCATGGCCAAGAATGAGCGCGCCCCAGGAGCATACGTAGTCAATATATTCGCGACCGTCCGCATCGTAGAGCCGTGCGCCCGAGGCGTGATCAATGACCAGCGGCGTTCCGCCAACAGCGCGAAAGCCGCGCACCGGACTATTCACGCCACCGACGAGAATTTTCTTGGCACGCTCGAAGAGTTCCGTCGAGCGCGGACGTGGATCGGTGGACATTGCTTTGGGAGTTCCCCTATCGATTGCGCTGGCCATCTAGCATGCCTTTATCCACCGCGCGGCGTCTTTGGCGTGGTAGGTGAGAATGATGTTGGCTCCGGCACGCTGGATGCCCGTCAGAACTTCCAGAACCACCCGTTTTTCGTCGATCCACCCATTGCGCGCGGCGGCTTTCACCATGGCAAATTCTCCGCTCACATTGTAAGCGCCCACAGGCACATCGAACCGCTCTCTCACTCGCTGGATGATATCCAGGCATGGCAGCGCGGGCTTCACCAGGATTAGGTCGGCGCCTTCCTCGATGTCGAGTGCCACTTCACGCAGCGCTTCGCGAGCATTCGCGGGATCCATCTGGTAGCTGCGGCGATCCCCGTATTGCGGCGCGGATTGCGCGGCGTCACGGAATGGACCATAGAAGGCCGAGCAATATTTTGCGGCGTAGGAGAGGATGGCGACATCCGCAAACTTATGCTCGTCAAGCTTGCGGCGGATAGCGGCGACCCGACCATCCATCATGTCCGAGGGAGCGACAATATCCGCGCCGGCACGCGCCTGCGAAAGTGCGGCATCGGTTAAACGCTCGACGCTCGGATCATTCAGCACTTCGCCATCTTTCGTCACCCCGCAGTGACCGTGGCTGGTGTATTCGCACAAGCAAACATCTGTAATCACAACAAGATTGAGCTTTGCCTTCTTGATGGCTTCCACCGAGCGCTGCACCGCCCCGCTCGCTGCCGAAGCCTCCGAGCCGGTTTCATCTTTGCGTTCCGGCAGGCCGAACAGGATCACGCCGGGAATACCGAGGTCCGCGACTTCGCGACACTCCTCGACGATGTGATCCACCGATTGCTGGTACACCCCCGGCATGGAACTGACCTCCGTCCGGACCTTCGTTCCGGGGCAGGCGAACATCGGGTACACCAAACCGCCGATCGACAGGCGCGTCTCACGCACCAACCCGCGCAGGGCTTCTGTGCGCCGCAACCGTCGAGGCCGATGAACTGGAAATGTCATGCGGGCTTCACTTTCGCCGACCGTCCTTGATAATAGTCAACGATGGCGTTTGCAAGGCCTGCCGCTGATGGCTCCGCAGCTTCAATTTCCACGCGGGCCTCGGCCGCTCGGATGGCATTGGCAGTGGACGGGCCAATGGCAGCGAATTGAATGCGCGCCGACAACCTGGCTGCCTCATCGGCACCGAAGCAATCGGAAAAAGTGTGGAAGGCCGACGGGCTCGCGAAGACAACTGCGTTCACTTCGCCGCCGCGGACGCGCGCCAGCAGGCCGGGGGCGATCGTTTCGGGCGCAGTCGTGCGGTAGGCGATCACTTCTGTCAGATTCGCCCCAGCGGCACGCAGCGCTTTGGACAAGCGTTCATCTCCACGATCGCTGCGGGGCAACAGTATTGCTTTCCCGGCCACACGTGCGCCCAACTCTGTCACCAGAGCTTCCCCTGTCTGATTTCTTGCAATGTAATCCACACGCAACCCCTCGGATTCGATTGCCCGCGCTGTTCCCGCCCCCACTGCAGCAATCAAACACTTCGACGATTGCATCGCCTCGTAGGTGATGCCCAGCTCTTGGCAACGATCGAAAATGTATCGTACCGCATTCCTGCTCAGGAAAAGAATGGCATCAAATCCAGTTAGTCTGCGCAGCGCATCGTCGAGCTGGCGCCAATCATTCGGAGGCGCGAACTCGACCATCGGCATCAACAAGACCTCGGCCCCTAACGCTTCAAGTGCGTGAATCATTTCGCGCGACTGTTCCGGTGCACGCGTCATCACCAGACGCTTCCCCGCCAGCGGTTTTCTATCCATTTCCGGCCCTGCGTCCCGCGAGGCGGAGGATGCGATCTGCGCCCGCTTCCAACAATATTTGTCCGAGGCGTTTTCCGATTTTCTCAGCATCTTCCGAGGAGCCGCTTTGTTCGCGTCGGAGATGCTCTCCGCCATCGGGAGAAAGCACTAAAGCCTCCAGAAGCAGCCCGCCGGCTCCCAGCCGTGCCCAAGCGGCGAGCGGAACCTGGCAGCCACCCTCCAGCTCGCGAAGCAGCGCCCGCTCCGCCGTCACGCACTGTCGTGTGGCTTCATCGTCGAGGGCCGCCACGATTTTTGAAATTTCGCGATCGGACTCACGGGTCTCGACTCCCAGCGCGCCCTGCCCAACTGCGGGAAGCATGATTTCGGTTGAAAGTACCTCTGTGATTTTCTCGTGCATGCCCAGACGGTCCACTCCCGCCTTGGCCAGGATGATAGCGTCGTACCCACCCTCTGCGACTCTCCTCACGCGTGTATCCACATTGCCCCGGAGCTCAACAGGGTGCAGGTCCGGGCGAAACAAGAGGAGCTGCGCTTGACGGCGCAGACTGCTCGTCCCCACGCGGCTGCCAGGTGGGAGTTTTTCCAACAAAACGCCGCGATGCGAGATGAAGCAGTCGCGCACGTCTTCCCGTCTACTGATCGCTGGGAATGTCAGGCCAGTCGTGATTTCGGTGGGAACATCCTTCATGCTGTGAACGGCGAGATCAATCGCGCCGCTTAAAAGTGCGTCCTCGAGCTCCTTGATAAAGACGCCTTTTGTACCGATTTGCAAGATGGCTGTGCTCTGAAAATGGTCACCTGAAGTGTGAATGCGGATGATCTCAGACTCGACGCCGTGCAATTCCGCAAGCCGCATGCGAATGTGGTTCGCTTGCCAGACCGCCAGTGCACTGCCACGAGAACCGATGCGCAGCGCCTTCAATCCTTTTCCTCATCGAGGCCGAAAAGATGCCTTAATGCTTCAATCCCGGCGAGACGACCCCGCAGCCCGCGGCCATGCTGCAGCTTTTGGGTAGGATTTTCCAGGACGCGCTCGATCAGTTCTTCGGTGATGTGCGCGATTCGCACGCGCTCTTCAGGCGAGACGTCTTTGATCTCGCTCAGTTTCTCGCGAATCACTAATTCCCGATGCTTGTGGAAATGCTCACGCAGGTCATCAACAATCGAGGCCGCCTCTAACGCCGCGCGCCAGGTCTCAAATTTCGCCAGGTGCTCGGCGATGAGTGCTTCGGCCCGCGGAATTTCGGACTCGCGGGCCTTTTTGTTTTGCTCCACCACTTCGCCGAGATCGTCAATGTTGTAGAGATAGAGATTGTAGAGTCCGGCGGCATCGTCCGCGACATTGCGCGGCACGCCCAGATCCACTACAAACACGGGCCGACCATGGCGAGCCGCGATGGCTCGATCCAGCATCCTTCGCGTCAACACAGCCCCTGTGCCGCCGACAGATGCCACTAAAATGTCCGGCATGCCCAAAACCTCTTCGAGCGATTCCCACTTCACCGCTTCCCCGCCCATCTTACGGGCCAGCACCGCTGCGTGCTCATAGGAACGATTTACCACACGCAGGCTACCGATGCCGCGATTGCGCAAGTGCTCGATCACTTGCTCGGCCACGGCTCCCGCGCCCACGATCAGCGCCGAGTGCCCTTTTAAATTTCCGAAGACGCGCTCGGCGAGTTTCACGCCGGCCAGCGCCACAGACATCGGCCGCGAGCCTACTTCCGTCTCCGCTCGCACGCGCTTCCCCACTTCCAGCGCGCCCTGAAAGATACGATTCAGGACCGGCCCGGTTGAACCATGATCGAGCGCTTGGCTATATGCCCCGCGAAGTTGCCCTAGTATTTCTGCCTCTCCGAGCATCATCGAATCAAGTCCAGCGGCCACGCGGAAAAGATGCCGCACAGCGTCTGCGCCTATCGAGCGATATAAACTGCCATGCATCTCTGCGCGTGGAATCTTGTGGAAGGAAGTAAAAAAATCCTCCATCTCCTCGGCAGCGCTGGGGTTGGCTTCTCCGGGAACTCCATAAAGCTCGCTGCGATTGCAGGTGGAGAGAACGACAGCCTCTTCCAGGATTCCTCGTTCGCGCAATTCGTCAGCGGCACAGAGCGCCTGCTCAGGCGTGAACACTGCGCGCTCGCGCAATTCGACCGGCGCCGTGCGGTGGTTGCAGCCGATGAGCGCCACATGAATGCGCACCGCGCCCTGCCCAGCCGATTTGGTCTGCGACTTCATCAGAAGTAGCGGTGAAACTTGGTAAAATATAAATTTACGATCGTGTAGCTGAACAGCACGACTACAAAATTCAAGGCGCACAGCAGGGCCGCGCGCGCGCCTCGCCATGTAGCGCTGCGCGAAAGCCTCAAATAAGCAATATAGGCAACCAGGATCGCCAGGGTGATGATCACTTTTGGATCGCCCCAGGAATAGCCCCCGCTTAGGCGGTGTTCCCAAATCAAGCCCAGGGCCACCCCGAGAATCAATGCTCCCAGCCCAACGTAGACGCTGCTTCGCGCCATGCGGTCGAGCACATCGAGCGCAGGGAAGCGCCAGAAAGGACTGCCGAGGCGCCGGGAGCGCAGCAAGCGATCTTGCGCCAGATAAATCAGGCTGAGAACAAAGGAAAGGGCGAATGCTGCGTATGCCCAAGTGTTCAGTGTCACGTGGAAAGCAAAAAGCGCGCCCCGCGCCGGGGGCGGCGCTGGCCTATCCCCGCGCGGGAGTAGGCCCAACAAGGCAATCCAGATCACGAGCAGCAGTGTCAGAAACGCCCCGACGGACCGCTGGCGGTGAAAGATCTCAAGTCCCAGGTAGGTAATCCCTAGAAGCCATGCGAATAGGGACATCGAGCCATACAGGTCGTTGTACGGGACTGTGTGGACCCAGCGGGAGCGCTCCAGCAAGTCAAAATATTGCAGCAAGATCCCGCCCGCAAGCAGCCCCGATGCCAGCCGACCCAGCCACAGGTGAGGCGAATACAGAATTCGGGCGTAGCAGAGAAAACTAGCCCCGTAAAGTGCCAGGCTGAGTGCGCCCAGGTGGTGTGCCATGGAAGGCTCAGACTCCCCAAGACTAAGCCACATTATACAGCCGATTGGGACCGCTCGGGCCGTGCCGGTGGTCGCAAAACCTTCTGGCCGGCACTAATGCGGCTCCTTGGCGCATCTGCTATGATGGTGCAGAATTTGCCAATTTGCTGACCACTCTCAAGGCGCTACCCATGATTCAAGGCGGCAAAAACCGAAAGGATCTGCTCCTAAGCGCTTGCCGGTTTGAGCCAGTTGAGCGTGTCCCAGTCTGGTTGATGCGCCAGGCAGGCCGATACCTCCCGGAATACCAGGCGATTCGGACGTGCCATACTTTTCTTGAAATCTGTAAGACACCCGAGCTTGCTGCGGAGGTTTCACTCCAGCCATTCCGGGTGCTCGGAGTGGACGCGGTGATCGTGTTCTCGGACATTCTGATTGTCGCGGAGGCCATGGGCATTCCTCTCGATGTGCCCGACTCTGGACCGGTGCTTTCGAACCCGGTACGGGATCTGGAAGCGGTACGACGGTTGCGCCAATTCGATCCCGAACGGGATACGAAGTTCGTCGGCGATGCCATTCGCGCGATCTGTCGGGCCGCCGGGCCGGAAGTGCCTGTGATCGGATTTGCAGCAGCGCCTTGGACCCTAGCCTGCTACATGATCGAGGGGCGAACACGCGGCGACATTTCGATCGCGAAGCGTATGTTGCGCGAGGAACCGGCGGTTCTGCGTGAATTGCTCGCAAGCATCGCTCAAGCGACGGTTGGCTATCTCCGATCTCAAGTCGCGGCGGGCGCTGCCGTCGTGCAACTCTTCGACACCTGGGCCGGTGAGCTTAGCCCGAACGAGTACGAATCGTTCGAGCTGCCCGCCACGCAGAGAGTCTTTGAGGGGATGGCAAGTACCGGCGTACCGAAGATACTCTTCGCCAAGGGTTCCGGGCCCATTCTCAAATCGCTGGCGCAAACAGGCGCTGATGTATTGAGTGTTGATTGGCGAACCGATCTCGCCGAGGCGCGCCGCATACTCGGCTCTCGCATCGCCTTGCAAGGGAATGTGGATCCCAGTGTTTTGCTTGCGTCGGAAGAAGAAGTGTGTGCCGCTGCGCGCGAGACGATTGAAAAAACGGGAGGCCTCGGCCACATCTTGAATCTGGGCCACGGCATCTTGCCGACGACGCCGGTCGCCAATGCGAGAGCCTTTGTCGAAGCTGGACAATCAGCCCCGCTCCCGGCACGCGCGCAAACAGGCCGGGCGGATTGACCATGCACGACGCAAAGACAAACCAATCCGAGAAGCTCGAAATTGGCCAGATATCCGACGATTTTCTCGAAAAATACAACCGGCCTGGCCCACGCTACACCAGCTACCCGACCGCACCGGTATGGAAGGAAGATTTCGGCCCTGATGATTTCGAGATATCCTGCGCACGTTCGGAGCTGCGCGCAACTCCTGTCTCGCTCTATATGCACCTCCCGTTCTGCGAAAATCTCTGCCTGTTCTGCGCCTGCACCGTGTCCATACAGAAGGACAAACGCGTGGCGATCCCATATCTGGACACATTGAAGCGCGAGATAGACCACATGGCCCGCCAGGTTTCAAAGAAACGCCCCGTCATTCAATTCCACTGGGGCGGCGGAACGCCGACTTACCTTTCTCCGGCGCAATTGGAAGACCTGTTCAGCTACACGCAGGAACGCTTTTCGTTCGCTCCCGACGCTGAAATCGGCATCGAGATTGACCCGCGCGTCACCAGCCGCGAGCATTTGGAAACTCTGCGACGCCTCGGCTTTAACCGCCTCAGCATGGGCATTCAAGATTTCGAACCCAAAGTGCAGAAGACGATCCATCGAGTGCAGCCGTATGAAATGACGCGCGATTTGCTCATCACCGCACGCGAACTCGGCTTCGAAAGCCTCAATGTGGACCTGATTTACGGCCTCCCGTACCAGACCGCCGCTAGTTTCCGGGCGACGATTGACCGCGCGATCACGCTCGCGCCGGACCGCGTTGCCATGTTCAGTTACGCCCACGTCCCCTGGCTAAAAAAGCAGCAGGGATCGTTTGAGGAACATCTGCCGGAGGGGATGGAGAAATTCCGTATCTTCCGAGCTGGACTCGAGGAATTTCTCGGTGCGGGCTATCTCTATATCGGCATGGATCACTTCGCAAAGCCAGACGACGAATTGGCCGTCGCACAGCAGAATCGCACGCTCCATCGCAATTTTCAGGGCTACACCACCAAGGCCGGCGCGGATCTGTATGGGATGGGCGTCAGCGCCATCAGTTCCCTTGGCGATTCCTACGCACAAAACCGCCGCGAAGTGCCCGCTTACGCGGCTGCAATCGCCGAGCGCGGCATCGCCACCATGCGCGGGTACCGGCTTTCGAGCGACGATCGGATCCGCCGCGCGGTCATCGGCCGGCTGCTTTGCCACACCGTCATTCCCAAAACCGATGTGGAAAGAGAGTTCTCAATCTCCTTCGACGATTATTTCGCCCCGGAAATGGACCGCCTCGAAGGATTTCGTGCCGAGGGGCTCGTTGAATTTGCTTCGGAAGAAATTCGCGTCACTTCGCTGGGCCGCATTTTCATTCGCAACGTCGCCATGACTTTCGACCGCTATCTCCCTGAGCAGCAGCTGGACCAGCGGCCGTTGTTTTCAAAAACGCTCTGACAGGCGTGCGCATGTCCGTTCCCAAAAAGATCATTGTCATCGGCGCCGGAATCTCCGGGCTGGCCTGCGCGCTTCGTCTGCAACAACTCGGCCTGACTGTAACGCTTCTCGAGGCCGCCGACCGTGTGGGCGGTCTGGTCGGCACGATCGAAAAAGATGGGTTGCTCTTTGAGTCCGGCCCACAAAGTTTTCAAGGGACTGACTCAATACTCGAGTTGATCCGGCAAGTCGGGATTGAGAGCGAAGTTGTGTACGCAAACCCGCGCGCCCCCCGTTTTGTCTTGATGCACGGCAAACTGCGCGAGATTCCCATGTCGCCGCGTGCCATGCTCACATCTCCCCTGCTTTCACGCGGCTCGCGCTGGAAAATCGCCTCGGAGCCGTTTCGGAAAACGCGGCCGCCGTCGGAGGAAGAATCCGTCGCCGACTTCGTGCGGCGAAAATTCGGTCATGAGATCCTCGAATATCTGGTCGCGCCATTTGTCTCGGGTGTGTATGCAGGCGATCCCGAAAAGCTGAGCCTGCGTGCAGCGTTCCCCACACTGCAAGAATGGGAACGCGAATATGGCAGTGTTTTCCGCGGCGCCATGAAATCGCGTGCATCAAAGGACAAGCCCGCGGGGCCGCCGCCGCTCTGCTCATTCCGCCACGGAGTCGCCACTTTGGCGCGCGCACTCGGTGAAAGACTCGGCGGAAACCTTCACCTCGGTGCGCAAGTGCTTGCCGTGCAATGCACCGGCGAAGGCTGTGCATGCACATATGAAATCCGGGTCGCGAGCGGGGGGGCTGAGGAATCAATATCAGCGCAAGCTGTCGTGCTAGCCGCTCCGGCCTATGCTGCGGCGCACCTCATCAGTGGAGTTTCATCGCCTCTCGCGCACACTCTTTCCGGAATTGCTTATGCGCCGGTGGCTGTTGTTGCGGCCGCTTATTACGACCGGCAAATCGGGCGCCCAACTGAAGGGTTTGGCTTTCTTGTTCCGCGCAAAGAGAAACTCGACATCCTCGGGACCGTCTGGAACTCCTCCCTCTTCCCCGGTCGTGCCCCAGAAGGGATAACCTCGATGACCAGCTTTGTGGGCGGTGCAACAGCGCCTGAGATTGTCGAAAGGTCCGAAACAGAAATCGCCTCGATCGTCCAGGCTGAAAACGCCCGCGTGCTGCAGATTACCGGACCGCCGGTCGCATGCACCGCCTGGCGTTACGCGAAGGGGCTGCCACAATACAATCTCGGCCACGGGCATATCGTCAAAGCCATTCGCGACTTCGAGCGCGCCATTCCCGGGCTTTTCTTTGCGGGGAACTATCTCGAGGGACCTTCGCTGGGGAAATGCGTCGAAACCGGGACCCAGACGGCGGAAGCTGTGCGAAAGTATCAGCAATCGGCCCAGTAGCATCACAGGGCGCGGCCCTAAATCCCCAGCGCTTCAAGAATCGAGGACCAATGGTTTATGGCGCATGTTCAAACGGTAGCGGCGGCGCTCCCCGGCTTCGCGATAGCGGCGGCGATCGTCCTCGGTTTCCAGGATAAGCGGCGGCACGGAGTGCGGTTCGCGATTCTGATCAATCGCCACAAAAGTGACGTACGCGCTGCTGGTATGTTTGCGCTCGCCGGTGAAAACATTTTCAGAGAACACTTTTACGCCCACTTCCATCGAGCTGCGAAATACCCGGTTCACGCTCGATTTGAGTACGATCCACTCTCCCACGCGAATCGGGAAGCGGAAATCCAGATAGTCAACCGACGCGGTAACCACATGGCTGTTGGAATGGCGGTGCGCGGCGAGCGCTCCTGCCATATCGATCAAAAACATCACCCGGCCGCCAAGCATGTTGCCCAGCGGGTTCGCATCGTTCGGCAGCACAGCTTCCACCATCTCCGACCTGGAGGCGCTTACAAGCTTGCCGGCGGAGGCCGGAGACGCCAGCGGTTTTGCGGCAGCGCGTGCTCCCTGGTTTTTTTCCTTCGCCATGCGTTTCGATCGGCTCCCGGCACGAAGGCACCTATGCCCTTGGCGCGCATGCACAAGCCCGATATAATACGCGCTTTCACCCCATGGCCCAAACCCAGAAGTCGCGCCGCGAAATGCTCGAACAGTTCCTTGCCGATAAACCTTCGGACGCATTCGCGCGTTACGGCCTCGCCCTCGAATGCGTCAAGCTTGGTGATGACGCGGCCGCCACGCAGCACTTCCGGAAGCTCCTCGAAACTCATCCCGAATATGTGGCCGGCTATTACCAGTTTGGCCAGCTCCTGGCGCGGCTCGGGCTCCAAGACGAAGCACGCAAGCTACTCTCGGACGGGATCCTCGTCGCACAGAAATCTGGCGACATGCACGCGCGTGATGAGATGCAGGCGGCACTGACCCTGCTGCGCTAAAATCGGCTCGCTGAGAACAGTGCGAACGATGAAACCGACTCGCATCCCGCTCTTCCCTCTCGACGTTGTACTCCTTCCCGGCATGGCTCTACCGCTCCATATTTTCGAACCGCGCTACAAGTTGATGATCGGCCGCTGCATGGATGAAGCGACCGAGTTTGGCGTGATACTTGCCGAGAAGAAAGGCATCGCGCGCTTCGGATGTACTGCCGAAATCGCACAGAAATTGAAGGACTATCCCGATGGGCGAATGGACATCATGACGGAGGGGCGAAGCGTCTTTCACCTGTTGGAATTGCTGGAGGAAAGAGAGTACTACGAGGCGATAGTCGAATTTCCTGAGGAAGGCGGAGCGCCCCTTGATGCGAGGCGGGAAACGCGCCTCACTCAATTGTTTCAGCAAGCTCACCTGCTTCTCGCAGGCCAGGAATGGGCGTTGGCAAACACCAACACGGAAATTTCGCTAGCTTACCGCATAGCCGGGCGCCTCCCTCTGGAACTGGCCGAAAAACAGGGATTGCTCGAGATGCGCGCCGAACAGGAACGCCAGGAATTTCTGTTTGGATGGCTGGGCGCGTTCCTTCCTGAACTGGAGCGCCGCGCCCGGGTTCGGCAGCGTGCCAGCGGCAACGGCCAGGGCCTCAACTGACGCAACGCAATCCAGGTATCGGCGCGCCCTTCGTTCCACTATAATGGTTTCGGCGCTCGCGACGAAAAGCGCCGCACGGCGCAAAGGAACTGGGGCCCACATGAACGCACTCCCTAAAACTCTGGGTGAGCTTCGCCGCAGCCAGTGGTCGGAACAGAAAATCGCGCAGCGCAGCACGCGGCAGGAACTGCGCGAGAATCTCCTGCATAAAATGGAGCACGGCGAGCCGCTGTTTCCCGGCGTCCATGGATACGACGACACCGTCATTCCCCAGATCGTCAATGCCATTCTCTCGCGCCACCATTTCATACTTCTGGGCCTTCGCGGGCAAGCGAAGTCGCGCATCCTTCGTGGCATCGTTTCCTTCTTCGACGAGCATGTTCCGGTAGTCGCTGGGTGCGAAATCAACGATAATCCTTACCGGCCGCTGTGCCGCCCCTGCCGCGAAAACATTGCTGTCGACGGCGATGCCACGGCCATCGCCTGGCTGGCGCGCGAGCAGCGCTACGTAGAAAAACTGGCGACACCGGATGTGACCATCGCAGACATGATCGGCGACGTGGACCCGATCAAAGCAGCGCGTGGCGGGCGAAATCTGTCAGACGAGTTGACCATTCACTACGGCCTTCTGCCTCGAGCCAACCGCGGAATTTTTGCGATCAACGAGCTGCCGGATCTCGCCGGCAAGATTCAGGTGGGCCTCTTCAACATCATGCAAGAGGGCGATATCCAGATTAAGGGCTACCCCGTTCGTATGGCGCTCGATGTTCTGCTGGTGTTCACCGCCAATCCAGAGGACTACACGGCGCGGGGGAAAATCGTCACACCGCTGAAGGATCGGATTGGCTCGGAAATTCGCACGCACTACCCGGCGACCATCGCTGAGGGGATGTCCATCACCGCACAGGAATCCTGGACCAACCGTGATGGCCAGCTCCGCGTCGAGGTGCCGCAGTACGTGCGCGAAATCGTCGAAGAAGTAGCTTTCCAAGCCCGAGAAGATAAAAGAGTGGACCGCCGATCGGGTGTCAGCCAACGACTGCCGATCAGCACTCTCGAAAATGTGCTCAGCAGCGCCGAGCAGCGTGCCATACGCAGCCGCGATTCCGGCGCCGTTGCGCGTGTCTCGGATGTTTACAGCGCTATCCCGGCGATGACGGGAAAATTTGAGCTTGAGTACGAGGGCGAAATGCGCGGGGCGGAAAATGTGGCCCGTGAACTGATTCGCGCGGCAGTGGGCAAGACGTTCACGAAGTATTTTGCCGAAGCGAACTTCCAGCCGCTGGTGCAGTGGTTTGAGCTAGGGGGCGAATTGAAAGTTCCGGCACACGCAACTAGCGCAGAGTTGCTCTCGCAGTTTAAGAAGATTCAGGGGCTCTTCGACCATCTCAGCGGGCTCGAGGTGGGTGCGAAGGATGAACCGGCGATTGTCACCAGCGCCGCCGAATTTATTCTCGAAGGACTATGGGCGCACAAGCGCATCAGCCGCAGCGAAGAGCGCGGCTATTTCGCCGACGCTCGCAAGACTCCCGAGCCTCGAGAACCGCGCGAGCCATCCGGACGGCTCCCGCGCCGCCAATTCAATTGACGATCCGACCTGGATCGTCACCCTGACGGACCAGGGCGAGGGAAGGATCTCAGATTGAGTCGAGGCCGAACGACCTTTGAAATACGTCCGCTACTCTCGTTACGCACCCGATGCCTCGGAGGACATTGACCTCCATGAGCTGATGAGCCGCCTCTCGGATTTTTTCCTCCAAAGCGGCTATCAATCGCAATACGGCATCTACGAGCTCGATTCGCAAGGGACTCGCGAGCAGCGCATGGACGAGCTGCGTGAGGCCATCCTTCGCGCCCTCCAGGAAGGTGAATTGCTCCCGCCCGAGCTGATGGAAAAAATGCTCGAGAATCCCGACCTCTCGCAAAATCAAGACCTGCGCGACCTGATTGATCAAATCATGCAACGCATGGAAGAAGAAGGCATGATTTCGAGGCCGCAGCAGCCCGCGCAGGTCACGCCTCCTCCGTTTGAAACTCCGGGGGGACAGATCGGCACGGATCAACCCAATGTCGAGGCGCGCTTTGAAATCACAGACAAAGCGCTTGATTTTCTCGGATTTAAGACCCTTAAAGACCTGCTGGCATCCCTCGGGAAGAGCAGTTTTGGGCGTCACGACACGCGCGATCTCGCCACGGGCGTTGAATCAGGCGGTGCCTCGAAGGCCTACGAATTCGGCGACACGTTGAACATGGATATCAGCGCAACTCTGTTCAATGCCGTCCAACGCAACGGCTCCGGCATCCCGATCGAGCTCGACTACCCCGACCTGATGGTCCACCAGTGCGAGTATCAAAGCTCCTGCGCCACTGTCCTGATGCTCGATTGCAGCCACAGCATGATTCTCTACGGTGAGGACCGCTTCACACCTGCAAAGCGCGTGGCTCTGGCGCTTTCGCACCTGATCCGCACGCAGTATCCCGGCGATTCGCTTCACTGCGTGCTTTTCCACGATAGCGCCGAGGAGATTCCTCTCGGCAAACTGGCGCGCGTGCAGGTGGGCCCGTACTACACGAACACGCGCGAAGGGCTGCGGCTGGCGCAGAGAATTCTGTCGCGCCAGAAAAAAGACATGCGCCAGATCGTCATGATCACGGATGGAAAGCCTTCCGCGCTGACGCTTGAAGACGGACGTATCTACAAGAATGCGTTCGGGCTCGATCCGTTGGTCGTGACACAGACGCTTGAGGAAGTGGCGAAGTGCAAGCGCGCAGGGATTCTGATCAACACCTTTATGCTAGCGAGCGACTATAGCCTGGTCCACTTCGTCCAGAAAGTCACGGAGCTCTGCCGCGGCAAGGCCTATTTCACGACGCCTTACACGCTGGGGCAATACTTGTTGATGGATTACGTCGGCCGGAAAACTCGGAATATCCACTGAGCGGCGCCGTCGGTAGCTTTTTCGCCGCCGCATCTCCTTGCGATTCGATTCATCCAATAAGCTTGGAGGAAGGTTCGGCTATGAGCCTGAAGAATGCAGTTCGCAACGTGTTCGGAGGACGCCACATGGGCGCGTTACCTGCCGGATCCACTGCTCCGGGATTTTCGTTGAAGAATTTGGATGGATCGCAGGTTTCGCTTGCCGCAGCTCTAAAGTCGGGCCCGGTGCTGGCAGCATTTTTCAAAATAAACTGCCCCACATGCCAGTTTACGTTCCCATTTCTCGAGCGCCTGTATGAGACCTACCATAATTCGAAATTCACATTACTTGGAATTTCGCAGAACGACGGGGCGGACACGCGCGAGTTCTGCAAGGAGTACGGCATCAAGTTTCCTGTACTTCTCGACGGGCACAGCTACCCCGCGTCTAACGACTATGGCCTCACGTATGTCCCCACACTCTTTCTGATTTCCACCGACGCGAAAATCCAGGAGACCTCTGTCGGTTTTGTCAAGGCTGACCTTGAACGATTGGCCGCTGTGGCCGCCCAGGCGGCCGGCAAGGCCGCCAATACCCTCTTCAAACCCGGAGAAGTGGTCCCGGAATCAAAGCCCGGTTGAGGCTCCAAAAACTAGGTTCCGTGCGAACCTGACTCCCTGGAGCAGATCAAACTTCATCCGTTGGAGGAATCTTCTTCTTGTGTTTTGGAGGTTTGGTGCGCTTGTCTGCGATTCGACGCGCGGGCGGAGGCATTCCAATCTCCAGCCGGGCGCGCCGCCGTGCCTCGGTGTCCTTGCGCAAGCGCGGCTTTTTGTTTCGTGGCATTCGGTCCTGGCTCCGTTCTGGCGGCATCGCGTGGGAATCGAAATCACGGCGACAGTTCAAATCGACGGTGTTTATGAGGCGTTGCGAGCCCACCGCCGCCACAAATCATTACCGACTATTACGGCATACATGCCAGTATGGCTAAGCAACTAAATCTTCTTTCTCTTCTGGACGCAATCAGGAAAGAATCGTTGTTGGACGCCTTTCAAATGCAGTTCCATACCTGATCAGAACTCCGGTTGAGGCCGCGACTCGCGGTGGCGCGATTTCATTCCTGTGCCCGGAGGAAGGCTTGGTTGACCTGTCAGGGTACCACCACGCCGCGCCGGACTGCGTAGAGCACCAGGTTGGCAGTATCATGAATATCGAGCTTGTGCATGAGCCGGGTACGGTGAGACTCCGCGGTTTTGACACTTATTCCCAGCACGGAGGCGACATTCTTTGTAGATTTTCCCTCCGCGATTAACTGAAGCACTTGTCTCTCTCGAGTCGTCAACGGATCCTTTTGTCTTTCTGACTTGGAGCGATACGCTTCCATCACCGCCCTTGATACACCGGGGCTAAGATAGACCTCCCCGCGCGACACTTGCAGTATGGCCTGCATCAGCTCGCTTGCAATTTGAGTCTTCAGGACATATCCCTTTACTCCGGCTTCCAGGGCCGCGGAGAGGAATTCCTCTTCCGCGTGCTGCGTTAAAAGGATCGTCTTGACCTGAGGGGAGGAAAGGCTCATTTGTCGTGCGGCATCGAGACCATTGAGGATGGGCATGGATATATCCATCACGGCGATATCTGGCTTCAGGGATTGCACCTGACGCAAGACCTCATGGCCATCGGAAGCTTCCGCAACGATTTGGAATCCCTCGCGTTCGAGTAGTGACCGAATACCCTGGCGAACCAGAGCATGGTCATCTGCAAGGACAACACGAATCGCCACGCCATTCCTCCGACTCGACGGGAACCCGAATCACGCCTCTGATTCCGTGTCTAGCACCCTAGGCGATTGAAAGTGTATTTCGAACCGCACCCGCGTCCCGCTCCATCCAAGCTTTGATCGCCTTCGGGCCTGCCGCACGCCCCCAGATTCCTCCCGGAGGCCATTGCGTTGATCCAGGAGAAAAAATATACTGCCTTTTGTGACACTCTTTAATCAATACCCATGTACCTGTAGAACATCACTCCTATCCGCCGCGGTTATTAAGCACTAGACACCTGCCGAACCCCTCAGGTAAACACCTGCGTCAGGTCCTAACTCCCTGCCAGAGCAGCGAGAACCATACTCCTAGCATTCGTGGTTGGGACTTCTCGCCCCAAACTGCTCGGTGAAACACACGCAGCATCTTTAGTGGGTTCACCGGATTGGCAGGCTTCCGTTTCAATGCGAGCATGTAAATGATTTTTCTCAGCCAGAAAGGTCTTTGGCGCTTCAGGAGGAAACATGTCCCTACGAGGTTCGCAGAACAATCACGCCCATCCGCGCGGCGGCTTGGCGATTTGTCTTCCCAAACGAGCGTCCAATCGCAGAGCCGTTTTGATGGAAGGACGCAGGGAGGCTGCAGGAAAGGATCTTGAGGGATCGCTCTCTGCTGCTCTGCTGGTCGCGGACAAGGAGCTCGGCAATGTGGTGCAAAAAGTAGATGAGATCTCTAAGGCGCTGAAGCTAGACGCCACGGATGCGCCGGCTCTACGGGTTGCCGTGCATCCCGCGGTCTGGGGCGCCGTTCGGCAAGTGATCGTAGAAAGGGAGCTACGCTACCTAGCCCTTACCGACGATCTGACCTGCCTCTATAACCGGCGCGGCTTCTTTGCAGCGGCCACGCAACAATTGAAGCTGGCGCGGCGGAACGCCCAAAACATGCTTCTGTTGTTTTGCGACGTAGATAATCTGAAGCAAATCAACGATTGCTATGGGCATCGGGAAGGAGATCTGGCGCTAGTTCGTACTGCCGACGCACTGGAACAGTCCTTCCGTGATTCCGACGTTGTGGCCCGCCTGGGAGGCGACGAATTCTCAGTGTTGGCTCTGGAAGCCTCCAGGGAACATGAAGAGGTAATACTCCGCAGACTGGAAAGGAGCTTGAAAAAGGCGAACGCGCATGAATCTCGCTATGAACTTTCGATGAGTGTCGGGGTCGCGCGGTTCGATCCACAACACGCGGTCGCGCTGGGAGAACTGATGGAGCAGGCCGACCGGGATATGTATGAGCAAAAACGTAAGCGCCCAGGACATTGCTTAAGCGTTTCTTAAACGGCCAACCGCCCACAATCATAGCCACCGAGGAGTCTTGGGTCTATGCGACCAGATAAACGAATCGAGAAGAGAGCCGCGACAAAAGTACCGATTCATCTCCTGCCTGTGGAAAATGCCCTAATTCGAGAATCCACGATGACCGTCAACATCAGTCGAAGCGGCGCTCGCATACTTACCGATCGACGCTGGAGACCGGGCGAGTTCCTGGATCTCGCTTCCTCCACAGGCGAATTTCATCGACAGTGCAGGGTGATCTACTGCCATCCGCTTACGGACCGACAGTTTTGTGTGGGCTTGGAATTCGATGCAAGCCTCAGGAGCCGCAAAGACGCACGTTGGGCTAGTGTTGCATGAAAGTCCATGCGTCCACTACGAGGGCAATTCACCAACTTAGAGGCAATCGCCATTGAGAGAAGATGCCAACACGCTGAGGCCGTCTCCGCTTCACTCGAGTAGTCCTCGCGCGCCCCGTCATCATTTCGTAGTCAGAATTGAATTGACCGACCATCAGGCTGAAAGGCGCATTTCGGGAAATACCAAGGACTTGAACCTGTTCGGGTGCTGCGCAGTGACCGTGGACACGTTCCCAGAGGGCACGAAAGTCAGACTAAGAATTTCCTGCGGCGAGACGCAGATTATAGCCCAAGGAATAGTGACCTATTCGCGGCCCAATTCAGGAATGGGAATTGCCTTCACTGCGATTGAGCCCCGCAGTCTGGCAGTCCTAAATGTGTGGCTGACGGGCTTGAGGAAATAGCTTCGCAATTGATTGTGGGCTGGTCCTAGCCCTTTCTCGCGCGGCCGATACTCCCCGAAGCGAGATAGAATCTGAAAACAAGACTCACCAGCTCACCCACGGGGGCACAATCCAACCGTTCGCCTCAGTTTGGCGGAAGCGTGTGGGAGTCGGATTAACTTGGAGCTGATACTCCAAGTACTTACGAGGAAGGTCTGGGACGGAATCGGAAGCAGTCAGCGTCCCTTGGGACGGCTAATTCCGCCTTTTTGCCGCCCTGTTTTTTCAACCCATTTTTCTCTTAGGAAGAACCATTTCGACCACTCGACTGTTGACCTCCCGCATCGCTCCAGGCACCGCTCGAGTGTAGATGTTCATCGTTGTGCGAATGATTGAACGCCGGAGAAGCTCTAGTTGAATCCTCAAGCCCACTTGTAACGAACGCATCAACGTGGAGTTCGAATGGCGAACAGTGCTGGGATGCGCTGGCTGTGCTCCCGGGGCGATGGCCTGCGGCGCTTTCGGCGGCTTAATCACTTTCAACCGTTCGTCGGTGCCCAGGAATCGTTCCCTGCAGTGAATAGCGATGTCGAAAATCATGGTCTGTGATGAATCCCATATGAGGTCCGAGGCGCTAGCTTCTTCAACTTGCCCACCGGTGATCAAGAATTAATCCAGTGCCAGAAGGACATGTTTTCAAGACATGGAACGCCTAGAACATCCCTTTATTGGGTTCGTGCCCGTTGGTGACGATCAGGGCTTGACAATCTGTACGTCCTCCCCGCCTTTGGATTGTTCTCAGTGATGTGCAGCGGCTCGCGGCATATTGAAGACAATTGCGTCGAACAGACCGATAGTGCAAACAGGTCAGTTCAAGCTGCAATCGGATATCACTCGGAGACATAGCGTCCTTCGGTAAAAGGGAATCGCCGAATCACCCGCCGTTCGCTAAAAGACAAAACCGGAAAGGGCAATCCAAGCTTCTACCGCCCCTACCTCATTTAGGCCGGATTCACTTCACCGTTTGCGTGAGGGTCGCGGAGGTGCTGGCCGTGAAGTTGGCATCGCCTCCGTAGGAGGCGGTGATCGAGTGGCTGCCCAGGGCCAATGCGGAAGTCGTGAATGTAGCCTTTCCCCCACCGAGCGTGCCTGTGCCCAGCGTGGTGGTTCCATCCTTGAAGGTCACCGTGCCGGTGGGCGTGCCGGAAGTGGCGGGCTTCACCGTAGCCGTGAAGGTTACTGACTGGCCTAATCCCGACGGATTCACGGAGGAGGCAACGGAAGTCGTGGAAGCCGCCTGCTTCACGGTTTGCGTCAGCGCCGGTGAAGTGCTGCCGGCAAAGTTCGTATCGCCGCTGTAGACCCCGGTGATGGAGTGCGTTCCGGCCTTCAGTGCGGCGGTCGTGAATGTCGCCTTTCCAGCGCTGAGCGTGCCCGTACCCAGCGTGGTGGTTCCATCCTTAAATGTCACCGTCCCGGTGGGCGTTCCCGATGTGGCCGTCACGGTGGCCGTGAAGGTCACCGCTTGACCAAACGTCGAGGGATTCGGCGAAGACGCCACGGTTGTTGAGCTGGCGGGCTTCACCGTTTGCGTGAGGGCTGCGGAGGTGCTGGCCGTGAAGTTGGCATCGCCTCCGTAGGAGGCGGTGATCGAGTGGCTGCCCAGGGCCAATGCGGAAGTCGTGAATGTAGCCTTTCCCCCACCGAGCGTGCCGGTGCCCAGCGTTGTGGTTCCATCCTTGAAGGTCACCGTGCCGGTGGGCGTGCCGGAAGTGGTGGGCTTCACCGTAGCCGTGAAGGTTACTGACTGGCCTAATCCCGACGGATTCACGGAGGAGGCAACGGAAGTCGTGGAAGCCGCCTTATTCACGGTTTGCGTCAGCGCCGGTGAAGTGCTGCCGGCAAAGTTTGTATCGCCGCTGTAGACCCCGGTGATGGAGTGCGTTCCGACTGTCAGCGCTGCCGTCGTGAATGTCGCCTTTCCAGCGCTGAGCGTGCCCGTACCCAGCGTTGTGGTTCCATCCTTGAACGTCACCGTCCCGGTGGGGGTTCCCGATGTCGCCGTCACGGTGGCCGTGAAGATCACCGCTTGACCAAACATCGAGGGGTTCAGCGAAGATGCCACGGTTGTTGAAGTAGCGGGTTTCACCGTTTGCGCAAGGGCTGCGGAGGTGCTGGCCGTAAAGTTGGCATCGCCTCCATAGGACGCGGTGATCGAGTGGCTGCCCAGGGCCAATGCGGAAGTCGTGAATGTAGCCTTTCCCCCACCGAGCGTGCCGGTGCCCAGCGTGGTAGTTCCATCCTTGAAGGTCACCGTGCCGGTGGGCGTGCCGGAAGTGGTGGGCTTCACCGTAGCCGTGAAGGTTACTGACTGGCCTAATCCCGACGGATTCACGGAGGAGACAACGGAAGTCGTAGAAGCCGCCTTATTCACGGTTTGCGTCAGCGCCGGTGAAGTGCTGCCGGCAAAGTTTGTATCGCCGCTGTAGACCCCGGTGATGGAGTGCGTTCCGACCGTCAGCGCTGCCGTCGTGAAGGCCGCCTTCCCAGCACTGAGCGTGACCGTGCCCAGGGTGGCCGTGCCGTCCTTGAATGTCACTGTCCCGGTGGGCGTCCCGGAGGTCGCCGGCTTCACCGTGGCTGTGAACGTCACCGCTTGACCAAACGTCGAGGGATTCAGCGAAGACGCCACGGTTGTTGAGCTGGCGGGCTTCAACGTTTGCGTGA
>Ga0210384_10000656_pt1 | contig 51897 bp, 38 predicted proteins | sample IncBWH2MmetaG_FD_160574 | JGI IMG/M metagenome (GOLD analysis project Ga0210384, IMG submission 160574) | Forest soil microbial communities from Barre Woods Harvard Forest LTER site, Petersham, Massachusetts, United States - Inc-BW-H-2-M | ecosystem: Environmental > Terrestrial > Soil >... | reverse complement strand
TGTGGGAGGTCCTCTACTTCAAGTTCATGCCCCACTTCATGGACAGCTACTTCGCCGCGCAGATTCACAAGGTCCAGTCCTCCGGACTTGACCCCGCCACCACCGCCGCGCAGGTCGCTGCCATACAACGCTCTCAGCAGCTCTACCAAAACCCCTTCGTCAACATGGCCTACACCTTCATGGAGCCCCTGCCCGTCGGCCTTATCATTACTCTCATCTCGGCTGCCATCCTCCGCCGTAAAGCCCCGGTCGAACCCACCACCGCTCGCGCAGTCATGACCACATAAATCAAAAGGCCGGGGCGTAAGCCCCGACCAAGAACCAATTTGTCATCCCGGGGTGACAAAGTTTATGCTAGACCAATTTTGGGAATGGTTTGGCCCCGCTCGCGATTCTGCAACAGTATCAAGATACGGCGGGGTTCGAATCCCTGTGGGCAGCCAAAACAAAACAAGCGGTTAGCCCTTTTCTCGGTTCTTCCGAATGCCTCATTCTTAGCAAAACCTCTTACCAATCCGCCGGAAAATGCGCTGGTCCTCGCTTCACGCGAATGATGCGGTACACATCCACTGAAGCTGTGAGCACGCCGATCGCAACGACCACGGGGAAGCTACGCGATGCCCACAGGTTGATCGCGGCGGCAATTTGCATTGTTCTTTCATGGGGAACATTTCGCACGCTTATTTCCGCCACAATATTTGCCTTGCACAACCACGCGCATAGGGCCCAGCCAATACAGTCACTCACCAGCCGCATGCTGGCCCGGAACCTTGTCCAGTAAGGGCGAAACAGATTGATGCCAGAGGCGATCGCACCGGCCGCGGTCAATAGCAGAATGCTCCAAAAGAAATACCGCCACGCCGGGGTAAGTATGATTCGGACCTCGGGGCGATCAACCATCACCGGGGATGACATGAATCCGATCCACCAGACGCAGACCGCAATGAGGCCTACGATTTCGGCGATGGAAGAAGAGCGTTTGATCCGGTTGGGATCCCGGACGGGTGGCAGCTTGCGCGGGTCCCACTTTTCCAGAAAGCCGGACTTGACATGATATTTTTCGATAAGCGCGAAGGCCACCGTGACGAATGCGAAGGTATTGACAGCCATCGGCCAAACAGCACGTAACGTGCCGCCGATCAACGTCCCGGCATGGTCAGGACGGTAGGAAGGCGCGAAGCTGTCGATGCAGATCCAGACGAACAGCCAAGGCACAAAGTAAAACAACCATGCCATTTTCAGCACCACCCAATAGATGGGCAACAGCAGCGGCCCAATCAAATGCCGCTGGGGCAGATAGCGGTTGGCGACCACGATCGGACTGCCTAGCTGCTTGAGGATGGCTTCCACTTCTGATTCATTCAGCTTGCGGCTAAGCTCCGCTTCTTTCTCCTCCATTTGGGAGCTGATGTCTTCCGAAAGTTCGGCAACGATGTCCTGTTTCTGTGCCTTGGGTAGCCAGAATCCGACGGCTTGTAAATAACGATCGATAAGTTCCATGACTTCTCCTTTATGAATTACGCATACCTAAATCCTGCTGTGGGAACCCTTTTGTGAAACCTCTAGATGGTCCGCGCAACAACGGGAATACGCCGGATCGCCGCAATGACCGTCCAGCTCAATACCAGCGTGCCGAAAAACACAATCGATCCTTTTGCTACGGCAGGCAGATGTGCCTGCAAAAATGCATATTGCAACCAGCTCACGAATACGTAGTGGATCAAATACATTCCGTAAGCGTTGGCTGACAGGCTGTCGAATATTCTGTTTGGCTTTACAACAAAACGCAGGAAGAGAGCGAGAAAAGCGAACGAGGTTGCAGCACAACAGGCTACGAATGCGAAATCTGAGAGCACCTCCCAGAATCGTGGCGCACTATGCGCCGTGAAAGTCACAACGAAAAGAACACCTGCGGCTATAAAAGTTAGAAGCGATGCAGGAATCCAGCGCAACCAGCGTCGTGCCAGATTTCCATCCGGCGCCAGCAAGCCGCGCTCAATCCCCCAGGCGCCGACACTGATGCCCGCAAGAAAATAAACTGCATAGTGAAGCAGGCGGCTGGTCTGAAAGAAGAATGGCCCGAAGCTGGCCCATGCGAAAGCGTTGAAGATGAGTTCCATGGGGATGTATGCGATTGCCGATGCAATGATCAAGTATCCAAAGAAAGTGAACGGACGGCGCGATGCGTTCGATGAAAAGCGGCTAAGCGCCTCACCCCATTGAGGCATCAGCGCGAACAATAGAGCGGCAATGCAATCGAACGCGAGCAAGACCCAAATAAACCATTCCGGACCAACTGGCCAGTTGCCCAGCGAACGCCATTGCTGCCAAAAACCAGAAATACCCGTGGCGCCTGTTTGAAGATAAGTTGGGTAGTAGGCCAGAGGCGCCAGTAATGCTCCCGCTACTACAAACGGAATGCCAAGCCTCCTGGCACGGTTACCCAAGAACCCCCCGCTCCCTTTGCGTTGTAAGCTCTGCCAAACGAATAGCCCGGAGAGGAAGAACATCAACGCCATGAAAAAGATGTCGTTAAACGAGACCAACAGGCCGAAGGGACTCCAGCGTTGAATATCGACTACAGGAAAAGCTCCCCACAACCGAGGCTGGGCAAGCAGGGACTTCGGTGGTGCAGGAGCAAAAGGGTGATAGGCGAGGACAGCGTGATGTGCCAGTACCAGTACGGTGATGAAAGCACGCAAATAATCGATCGCGAGGTTGCCTCGGGCAGTCTTTCTTGCGCTTAGCTCCAACCCTTTAGTTTGTGCGGGTGGAGCGTATGACAATGTTGTTGTGCTGAGTCCCATAAAATTATTTCTCCCGTAAAATTTGTTCTAGAGACGTGTTAATGTTTCGCCACTCTTCGAGCAATTGCTTGAGAATTCGCTTGCCGTCCGGCGACAGCCGATAAAAGCGTTTATTGCGTTTCTCTTCCTCACGCCATTGACTGACAAGCAGGCCTTGACTTTCCAGCCGCCGGAGCAAGGGATAAAGTGTGCTCTCATCAATAGCCAGGCCATCATCGGCCAGTGCTTTGCGCAGCGTATATCCGTAGCGTTCTGTCTTGAGCTGTGCCAGCACGGCTATCACCAGGCACCCACGCCGCAGCTCAAGTCGAAGGTTTTCATAGAGGTCCGTATTGGGATCGTCATTGCGACTGTTTGTCATATGGTATGTGGAACACACTGTATGATACACAGTACTACTTGTCAAGTATTTATTTACCTCACAGGGCGGGCAGGGACAGCCTTACGTCTTTCGGGGCGGTTACTGAATTATGACGAGTGGTGTGCGCGCCTATATGTCATAGTTGCGGGATGACTTCGGGGCGGTCTGAAGCTTCAATTAATCTATTGAAAAGAAAGGAGCCCACAGGAAAATCAGTAGCAACGCCAGAACATGCCGGGGTGCCCCGCTTCGCGCGTCAGCGCGTGTGGGATGTCTACGCTTGCTTGTGCTCCATTGCCAGCAACTCCGACTTCCATCTCCTGAGGGATTCGAGCGATACTTTCCTCTGCATCTCATTCGGTAGTGTGAGGGTTAGCATTTCCGCATCATCCAGCTTTTTCAGAGCGCCTTCGATATCGCCTTTCGCTTCCAGGATCCCGGCGTCAACCCTGGAATGCAGCCCCAGCATGACTGTGGAATCAGGCAGTACCGCCAGCCATTGTTCCGCCAGGTCAACCCGCTTCCGCCTTCTCGCCTGAAAAATGGAGGCATCACATATCAACCCCTCGCGTACCATCGGCGTAGTGTAACCGGAGTACTGCAGGCAGGTTTCCAGCAACCTCGCGGCCTCTGCATCTTTGTGCTGCCACCATGCCGCACAGTAGGCAAAGTAGTGGCCGGCAACCGTGTCCGGCGAATTGTCCTGGATGGCAACGGCTTTGGCCAGAAAATCAGGCGATAGCGATTCGAATGGAACTCCCTCTGCCATCTCCCCAATTAGTTTTAGTAGCGCCAGCCAGCGCTCGCCCCGCTCGCGATTCTGCAACAGCATCAAGATACGCGCGCCATCAGAATGCGAGACTCGGCCCCGGGCCGGAATGAGACTGAGGACGCCGCTCAGCACTAAAAAGAAAATAAAAATTTTGGAGGTGAAGCCCTTGGAATAGGGCAACAGGAACATTACATAAGCCGACAAGAGAGTAGCTGCCGGCCCTGCAAACACCATCGCCAGGGCGCGCAGGCTGAGTTTCCCCGTCTTGCTGGGAAGCAGGTTCACGGCTCCGCTGAACCATCCACCAGGACCTCGATACCGTGAGATTCGAAAAGGGCGATCAATCTGTATCCGGCCGATGTGCATTGAGCTGAAGCGAAAGCCCAAGCAGAGGCCGGCCAGCAGGTGTCCGCCTTCATGAATAACGGTTGTTGCCAGTTTTGCCAACACAATCACCAGTCCGGCTGAAAGGAACTTGCTGCTTGTCCAACCTGGGAACAACCGCTCCCAGTCGCTCAAGACCCAGAGGACTGAGAACACAAGTCCGAAGAACAGCAACGCGACTATGACCTGTCCAATGAAACGTGCAAAGCTTATGACCCATCCAACCAAACGTGCGGAGCCTGAACCTCGCTTTACCGGTGAGCCTTGCTTCACCTGCGAACCTGGCTTTACCGGCGGCGGCAGGGGAGCCAGACAATCCAGGATGGGCGTAGGACTAGTTTGCGGCTCTGCGGCTGCGGCGTTCACCGCCAAAGTCTACCAATTCCCACCCGTCCCAGCCAACCCAGTTACCGATTAACCTGGACTTCGCGCCTCCCCTGGCACCAAAGTGGTATCAAAGTATTGATTCTTAATAGATCATAGGTCATCATGGGCTTAGAAGTGTATCTAGCATCCAGAGTGCGAGGCTCGGGCCTCTTATGGATCTTTGAAAATTCGGTGAGCTGTTCTCGAAACTTGAAACTGGAAACTGTATTTATCAGGTTTACCGCGAAGTAACATTAACCCTTGTTCCAAACCCACGTTCCATGCATGGCAGCCATTTCTGGCTCCCATTGATTATCAATGATTTACGGACGTTGCCCCCAAGCATGCATGGGGGGTGGCCTCACATTTGCTATGTCCCAAAAAGCTCATTTTCATTTTGCCCAATTTGGGTCGTAGATAACTTACAGATTACCCCCAAGCCGGCAAGGGGGGCCCCCACCCGATCCGCGAGAATCCGCGTAATCCGCGGTGGCCTTTTTCTGAGAACTGAGAACTACTTTCCGGTACGCATGAGGGTGTAGTAACTTACAAACGCCACGGCAAATCCTACAAACCAGGAGTAGTCGTAGAGAAACCTGACCGATGGAATGACCAGTCCCATGAGCGCCACGGCTGAGCCGATCACCAATGCCGCAATGGCCCGCCAGTTGAAGCCGCTGGAATATTCGTATTCTCCACCGCGCAAATACAGGTCATTCACCAGCAGACGCTTGCGCCGGACCAGGTAGTAGTCGCAGATCATGATTCCCGCCACCGGGCCCAGCACAGCGGCGTATCCGCCCAACCAGCCAAAGATAAATGTCTTGTGATTGGCCAGCAGCTTCCACGGCATCATGGCAACGCCGATGAAGCAGGTGATGACGCCGCCGGTTTTGAATGAGATTTTGCGCGGCCAAAGGTTGGAAAAATCATTGGCCGGGGAGACCACGTTGGCGCCGATATTGACGTTGAGAGTCGCGAGCAGAATGGCCAGTAACGAAATCACAACCGCGACCGGAGAGTGGAAGCGGCTGAGGAGTTGGACCGGGTCCCAGATGGCCGTGTCGTAGATCACGACCGTCGCCGAAGTGACGGCCACACCGATGAACGAGTAGAGCGTCATGGTGAGCGGCAGCGCGATGGCTTGTCCGATGGCTTGTCCGCGTTCGTCTTTGGCAAAGCGGGTGAAGTCGGGAATGTTGAGAGAGACGGTTGACCAGAAGCCGACCGTTCCGTTGAGCGCGGGGATGAGGAATTTCAGAAAATCGCCGGTGCTCGAGAACTGGGAGGGCGCGGAGAGCATGGGACCGAAGCCACCGGCGCCGAAATAAGCCCATCCCAACAGGAGCAGGCCGACCGCCAGCAGAATCGGCGCGCTGAGACCTTGCAGAAAGCGAATGTACTCGATACCTCTGAGGATTACGATCACGTTGATCGCCCAGAAGATGGTGAAGCAGATGGCGACGCCATGCGGGTTGTTGCGCCACGCCGGCCAGACAGTTCCGAGCAGCGTATTGATGGCCTCGCCGCCGATCCAGCTTTGAATTCCAAACCATCCGCAAGCGACCAGAGCCCGCAGCACCGCCGCGAAGTTCGCACCCAGCACTCCGAACGATGCACGGGCCAGCACCGGAAAGGGAACGCCGTAACGGGCGCCGGGCTGCGAATTCAGAAGCATGGGAGCCAGGACGATGGTGTTGCCCAGAAAGACCGTCAACACCGCCTGCTTCCAGTTCATGCCGCCTTGAATCAGGCTGGCCGCGAGCATGTACGTCAGAATATTGACGGACATCGAGACCCAGAGTGCGGCGTAGTTGTAGGTAGTCCAGGTGCGCTTTTCAGGGCCAGCCGGGGCAAGGTCGTGGTTATACAGCGGGCTGGATTCTATGGACCTTCCCGCCGTAGTAGAAGATGCTACAGGAGATGTGGCGCTCATCCGGTCAGCGGGCCTTTCCCGCGCCGACCGCGGCCGGAGCCATTGCCATCAGGGCTTCATCCATCGCACGAATCGCTTCGTCAACGTCGGTCTTGGCAATATTGAGCGGCGGAGACATGCGGATCACATTCCCGTACAGGCCACCTTTGCCGATGAGCAGTCCGCGCTTGCGGCACTCTTCCAGGAACTGGTTGGTTTCCTGCGGAGCGGGTTCTTTGGAGGTGCGATCTTTGACGAACTCGATGGCCTGCATCAATCCCATGCCACGGACATCGCCGATGAGCTCATGCTTTTGCTTCAGCTCTTCAAGGCCCTGGCGGAAGTAATCGCCAACCGTAGCCGCGTTATCCATCAGCCGGTCTTCTTCAATCAGTTCGATGGTGGCCCTGGCAGCGACGGAAGTAACGGGATTGCCGCCAAACGTCGAGATCTGCAGGCCCTTGAAGCTGGCCGCGATCTCCGGACGGGTAAATGTTCCACCCACCGGCACTCCGTTGGCCAACCCTTTGGCGGCCGTGATGATATCGGGCGTGACCTCCCACTGCTCGATTCCAAACCAGCGTTTGCCGGTGCGGCCCCAGCCGGTCTGTACCTCGTCAGAGATAAACAGACCGCCGTAGTCTTTCACAATTTTGAAGACAATCTTGAAGTACTCTTTCGGCGGAGTGACAAAGCCGCCGACGCCCTGGATCGGCTCGGCGATGAAGGCGGCAATCTGTCCAGAGGTCGTGGTCTGGATGACGGCTTCGAGATCTTTGGCGCATGCAACCTCGCAGCTCGGATACGTTTTGCCCAGAGGACAGCGATAGCAATATGCGTTCAGAGCATGCACAACGCCCGGAGCGGGCACGGGCAGCGATTTGCGCCAGGTGTTGTGAGCGGTAAGACCTTGAGCGAGTTGCGAGCGGCCACTGTATCCGTGGCGGAGCGCAACCACTTCGTAACGGCCGGTATACATGCGGGCGAGCTGAATTGCGGTCTCGTTGGCTTCGGTTCCGCTGTTGGTGAAGTAGCTCTGGCTGATCTCACCCGGCGTGATCTGAGCAATCTTTTCTGCCAGTGCGACCACCGCCTCATTGGGAAACACAGTGGATGCATGCTGCAGCTTGTCAACCTGCGCTTTGATCTTGGATGTGATGCGGGGATTGGCGTGTCCGACGGAGATGGTGACGATGCCACCGAAGAAGTCGAGATACTTTTTGCCGTCGGCATCCCATAGGTACTGCATGCTGGCATGGTCGGTAACCAGGGGCTCAGCGTAGTAGGTAAAGATAGAAGGAAACAGGTACTGCTTGTGTTTTTTGATGATCTCGTCTTTTGTCATAAGAAATCCTCAGAATTAGTGAGTTCCGGCCGCTTTTCCAGCTTGCGCAGTAAGCGTCTGATAGCTGTCTGGGCGCCGGTCGCGGAAGAACTGCCATGTGTTGCGCACCTCTGCGATCATATCGAGGTCGAGATCGGCGACGACGACTTCGTCTTTGTCACGGCTGGCTTGCGCGATGATTTTGCCGCGTGGATTGCAGAAATAACTCTTGCCGTAGAATTCGCCGATGTTCCAGGGCGCTTCTTTTCCCACCCGGTTCAGCGCTCCCACGAAGTATCCGTTGGCTACGGCGTGCGCCGGCTGTTCAAGCTCCCAAAGGTATTCGGAAAGCCCGGCGACGGTTGCCGAAGGATTGAAGACAATCTCGGCGCCGTTCAATCCCAGGATGCGTGCTCCTTCGGGGAAATGGCGGTCGTAGCAGATATACACTCCAACCTTGGCGTACTTTGTATCGAAGACGGCGTAGTCGGTGTCTCCCGGCGTGAAATAAAACTTCTCCCAGAAGCCGGGCGCCACCTGGGGGATGTGGTGCTTGCGATATTTGCCGAGATATTTGCCATCAGCGTCAATAACAGCGGCGGTGTTGTAGTAGAGGCCGGTCATCTCCACTTCATAAATCGGGACGATCATCACCATGTGGTGTTTCGCCGCAATCTTCTGCATCAGCTTGATCGTCGGACCGTCAGGCACACGTTCGGTCAGTTCGTACCAGCGCGTATTTTGCTCGGCACAGAAATAAGGACCATAGAAGATTTCCTGCAGGCAAAGGATCTGGACCTTCTTTTTGGCTGCCTGATCAATCAGCTTCAAGTGCTTTTCGATCATGGCTTTCTTGATTTTTTCGAGAGTATTCTCGGGACCAAGAGGATTGCTGGCCTGGATCAACCCACAGCGGACCATTCGGGACATCTGCACCTCGCAGGATGGAAAACTCCATAAATATACCGCAGAAAGCCCGCAGACTGCTCTCCTGCGCAAAAATTCCATCCAGCTAAAAGAAGAAAGCTCTCATTCAGGTCGCAAAGAAACCAGACGCTTCCGTCATTTGCCAGCGGTGGCGTGAACTTCACTGCTGGTCCACTCGGTATGAAACACACCGTCTTTGTCGGTGCGCCGGTAGGTATGCGCCCCGAAATAATCACGCTGGGCCTGCGTCAAATTCGCCGGCAGGCGTTCACTGCGGTAGGCATCGAAGTATGCCAGTGATGAACCGATCGCCAGAACGGGAATCCCCATTCCTACGGCAGTTTGAACGACCAGGCGCCAAGAGTCCTGGCGGCTTGCAACCGCGTCGCGGAAAGCTTCATCGAGCAGCAGGTTCGTCAACGCAGGGTTGCGATCGTAAGCGGCCATGATCTGACCGAGCAACGTCGCGCGGATGATGCAACCGGCGCGCCAGATCTTGGCGATGTTCTTGGGACGCAGGTCGTATTTATATTCCCCTGACGCAATTTGTATCAAAGCCATGCCTTGAGCGTACGAGGTGACCTTGCTGGCATAAAGCGCGTGCTCGACTGCCTTGATCAGCTTCTGCTTATCACCCTTGAACGACGGGACCGGCCCGCGCAGCACTTTGCTGGCGGCAACGCGCTGCGGTTTGAGCGCCGACAAAATGCGGCTTTCAACCGCGGCGTTGATGGTAGGGATAGGCGCTCCCAGGTCGAGCGCGTTCTGGCTGGCCAGCTTTCCGGTACCCTTCTGTTGGGCTTCATCGAGAATCACATCTACCAGAGGTTTGCCGGTTTGCTCATCTTTTTTTGCCAGGATGTTTGCCGTGATCTCAACCAGGTAGGACTTGAGATCCCCTTTGTTCCACTCGCTAAAAATATCGTGCAGTTCGCCGGCACCAATTCCAAGACCACGGTGGAGCAAGTCATAGCATTCGGCAATCAATTGCATATCGCCGTACTCGATGCCGTTGTGCACCATCTTGACGTAGTGGCCGGCTCCGCGCGGTCCCATGTATTCGACGCAGGGCTCGCCGTCGTCGGCTTTGGCGGCAATGGCGCGCAGAATCGGAGCTACAGCCTCCCACGCTTCCGGTTGTCCGCCGGGCATGATGGCCGGCCCCCACAGCGCGCCTTCTTCTCCGCCCGAGACCCCGGTCCCGATATAGAGGAACCCTTGCGCTTCAAGTGCCTTGTTGCGGCGGTCGGTGTCGAGAAAGGCGGAATTGCCGCCATCCATGAGGATGTCCCCCGGCTCAAGATGCGGCTTCAGGTGGTCAATGGCGCTGTCAACCGGCGCTCCGGCAGGAACCATAATAAGGATACGCCGGGGCTTCTCCAAAGCTTCCATAAGGGCGGCTGGTGAATCTACACCAGTGACCTTCTTGCTCTTCGCCGGACCGTTAAGGAACGCGCGCATTTTGTTCGCGTCCAGGTCGTATCCCACAACGGGAAAACCATTGCGTTCCATATTCAGGGCCAGATTTGAGCCCATCACGCCCAGTCCCACCACTCCAATTTTCGCTGCCACGTGCTCTCCTACGGCGCAGTTGCGCCCTTCTGCTTCAAGCGATATAAAGTTTCACCGGCGCGCGGAACAACCAGCACACCTTCATCTTCCCGATTGCGCCACTCATCGATCTTGATGGTCGCCGGGTCTATATAACCAAGATTAATGCGGTGGCAGCGCTCTTCGGGAATGCGCGTCGCCAGGCTCACCTGGATGCGAGGCTTTTCCACACCCGTCGCAGCGTCATATGTGCCCAGACCTTTCACATGCGTGGAGTGGGCCACCACTCCGCCGGGATAGTGTTTGAACTTCTCCCACTGCTTCAAAAAATAGTCGCGGCAGTGGTAACCAATCTCGTCAATGATCTTGCCGTGCGTGTAGCTGACCTCATCTATATGCGGGCTGTAGATTACTACTTCCCCACCATCGGCAACAGCAGGCTCCATCTTGTACATGCCTTTGCCTGCGGTCCAGAGATCGTCGTACATCTCCGGCATCACGGAGAGCACGCGCTTGTAGAGCTTATCAACCCAGCGGATGTGGATCTTTGCTGAGAGCGCCGATGCCACCTTCCATGCCTCAGGCGCCGTGTCATAGTAAAGACCAGCGAGACCATCATGCGTGACCACTAGAGAGAAGCAGGTGGCCGGCACTGGGATCAGCGAGGCTGCTCGATCAATCACCGCGCGCACAGGGGTGTATCCCGCCCCGATCACCTCGTAGTTGGTGATGACCGCCCCCAGCCAGTGCGTAAAGTTGATGATCTCCGCGCCGCCAATGCCCGGAAAGAAGTACTTGTTGCCGCCGGAAAATCCGACGACTTCATGCGGAAATACCGGCCCGCAAATAATGATGTGGTCGTAGTTCAAGATCAGCTTGTTAAGCGTGACCGGAACATCCTGTGACATCCGGCCGTTTGTGATTTTTGAAATCTCGGCGGCGGGAATGGTACCGAGATTGGCAAAGGTAGCAGGATTTTCCCAGTGGTGATTAAAAACATTTGTGTCGCCAACCTTGCCGTTGACCACCGTGTGGCCCACCAGTTTGCTGAGCTGCTGGTCGCTCATCACCGAGTGCGTGCCCAGCGCTACCAGATAGTCCAAAGCCTTCACACGCGGCCGTAGGATTTCGTGGAATAGCGCGAACATCTGCGGCATAGGCATGGTTCGCGTGCCGTCGGGAATGAGGATGATGACGCGCTTGCCATCGAGCTTTCGCGATTCGAATGCCTGGGTAATGATCTGGCGCACGTCGTCGCCGGTGAGGTACGCGTTTGCCGCGCCTCTTCCGATCGTCATCGTCGTTCTCGCTTGGGAGTTGTGTTGGCCACTGCTTACCGCTTCCACGGCGGAGTCGTTGGCAAAAGTTTATCAAATTCAGCAATCAATGCAGTTTCGTATGCGCCCGCAAATTCACCCGTCAGGAACTTCTGCAGACCCTCCTTGTAAAAGCGCTCCCAGGATTCTTCTTCGTGCCCGGGGTTAATCGGGAAAAAGAGCGCATTGTTGGCGCGCGCAGCATCAAAGTCGCCGAGAGCATCGCCGATCATCAGCACCCGGTTCGGCGCATACTTTCCGCCGGTCGTCATCTTGAGGTGTTGCTTCTTGGTGCCTAATTCCTGACCGGCGATAGCGCGAACGTACTTATCAATATCGTTCTCTCTCCATTCATTGATGAGCGCTTCGGTCGGCGTGGCCGAGACTACCACCGCGTCCGCTTTCTTCTGCAGCACTTCCAGACTCTCGCGCACGTATGGAAAAGGAGGCAGGTTGTGGACAATGTCGGCCACGGAGTCGTTGACCGCTTTGCTCCATTGCAGAGCATGTTCCAGTTCCGGATCGGGGTGCTCTGCCATATAGGCTTTCAAGCCGTCGTTGCTGAGGGACTTGCCCGACGCGATAAACTCGCGCACCTTGGCGGCCTGCGGGACTTCGCACCCGCGCTTGATCACCTCAGGCCGCTCGCGCAACAGATCTAAAGTCGAAATCAGCGCCGGCCAGCGGTTGGTCCCGCGCCATTTGGAATAGAGGTTGATAAACTCGACGGCCTCGCGAGCATACTTGGAGACCGCTTGCAGGTCCCAGTACTTGATGATCTGTGGGCAAAAACATTCTTTATGCTTGATCTCCATGCTGTCGAAGGCGCAGCCATCGGAATCAATGCCGACAAAAAACTCATACTTCGGCTCGAGGCCAGACAATTCTTGTGCTGATATGGCAACAGTCGCCATACGTGTCTCCTTTTCGTTTCTTTAGATCAAAAATGTGCGCAGGTCACGGTACTGCTCAGCTTCCGAGGCCTACTTACCCAGGAAGATCGGCCTGACGTGCCGTTCGTAAAGATTGGTGGTGACATTGCGCGAGATGGACTCTTCGCAAGTCTCCAGCATGTCCAAATATCGGTTGCCCATCTTGGCGGCGATCTTGTACCCCACGTGCAGCAGTTGCCGCAAGCTGGGATTGAATTCTTTGCACTTCTGGTCGTGGCGCAATGCGTTTACGTATTGCTCCGGCGACCATTTCTTGACCTGCTCGGGTGAGGGCAGCTTGGCAACATCAATATCAATCACCGCGGCATAGGGTGCTGAGAGCTCTTCACGATGCGCGTAGGCTTCCGCATAGATTTCTTTCGCCAACGCCAGGCCGTCGCCTCCGGCTTCTGCCAGCCCGATCAGCTCCTCGAGCCAGGTGGTGCCCGCGGTCTTTACGTGGACTCCGGCGCCGGTGTCGCGCAGCGCCCGGCAGATGGCCGGATAGATCGAGAATTTATCGCTCCCTGAATGTACGCTGAGCTTGAGTTCGGCAGGCAAGCCATAGGTCTTGACCACGTGAGCAATGACTGCGAGGTCGCTGCAAAACTCGGTTTCAAATTGGGCCAGGTTGCCCACGTAATCCACGCCCTTGTTGAACCTACCGGTAAACTTCGGCGCAATGGTCTGTAGCGGAATGCCTTCATCAGCCAGCGCAGCCAGGATTACCAGCAACTCGCCCGGCGTCTGCGGGTTGTCGGTCTCATCCATCGAGACCTCGGTGACGAAACTACCCTTCTCTTTAGCATTCGCGATATGACGGTAGATGCGGCCCGCCTCTTGCGCTGCAAACAAGTATTTTCGTGCGGTCTGCGAGGCGTCAGCGCGCGATATCGTCAACGGACCCTGGCCAGGCAGGTCAATCCGCTGAAAGAGCTCAGGGTGCCGGTCAAGAAATGCGCTCACCCTCTCGTCGGCTGCAGGCTTGCCGATGGCGGCAGCAACATCAATCGTGTAATAGTCGCTGGATTCCAGAAAACCGTCTACGGTTTCCTGGGTGATGTGATCGGCATCCACGTGGAAGGGCTTCTTCCAGCCCAGATCGCGGATGGCAACTTCGGCGGCCACGCGCACGCTACCGGGCTTCGAGCCAACGATCATGTGCTCGCGGTTCGATTTGTTCCACACTGGAATGATCTCTACGCCATCCTTCGCGGCGAGTGTGAAGGCACGCAATTGAGCTTTCGCCTGATGGGCAAAGCGGTCTCCTACACCGAAGGTGTAGTGCTCCAAGCGAAGAAACGGTTGAGCGGAGGGCACTAACGTGCCCGATGGAGACGTACTGAGTGACGCCATAGTTATCAAGCTCCCTCAATTTAAGGATTGCCCAAGCGCTCTGTGATCCGTCCCATGCTGCTGGAAGAGGGTCTTTTGTCTTCCCTCGGAAGAACACCTGCGGCGACCGTCGATCAAGTTGGCCATTACCCCACGAACGCAATTCTACAACAGCCAGAGCGGCGGAAACTCCCTGCTTTCACAGCTTTACATTCATAAGCGGTTGATCATGGAAGCGAAATAAGCAGCGCCAAAACCGTTATCAATATTAACCACCGTAACGTTGGGGGCGCAGGAGTTCATCATAGCAAGCAGGGCGGTGACCCCCTGAAACGAAGCGCCGTAGCCGACGCTGGTAGGCACCGCAATCACAGGCGCACCAACCAGGCCCGCAACCACGCTGGGCAGCGCTCCTTCCATCCCTGCACAAACAATAAAGATACGCGCCGTTGAGAGCAGATTGCGCTGAGCAATCAGCCGATGCAACCCAGCAACACCAACATCACAGGCCAATTCAATGCGGTTTCCCATCACCCGCGCCGTGACCGCTGCCTCTTCGGCGACCGGCAAATCGCTCGTGCCGGCGCATAGAATCGCAACCACGCCCTTGCCCTGCTCCTTCGCATCCTGCACCAATGCAATGGTGCGGGCGCGCTCATTGTATTCGGCGGTTGGTGTAGCCCCAAGTACTGCATGGGCGTGCTCCGGTGTGCACCGGGTCGCAAGCACGTTGCCTCCGTGTTCCGCCATGCGGGCAAAAATCTCGGCGGTTTCCGCAGGGGTCTTACCGGCGGCGTAGATCACCTCGGGCATGCCGTGCCGCAGCGAACGGTGATGATCGAGCTTGGCGAAGCCCAGGTCTTCGAAGGGCAGATTGCGCAGGCGCTCAACGCCCTCATCGGGAGAGATCCGCTGTTCGCGGATATCTTCTAATAAGGTCTTCACAGCATCCTGGTCCATAGGTCTTAGTCCGCGGCCGCGGCGTGCTCCTCGCGGTAGAGGCGAACTACCTCCTGCATCACAATTTTCAATGGAATCTTGTGCCGTTCGGCAATGCGGCGGCAGTCCTCGAATTCAGGAGAACAGTTGGTCAACTCGCCGTTCAAGTAGGCGAGCTTCATCCGAACCTCTCCCCAGCTTGTGCTCACGGTCGCAAACTTGCGCTGCAGGCATTGCCGGCGCTCTTCGCGCAGACGAACCCCCAAGGTTGTGGTCTCGCGCAGCAGTAGATTGCATAGGCCGTTGGCCTTCTCGCGTTCGCACAACACTGTCAAAAGATGTCCTGGCCGGTTCTTCTTCATCAAGACCGGTGTGACCATGACGTCGAGCGCGCCGGCAGCCAGCGCCTGCTCCATTACGTAGCCGACCAGTTGCGGCGTGAGATCGTCAACGGCGGTCTCAATAACAGTAACAACTTCTCGATCAGCGCTCTGCTCTTTCTGCACCGCTTCACCAACTGTGATGCGCACCACGTTGGCGAGTCCGGGCAAATCGCGGGCTCCGGCGCCGTATCCTGTGTGCTCAATCGTCATCGCCGGCATGGCGGCAAATTCCACGCCCAGCGCCCGAAGTATGGCTGCTCCAGTGGGCGTCACCAACTCGGCCTGAACTCCTGAGCTGTAGACAGGTGCGCCTTTCAGCAACTCCGTGGTCGCCGGAGCCGGGACCGGAAAGATGCCATGCGCACATTTCACCGTGCCGCCGCCAACGTTGAGCGGCGAACATACCCAACGAGAGACTCCAAGCGATGCGCATCCTGCCGCGGCGCAGACGATATCCACGATGGTATCCACCGCACCGACCTCATGGAAGTGGATCTGTTCCACGGGAATATTATGGATTTTGGCCTCGGCTTCGCCCAGCAGACGAAACGCGCGCAGCGCAATCGCACGCGTAGCCGAGTCAATTGGCGCACGCGATATCAGCTCGTGAATTTCCTTCAGCGATCTTCCGTGCTCGTGCGCGTGCTGATGATCATGATGCGGGCGTTGCTTCTCGCCCTTTTCAGTCTTAGTCCCATGATGGGAATGCTCGTTGCTATGGGAGTGAGAATGAGCGTGAGCGTCTTCGCTACGGCTGTGAGAATGCTCGTCGAGAACAACGTGGGCGTCATCCTGCTCGCCCTCCGCGGTCAGCACGCGGACCCGGGTGGAGCTGATCCCGCTCCGGTTCACGGTTTCGACTTTGATTTGGGCATCGACTCCGAGTGCGGCTATGGTTTGGCGAAACAGATCGAGATCAACTCCCGCGTGGAGCAGCGCGCCCAGCATCATGTCTCCACTCACTCCGGAAAAGCAGTCGAGATAAGCAACTCGCATAAATTCCTTCTGCTGCCTTTCAGCTTCGCCTCGCAACCACATCACCCAGCGGTAATAGCGCGTTCATCGAACCGGAGCGGTAGCCTTCGAGATCGAGCGCCACAAAGCGGAAGCCGGCCTCTTTGACCGCACGCGCAATGCGGTCAGCCATACCATCGCTAAAAACAGCCGACATCTCCTCACGCGCTATTTCAATGCGCGCGATTTCGCCGTGATGGCGAACCCGGAACTGGCGAAAACCGAGCCCGCGCAGCGCGTCTTCAGCCCTCTCGACCGCCTGTAGAGCTTCCCGCGTTACCGGCCGGCCGTATTCAATACGCGAAGCCAGGCAAGCCGAAGCGGGTTTGTCCCAAAGTCTCAGGCCGGCACCGCGCGCCAGCTCGCGGACCTCTGCTTTGCTGAGCCCAGCTTCTGCCAGCGGTGCAACCACATGATGCAGCTCAGCAGCACGCTGACCAGGACGAAAGTCTCCATCGTCATCCGTGTTCTTGCCATACGCCACGGCAGCGTAGCCCTCTGCGGCGCGAATGCGCTCCATCACCGTGAACAATTCATCTTTGCAGTGAAAGCAGCGATTGGCGTCGTTGCGCGCGTACTCGGGACTTTCCAGCTCTGCAGTTTCAATGACACGCAGTGGGATTCCCTGCTCCCGCGCGAACTGGAGTGCATCGTCATACTGGCTGCGCGCCAGTGAAGGCGAGTCTGCGATCACCGCCAACATCCTGTTTCCCAGCGCCTGGTATGCGGCATAGGCAAGAAAGGCAGAATCCACACCGCCCGAATATGCCACGGCCACCTTTTCGAAACTTTTGAGCCGCGCTTCGAGAGCAAGCCGCTTTGACTCGAGAGACTCCATAGTGGTTACCTCGCTGCGTCTGCCGTAGCTGTCAGCAAGCGCCCCCCAGCAGATGAAAGCAGAAAACTGCGATGTAATCTGCAGAAATTGTGGTGAGTTAAGTCTAACGCAAGTGCCGCTTTCTGGGCATCTCACCTTCCTGCCATGGCCGGAAGAGCGGCCTCGCTCTTTTGGTTTAAAGCTGCAACGCCAGGAATATATCCGGTGACGATAACGTGGTTGCGGACAACGTCGAGAGAGAATCCGCTGTCAATGGAAAGCGGGGTCCCTTCGTGGTCGTATCCCGCCTGAGAGGGTGGAAGATGCGGCACCAGGTCCCACATATTCACTACCCGGTAGCAAACATTCACGCGCGAGTTATAGAAGTCAGTGAAATCACTGTGTCCGACGTTAGGCTCGGCAAAGGTGTAGACGGTGGGCGAAAGTTTGGCGGCAACGTCGTTCACAAGATCGGGGGCTGCCAGGCCAGCCAGGGCTCCGCCCAGGCTGTGGCCTGTGATAAAAATCTCTCTAAGTTGCTGCGCTTGATTTTGCACGACCTTTTGCACGATCTGCCGCAGGTTGTTGCGGATGGCGTAATAGACGAGCTGAAACCCTTGATGCACCATGCCGCTTCCAGGAATGGGAGCATAGGGCGCCGGAATAAGGTCGAGGTTATCCAGCCAATCGTGGAAGTACTCTGTGCCTCGCAACGCAACCACGAGTCTCTGTTTGGCGGCATCCATGCACACCCAGCCAAAGTGCAGGTTTGGTTGCGGATTGGGCACAGCATTTATCAGGATCTCCTGGCCAACGTTTTCGGCGTCCTCGAACAGGGGTTTGACCCGCTGGGCCAACATGCTTTGCATCATCCTTTTGTGTTGATCGCTGGATTTGGAAAGCTGTGTCAGGTAATCGGGATGACTTGTATCCGCCAGAATGTTGAAGGCATTTTGGCTGCTGGTGAAGCCGTCAGGAGGATTTGTAGAGACGTATGCCGCTTTGGCCAGAGGCAACGCATAGACCTGGGCAAATTCGCTATCAAAGGAAACCATGGGATCTTCTCCTTCTACTCAACTTTGGATACGGTTGACCGGCCACAAATTGACGCTGCTCACGACAAATTGATCTCGCGGTCAACGCAGTTGTAAATTGAATCCGATATTAAACAACACAGCAGGACCAATAGAAATGAAAATGTGGCTTTGAAGCGCTACAAAAATCCCACAATGGGCTGGTGCAGGAATGGGAACTTTATCTCTTTGTGCCGGTTCATCTCTAACTCTGGTACCGAAGGTAACCCACACAGCATCCCTGGCTTGCGCTGTCAGGGAGTATGCTTAACCGACAAACTTTAAAGGAAGGTGAAGAGCATGTTGCAGAGGTTGCTGGAATACAGACCGGGTACGGCTTTTTACATTATCGGCGGGTTGATCTTGTTCGTTGCCATGGCGCTGTTTGTCCAATACCGGATGACCGGCCGCGTCAACCTGCAGGCGATGATTGATCGAGGCACGGAATTTAAGCCTTTTCTGGACCGGAACCCGCATTTGGAGTTTGTTGACTCTTACCCCAACACAGCGATGGTGGTGGTCCGCGACCGCGCAACGGGCCGGACCGCGATGCTTGACCTGGCCATGATTATCACCGCCGAGGTGCGGGCGGTTCCATGTGAAAACTCTCGCGAGTTCAGCCCCAAGATGGTGTATACGGACGCCGGAGAGAGCATGTGTTTCACGATCAACAAACCAGACACCGGCGCAGGTGATCCCTACACCCACGCCGTCAGCTTTTCGGCAAAAGCCAAAGAAAGCCAGGTGGAGCAGTTTTACCGCGACCTGTTTACCAGCCGGGGAAAACGAGTATCGGTAATGCAGGACTCCAGCCGGGCCATCATTCTCGAAGCCGAAGATGAGGACCACAATACGGTAGCGCGGATTTCCATACGCGGCTCCTTCGACACCGTCCAGGGGTTTCTCTCTTGGACCAATGATTTCACTAAGTGAAAGCTATTTTGCCGTCGCGGCTTCAGCCGGTTTATCTGTTCGCTGGGTTCGCTTCCAATAAATGTAGAACGGTATGCCTATCGCCACGATGACCACTCCCCAAAGTGCCTCCTGCGTCTTTTGGACGACAGCATTGACAGTCCAGATGCCGCCAATCAGCAGGTAGAGTGCCGGCAGCCATGGATATCCAGCACAACGATACGGCCGGGGAGCGTCGGGCATTTTGCGGCGCAGCACAAACAGCGCGCCTACCGTGAGCGCGTAGCTGAGCACCATCATGAACATCACGTAGGTGAACAGTGCGTTGTAACCTCCGCTGAGCGCCAGCGCTGCTGACCAGACTCCCTGCAACACCAGGCTCCTTGCCGGGGTGTGCCAGCGCGGACTCACCTTGGCAAGGCCGCGAAAGAAAACGCCGTCTTCTGCCATGGCGTAGTAAACGCGCGCGCCGCACATGATTGCGGTGGCCATCGCGCCAAAACACGAAACGGCAATCATCAGGGCCAGCCAACGCGCCGCGCCCGCTGAGAACATGGAAACTGCGGCGGCTTGCGCCACGGCAGTATTGGCGGCGATCTCGGTCATGGGCAATGCATAGAGATAAACTGCATTGATGGCCAGATAAAGCGTTCCCACGATCAACAGCCCAAGCATCAGCGATCTCGGCAAGTTCCGTTGCGGATCTTTGACTTCGCCGGCAACCCAGGTGATGTATACCCATCCGTCGTAAGCCCAGAAGACTGCAATCAGCGCCACCCCAATTCCGCTGAGGATGAAAGGGGCCGTCGGCGATGACGGCAGTGCAATGGAATAATGTCCCCATGATCCCTTGCCAACAGCTATGCCCAAGATCACAAGAGTCCCAATGGCGGCAAATTTCGCCCAAGTGGCTATGTTCTGCAGCACCGCACCCCGGCGCAGGCCAAAAATATTGACCAGGGTCAGGAGGAGGATTGCGGTCAGTGAAACCAAGTGCTCCCGGGTGACGGTCAAGGTGTGAATCCGAGAGGCCAGGTGTCCTGCTGATAATCCTGGGAAGCGAAAGACAAAGATGACATGAGCGGCAGACACAGCAGGAAAGATTTTGCCTATGTACTCCGCGAAACCTGCACCGAGTGCGGCGACGGTACCGGCAACGCTGACGGTAAAAATCATCCAGCCGTAAAGGAAGGCGACAAATTCTCCGTAGGCTTCGCGAAGATAGACATACTGCCCGCCGGCTTCAGGGAACATAGCGCCCATCTCGGCAAAAGCGAAGCAGGCCGGCAAGGTAATCAGCATGCCGATGACCCAGATGGAGAGAAACAATACCGGCGTGCGCGTGTTCGATGCCACGTCGGCAGCGGTAAGAAAAATGCCCGACCCGATGATTCCGCTGGCTAGCAGCAGGATAGAATCCAGCAGCGAGAGCCCTCGGACTAGTTTGGCAGGTTGGCTCAATGCGCGTGTTCCCCGGTCTTGTGAATGCATTGCAAACTGCTTATTCTTTTCCGCGGCATCTCCGGTCGTCTCTGAGCTCTTGACGGCATGCACGGAGACGAGATTATATCTAAGATCACATGACTCGCCCCTCCCAATCCTTGACCATGAACAAACTCATTCAACCCGATGTTGCTCAGGCATTCACCCTGCCGTCGCACTATTATTTCGATCCTTCTTTCGAGAGCCTGGAAAAAGAAAAAATCTTCGTTGGGACATGGCAGATTGTCGGCCATGTGAGGCAGTTGCCGAACCCCGGCTCTTTTTTCACGGCGAATCTGGTGGGTGAGCCTTTGCTGATTGTGCGCAATGCGGGCGGCGAGATCAAAGGTTTCTACAATGTCTGCAAGCACCGCGCCGGGCCGCCAGCCGAAGGCTGCGGCGAAAGGAAGGTCTTCCGCTGCGGCTATCATGGCTGGACGTATTCGCTCGATGGCGAGCTGCTGAATGCTCCGGAATGTGAGGGCGTGCAGGACTTCCGCCACCAGGAGTTTGGATTGACTCCGGTCCGAACTGAGCAGTGGGCCGAGCTGATTTTTGTGAACCTCAATCCGGCAGCCGAACCGCTGCTCCAGTCGCTGGGCCAGCTTCCCCAAGGGATGGCTAGCTTCCAATTCGAGAAGATGCAGCTCCACGAGCGCCGCATCTACGAAATGAATTGCAACTGGAAGACATACATAGACAACTATCTCGAGGGATACCACCTGCCGAGCGTGCATCCCAGCCTGAATCGCGAGCTGGATTACGGCAGCTATACCACGCAGCTTTTTCCCAGCTACTCGTTGCAATCCAGCCCCATCCGCGGCCCTGAGAATGAGAAGACCGTGGAGCGCCGCTACTCACAGGCTAAGGGAGATGACGTTGCTGAATACTACTGGGTATTCCCCAACTGGATGCTCAACTGCTATCCCGACAATGTCTCCGTGAACATTGTTTTGCCCGTGTCGCCCGAGCGTTCTATCGCCATTTTTGACTGGTACTTTCCCGAAGCGGCGCTCAAGACCCCGGCCCCGGCGCAGACGGTGCTCTTCAGCGACGAAATCCAGGTAGAAGATGTGCGCATCTGCGAGACCGTGCAAAAAAACCTGCGCTCCCGGTCGTACAGCCGCGGCCGCTACAGCGTCAAGCAGGAGGGTGGAGTGCATCACTTCCACAGTCTTTACGCGGAAGCGATGGGAGTGTGAGAATCATCACTGCCCTGTTCGCCTTATGCGACAATAACTAACTCTCGCGTGGAACAAAGGTCATCATGGAAAATACAGCGCAGCGAAGTCCATTCTGTCACATCGTCATTCCCGCACCCGACCTTGAGAAAGCGATGTCTTTCTATCAAACGATCTTTGGTTGGCGGGTGCAATCCAATGTTCCCGGGCAGAAGTACTGGTTCTTCGAATCAGGAAATGTCAGCGGAGCGTTCAGTGGCAATAAGAAGCCGGGTGTGGGCTCCGTGGTCCTCGTCATTCAAGTGGAGGATATGCCATCTACGCTGGAGCGCATCGTCGAGCTGGGAGGCACGATCAAGCAGGGCCGCAGCCGGATTGGCCAAGCCGACGCAGGATATGACGCTTATTTCCTCGACCCAAACGGCAATGAAATGGGAATTTATTCCAAACAGTGAGAACGCCGCCAGAGTGGATTAGTCATTTCCGAATTTCTGAACGGTCAAAATTGAAAAGGCCCTGATCATTGCAGGGCCTTTGTTATTGGGGGTGACTATCAAGAGCTGATTGCGACTTATCCCAGATCTACTTGGGTAAGAGGCTGCAAGGCAGTGGATGGAAGCCGCTGAAATTAAGGTCCGAGCCGACGGCGATGGGCTGGTCGGAAACCACATGGACCGTATGCGAGACGCCGGGACTGTTCGCCGGAAAGTCTATAGGGGTTTGATAAGTGACCACCAACGTGTTCAAGGACGCGACAGCTACGGTGCTGCTTCCGCTTTGACCAGGGTAGATATCGGCGGGATTCGTTCCGGGAATGGTCACGCCGGCCAGGTTGTTCCCATGCTGGTCCAGGAAATGCACCGCCACGTTGGCAGTTGTCGAGCTCCCGTTGAAGACATAGATGTCACCTCTGGTGTTACCACCGGCGTTGGCAAAAAACGCAGGCGTGCAGACCCAAACAAACGGCGGCCCGCCCGACGATGAACCTGCCGGGCCTTGGGGCCCTACTGGACCCTGTGGGCCTTGCGGACCAGTAGCGCCCTGCGGACCTTGCGAACCTGCTGGCCCCTGTGGTCCCTGCGGACCCACAAGGCCTAACGCCAGTGAAAACGTGTGTTCGCGGTCATCTTCATCCTTGCCCCAGGCAACTTGCAGCAGAAAGGAGCCGGTGGGAACCGGCGACGGTAGATTGGCCGTGATCACGCCGGTGTGCGCGATGTTGTTGACCACCGAGTTCACAACCACCAGCGGTGATCCCGCCAGCCGAACCTTCGGCGCCGCCAGATGTTTTGCTTTGTCGAGATCAGAAACCGCGATCGTCAACGTCTTGGCTACGTAATCGGTCTGTACCTGCGTCACCCGTATGCGATCGTCGTCGGCTTTCGCACTATGCGAAACCGTAAGCAGAAACAGACCCATAAGAAACAGAAACCCTTTGCGAATGGCCCATGGATGCATCATGAAAATCCTCCACATTGTTTTGAGATTAGCGCAAGAGTATTGGATAGAAAGGCCTGAGCTGGGAGAGATGCTCATACCCCTCTGAGGCGGAAGCCGCCCCGAAAATCCAATAATGGTGTGCGCGCCAATCTAGCCATTTGCGGGCTTAATTGTCAAGATCAACCACTCGCCCCGGGCACGGCAGACTCTATCGCGGTTCCCACAACTTTCTTGTCATTACACCGTCCTTCGATGATCCGCAATAGAGCTGACTGCCTGATGCCTGCCCGAGCTTCTTCAACGAAGGCCGCCTGCAATCCGCAGCGTTTCGCCGGTGATCCAGCCAGAGTCAGACGAAGCGAAGAAAACAGCGGCAGGAGCAACGTCCTCGACTTGGCCGATGCGTCCCAGCGGGGTCATCGCTTCGATCTGCTTGCGGAAGTCGCCCTGGTCGAATCCGCCTGCGCGAACTCCTTCGGTATCGACCATGCCAGGGTTAATGGCGTTCACACGGATTTTGCGCGGACCCAATTCCTTGGCCAGGGTTCTGGTTACCGCATCCACGGCCCCCTTGGTAGCGGTATAGACCGTGGTATTGGGAGGTGTGAGGGAGCTGGCCGTCGAGCTGATATTGATGATGCTGCCGCCTGAAGCATCGAAATATTTGGCGGCTTCCTTCGATGCCAGCACCAGACCGAGGACGTTCAGGTTGAAGTGCTTGTGGAAATGCTCTTCGGTAACGCTTTCCAGCGGCGAAAATTCGTAGACACCCGCATTGTTGACCAGGATATCGAGTCTGCCGAATGCCTTCTTCGTCTCAGAAAAGAGGCGTTCGATCTCGGCCGGTTTTGCTACATTGGCCTGCACGGCAACGGCTTTTCCGCCATTGCTTACAATTTCTTTGACCACGCGCTCGGCGCCTTCTTTGCTGGATGAATAGTTAACGACAACCGCTGCGCCCTCGGCTGCCAGATGCTTGGCAATCGAAGCGCCAATTCCCTTGGATGCTCCTGTGATCACTGCAACTTTACCTGCAAGTTTCTTTGACATGATGTCTCTCCTGTGCCGGCACTTTGTACCGTACAGTAAAGATGTCGAATGCGAACCAAAGTTTCAGGAAGTTTTGTACCGATGGGTACGAAAAAAGTATTATCATAAACACTACAGTATGAAATCCAGGAAGTCCGCCGGTCCCATGGGGCGTCCTCGCGCCTTCGACGTTGATCAGGCTCTTGACCGTGCGCTGAAGGTGTTCTGGCGCAAAGGCTATGCGGGCGCGTCTTTATCAGATCTGACCAAAGCCATGGGCATCAATCGCCCCAGCCTCTACGCCGCCTTTGGCGACAAGGAAGGCCTGTTCCGCAAGGCGCTTGATCGTTATGTCCATGGGCCTGGAGCCTACGTTCGTGAAGCACTGAACCAGCCGACCGCCCGCGCAGTTGTCGAACGACTGCTGCAAGGAACAGCCGGCTCGGTGACCGATCCGCACAATCCCCGAGGGTGTCTCTACGTGCAGGGCGCGCTTGCCTGCGGAAAAGAAGGCGACTCGATCCGGCGGGAGCTGATTTCGCGCCGTGCTGCAGGCGAGGTGGAAATACACCGGCGTCTCAAGCGCGCAAAAGCCGAGGGCGACCTTCCCCGCGATTCAAACCCTGCCGATCTGGCTCGCTTCATTGCAACGGTGTCGCAGGGAATGGCGGTTCAGGCTGCCGGCGGGGCAAGCCGTAAAGAATTACAGCGGGTGATCCAAACTGCATTGCGGGCCTGGCCAGAGCAAAATGGGCGAAAAGTCGACAGGCATTTCTCAAACGATTTAAAGGATTGAAAAATGCATCATCCGCCACGCGAGGTCTCCTATTTTTCGACGAGCGCTTTTCAGCTTCCCTCCATCGCCTCCCAAACTTTCCTGGTATCGGCGCATTGGACGTATTTGACGATCTTGCCATCCTTCAGAGTCCACACATGTGCGAATGCGGCTTCCATGGCGCGATTTGTCTTCTTATAAGTGCCGTGATAGAAGCCGGTTGTAATGATGGTCTCGCCGGCATCGTAAAATTTTTCGGCGTGCGCGCGGAATCCAATCCATTCGCTCCCGAGCGGGGCAAACAGGTTTTTCACAATCTCCTCGAAGCTGTGAAAGGTCCCGGTATAGGGGAAGCCCGCAGCCTCTCTCCATTCGAACTCGGGTGCGAGAATGGCCTGCAGATTCTTCGCATTCTGCTCTGCATCCCCGAGGTAAATACTCTGGATGATTTCCAGGTTGGTCTTCATGAATTTTGAACTCTCCGTGGCCTAAGAAGTGATCCTTCACGTCCAAACGTTTCGGGGCATTTTACAAAACTTGCCGTTTCCTGCAATCCGGGAAATATGTATTTCCGTACCTGATACGTATTTCCATTCTGCAACACCACTTGTAGTTAGGCTATCAGGAGACTTCCCCCATGTATGACGCTATTATTGTTGGCGCCCGCTGTGCCGGCTCGCCTACGGCCCTGCTGCTGGCGCGCAAAGGTTACAAGGTCTTGCTGGTGGATCGCGGGGCGTTCCCCAGTGATATGGCTTTTTCCAATCACTTTGTCCATCAGACGGGCACGGCCAGGCTGAAGCGCTGGGGATTGCTCGATAAACTTGCCGCCACCGGTTGTCCTCCTATTACCGCTGATTATTTTGACTACGGCGCCTTCACCCTTACAGGTTCGCCTCCTCCGGCCGAAGGCGGGGTGCAAGAGGCCTACGCGCCACGCCGCAAGGTGCTCGATCCGATTCTGGTTGAGGCAGCCGTCGAGGCAGGCTCGGAGCTGCGGGAAAATTTCTCGGTGCAGGAAGTGCTCTGGGAAAACGACCGGGTCACCGGGATTCGCGGACACGGAAAGAACGGGGCCATGGTAACGGAAAGCGCCCGCATTACCGTCGGCGCCGATGGCATGTTTTCAACCGTTGCCAAGGCGGTGAAGGCTCCGGAGTATAACAACAAGCCTCCGCTGGAGGGCTCGTGGTACTCCTACTGGAGCGGCATACGGATGATGGGCTGGCATCTATGGCTGCGTCCTCATCGCGTCATCTTCGCCTATAACACCAATGACAATCTCACGCTGATTGGGTCAGCATTTGCCGCGCGCGATTTGCCGATGGTCCGCACCGATATCGAAGGTCACTACATGCGGTCTATTGCCGAGTGCGCGCCCGATCTGTTTGAGCAATTGCGAAGCTGCCGCCGTGAGTCAAAGTTTGTTGGCGGGGCGATCCCAGGTTATCTGCGCAAGCCTTACGGCCCCGGATGGGCGCTGGTCGGCGATGCCGGATATCAGAAAGATCCGTGCACAGCCTCGGGAATCACCGATGCCTTCCGTAGCGCCGAAATGCTGGCCGAGGCCATTGACGCCGGCTTGAGTGGCCGCCAGCCGCTGGAGCAGGCTTTGGCCGGATACGAGCAGCAGCGCAACCAGACTGCTCTTCCCTTCTACGAGCTCACCTCGCAACTCGCGACGCTGGAGCCGCCTCCACCCGAGACGCAGCAACTTCTCGCCGCACTGCGGGAAAATCCCGAGCAGGCCCGCCGCTTCTTCGGGGTGTTTGCTCTCACTGTACCGGTGCAGGAGTTTTTTGCACCAGAAAATGTGCAACAGATTCTCACGAGAAATCACCGTCGAGTGAGTGCTCCGGTTAGACTCTCAGCCCGCAGATAGAAAGCCCTGGAAGAAACTGGAAGAAAAATGAAATGGTTTAAGGCTGGTTGAAGAGATGTAAAATAGCTTTCTTCCAAAATCAGTATCCACGGATGGCAATTTCCTTCAGGCTTTCTTCAGTGAATTTTAACCTCCTATTCATCTGTCTCTAACCGGACGTTTACAAACCTCCTCTACTATCTGCGCATAGTTTTTGATCCTCAACCCATATTAGGAGGGAACCATGCATTTTCTCCACCGTAAGATTTTTTTGTTAACTTCAATTTTTTCAATGATCTCCCTGTTCTGCCTCGCACAGGCCACGGCGCAGGAGCGCAATGGCGTCATTAGCGGGCGCGTGACCGATTCGACCCACGCGATCCTGCAAGGCGCGCGCGTAGAGCTGCAGCCCACCGGACAAACCACCGCCTCTAACAGCAAGGGCGATTTTGCCATCACCGGTTTGGCCGCTGGACACTACACCGTCACCATCACCTACGTAGGGTTCACAACATTTTCTAAAGATGTAGACGTCAGCGCCAGTGGGACCGCAAACGTGGACGCCACGCTTGCAGTTGAAGCCAAGGGCGAAGAAGTCACGGTTACCGCCGGCCGCGAGCACGGCGAAATCGAGGCCCTCAACCGCCAGCGCACCGCCGATAACATTTTGCAGGTGCTGCCCTCCGAGGTCATCACCAGCCTGCCCAACACCAATATCGCCGACGCTGTAGGCCGCCTGCCCAGCGTCTCGCTGGAGCGTGACGAAGGCGAAGGCAAATATGTACAGATTCGCGGCACCGAACCCCGTCTGAGCAACGTAACGGTGGATGGCGTGCATCTGCCATCCCCGGAAAATGTACGCAACGTAAAACTGGACGCTATTCCCTCAGACCTGGTGGATTCGGTCGAGGTCAGCAAGACCCTCTCTGCCAATCAGGATGGCGACGCCATTGGCGGTTCCGTCAATCTGGTTACCAAGAGCGCGACCGACGAGCCCTATGTCAGCTTGCTGGGAATGGGCGGTTACACTCATCTTGATACAGGACGCTGGCTCGACCAGTTCAGCGGCACTGCAGGCCAGCGCTTTGGCAAAGACAAGAAGCTCGGCGTACTCTTTGGCGGCAGCTACGACTGGAACGGGCGCGGCATTAATGACATCGAGCCTTCAGTGGGATTCAACTCTATTGCGCGTACCGATCCCGCAACCGGCCAAGCTCTCCTCGACTCGAGCGGTAATCCCGTTCCTACCGGCACGTTTTTCCCCGGACCCAACGGCTATGACTACCGCGACTACTGGTACGACCGCACCCGCTACGGTTTTGGTGGCACAGTGGATTATAAGCTTGGTGAATTTTCCTCAATTTACGCCCGCGGACTTTTCTCTGAGTTTAACGATTTCGGACAGGATTGGATTTATTCGCCAGCCGTGGGAAACTTTCTTTCGCCAACCCTGACTGACAACACCGGCTCCTCTAGCTTTGCCCATGTAACCCGCAAACCTGAGCAGCGGATCTTCAACGTGGTTACCGGCGCAAGGCATGACATTGGAAAGACCATCATCAACTATGAGCTTTCGCTCGGCCAGGCGCGATTTACGGGAATATTTCCCAGCGCTGGTTTTGTCGTTACTCCTGGTGGTCTTCTCGACGGCACCGTGCAGTACGCAGTCAACACAGCCAATCCGCACACCCCCCACATTACGCCCCTGAATGCCAACATCTTTGACCCAACGCAGTACGTTCTCGACACGCTGACCCAGGGAGATGCCCACACGTTTGAGCGCGATATCATCGGATCTGTCGACGCGATCCGCCAATACAGTGTCGGTTCCCACTATGGCTCCTTCGAGATCGGCGCCAAGGTACGTGATGCCCGCAAATCTGAATTCAACAATGAGGTGTTCTACAAAGCCATCCATACCACCGCAGTGCCGGGCTTGCTGGAGAGTGATGCCCTCGGAACCTTCACCAACCGCAATTACTACCTTCAGGGCTACCCTACATTCGGGCCAACCACCAATTTCAGCAAGATACAGAACTTCTTTAACACTGGCTATCTTCCCGGCAATGCTTTAAGCAAGTTCCAAATCAATCAAAGGAGGACCATCACGAACAATGTAGGCGGTGACTTCAACGAGACCGAACGCGTCTACGCCGGTTATGTCATGAATACGATTAACTTTGAAAACATTCGCATTCAGGCTGGTGTGCGCATCGAAGGGACTTCAGAATCGTTTCTCGCCAGCAGCGTATCTTTCCCGAGCGACTTTTCTAACAATAACCTTGACGCCGTGATCACGCCCGTACCTGGAACTCACGATTACATTGACGTGCTGCCCAGCATACAGATCCAGTCCTCTTTGGATCAAAACACCATCGTCCGCGCGGGCTATGGGATGGGGATCTCCCGGCCTAACTTTGGCGACCTGCCGCCCAAGCTCATCGCGGATGCCACGAACACGGCCAATCGTACCGTACAGATTGGTAATCCAGCCCTCAAGCCCGAGCATGCTCAGAACTTCGACCTTGAGATTGAGCACTATCTCAAACCCTTTGGCGTAATCTCGGGCGGCGTGTTTTACAAGTATCTGACGAATCCGATTTTTCCCGTGAAAACCACTCTCACCACGGGGCAATTTACCGGCTTCTTTCAAACCCAGCCCATCAACGGAGGTCATGCACATATCGTCGGCTTCGAGTTTTCATGGCAGCAGCATCTCTCGTTCTTGCCCGGCCCGTTGAATGGCCTTGGTGTAAGGACCAACTACAGCTATACCCAATCACAAACCAACTTCCCCATCGACCTCACCGGGGCAGGCAGGACAGATCGTCCCGCACTGTTGCGCCAGGCGCCCAACAACGCCAACTTCGATCTGACCTACGACAAAAAGGGCTTCTCCGGACGCATTGGTGTGACCCACAACGACGCCAACATCTTCAGCTACGGCAGCTTCGCTCCCGATGGCTCCGATGGCGGACCCAGGGGGCCGAATGGGGATACATACCTCTATCCTCACACCCAGGTTGACGCCCAGATGAGCTACTGGATTCCCAAGGGGCATGGCACGCAGGCCATCGTCTCACTGCTGAATATGAACAATGAAGTTTTCGGCTTCTATCAAGGCAGCGGACGTTATCCCATTCAGCGCGAGTTCTACGACCGGACGGTTTCGTTTGGCCTGCGCTGGACGCTTACCAGAGAACCGAAATAAAAACGTGCTCTAAACCTAACGAACCGGCCTGGGCACCACTGCCCGGGCCGGTTTGTTTTGATCGCATCTCTAAAATATGGATTCCGCTCCATCGGAAATGGTTTATTCCTTCCTCATCCGTCATGTACCAAATCGGCACGCATAGAGCGGAGAAAGATTTTTATCTTGCGGCAGGTAGGCAACATAGATCAAACTGTGGCAGTTTTTCCGAGTGAAAAAGTTAGGATCCGGGTTTATAAAACTAGCTTATAATATCGAAGTCCCCCTTAGTTGAGTGTGCATAAACCTCCTGTCCCCGTGTGGAAAGGCGCGGTCAGCTCTTGTCACAGACTAAACATTGGCGCGATTGGCGGAATGTTCTCTGCATTCTTCTTATAGGATTGAGCACGAACGGCGCTTGGGCGCAAGGCAAGGCCGTGGGACCAGCGCGATTCAGCCTCAGCCCGGCCTCTCCTCAGCCTATCCCCAACGGTAAGTCGCTTAAGCTGGCGGTTTTGAAGAGTTTTTTCCGGAACAGCTCCCAAACAACCAACGTGCGTGACGTCAGCTCACGCGTAGCCTGGTCCTCGAGCGACCCCACAACCATCAGCGTAAGCTCTCACGGACTCGCCATTGCACACCAGCCCTCGGGCACTGTGACCATAACAGCAACCATCAAAGGGATTGGCACACCTACGCAGCTCACTATGATGCTCACTGCCGCACCGGCGGTACTTTCGTTCATTAGCATCAATAATTTCAATTCCAGTGTCACCGTCACCGGGACCCTGGCGTATACAGCCACGCAGCACTATTCCGATGGAACGACGCCGCCTTTTCCAAGTCCGGTGACCTGGGGGGTCGTAAACAATGTGGCTGGAAGCGGGCAAGCCACCATCATAAGCACAGGCAATGCGACCGGAACGGCTACGGGAACTGTGGCCGGAGTCGTCAAGGTAACGGCAACGTTTGATCCAGGTACCGGTCCGGTTACCGGCGCCACATATCTGAATGTTGGGTTGACGGCCATCAGCATAAGTCCTTTATCCCCACCTGCAACCCCGCCTTCTGTACCTAAAGGAGACCTTCAGACATTTTCTGCCCTGGGAACTTTCGGTGCGGGTAGCTTGAATGTCACCAGCTACGTCAGATGGTCCTCGGCGACTGGCAGCGTCGCCGGAATCACCAGTGCATCGGCAAGCTGCACCAGCCTGTGTACCACCGGTGGAATCGCCTCTACCCACGCAACCGGTACGACGGATATCACAGCAATTTCCGGACTCATTACTTCCAACGTTGTCACGTTGACAGTTACTCCTGCAGTTGTGGCTTCCATCGTTATCTCTCCTTCCACTTGCACGCCAAGCAATGTCCCGCGCGGAAACAGTTGCCAGTTTACGGCGCTGGCGTTCTACAGCGACCAAACCACGTCATCCTTACCTAGCACCGGTAGCTGGAACTCAACGAATGCTGGTTGTGCGGCAATAGACCCATCAACAGGTTTAGCAACCACTCTCTCCAGTGTGCCTAACCCGTGCAACACGAACATCACCGCGACATACACAAATACCAATCCTCCCAATAATCTCGTGACTTCAAATTTGATCGTGTTGACGGTTACAGCTCATGTGCTCAAGTCAATTAGCGTCTCCCCGGCAACCCCGACGCAACCCAAGGGAACCTTCCAGCAGTTCACGGTAAGGGCCCATTACACCGATGGAACGGTTACGGTCCCCAACAGCGGAGCGGGCAGTCCGGTGTGGGCTTCCTCCAACACCTCGGTCGCCACGATTGGCTCGACTTCGGGACTGGCGAGCACCACGAACTCAGCCATCGGCACGACCAACATCGGTGCTACCTACAACGGATTCCAGGCGTTCACTGTCTTCACGGTTACGAGTGCTGCGCTGAATTCCATCACCGTTACGGCGGTGAGTCCGGTGCCGACCAATCCACCGTCTTCAAACACAACGATTCCCATTGCAGGTACACAGCAATTTCAGGCGATAGGGAACTATAGCGACAACACTCATCCTGACATCACCAGCTTCGTGAATTGGAGTTCAACGGACGCCACTGTGGCTACGATCAATGATCCGAATTCGCCCGGCGAAGCCACCGGGGTTACCGCAGGCACCGTAACCATCACCGCCACGGATCCCACTAGCGGCAAGGCTGGATCAGCATCGCCGCCTCTGACCGTCATCACCGTCAGTTCGATCAGCGTCAACCCGCCCTCGGCAAACATCAGCCCCGGCAGCCAACAGCAGTTCTCGGCCACTGCAAACTACGGCGGCACCACTCAACTTTTAACAGCTTTCGGCCCCGCGTGGTCTAGTAATCACGTCAATGTCGCAACCGTTGATCAAAACGGACTGGCAACGGCGGTCTCTGGTGGGTCGGCAACCATCACGGCAACTTTAGGCAGTGTGTCTTGCCCCAGCGGAGGCGGAAATTGCGGCGCCCTAACGGTGAATCCGGCGGTTTTGCAGAGCATTACCGTCTCCTGCGATCCCAACAACCCGTGTACAGGTTCAGGTGAACCATTGCTTTCACTCGGTCAAACCGAGCAGATGGTCGCCACCGGAAACTACAGCGACGGCAGCAGCCAGGACCTCACGCAAGATACCCACCTGACCTGGGGGTCCAGCTCGGGCTCAGTTGCCACTATTGACACCACCGGATTCCTGACAACCAAAGGCCTCGGCTCAACCAACATCACAGCCATGTGTTCAAGCCTGTGTCCAGGTGCAACCTCCACTGTCACCGGCACCCTGCCGCTCACCGTGACCTTCTAGCCCAGCCCAGGAATTCTCTTCTCTGTCCCCAGATTCTATGTCCCAAGCTGCTTTGACTCGCGCCTCCGCCGGTGCTTCGTTTTTGTGTGCAACAACTGTCGCCATCCTTGCGTCCTCGCCCCTTCACCGAACTTGTAAGTGCCCGCGCCTGGCGGCCCAAGCCCGCCGCCGCACTGCGATTACATGCTGTACACATTACAGCACTGCCTGCCGCCGTTGAAAAGATTTTGATACCACTGTGATATCACAATGGCACTAAACCGTTTCTTTTCGCGGAATTATCGCCCATTGTTTTCGCTGGATGGGCTGAGACAGCCGGGCCGTTTTGGCTGCCAAGCCCTTGCAAGCAAAGACCAGCATTCCAGAATGCGGGGCTTCTGCTCCTGGGGTTCTTTGAAAATTCATTGCCTTGCCGGATTCATGAAATCCGCCAGCCACCCTGTTTGGCCGAGGGGGCCACAATCCCCTCCAAAAATCCGCGCTGATCTGCGTTCATCTGCGGCGAAAGGTTTTGCGGTTGTTTTTTGAAACTCGAAACTTGAAACCTGAAACTGCTTTTAGACCACCAGCAAGTCCCCCGCTCTAAATTGATTTTCGCCAGCAACGACGCGGGGCAGGCGCGATTGGGGGGCACTTCAGACCCAAGCAGCAAGTGGGGTGGGGGTACTGCCTTGCACCGTACAAAAAGCCCGGGTATATCAACCCTACCCCCCGGCGAAACGAAAACATCTGCTACAGCACTATCCGTCAAACTGGGAGTCTTAAAGGCATTCAATGTCCAGGCAGCCTGCCAATCCGGGGGCTGGGGGCTTTGCGTATATTTTGTAGACCAAAAAGGTCAATGACCTTGAATTTAATGCTTTTCAGACTTTCCCATTTTGAGAGTTTCGGATTGTGGGACGGCAAATAAAGATGTCTTATTCCATTTTTGGTGCATTACAATTGGCCTCTACCCAATAGCACAAAGTCAAAGGCTTGCAGGATATTTTTTGGGCTGAAGTCCAATCCTACTCCTGCATGGACTGCGTACTAGTAGTTATACGAAAACTGATTGAGCTGGCACGTCACGAGGTGTTTTTGTGGGCGATGACCGCCTATGGGTACAGCCAGTGAAAGTGGGCCCCAACGTAGGGAATTGCATTGCAGGAGATTGGCTCTACAGATCGCCAATCCCACAAATTTCAGAAGCGTACAGGAGAGATAAAAAAATGAATAGGAAACGGTACGGCAAGATTGTACTGGCTGTCATAGTATTGGCCGCGGTATGGAGCATTCCATCGCTGGCCCAGGTACTGAAGGGCTCGATTTCCGGGAGCGTGACCGATCCTCAAGGTGCGGTCGTCTCTGGCGCAGAAGTAAAGGCGACCCAGGTAGAGACCGGTGCTGCTTATATCACCCAAAGCGACAATTCAGGTCTATTCCGGCTCAACCTGCTGCCCACCGGAAATTACAAGTTGGAAATCAACAAGCAAGGCTTCGCGGCCAGGACAACCGAAGGCGTAATTGTCCTGCCCGGCAGCGACAATTATTTGGGTTCGTTGCGGTTGGGCGCGGGTTCGGCTGGGCTGGCCAATGACGTCTCGGCGACGGCCCAGACGCTGCAAAGCAGCCAGCCGCAGATCATCAACTCATTCTCCGATACTACGCTCAATAATTTTGTCGGCACCCAGGAGTATGAGGGCCTCGACCGTATGGCGCTATTTGTGCCCGGCCTGGTGAACACGCGAGACATTACTTTCTCCATCAGCAATGGCGTTGGATTTTCGACCAACGGTTTGCGTGGGCGTAATAACAACCAGCAGATTGACGGCCAGAACAACAATGACAACAGCGTGACTGGGCCGGCCCTGAATTTAAGGGACCCGAACTTCCTGCAACAGTACGTAATCATTAGCAGCAATCCCGGTCCGGAGTATGGCCGCTATTCGGGCTCGGTAGTCAACCTGATTACCAAGACCGGCACCAATGCCTGGCATGGAAACGTGTATGGCGATATCAATACTTCGTCTCTAAACGCGCTCAGCAGCTTCCAGGCGTTCACGAAAGAGACCAAGGGAACGAACCCCCGAAGCAGAACTGAGCAATTCAGCGGATTCACCATCGGCGGCCCGGTGATCAAGAACAAGTTGTTTATATTTGGCGGTTTTGACGACCAGATTATCAACACCAGCACCGTCTACGCCAGCGGCAGTCAAACTCCAACGCCGCTTGGATTGGCGCAATTGACGGCCTGCGGCGCGGCCATCAATGCCAATTCCCTGAGCGCTTTAAAGCAATTTGGACCCTACGCCTTTCCCATCGGCAACCCGACCCCGGCTCCGAACCCCTTCACCGGGCTGTTTAGCAACGTAGACATCAGGAATCCCACTACCTTCGCTATCGTTTGTCCAGCGGTTCAGTTCGGTACGGTGACACGCACGGTGTCAACACCGTCGCATATCTTCAATACGATAGTAAGAGCTGACTGGCAACTGGGCAGCGACACCATCACCGCCCGCTATCTCTTCAATCGAAGCACGTTTTTCAACGCTAGCGACGGCAACGGCGCTGGCGGATGGCTGGTCAATGAACCAGTAACTTCGAATGACCTGTTGCTGAGCTGGACTCACAACCTTACCGCCCACATGGTCAACGAGGCTCGCGTCTCTTATGGGCGCTTAAACGTTGACTTCGGCGGCAATGACAACGGCAATCCTTTTGAGCCAGATTTCAGGCACATCAAGGATGGGCTCGCGAATGTGAATATCGGCGGCATGCTGCCCTTTGGAACCGCCACAAATTTTCCCCAGGGACGCATCGTGAACACCTGGCAGGCGCAGGATAACTGGAACTATGTGCTGGGCAAGCACCAGTTGAAGGCAGGAGTGAACTACACCTACCAGCGCAGCCCCAACTTCTTCTCTCCCGCGGTCAACGGCCAGTTTCGCTTCGCAAGCCCAAACCCCTTTTTCGTCACCAATCAGCCGAACAATATTGTGCTCTCACAAGGTACGGGCGCCCCGGAACTCGATTTCCGCGAGGACAACACCTCGCTTTATTTCGGGGATGACTGGAAGGTCACGCAGAATTTGACCCTGAATCTGGGGCTGACCTGGAGCTATTTCACCCAGCCGGCCAACCTGCTCAACAATATCTCCACTGAACGGGAGAGCAACGTCGGTACAGCTTTCTGGAACCCTGCGCTTCCTCTCTCGGCGCGGACAACCCCCGCAATTCCTACGGTCGCAACCAATTTCGGTCCCAGCATAGGCTTTGCCTACTCTCCGCAGTGGGGAGGGTTCCTGACCGGAAACGGCAAGACCGTGATTCGTGGTGGATACCGCATTGCCTACGACCCGGCGTTTTACAACATTTATCTCAACCTGGCCAGTTCGTCGCCGGCATCGTTCTCGCAAACCTTCACCGGCGCAGCAGCAAACTCGAAACCTCTGCCCGCCGTTCCCTCGGGCGATGCGGTGCGGGCTCAACTGGCGCCGTTCATTACCCATGGAGTGCTCGATCCGCGGCTCAACCTCCAGACCACCGTCTCTCCGAATCTTCGGCCCGACCGGGTTGATAGCTGGAGTTTCGGAGTCGAACGCGAGATCACTAGGAATTCGGCCTTTGAAGCCCGCTACGTGGGCAATCGCGCCACCGATTTGTTCCAGTCGGTGAATGGTAATCCTTTTATTGCCGACCTCAAGACTGATTTCCCCACCCTGGTGCCTGACAATCTCACTCCTTGCCCTGCGGCGCAGGCGTTCAATCCTATTGCCGTGGGACGTGTAAGCTGCAGTGATGGAATCTTCCAGAGCCGGACAAACAGCGGTTATTCGTATTACAACGGATTGCAGTTGGAGTTCCGCGCCAACAACCTGTTCAAGCAGTTGACCATGCGCACCGGCTATACCTGGAGCAAAACCTTGGACAACACCAGTGAAATCTTCAGCACGGATACGGCCGGCAACACCCTGGCCTTCTCCCAGAACCCGGTCTCGACCAAAGGGGCTGAATACTCAATTTCAGGCCTTGATGTCCCGCACACGTTCACCCTTCTGTTTACCGAACAACTGCCGTTCTTTAAGGAACAGCACGGCGTCACCGGTCATTTGCTGGGAGGTTGGGCTGTTTCGGGTAACTATATTTGGGCTTCAGGCCAGCCTTATACCCCACTCCAGGTATTTAGCGAAGCCCGAAACACCGCTGCTGGAAATTACTACGATAGCGCCTTCGTCAGCCCGTTTGCTGGCCCTGATGTCGCGCGGCCGTTCTATGGCAACCGGCATGCCCGTGCGGATAGCGTTGGCGTCTTTGCTTCTGATTATTGCAGGGCATTTTTGGGCATAACTCCTGCGAATAACGCTGCATTCCCTGGCGCCTGCAACACAGCCATCACTGCTCCAATCCAGCTTCTCAGTTTGAACTCTTTGAATGCTATTGGTCCGAGTGGCTTCCCCGGGACAGGTCCAGGAACACAGCCTGGCCAGGCGCCCGTGACTGCCACGGCCGACCAGGTCCGCTTCATTATCAACGCTCGCACGGCTCAACAGTTGTTCGGCACACCTTTCGGCAATGTGCCGCGCAATGCCTTGCGCGATGCGCCCCAGAACATCCTTAACTTCAGCATCTCCAAGCAAACCAGGATCACGGAACGCATAGGCCTGGAGCTCCGTGTCACCGCGGTCAATGCCCTGAATCATTTCAACTTTGCGAGTGTAGATACGTTCGTGGAAGATGCCGGGCGGGCCCCGTCTTCTAATCCAAATACATCCTTCTTCACCGGCTTTGCCCATCCGGAATTCAGCAATGCCCAAGGACGAGTGTTCTACTTTGGGGCCAAGATCACCTTCTGAAGCGATATCGTTTCTGAAGTTTTACAAGCAAAAAGCCTGCCGAATATCGGCAGGCTTTTTTCTTTCTTGTCTGAAGAAAGCTACGTCACCGGCCCCGGATTGAACGGCGCCAGCGCGTTGTGCAGCCCCCAGTGGTCGGCCCAGGTTTTCTTCTTGCCGCTGGCCACATCAAGCATAAAGCGGAATATCTCCCACCCAACCTCTTCTATTGTGGCAGTGCCTGTAGCGATGCGGCCGGCGTCAATATCAATCAGGTCGGGCCAGCGCTCAGCCAATGCTGTGCGCGAAGAAACTTTGATTACCGGCACCATCGCCAAACCATAGGGACTTCCCTCACCCGTGGTGAAAATATGAAGGTTCATCGAGGCAAGCTGTTGTGTTCCGCAGATGAAGTCACTTGCGGGAGTAGCGGCAAAAACCAAACCTTTAGCTGTGACCTTCTCGCCCTGCGCTGCAACCGCCATGAGCGCAGAAGTGCCCGCCTTGGCGACTGAACCCAGCGCTTTTTCTACCACGTTCGCCAGTCCACCGCGCTTGTTGCCCGGCGTCGGATTGTCACTGCGGTCAGCCGAGCCGCGCGCCAGGTAGTCGTCATACCACTTCATCTCGCGAATCAGGGCGCGGGCCACATCCTCATTAATAGCGCGCGGCGTGAGCAGGTGGACCGCGTCGCGCACCTCGGTTACTTCTGAAAACATCACCGTCGCGCCGGCGCGCACCAGCAGATCTGCGGCATAACCAACCGCCGGATTGCAGGTGACACCAGAAAAGGCATCACTGCCGCCGCACTGCGAACCGACCACCAGCTCCGATGCCGGCACAGTCGTGCGCTGCCGCCGGTTCAATTGCTCCAGCCGCTTTTCCGCGGCGCTCAGGATTGCGCGTACCACTTCGCCGAAACCGCGTTCATCTTGCATGCGGATCAGCAACGGATCGTCGTTGTTCAAGACCTGCAACTGCCCGAGGTCCGGCGCGCGAAACAGGCGCTCCGGCTGAAGCTTTTCGCAGCCCAGGCTGACGATCAGCGGCGCTCCTCCCAGATTAGGGTGTGTGCTGATGTGCTTCAGCGTGCTGATAGGGATTTCAGCGCCGGGCGCGTCAATGGCAACGCCGCAACCATAGGTGTGGGTAATGGCGATGACGTCATCCACGTTAGGGAAGCGCGGCAAAATTTCTTTTTTGATTCGCTGAACGGCATAATCTACTGTCGGGGCAACGCATTGCACAGTCGTGGTGATGCCGAGAATATTTTTCGTGCCAACGCTGCCATCTTGATTGCGAAAGCCTTCAAAGCTGTAGCCGGTAAGAGGAGGCTGCGCTGCAGGCGGCGCAGTAGCCAGTGACAGACCATCGAGTGGAGGAGGTTGCGGCAACACAAGCAAGTCTTCACGCACCCAGGAACCTGTTTTGACAGCGTCTGACGCCCATCCGATGATCTCGCCGTAGCGAATTACAGGTTCTCCGCGGCTCAGCTCGCGGAGCGCCACCTTGTGGGCCTGCGGAATGTTTTCGATGAGCGTGAGGCCATCAGGGAAGCGCGTGCCGGCGGGCAGTCCTTCGGGGTTGACGATGATCGCGACGTTATCACGCTCATGTACGCGGATGTAGAGAGGTTCCACTGCAAAGCTCCTACAAGCGCGGCACCGGCGGCATAACCAGGTTCCACGAGACCACGCCTTTGCGCTTCATATGCCTTCGGTATACCTTATCGCGATTGGTGACATACAGCCACTGCATATCGGGACCGCCAAAAACAATGTTTGAAAGGCTCTTGCCTTGCGGCTTATTAATGATTGCCGCCACGCGTCCGGGCTGATCGCAAATCTGCACCCCCAGCCTGGTGGTGACATAGAGAAAGCCTTCGGTGTCGAGCGTCATTCCGTCGGCTCCGCTCTGCGAAGAGTCGTCGGGGGTCTCCATACGATAGAAGGGCTGGCCGTTTTCCAGCGACCCATCGGGCTGGATCTGGAATGACCACACCCACTTGCCGTGCGTATCATCCACCAGAAGCAGAGACTGGTCGGGCGAGGTGCGTACGCCGTTGGGAAACTCGATGCCGGTATAGACCACGCGCTTATTGCCCTTGGCATCAATGAACCAGACACGATGTCCCGGCGGATCGGTGAAATAAACTTCATTCTTGAGCGTGACGGCGAGGTCGTTTGAATCCACGTCTTCGGCCAGCACAGATTCTTTCCCATCAGGCGTGTAGGCAACAATGTGCGTGCCCTGGCAGACGTAGAGCCTGCCATCCGGGCCAAACATCATGCCAGTGACCCCGCCGCTGTCTTCTTTCCACACGCTGATCTTGCCGTTCGCGTCGATCTTGTGAATGCGCTTGTTCTTGCTGTCGGTAAAAAAGACGTTGCCGTCTTTATCCACGGCAGGACCGTCGGCGAAACCATAGCCCTCGCCCAACAGCTCCCACTCCTTGCCCGGCTCCAAAATGGTATAAACTCCGCGTTCGTTGACCTGCGTGGGCTTGGCCACCGGCTTGGGATAATCTTTCCACAACCAGCGCAGCGCATCCGGCAGGATCGCCCCGCCGTGCTTCCCATTGTGGCCTTCGGTGCCGATGGTAAATGTGCTCTCATAACCGGCGAACTGCAGCGCGGAAAAAATCTCCTGATTGCCTAGAAACCAGTTGCCGGCGTAAATGTTCAGGTCAGCGCTGCCATCCTGCAGGAAGACGCGCAGCGGCTTGGGCTCGGTCTTACGGATGAGCGTAGCCAGGTCCTGCCCCCCGCGTACATTGGTGAAGCTCCCAATAAAACTCATGACCCGGCGAAAGGCGTCAGGCCGGTTCCACGCCGTGTTGAACGCAGCGATGCCGCCGGAACTTGACCCAGCGATGGCGTAGTCATTCGGATCTTTGGATAAGTTGTAGCGCTTACCGACCTCCGGCAGAATCTCCTCGATGAGGAAGCTGGCATAGCGGTCGCCGAGAGCATCGTATTCGAAGCTGCGGTTGAAGCGGTTCTGCTGATTGGGCCCGAGCGCCGTCATGATTCCGGGATTGATGAATACGCCGATTGTCACCGGCATATCGCCCTTCTGAATCAGGTTGTCAAAGACGATGGGCACGCGAAAGCTGCCGGCTTCGTCCACCATGCCCTTGCCATCCTGAAAGATCATTACGCATGCGGGCTTCTCAGCCTTGTACTGCGCCGGCACATAAATCCAGTAGTCGCGGGTAGTTCCCGGAAAAATCTTGCTGGTCGTCCAGGAATATTTTGTGACCGTGCCCTTGGGGATGCCCGGCTGACGCTGCGAGTCTGGGCCGAGCGGGTACTCTTCGGCGCACAGCAGCACGGCAGAAATAACCGTAAGGAAAACTAAAAGTGAGATTTTGCGCATTTTGTCTTGGGGACCAGAATAATCAGCCTTCGACATTCTACGCGACTTTGCCCGTAGAGACGCAGCATGCTGCGTCTCTACGGTTATTTGGCATTGGGGGGTTGGTTCACTATCGTGGAACTGCTCAGCGTCCTAAACCGGCAGCCATGGTCTTTACCAGAGTGCCGTTGGCATCGTCATCTTTGAACGCCCAGAAAAATGCTCCACCTAAGCCTCTGCGGACTCGTCGATTCACATACAGCATCTTGAGTTGCAGGGTAAGCGGGTCGTCAAACGTCCAGAAGGTTTGCGTGGTGGCATTGTAGGTCCAGTGGGCCAGCCTGTGGGTATCGAAGAATCCCTGGAACCCGGGTTGGGCTTGCAGTGTGGCGAAGGTGGCCACGCCATTGGTAGCGAGAGTGTCCCCTGCAGGCGAAGGGGCTGCTCCGGTGGAAGTCTGGTAGAGACCGTGGTTCACATTGGGAACGCCGGTCCAGCCGCGTCCGTAGAAAGGGACGCCCAGCAGCAGCTTTCGGGCGGGCACGCCGGCATCGAGATAAGCATCAATGGTGAACTCGATGAAAAAGTTATCCGGATTCGTCCTGGAGCCGAAGAGCGGCGCGTGGTGATTGGTGGTGGTCTCCCAGGTGCCGTGATAGTCGTAACCTTCTATGTTGAAGAAGTCGAGTTGCCGGGCGACCTTGGCGAGTTCGATATTCGAAAAATTCTGCTCCCCTGCCGGCGCGGCGATGGTCAGCAGGTAATGCGTGTCGTTGGCCTCACCGAGAGCATTCAGTTGCTTGCGAAACTCTTTGAGCAGCAGCGTGAAGTTTTGTTTGTCGGCGGCGGCGGGAAACTCCCAGTCAACGTCAATGCCGTCGAAGAGAGTGCCGGTCGTGACGCCCGCAGCGACGTTGCCCTTGATAAACATATCAATACACGAAGCCGCCAGTTGCGCGCGCAACTGCGGCGTGCTGGCGGCGAAGACAAATCCCGCGGTGTTGGCCGCCGACGCGCCACCCAGAGAGATCAGGATTTTCAGGTTAGGATGAAGCTGCTTGAGCTTCACTAACTCCGCGAAGTTACCGAACAACGGGGCGGTATCGGCAATGCCGTTGACCGGAGGCAAAAAGGGCGTCTGAAAATCGGCCCATGAGTCGGCAATGTGGCAGGCCGCATCGGGCGCGCCCGAAGTGGGAGCCACGTTAGCGAAGGCGTAATAAAAGTGTGTGATCTTGTCGGCGACGCCGTTGTTCTGCAGGTCGGCGATGTTGTAGTGGGCGCCGTAGATGCTCCATTCTTCGAAGTATCCGGCAAGAACCTTGGCGTGGCGGCCGCCATGATCTTCATCTCGATCTCGATCTTCATCTTCATTTTGGGCAAAGGTCGGAACGCAGGTGAGAAGCGCCAGCATGGCGAAGAACATGGCAAGGAACAGGGAGCGACGAGCTGAGTAACTCTGTGTCATTGAGGCTACCTCCAGAGGGGGGAAATACCAGCGGCCGCAAGTATAGAACTATATAGCAGTTTTAGCAACTAATTGTTTTAATCAGCGGTATTGCCTCTATATGGCTACCATAACGCTATATAGCAATATGTCCGCCCGAAAAGGAGTGGAAGATCATTTTTTAATTTTGGGAGCTGGTTTGTCACTTTCTCCGAGCGCATCTGCCAAATGCTTCATCGGGATCTCAACATTGAAATACCACTTATGTTCCTGTTTCGATTCAGGATCGAAGGTGGTCATGATGTCGCATTGGGCGCCGGCACATTCAGACAAGGCCTGGCGTTTGACCTCTTGGCCCATCACATGCAGAATGAAATACTCCTCGTCAACGGATATGACCTTCATAGCCGTGTCAGGCGATTGTCCATCGCCAGTACTGCGCAACGATTTCAATAGCCCCATCTCAACCCAGTCGTGAAGCTCAGCCTTCTCTGGCTGGCCAAGCTCTTTGGCGGCGATCTTGGCGAAGAATTGGCCGTCGAGATCGGCATAGTTGGAGTTCAGCACGGCGTCGGCCGCCTCTGCCATCTTCTTGAAGTCGTGTTTGCTGGCCGCGGCCATGAGTTTCTCGCGGGCGTCAACATCGCTCTCGATGCCCGCTTCTCCGGCAGCCATGCGAAGCTCATTGAGATCTACGGTGCGGTCTCCGGATTGCGCCCGCTGTACCAGCGCCTGGTATTTGGCTTTCGCGGCGTTTTCGGCCCCGCCGGCAGCGCAAACAGCTAGCAGCACCAAACCGATGCCTTTTGCAAAGATTTTCATAAGCCCGAAACCTCCCCTAGGCAGGAACGTCGAGCGACGTTCTTCTTGCATTAGACACCAAAAAACCAGTCCTCAGTCGCCGGTCCTCGATTAAAACCCAGGCTGTGTGGGCGGCAATTTGCCTCGTGATATTCTTCCTGTAGATTGCAGCCGCGCGGAACTTCATTCCCGGCCGCCGGCAAGCAGGAGAAATCAATGGCACTGATCAGAACCTCGAATCCCGCCCTGAATGCGCAGAGCTTCCAAACCGCGGGCACGGCATTTGGTGAAGAAGCAATGACGCTCCCCGGCACCGTCAATAAAACTGGGATCCTGCTGCTCTGCACCATAGCCACGGCGGCGTGGAGCTGGCACTCCTTCGTGCATGCTCCTGCACCCGAGACCGTTTTTCCTTTTTTGATAATCGGGGGAATTGGCGGGTTTGTGATGGCAATGGTGACCATCTTCAAGAAAGAGTGGTCACCGGTGACGGCGCCGGTCTATGCCCTGCTGGAAGGGCTGGTGCTGGGCGGTATTTCTGCCCTGCTGGAGCTGCGCTTTCCCGGAATCGCCATGCAGGCGGTAGCTTTGACCTTCGGGACTTTGATTGTTATGTTGCTGGCCTACAGTTCAGGTCTGATCAAGGTGACTGAACGTTTCAAGCTCGGCGTGGTGGCCGCCACCGGCGGAATTGCGATTTTTTACCTGATCACCATGCTGCTCGGGTTTTTCGGCGTGCACATGTTCGCATCGGTATATGCGGCGGGGCCGATTGGGATCGGATTCAGCGTCTTTGTGGTCATTATTGCCGCCCTGAACCTTGTTCTCGATTTCGACTTCATTGAAAACGGGGTCCGCGCCGGCGCGCCGAAATACATGGAGTGGTACGGAGCCTTTGGCCTGATGGTCACGCTGATCTGGCTCTATCTGGAAATCCTTCGGCTCCTGTCAAAGTTGCGCAGCAGAAGATAAGGACAACTGGCGCCGCTTTCATCGAAATAAAGGGCTGCTCAAGCTTTGTCTCTTAAAGTGCTTGTTCGGCACGGATAAACCCTGACACGGGCGCTGTTTCCGGCGCTTAACCCTCGGAACCCAAGTCAAGAACGTTGGAGGACTTTCGCTCGAAACTGGAAACTTGAAACCCGAAACTGTCTTCTTGGCCACTTTCTATCTATCCTTTATTATCCTTGCCAGAGATATGGCAAGCCCTGCAATTGCAATCCCGAGATCGGCGGACGAAAAGCAGTCCTCGTTTCTGGCCAACGGCATGATGATCGTCATCGCCATTGCCCTGGCGGAGCTGGCGCTGCATTGCGTTTTCAACAACCGCTACGGATATTTTCGCGACGAATTCGATTACATGGCCTGCGGCAACCACCTCGCCTGGGGTTACGTGGACCATCCCCCGCTTATACCGTTTTTAGTGAAGATCAGCCGGCTGGTGCTGGGCGACTCGCTGCGCAGCATTCGCTTCATTCCTGCCCTGGGCGCGTCGGCGCTAATAGTCCTGAGCGCCATGATCGCGCGTGAACTCGGCGGCCGGCGCTATGCCGTCCTGCTCACCGCAATCACAGCAGCGATTGTGCCCATGTATCTCTCTGACGGCAGCCTGATGACCAGCAACAGCCTCGAACCGCTGCTGTGGATGGGCTGCGCGTACTTCGCAATTCTGGCTATTCAGCGTAATGACCCGCGCTATTGGCTGTGGTTCGGCGTAGTTGCCGGAATCGGCATGGAAGAGAAGTATTCCATTGCGATATTTGGCTTTGGAATCGTGATCGGGCTGCTGTTGACCGAACAGCGCCGCGCCTTTGCCAACAAGTGGATCTGGTTGGGCGGGGTTGCGGCCTTTCTGATTTTTCTTCCCAACTTCATCTGGAACCTGCAGCATCACTGGCCGTTCCTGGAACTCCTGCGCAACATCAAGGCCAGCGGCCGCGACGTTCAGCTCTCTCCCCTCGAGTACATCTTTCAGCAGACGCTGTTGATTCATCCCTTCACCGCACCCATCTGGATCACGGGCGTGATCGCGCTGCTTTTTTCCGCTCGGCTCAAGCCCTACCGGATGCTGGGCTGGTGCTACCTGGTCGCACTCACAGTATTCATTGTGATGAAGGGAAAGAATTACTATCTCGCCCCCATTTATCCCATGCTGCTGGCCGCCGGGGCAATCACGATCGAAAGCGGCATTGCGCGATTGCAGCGGCAAACCTGGCTGAAAACATCCATCATTGTTTTCCTGCTTGCAGGAGCGGCTTGGGCAACTCCGTGGGTGGTCCCGGTGATGCCGGTTGACGTGTTCGTTGCCTACATGAAGAAGAATCCTCTAAAGACTCCGCGCACCGAGTACAGCCACATGCGCGCCATTCTGCCGCAGAGCTACGCCGATCAATTTGGATGGGAAGAGATCGTGGCAACCGTAAACCAAGCCTGGTTGCGGCTTACCCCGGCGGAGCGTCCCGACTGCGGGATCTTTGCCCAGGACTTCGGACAGGCTGGAGCGATTGATTTCTTCGGCCCGCGTTACGGATTGCCCCCGGCCCTCAGCGGCCACCAGAGTTATTTTCTCTGGGGGCCGCGAGGTTACTCCGGCAATTGCATGATCGTGGTGGGAGACAGCAAAGAAAATCTGGAGCAGAAATTCGAACACGTGGAATACGTAGGAACTTCTGACAATCCTTACGCTCTGGAGCGCAACATTCCGGTCTATATCTGCAAAGGGGCAAAGTTCGGGTCTCTGGCTAAGCTCTGGCCGCAATTGAAGAAATGGCTCTGACCTACTGCGCCTTGTTGTGCTGCGCGTTTCCGCCCCATTCGTACCAGCCGTCGGCATCCGCGTTGCCGGTTTTCAGGCAGATCACCAAGCCCTGTCCGGTTCCCGCGTAGACATTGCCGTTTGCCAGTGCCGGTTGAAAGACCATGGGCTGCTTGAAGAAATAATTAAATCCCACGCTGCCGTCTTTTTGGCGGACAGAAACTAAATGCCCCCAGGCGCTGCTCAGGTACATATAGTCGCGGCCGAGAGCGGGCGGAGAAAATACCTGCGCATTGCCGTTGACCTTGGCGCCGGTCACTTCGGCCTGCCAGTTGGCGCGTCCGTTTTCCGCGTTGATGGAATTCAAATTATGTCCTTGCGCATTCAGCATCTGGCCCTTGCTATAGGCCGCCCGCGACCCCTGATACGCCCAGGCGCCGGCAACGGTAGCGACACCGACGTTCTCCTTGGCAGCATCCAATTTCGCGGACGCGGGAGCATTACCGAAGCCCACGCCTGAATCGAGCGCGCCCTGAGCCTCGGTCGTAATGGCGACCCCTCCGCCGTTACCGGCGTTAAGGTAGTCGGCTTTGTCTTTGGCGATCAATGCCTTGTCTTTGTTCTCTCCAGCTTTGAGATCGAGGCGCGTCAAGCCCTCGTAGTTCGTAGCGGCGATCTGCTCCCGGCGCGTGATCAATACCTGGCCATCTGCAATCACGGGCGCACTGGTTGCTGAATCCATCTTCTTCCATAGAAGCTTGCCGTCCTCAGCGTTCAGCGCAAAGGAGGTCCCATCGAAGCAAGTGAAATAAACGTTATCGCCTGAGACTACCGGCGCAGAGATGACGTCGCCGGTAATTTCCTGCTCCCAGAGATGACGTCCGGTCTTCAGGTCAACGGCGAGCAAAACGTGGCTACCGGCGGCATGTTTAGGGGCCACACTTTCTTTCTGCACGCTTTCGTTCTGCATAACATCGTTGGATTGCTGCCCATGACCGCCCTGGCCGGCGGGATAAGCAATAAATAAACGTCCCTTGGAGATCGCCGGCTGGCTCATCAGCGGATCGCCCAGCCACTCCTGCCAGATCACCTTGCCGGTTTTTTCATCCACCACAATCAGGGTGCAGCTCTCGGTGTTGAAGGCGACGTAGCCGGCTTCAACCACAGCGGCGGTGGGGCCGTCATCGGTGGTTTGCATCTTCCAAACCAAGTCGCCGGTTTCGGCGTTGAAGGCATAAAACTCGTGTGAGCCATATCCGCCACCAACGAAAACCATGCCGTCGGCGAAGGCGGGCGTGGCGATGGGACGCCCTCCAGGAATGCGCACCACCCATCCTGCTTTGCCGTCGGCGGTCTTGAAGACCGCAGGCTCAAGATCATTCGCGATCTTGGGCAGCGCTACGTCGGTAGCCTTATCAAGCGCGATCTCGACCTTCTTTGGCGGAGTATTGGACGGGGGAGCCTGCGTAGGCTTTTGTGCGGCAGGCTGAGTTTTATCGGTGTGCTTTTCATCGCCGGCCCAAAGAGTCGCACGGTAATGATGAAACCCAGCGGCAACCACGACCAGCAGCGCGCCCGTCAGGAACAGAGGCAAGAGTCTTTGCTTCATGGAACATTCTCCTTCACGTCTTTTTAAGGAACGACCAGAGAGCAGAAACTTGCAGAGAACCTCGCACTCCGCGTAGCGACGCGCATACATTTTTCTGCGAGCCATGAAGGGGATACTTGCTGGAGAGTCCATTTAAGCGCTAAGTCGTTGAAATTAAATGACATGTGGTGAGATATATACCCACTTGCACAGTAGTCTATTTGCAGATCTTTTAATTGATTCCAGCGGCCCAGCCTTCGGTTCACGCAGGACGGCGCTTAACTAATAAAAGGTCAACACAACGAAATTTTCAAAGATCTCAGGGCACAAGCCCGCATTCTTGAATGCTCTACCCTTAGTCCCAGGTGCTCGCAGCTAAACAGTGTTGCTGCGCCTCGAACTGCAGGCATACCTCAAGCGAAATGATAAGCGAGAATTCCTCAAAGTGGAGCAATTTGATACCGCTTTGATATCATTTCAGGAAAAGTCGCTATGCGCGGCCAGTTTTGAGGCAGTGGCCCCAGTCCGCACGCCCATTGCGGGCAGCAACTTCGGCGGCATGGTTCCAGTCGTAAACCACGGAAATGTGCTCAACCTGCCAGCCATGCTTGTGCCGGGTCAGAATTGCGTAGCGCGCATGCGGGCTGCCGGTTTGCATGGCATGGGGTAGAGGAAGGTCGTCGGTATAGGCCTGCAGCCCGACGCTTCCGGGATTTACAATCGTCGAGCCTTGCGGCAATGTGACAGTTCGCGGGACATGACTGTGGCCGCAGAGAATAAGAGAGTGTGAAACTCCGCCCAGCAGCGAGAGGATTTTTTCGGGAGTTGCCAGGGAAACGCCCTCGGCATGAACCTGTTCCAGTAGGTAAACGTCATCGGCAAAAGGCGTGCCATGGCATAACAGCACATCCTGTTCCGGCCACAACAACGTGGAGGGCAATTTGCCAAGCCAGGTACGATGTTCTTCGCGCAATGCACCACGATTTTCCTGCAGCGTACCTTGAGCGGGAGTGGAGGCGATGAGTTCGCGGTCTTGATTTCCACTGATGGAAGGCAAATCGAGCACAATCAGGCGGTCCGCGGTCCTGATCGGGTCGAGCGGGCCGTAGAGGTGGTCTCCTAAATTGACAATCAAATCAACGCTGCGGCTGCGGATGTCGGCAAGCACGGCCTCAAGCGCCCAGATGTTTCCGTGAATGTCGGCAATTGCGGCGAAGCGGAGTTGCATCGTGCTTTGAAGCTAACACAATAACGAATGAATTCGATGGTGCTTGTGGCACTGTCCCTACGGGACTGGGCTCAAATTTCCACCGCTCCCCAGCGCTGAAGCGCTGGGCTACTATACTTCGTCCCTTGCGGGACTCTCCGAATTGGTTGTGAAACAGCTCTAGCTGACCAGATGGAGGAATTGTTCCAGCACTTCATGCACGCCCAGCAGCAAAGTTGGGTAAGAGAGCACCAAAAGAAGGGTTGAGGAAGCGAGCAGTCCGAAAAGTAGAAACTGCTTCCGGCGAGTTGCACTTTGGGATACCGCAACTGCTCCGGAAGAATCGGCGGCGTCGAGCAACACGTGGACGCGGCGGGCAACATCAGGCAGATCTTCCCGGCCCAGGAAGTAAGCCCCCGTGGGAATAGCCTGCTCATTGCAAGGCGGCATCATGCGCGAAACTTTGATCAAGGCCGAGGCCAGGCTCAAAGGCGCGGCGTTTCCCTTTTGCACGGCATAGATGTCGGCGCATTCCTCTGAAGCTGCATGCCACACGCGATCCAATCTTCCGGCCCGAGGCAGAAAGGGCAGAACCGCCGGACACATCCGCGCCAGCCAGCGCTTCAAGTTGTCGCGCGCTATAATGTGTCCAATTTCGTGCTGTAGCGTGGCCGCGAACTCTTCTCCATTCAATGCATCGAACACATGCTCAGAGATAAACAGGCGCGGGCGCAGAGCGCCAATGACGGCAACAACGGGAAATGGCTCCTTCAAATTATCAGCGGGCAACTTATATGCGGGGATGTTGACCCCGGGCAAAGAGACGGGCTGGCTCCGCTGTAGCCAATCGCGCAAGATAAGCCGGCTTCTGTTCCACGAAGCCGCACCCTGAAGCAGTGCATGCGCCAGCAGCAAGGTAGCGAGCGCCGCGAGCAAGCTCAAGGCCCATCCAATGCGCTCGGATGTGCCGCGCGGCTCCAAAATAAAGTACGAGGGAATCACAAGCGACAAAATGCAGAGCGCCGAGGCGCAGGCGGGGAGTATCCGCAGCAAAAAGAAAAACGTCGCGCGCGGACGCTCTGCGGCAGTTTTTTGCACCAGGCGGAAAACAAAGTTTACGCAGAGAGAAAAGCAGGCGTTCAACAGAAGGAAGCCGGCCAGCGCGAGAGATGCTCCCAGGGCGAAGTACATGGCTATTCTTCCTCCTGAGAGTGGTTTCGCTCCTGCAGCTTGCGGCGCTTCTCACGCACCAGGCGCTCCAATTCATCGAGCAGCTTGCGGTCTTTCTCGCTCACGACTTCCACGAAACAGGAGAGCAGCGGGCCAGTCCCATTGGAGCTGTGCGCCAGTAGCGAATCAATCAGGTCGGTGGCAATTCCCTGCTCAAGCTGTTCGCGCGAGATGCGCGGCGAATAGAAAAACGCCCGGCGCTCTTTGCGGCGGTTCAGTATGCCCTTTTTGTGCAGCCGGTCGAGCGTGGTCATGAGCGTGGTGTAAGCCCACTTCTGCTTCAACTCGTGAAACAGGTCGCGCACGGAGAGCTCCTGCTTCTGCCAGACCACCTCCATGGCGCGCCGCTCCAGCTCACCCAGCGACAGGCGTGCTACTTCGCGAGGACGCCGGAAGCCGCGCAGGGTAAATCGAGGAAAGCTCATGACCCGACCATTCTACACTGCTAGCAGCAGTTTTCAGTTTCGAGTTTCAAGTTCAGAGCAACCCGATCAAACTTGCTGCATTTTCGATTCACGCTAAGTGGTCAGTCCTTTGAAGCCTGGTCCGCAAGACTCCGTAGAACACAAGTTGCCACCATAACAGAGAGATCAAGGTTACGACCCATAGACCTACAAACCGCCTCTCAACCAGATAGTTGGCCGGGATTCCGACCGCGATAATTGATCGAATGGCGGCTCCCACCAGAGCGATTGCTGCTACCGTGACAAGAATGACAACCTTTCGGCGTGTTGGCAGACTTTGGCTTAGAGGTTGTGCGGAAGGTTTGGTATTTCGATACCACAACAGCAGCCAGATCGAGAGGGCAGCAATTCCCACAATAGTACTTGTGTGTTGAAAAACCCTGTAAGCCGGAATTGGTCCAAAGAACAAAATCTTCATGGGTTGGCCAAGAAACGGCCCGTTACGGTACAGCCATGTGCCCGAATGGGTAAAGGAGTCCCACACCAGATGTGTGGCAATTCCCACCGAAATGGAGACGACAATCAGTGCGAACCTTGCTGCTCCTGCGAAACGGAATTCCTCGAGATAACCAACTAATCTCCGCTCGATGCTATCGGGAAAGAGCCCCACCAGAGGCAACTTGACGAAAGCATGGAAGAGCCAGAGTGTCACAAGTGCGAGAGGCAGGGTCAACAGGAACGCCCCCTGCAAAGTATGGCCATATCCATCATCCGGAGCGAGGCGGAGGAAATACTCAAAATCAGGCGCAAGAGTACCGATAACCAGCGCCGATGTAACCAGTTTTAAACGCCGCAAGGGTAGAGCCGCGGCGGCGTGAGAAAGAGTGAAGGGCATCACTAAGATTATGACTCAAAGTTCCGACCAGATCTGCTCAAGGTAAGCGGATCTCCAAGTCCGCTCAACTGCCGGGCCAACTACGAGCGTTGGTAGTAGTTGCACGGGCTCAGCTACATTAGGTTTCTAAGCTGTAAACACTTGCCACATTTTCTGCAGAAATATTTCCCTAGAACCTGGAGAGTTCGTGATGGTTTTGTCAAAGCACGTTTCTGGTTTCACTTCCGTGCGTTCCATTTCTCTGCGTTTCATGGCTGCGTTGCTTTTTCTGTTTTTGATCGCACCTTATGCGGTTGCCCAGAACCCCGACGGCGCCCTTGCCGGCACGATTCGCGACAGCAGCGGAGCGCGCATCAGCGGCGCCCAGGTTTCTCTTACCAGCGCAGCACTTGGGGTCAGCAGAAGCACGACCAGCAACAACGTCGGCGAGTTTCGCCTGGAGGCGCTGCTGCCCGGCGACTACCAACTGGCAGTTGCAGCGACGCGCTTTGCCGCTTCTCATTCTGCCGTGAAGATCA
>Ga0210384_10000653_pt1 | contig 52143 bp, 44 predicted proteins | sample IncBWH2MmetaG_FD_160574 | JGI IMG/M metagenome (GOLD analysis project Ga0210384, IMG submission 160574) | Forest soil microbial communities from Barre Woods Harvard Forest LTER site, Petersham, Massachusetts, United States - Inc-BW-H-2-M | ecosystem: Environmental > Terrestrial > Soil >... | reverse complement strand
TTGCCGCCACACCTCACCTGATACGGCTGACCGCTGAGGCTGCTCTTCGTCGCGGCCTGCTCGATGAAGTCCTCGGCCGTCCCGATTCCAGTCCCCATCGCCAGAAGTCCGTACTTGGAGCGCAAATGCGCCTCCGCCTGCTTCGAGTCATACCAGCTGCCATTGCGAAAGAACTCACAGCCCGAGCTCTTGATAAACGCGAGAAGGTAATTGATCTCGGTCTGCGCGGTCGCCGGCGGCGCTGCGCGCGCGGCCGACATCAGCGCCAGTCCCAGGACCAGGCCCAAAATCACAGACGATCGGCCACTCATAAAGTCCCCCACAGACATGCGTCGGCTCGCCGGTGCGTCAGTGGCCGCGATCGTGCTCCGGGTCCTGTTTTGGCCCCGGCGCCAGATTCGTCGGCGCCCGGGAGGACGCCTCTTGTGAGCGTGACGGCTGTGACTCCGGCCGCGGCACCCCTTGCTCGGGGCGTCCCTTTGTCTGTTGGACAGCCGCACCGCCAGAGTGCGGCGGCTTACCGCGATCGGCCTGCGCCAGGCGCGTCTCCTGCGGCGCGTGCGTCGGTGGTGGCTGCGCCCGGGGCGACTGTGCCTTGAGCGGCCGTCGCGTGGTATCACCTGCTTGGGCGCTCGACGACGGGTGTGACTCTGCCAGCCCGGTCACAGCAGCGCTTTTCGCGACCAGCGGCATGTTACCGCGACGGCTATCCGACTGCGGCATGCCTGGCCGGTCACGCCCCGTCTGCGCCTGGCGCTGTGGTGGCGCCTTCTCGGCGCTGGGCCGCTGGGTCGCTTGAGCGGCCGGGTGCTGGAACTGTTGGCGGACCGCCGCCTCGCGAGGCTGGTAGCGGTAGTTCTGATTCCGCAGAGTCAGTTGCTGATCCGCGCGAGGATAGCGCGCCCCCGAATACTCGCGCTGGTACGTCGGCAGCGGAGCGGGCGCAGGGGCGGCGGCGCGGTCCCAGCGATCCCAACCGCTGCGGCGCTGCTCCCAGGTGCGACCCCAGTGCTCGCCCCAGCGGGGTGGCGCTTCGGGAGCCCAGCCGCCGAAGTACGCGGGTGGGTGTCTGTAGTAGCGAACGGGGACTCGCAGCACGAAAAACGGCACCCCCTCGGCGGCCACGGCCTCCCACGGGCCGTCGTACCAGGACCCGGTGTACCAGTGATCCTGTGCGTACACCCAATAAAGACCATCATAAAAGAAGAAGTTCGAATCCAGTTGCGGCGCGTAGTAAACCGGGTAGCCCGGCACCGCCACAAGATCGGGGTAGGCTCGTAGCGTGATTCCGATGCTCACCTGAGCGCCGGCGGGAGCGCACATGCCAAGGAGCAGGCAGGCTACAACAAAGGCTGAGCGCATTTTTCGTCCTCGCTTTCCGTAAGCTAAACCGGCTGGTTGTTCCCCAGCGACAGTCCCGCCGATCTACAGGCTAGCGGGCGGCTCCGGAATGTTCTGTACGCTGGCGTACACGGCCGCCCAGGGTGTATGCTAGCTGCGGTACCCGCAGTTGGGTTGACAGGGTGACGCTCTCAAGATCTGGTCCTCTTCACGAGCCGCAGCAAAATCACCTGCTGGCCGCGCTGTCGGGTGCGGAGCGGGAGCGGCTCTACCCGCACTTGCGTCTCGTGCCAATGCCGCTCGGCAAGGTCTTGTACGAGTCCGGTGATCGGCTGCGCCACGTCTATTTTCCGACCGACTCAATCGTGTCCCTGCTGTACGTCCTGGCCGACGGCGCTTCGGCGGAAATCTCGGTGGTCGGCAACGAAGGCCTCATCGGCATCGCGCTGTTCATGGGCGGTGAGACCACCCCCAGCCGGGCGATTGTGCAGAGCGCCGGACACGCGTACCGGCTGATCGGCCAGCAGCTCAAGGATGAGTTTCATCGAAATGGGCCTATGCAAGTGCTGCTGTTGCGCTACACGCAGGCGCTGCTCACGCAGATGGCCCAAACCGCGGTGTGCAACCGCCACCACTCGGTGGACCAGCAACTGTGCCGCTGGCTGCTGCTGTCTCTCGACCGCCTGTCGGTCAACCGCCTGACCATGACGCAGGAACTGATCGCCAATATGCTCGGCGTTCGCCGTGAAGGCGTCACCGAAGCCGCCGGCAAGTTACAGCAGCTCGGCGTCATCGAATACAGTCGCGGGCAGATCACAGTGCTGGACCGCCAACAGCTGGAGCAGCTGTGTTGCGAGTGCTATGCCGTGGTCAAGAAAGAGACTGACCGGCTGCTACCGGAGCCTCACCCACGCCCGCGCTCCTGAGGGGGGCGCAGGAGGCTCGTCCTGGCTCGATGCGCTGTTCAGGACCTCAGCGCTGGCCCTCGGTTGCGTGGCCACGCCCATCGCGTTCTTCATTTCCCTTGAAATGCTCATGGTCGACGCGCCTCGCCGGCTCGGCCTGCTCGCCACGAGTTGGCAATGCGCCCTTGTAACCATGCTCCGGGTGGAAACTGTTGTCGACGTGGCCGCGGAATTCCTTGGCGCCATGAAACCACGGGCCAGCGCCAATGAAGACATTGCCACTAAACCATTCCGGGCCGTAATAGCCAGGGGGAGCACAGTTATAAGGAGCCGCGTCGTAGTAACCATAGGGGCATTCAGGGGCGACACCGATATTGATGCTGATCTGCGCCTGGGCCTTGGAGGGGCTGGCCGCGACACACACTCCAGCGACCGCGGCGAACACGAGAAATCTGAATCCACGCATGAATGCACCCCGGCAATTTGGCAGTTGATATTTCCGGCTATCTCGACGCGGTCGGAGGATTGTTGATGATGACCGCGACGCGACGGTTCTGCTGCCGACCGCTCGCGGACTCGTTGCTCGCCACCGGGTCGGCCTTGCCCATCCCTGACGCAGTGAGCCGTCCGGAGCTGATGCCCTGTCTGACCAGGTATGACCTCACCGAGTCCGCGCGGCGCTGGGACAGCGCCTGGTTGTAGTCCTCGCTGCCCACACTGTCCGTATAGCCCTCGATTGCGACCACCCGGTCGGGGTACTTGTCCAGGAACGCGACCAGCTTGTTCAGGTTGCCGGCGCTACCTTCCCTCAGCTCAGCTCTGCCGCTCTCGAACAGCACATCGCCAAGGGTCACTATCACCCCGCGATCCGTGACCTTCGCCTGCAGCACGTCGATCTGCCGCTGCAGCTCCGCGGCTTCCTGCTCCGAGCTGGCAGCCGCTTCGTGCGCAGCTGCGGCCTGATTCTTCGCGACATCGGCCTGATTCTTGGCGACATCCACTTCGCGTGTGCGGGCATCCAGACGGGAACTTTCGCGCTGTGCGCTGAGCGCGCCACGCTGATCTTCCGCAAAGCGCGTCTCTGCCAGCGCCCGGGCCGTCTGCACCTTGCGATCGGCCAGGTACACCCTATGCACGCCCAGCTCCTTGTCGGCTTGCGGCTGCTCGGCGGCGCGCACCGCAGTGTCCGCCTCTTTGATTGCCAGCGGCGCGCGGCTCGCCAGGTTCGGATCGGCCTGCAATTCCGTCAGTTTGCTGCGCACTTCGGCGGCGCCGTCCGGTTTGAGAGGCGCCGCCGCACAGGCGGCCAGCAACACCGCTGCCACGCTCGTGGCAATCAGGGTCGTACGCACAATCACGCCACTATGGTTAACCGGCTTCATGACTTGTCTCCCGCGCGCTGCATTTCCTCGATCAGGGTATTCGTGCTGCGTTTCATTTCATCATTGACCGCTTTGGCCTTGGCAGCCGTGGTCTTCGCGGAAGCGAGCTCGGCGTCGGCGCGCGACTCCTCGGCAAACCGCTCCGCAATGATCATTCTCTGCTCCTTGACGGCGGTGTCGGCGGAGGCGAGTTTGGTACGCGCTGCGCCTAACTCCTCACCAGAGTAACGACTGGCGTCCGCGGCCTCGGCGTTGGAAATCGCCAGCTGAGCGGCCTGCAGGCTCGCGGTTGGCGCCGGTGGCGTCGATGCGCAGCCGACGAACGCTGCGCTGGCGGCGAGCATGAGCACGCCGACTGCCGTCCGCGCCAGCGCGCGACGGTGTGCATGCGATGTTGCATTCATTTCAGACCTCTGGTGGGTGAAGACGGATACGGCCCTATCGGCCATGCCATCAGAAGCGACGAATGTGCGCCGTTGCGCCCGCGGCGTCTGTGCGCGAGCGTACGCACCTACACCGGCGGCTGCACCGGCCACTTCCAGTCGCGGATTTCCGCCAGATCCTCGCCATGCCTGGCGATGTATTGCTTGTGCTCCAGCAGCTTGTCCTTGAGTTGCTGTTTCAGATAGAAACCCTCATCCCCGGTCTGCGGCAGGCGATCGACGGTGTCCATAACGAGGTGGAAGCGGTCCAGCTCATTCAGCACCGTCATGTCAAAGGGTGTGGTGATGGTGCCTTCCTCCTTGTAGCCGCGGACGTGGATGTTGTCGTGATTGGTGCGCCGGTAGGTCAAGCGGTGGATCAGCCACGGGTAGGCATGGAAGGCGAAGATGACCGGCTTGTCCCTGGTGAAGAGCTCATCAAAATCCGCATCGCTCAGGCCGTGCGGATGTTCGCCGGGCGGTTGCAGACACATCAGATCAACGACGTTTACCACGCGGATTTTCAGCGCCGGGAGATGCCGGCGCAGAATGGACACGGCAGCCAGTGTCTCCAGCGTTGGCACGTCGCCACAGCAGGCCATCACCACGTCGGGCGCGACGCCCTGATCGTTGCTGGCCCACTGCCAGATACCGACGCCCTCGGTGCAGTGCCTGATGGCCGCATCCATCGTCAGCCACTGCGGCGCCGGGTGCTTGCCCGCGACCACGACGTTGACGTAGTGGCGGCTGCGCAGGCAGTGATCCATCACCGACAGCAGGCAGTTCGCATCCGGCGGCAGGTAAACCCGCACGACCTGGGCCTTCTTGTTGACGACATGGTCGATGAAGCCGGGATCCTGGTGGGTGAAGCCGTTGTGATCCTGGCGCCAGACATGGGAAGCCAGCAGATAGTTGAGCGAGGCAATCTTGCGCCGCCACGGCAGTTGCGAAGTGACCTTGAGCCACTTGGCGTGCTGGTTGAACATCGAGCCCACGATGTGGATGAAGGCTTCGTAGCAGTTGAACAGTCCATGCCGGCCGGTGAGGAGGTAGCCTTCCAGCCAGCCCTCGCACTGGTGCTCGCTGAGCATTTCCATCACCCGTCCAGCGGGCGCGAGAAATTCGTCAGTGGCGAGCGTCGTCGCGTCCCACTGGCGCCTGGTCACCTCGAAGAGCGCTTCCAGACCGTTGGAAAGAGTTTCATCAGGCCCAAAGACACGGAAATTCTTCTGCTCGTGGTTGAGCCGCGCCACATCGCGCAGGAAAGGCCCAAGCACATGCGTGTCGCCGATGCCGCCCGTGCCCGGCGCGGGCACGTCAGCGGCGTAATCGCGGATATCCGGCATGCGCAGATCGCGCAGCAGGCTGCCGCCATTCGCATGCGGATTGGCCCCCATGCGGCGTTCGCCCTTGGGCGCCAGCTCCAGAAGTTGCGGCTGCAGGCGGCCCTGCGCATCGAACAGCTCCTCCGGGCGATAGCTCTGCAGCCAGGCTTCCAGCTGCGTCAGATGCTGCGGATGCGCCGCATCCACGGACAGCGGCACCTGGTGCGCACGGAAGCTGCCCTCGACCGCCAGGCCATTGACCGTCTTTGGACCGGTCCAGCCCTTGGGCGAGGCCAGGACGATCATCGGCCAGCGCGGCCGGGTGAGATCGCCCCCGACACGAGCGTTGTGCTGGATTCTCCTGATCTCCTCCACCACCGTGTCCAGCGTCCTCGCCATGGCCTCGTGCATCAATGCCGGTTCGTGCCCTGCAACGAAGTACGGCTGCCAGCCGTAACCACGCAGCAGCTGTTCCAGTTCCTCGCGGGAGATGCGCGCGAGAATCGTCGGGTTGGAAATCTTGTAACCGTTCAGATGCAGGATCGGCAGCACCACCCCGTCGCTCACCGGATTGAGAAACTTGTTGGAATGCCACGCGGTAGCCAGCGGTCCGCTCTCCGCTTCGCCATCACCGACGACGCAGGCGACGACGAGATCGGGGTTGTCGAACACCGCCCCGAAGGAGTGGCTGAGCGAATAGCCGAGTTCCCCGCCCTCATGGATGGAGCCCGGACACTCCGGCGATGCGTGGCTGGGTATGCCCCCGGGAAACGAGAACTGCAGGAAAAGCTTGCGCAGCCCGGCCTCGTCCTGGCTGATATCTGGATAAATCTCGCTGTAGGTACCCTCCAGATAAGTGTTACCGACCACCGCCGGGCCGCCGTGTCCGGGACCGGAGACGTAGATCATGTCGAGGTCGTATTTCCGGATGATCCGGTTCAGGTGCACATAGATAAAATTCTGCCCCGGAGTCGTGCCCCAGTGCCCGAGCAGCATGTGCTTCACGTCCGCAAGCACCAGCGGGCGCTTCAGCAGCGGATTGTCATACAGGTAGATCTGCCCGACTGCTAGATAGTTGGCGGCCCGCCAGTAGGCATCGATCTTTTGCAGCAGTTCGGGCGTCAGGGTACGGGTTGACATGATCTATGCCAGTGCGGTATCGACGATTGCCTGCGCCTCGCGCAGGATGTCGCGCAGATGCGCTGCGCCGCGGAAGCTTTCTGCGTAGATCTTATAGATATCCTCGGTGCCGGAAGGCCGCGCAGCAAACCAGCCGCTGCGGGCGGTCACCTTGATGCCGCCGATCGGCGCGTTGTTGCCCGGCGCGCGATCGAGCACGCTCTCGATCTTCTCACCGGCGAGCTCGGTGCTGCGCACCTGTGTCGGCGCAAGCTTCGCGAGCGTGGCTCTTTGGCGGGCGCTTGCCGGCGCCGCAACCCGCTCGGCAGTCGGCTCGCCCAGGTCCCGAACCAGGTCGCGGTACAGCTCCCCCGGATCGCGACCGGTGCGCGCCATGACTTCGGCCGCCAGCAGCGCGAGCACAATTCCGTCCTTGTCCGTGGTCCACACCGAGCCATCGATGCGCGCGCAGGACGCGCCGGCACTCTCCTCGCACCCCAGTCCCAGCGAGCCGTCGAGGAGGCCGGCGACGAACCACTTGAAGCCGACCGGCACCTCGTAGAGTTTGCGGCCCAGGCGTTGCGCCACCCGGTCTATGAGCGCGGTGCTGACAAGCGTCTTGCCGACCGCAGCCGCGCGGCCCCAGCGCGGGCGATGCCGGAACAAATAGTCGATCAGCACTGACAGGTAGTGGTTCGGCGGCAGCAGCCCACTGCTGCGCGTAACGATGCCATGGCGATCGTGATCCGTATCGCAGGCAAAGGCGACGTCGTAGTGATCCTTAATTCCAATGAGTCGCTGCATGGCGTACGACGAGGACGGGTCCATGCGAATCCTGCCGTCCCAATCCAGCGTCATGAAGCGGAAGGTCGGGTCGACTTCACTATTGACTACGGTCAGATCGAGTCTGTAGCGCTCGGCAATCGGCGCCCAGTAGTGCACCCCGGCGCCGCCCAGCGGGTCAACTCCCATATGAAGACCCGCGCCGCGGATTGCCTCGAAGTCGATCACGCGGCCCAGATCGCTCACGTAGCTGTCAAGAAACTCGTGCTCGTGCGTGCTCGCCGCAGCTCGCGCCTGGGTGAACGGGGTACGCCGGACGCCCCTGAGCGCGCCTTCCAGCAGGACGTTCGCGCGCGCCTCGATCCAGCTCGTGACTCCCGTGTCGGCCGGCCCGCCATCGGGCGTGTTGTACTTGATGCCGCCGTTATCGGGCGGATTGTGCGAGGGCGTGACGACAATACCGTCCGCGAGGCCCGCGGTGCGCGCGCGGTTGTAAGCTAGGATCGCGTGCGAAACTGCCGGCGTCGGCGTGAACTGCCCGCCCCTGGCGATCATGGTTTCCACGCCGTTGGCGGCCAGCACTTCCAGTGCGCTTTCGAACGCGGGCTGCGACAGCGCATGCGTGTCGATGCCGATGTAAAGCGGCCCGTTGATCCCTTGTTTCCCGCGGTATTCGCAGATCGCCTGGGTAATCGTCAACACGTGCCACTCGTTGAAACTGCGTTCGAACGAGCAGCCGCGGTGCCCGGAGGTCCCGAAGGCAACGCGCTGCGCCGGCACCGCCGCATCGGGCTGCAGCTCAATGTAGGCGGCGAGCAGCTGCGGCACATCCACCAGCGATGCAGCGGGCGCCGGTGTGCCAGCGAGCGGGCTGATCGTGGTGCTCATGCCGTTACTGAGCTGCCGCTGGCGGACGCGAGCAGCATCCTGGTGTGACGGGCGATCTGTTCGTCTTCTTGTGAGGCGAGAACCCGCACAGCGCAGCCGGAGGCGCGACTGCTGATGGGATTGCTGGCAGTGCGGTTGCGCGCTTCATCGAGGCTCACGCCCACGCAGGACAATCCAGCGCAGATCGCGGCGCGCGCAGCGGCGTCATTTTCTCCGATGCCGCCGGTGAAGACGAGCAGGTCGACACCACCCAGCGCCGCAATCATGCCGGCCACCTGTTTGCACACCCCATAGCAGAACATCTCAATCGCCAACCGCGCGGCCGCGTCCGTCGGGGCAGCGGCGTGCAACAGCCGCATGTCGCTGGTGTTGCCGGAAATCCCCAGCAGGCCGCAACGATGATCGACCAGATCCTCGAGCATGGCGGCGTCGAGGTGCTTCGCGCGCAGCAGATAGAGCAAGACGCCTGGATCCAGATCGCCGCTGCGCGTGCCCATCATTACCCCTCCGGTGGGGGTCAAGCCCATGCTGGTATCGATCGACTTGCCGTTTCTGACCGCGGTGACGCTCGCGCCGTTACCCAGATGGGCAATGACGGTCCGAGCCGGCAGCTCGACTCCAAGCTGATGTACGAGCGATTCGCACGACAAGCCGTGAAACCCATAGCGCCGAATCCCCAGCGCCAGCAATTCCCGTGCGATCGGCAACGTCCGCGCTACGTCCGGCATTTCAGCGTGGAAGGCTGTGTCGAAACACGCGGCCTGCGGGAGGCCCGGGAAGTGTGTCTGGGCATAGTGAATGACCGTCAGGGCCGCCGGGGTGTGCAGCGGCGCAAATGCGCTCGCGGCCTCGAGCTGCCGCAGCACCAAATCATCAATCAGACAATGCTGCAGAAGCGTTGGGCCGCCGTGTACGACCCGGTGCCCGATGGCGCTGGGCGCCGCTGTCCCGGACTCCCTGAGAAGGCGGCCGATGCGGATGATCGCCTGGCCGTGGCTGGAGATGGGCGCGGTCTCATCAGCCAATGCATTGCGGCGCGCATCGGCTGCGAAGAACCTGCTTGCGTGAGCGCCAATCGACTCGATCGCACCTGAGAGCACCGTTTCGGTCTGCGAAGCCGCCACGCGATACAGACCAAACTTGAGCGACGAGGAGCCGCTGTTCAGCGCCAGCACGTCCAACGCTTCCCCTCCGGGTCGTCAACCGCGGACAACTTGCTGCGCGCTGGCCTCGCTCCCGCTACCGGCCCATGACACCCAACTCACGTAAGCCGGTTACATGCGTCCCGTCAGGAGCAGGACGACGACCACGAGCAACACCACTCCCAGGACCCCGCTGGGACGGTAACCCCAGCCGCGACTGTGCGGCCAGGCGGGGATCGCACCGACCAGAAACAGCACCAGCAGGATCAGCACGATCATGCCCAACATTTCATCTCTCCTTGAATTCTAAGCGTCGGCGCGCTCTTACAGGTGGATATTACCGGAGCCAAACAGCCCGAGCAGTCCCATCACGATCAGGTAGATGGCCACGATGAAGTTCAGCAGCCTCGGTACCACCAGGATGAGAATGCCGGCGATCAGCGACACCAGCGGACCAATTGTTAACGCTATGTGCATGGGAACTTTCCTCTCGTTGCGCGTATGCGCCTGGTAAATGCGGCTGTCCGTTAGTCTTCGGCCGGCGCGGCAGGCGCGCCCTCGTCTTCCCAGACTTCCAATTGCTGTGCCTCCTGCACTGCCTGCTCTTTGACGCTGCGGCGCCCGAGCGCACTGATCGCACCGCCGGCCGCTCTGAGCACATCGAGCGTCGCCTGGGCGGCGGTCGCCCGGCTATCCCTATCCCCGGGCATGCGCCACTGCTGCACTCACCGCCGTCCCGGGAGTTCCAGCCCCACGCGGCTTCCCCCACATTCGCCTGAGCCGGTCCAAAAAGCGCTGCCAGCCGTCTTTAACCGCATTGTTGCTCATGATCGTCTCCTTAGGTTCCTGACCGACAGCCTGCTCCGGTCGCTAAGGATCGCTCGGTACGCTGGCGAACAGTCGGGCCTCAATGTCCGCTAATGCGCTTGTAGGATTCGCGATCCGCCTTGTAGCACTTGCAGGCGGCTGCCATGAGTCCACGCCGGTCCAACACGGTGATTTCGCCCCGGCTGTAGTGAATGAGTCCGCGTTGCTGCAGTGAACTCGCCGCCTCGGTGACGCCGACCCGTCGAACCCCAAGCTTTGAGGCCAGCACTTCGTGAGTGACCCGAAAGGTATTTGCACCCGCGCGATCCTGGGTGGTCAGCAACCGACGGGCCACGCGCGCCTCGAGCAAATGGAAACACGCGCAGATCGTTGCCTGGGCGAGTTGTCCCATGCGGATTTGAAGGTAGCGATCAATCTCGCCTCGCAAGGCCTTATTGCGTCGCAGTTCCCGGCGTAAGGGCGCGGCCCCCATGCGCAGGGCAGCTCCGGCACCCTGCACTACCGCGCCTTGCGGCGAGATCTCGGCGCCGAGCGCGAGGGCAGTCCCTAACATGCCCTCGTTTCCGACCAGACCAACTTCGAAGGCGCCCGAGTCGCCGGTCGGCATGATGAGCGAGATGAAACTGCCGGTGGGAAAATAAATCCATCGCAGCGGCTCCCAGGGCGCGTACAGCACCTCGGCAAGCTTGAGTTGCACCGTCTGACAGCTGCTGAGAATCCGCCGGCGGTCGGAATTTGGCAGCGCTGCGAGCAAGCGATTGTCCGCGGCACCGTTTAGCTTCGACGACACAATTGCGCTCCCGAGAGATCGCTTACGCCATTGACCCACCTTGGCAAGGAGCGCGCCTGCCTGGCTGGAAGCGGGGGGAAAGCGCAGCTCTGGTGGAACCCCACACGCTCGACCTTACCGATCAGCGCAACGTCCGGTCTGCTCGCCAGCGCACATTGCACGGGCGATCCACGGCAAGCGGGTTTTGGCGCTAAGCAGCGACGTAAGGCAGGAGACGATCGAACTCTGTCTTGACCACCTTATAGCACTCGCAGGAACGCGCCTCCAGGCGCGGGCGATCGAGCACGGTGATCCGTCCCCGGCGGTACTGAATCAGACCCGCGTGCTGGAGCTTCCCGGCGGCTTCAGTAACCCCTTCGCGGCGCACGCCCAGCATATTCGCGATCAACTCCTGGGTCATGGACAGCTCGCTGGATGCCAGCCGATCCAGGCTCAATAACAGCCAGCGGCACAACTGTTGGTCGACTGAATGATGGCGGTTGCAAACAGCTGTTTGTGCCATCTGGGTGATCAGTGCCTGGGTGTAGCGCAGCAACAGGCGCAGGAACGGGCCGAATCGCCCAAACTCATCTTTCAGCGATTGAGCCCGCAAGCGATAGCCGTGGCCGGCGCTCTGCACGACGGCACGACTGGGGGTGGTCTCACCCCCCATGAATAAGGAGATGCCGAGGATCCCCTCGTTACCGACGATCGCAATTTCAGCCGAGGCCCCGTCCTCCATGACGTATAGCAACGAAACAATGGCGGTCGTCGGGAAATACACGTAGCGCAATTTGACGCCCGGCTCGTACAGGATATCCCCGAGCGGCAGCGTCACATACTCCAGATGCGCGGCGATACGCTTGTAGTCCTCTGGCGGCAGGGCCTTGAGCAGATGGTTCTGGCGTGGGCTGTGGCGGCTCGCCGTGGGCGCCGCCCTCTCCTCAACGTCAGCCCGCCTGCCAGCTGCCATCCGTTCATTCTACATCCGCAGTGTCAAACTGTGTACGGTTACGTACATAAGCAAGCGGCGCGCGACTGCGGACGCCCGCTCCCCCGCATCGCCAAGCGTAAGCGTAGGCATTGGCACTGCGTACGTTGGCGCACAGACCCAGGTGGTCTCATAGCCGTATTCTGGAATGCTGGGTTGAAACTGACTGTGTTTCACCCGCGCTCCGCTGTCCGCGATCGCCTCCCGATCCGGTCTCACTCCTGACTCACCAACGATAGAGATTTACCTATGGATATCAGAATTGTCCTGGCTACAACCGGTCTCGCAATCGTCGCCATCGCGACCAGCGCAGCCTCATTCGCAGCCACCGAAACGCAGATCGACACGCGCGTGTCGGAGACCCTGCTGCACTTCGATGCCCTGAACTCTGCCAACAAATCCCTGGGCGACAGGGCCGCGGGCGTGCTGGTGTTTCCCCGCGTCATGAAGGGCGGCGTTGGTGTGGGTGCCGAGTTTGGCGAAGGCGCACTGCAGGTCAATGGCAGGACGGTCGGCTACTACAGCGTGGGAGCCGCCTCGGTTGGCTTGACCCTCGGGCTGGCCAAGCACAGTGAAATCATCATGTTCATGACCCCGGAGTCGCTGGAGAAGTTTACCTCCAGCAAGGGTTGGTCAATTGGAGCGGACGCGGGGATCACCGTCATTTCCGGTGGTGCCAACGGCAGCTATGACACGCAGACGCAGCAGAAGCCGATTCTGGCGTTTGTGTTCGCCGACAAGGGATTGCTCGGCGACCTGTCGCTCGAGGGTTCGAAGATCTCAAAAATCAACCCTTAAGTTGAGTGGCTGCCTGCCCGGCGCCGCGTGCGCCGGGCTTTTTTTTGTTCTCAAAAGGTCACAGCGCGTTTAGTCTTGCACGTCGATGGAACAGATCATCGAGTGGATTCACCGCTATCCCTACGCCACCGTGGGACTGGCTGTCCTGCTTGAGCAGCTCGGCGTTCCCTTGCCGTGTTACCCGCTGCTGCTGCTGGCGGGCACGTTCGCTTACCAGGGGGGCGCGAGCGGCGGCGGGCTCCTGCTCAGCGCCGTCGTTGCGGCCGTACTCGCCGACGCGACCTGGTACGCGGCGGGCGCGAAGCTCGGCACCCGCGCGCTGCGCCTGTTGTGCAAGGTGTCGATTTCCCCTGACAGCTGCGTGCGCCAGACGGAAAATATCTTTGCCCGCGCCGGCTTGCGTTCCCTGCTGGTAGCGAAGTTCATTCCGGGCCTCGGCGCCGTCGCGACCGCGCTCGCCGGCGTGCAACGTGCGCCGGTTGCCGCGTTTCTGGCCTTCGATGCGGCGGGCGCGGCGCTGTGGGCCGGTGTGCCGCTGCTGCTTGGCGTGATCTTCCACAACGCCATCGGCGATGTCACGAACACGCTGGCGGATCTTGGCCGCAAGGGTGCGGAGCTGGTGGTGGCCGCATTGGCCCTGTTCATCGCGATCAAGTTCCTGCGCCGCTGGCTGCTGCTGCGCGAAGTACGCATGGCGCGTGTCTCGGTGGATGAACTGCACGGCATGATGGCGCGGGGTGAGCCGCTCGCCATTGTCGATGCGCGCTTACCGGCCGCGCAGTCAATCGGTGGCCGGATCCCCGGGGCGCGCACGGCGGATGAGGGTCTGGCGGCGTTTCGCTCACAGCCGTCGCTCGAGGTCATCGTCTATTGCGCCTGCCCCAACGAGGTGTCGGCCGCGAGGGTGGCGCTGAAACTCAAGCAGGCCGGCTTCACCAGAGTCCGGCCGCTGCTGGGCGGGATCGAGGCGTGGCGGGCGGCGGGATTCAAACTCGAGATGAGTTCCTGACGCCGCACCGCTACCTGGCGCCCGCGGCCTTCGCGGCGATGGTCACGAGCATCAACCCGTCGGGTGGAATCTCGACCTCAAGGGTGCCGGCTTCCAGGGGTCGCGTGAGCGGCGGCGCGAGTGCGGCCGCGGCGCGTAACCGTGTGAGTTGCGCCGCGGTTGGATAGCGCGGGGATCCCAGTTTCTCGTATTCCAACAATGCATCGCCGTGCTCAGCGTCCAGCAGCTGCACGTTCGCCGTGGCCGCATTGAGGTTCCTGAGCTGCAGCATCACCCTGCGAGCCGGCGCAGTGGCGCCGACCTCCACGTAGTTCCACAGGGCGATGACCAGGGCGCCATCGCCGCGGCGTGTCACCAGCGCCTCGGTGGCCTCGTTCGCGAAGCGCTGCTCGCCAAGCTGGTGCAGCAGCGCGAAGGCGCTGAACGCGGGCTTGGGGATGCCGCCCGCGGCCAGCAACCCAAAACCCCCATAGAACGGCGTCTTCACGACCCCCTGTTCGTCGAACACGTCCGAGAACGTCCAGTAGGACATATCCTGTACGAGTCCGTCGCACTGCCGGACCGTCTCCGCAAGCCACGGCCCCATATAAGGAGCGTCGGTCACCTCGGCATGATTGCTGAAACTCGCATTGAACTCCGTCCAGATGAGCGGCAACGACGGCAGCGGCGAGGCCTGGATTTCCGCGTGCACCTTCGCTACGGCACTGCAGACCATCCGTTCGCGCGAGATACGCCCGCCGGTACCGAAGACGTCTTTCCTGGAATCATCCCCGTACACGTGGCTCGAAACGAAATCGATCGGGATACCGTGTTGCTGGCCGTGGCGGATGAAGGCTGCCACCCACGCGGCTTGCGCTGTTGCCGGTCCCCCGACACGCAGCCGCGTGTCCACGGCCTTGAGGCTCCTGGCGGTGTGATCGTACAGCCGCCAGTACGTCGACTGCTTGGGGTTGCCCGCCCAGAAATCCAGATTTGGCTCGTTCCAGACCTCGAAGTACCAGCGGCTGACCTCCTCGATCCCGTAACGCTGCACGAGGTGCCTGGCGAGCGCGGTAATCAGCCCATCCCAGCGGCGGTAGTCCTTGGGCGGTGAGACCAGCGGGTGGTACCAGAAGCTGTGCCGGGTAGCGCGCTGCGCGAGGCGGCTCGGCATGAAGCTCAGCTCGACGAAGGGCCGCACACCGTTGGCCAGCAGGCCGTCATACACCTGATCCACGTACGAGAAGTTGTAGCTGGGCTCGCCCCTGCGCCCTTCGCTGTAGACGCCGATGTCGTCATCGAGGATGCCGTGAAACCGCACGTAGCCGAGCGCCGTAACGCTGCGCACGGCACGCAGATCTTCGCGGTAGCTTTCCCGCAGGGTGAGCACCGCGCGCCCGGATCCGAACATCCGTTCCCAGAAATGCGGAAATGGCTGCGTCGGCGCCGCGGCATCTACCGTGATGATCTCAGCGTCCTGCGCGGCGAGCGGTGCGCAGGCGAGTGCGAGAGTCAGCAGCGCGATCGAGCGGACGATGAGCGGGTGCACGCAGTTGCTTAGATCACTGCAGCTGCGCGAGCCAGCCGCCCGTGAATCCGGCGCGCTCGAGCCCCTGCTGCAGATAGGGGTTGCGTCGCATGACCCGCCACACCAGATCGCTGCGATAGTTTTCGATCATGGCCAGGATCGGCCCCTGGTCGATACCCACGTAGTCCGGGTCGACCCAGCCAGCGTCTGCCGGTCCGGGCGGCTTGCCCGCGGGGCTGCGGTAGCTGGCATTGAACGCATCAAGAAAGCCGTACACCGAATAGATGGAAGCACCAAAGCGATGGTACATCTCCAGCGTCGCGGGCAGCACGATTTCCGGAGCAAATGGCAGTGAGCTGATCGCGGCGGTGGGCGCGATGGTGCCGTCGTCGAGGATGCGCCCGACCCCGACGCCGCGTGCAGCGTAGGTCAGGAAGGGGCTGGTCTGCCCCAGGTATGGTGCGCGTGCCGGGCCCGGACCGTCGGAGGCGCTCATGCCCCAGACGTTCTTGCCATATGCCCGCCAGTGCTGCGGATTGGCGATCGCGTAGCGGCGCTGCGTGTAGGTCGCGCGGCGGCTGTTCTCGAAATAGTCGAGGTCATGCGCGCGCATGTAGGCATCGCGAATGCCGCGGAAATCCACCCACACGTGGGTGTACTGGTGGCCGAAAAGCGGCGCGAAACTCAGGTACGTCTGGTCGTAGACGGTGCCCCACTGCTTGTCGTAGGTGCTGGTCCACGAAGTCCAGGCCTGCTGATCCACCGCGTGCGTGGGAGAACCCAGCGCCAGCAGGTAAACCAGCATCGCCTCGTTGTAGCCTTGCCAGTCGTTGGCGGAGAACCCGGCTTCCGGCGTCCACGCGAGCGCCAGCGCCGGCGGCCGTGGCTGCGCCCAGGTCCAGTCCACCCGCCGGTAGATCTCATCGGTGAGCCTGTGGATCTCGACATCGTGCGGGTCCTGGGTGTCGAAATAGCTCTGACAGAAAATCATGCCGGCCAGCAGCAGCGCCGTGTCGACCGTGGATATCTCGCTGTCGCTCGCGCGCGCGCCGCTGCGCATATCCATGAAGTGGTAGAAGAACCCATGTTCGTTGGCGGCGCTCGCGAAGAACCGCAGTGTCGTCAGCACGCGCTCGCGCGCCGCCGCGCGCGAGATATAGCCGCGCTCGACACCGATGGGATAGGCGGTGAGCCCGAAGCCCACCGCAGCGATGCTGGCAAAGGGAGGATTGGGATAGCGGTCCGGAACCAGGCCATTCTTCGGGTTCGCGGTGTCCCAGAAGAAGCGGAACGTACGCTCCTCGAGGTCGTTCAGAAACGGATCGAACAGCGGCTCATGTGGACCGTGGATCGCCGCGCCCAGTTCACGCTCAGGTGTCGCGGAACCTGCGAATGCAGCGGCGGTGAACAACAGCAGCCACCCGGCCGCGGCCGCCGCCCAAGCCCGTCGCCAGGCACTGTATCCCACTGTCGCCATATGGCGACTCTCAGGCAGACCGCCTGCCTGCGTCGATGACCCACTACGCAGATTTGGGTCTGGCCCCGACGGACGATCCGGCGCTGCCCCCGGGGGGCCGCTAAGTGGCCCCTCAGACCCGCTCCAGTACCAGCGCCGCGCCCTGCCCCACGCCTATGCACAGGGTGCACAAGGCATAGCGCCCCTTGATCCGCTCAAGCTGCGACACGGCGGTGAGCACGAGCCTGGCGCCCGAGGCACCCAGCGGATGGCCAATCGCAATGGCTCCCCCATTGGGGTTCACCTGGGGCGCATCATCCGGCAGGCCGAGCTCGCGCAACACCGCGAGCGCCTGCGCCGCGAACGCCTCGTTGAGTTCCACGACATCCATCTGCTCGATTTTTTTACCCAGGCGCGCCAGCAATTTCTGGCTCGCGGGCGCGGGGCCGATACCCATGATGCGCGGTGCAATCCCCGCAACCGCGTAGCCGAGGACGCGTGCGCGTGGCCGCAGTCCGTGGCGTTGCGCGGCCGTCTCACTCGCCAGGAGCAGCGCGCACGATCCGTCGTTGATGCCCGAGGCGTTGCCGGCAGTGACGCTGCCGCCCGCGCGCACCACGGGCTTGAGCTTGCCGAGCGCCTCGAGCGTGGTAGCGCGCGGGTGTTCGTCGGTATCGAACACAACCGGGTCACCCTTCTTCTGCGGCAGCGGTACCGGACAAATCTCACCTTTGAAGAACCCTTCCGCATGCGCGTGGGTCCAGCGCTGCTGGCTGCGCAACGCAAACACATCCTGGTCAGCGCGGCTCACATTGAACTCGGCCGCCACGTTCTCGGCAGTCTCCGGCATGCTGTCGATACCGTAACGACGCTGAATTTCAGGATTTATGAAACGCCAGCCGATGGTGGTGTCCTCGATCTTCGCGCTGCGCGCGAAGGCGCTCTCCGCCTTGCCCATCACGAAAGGCGCGCGGCTCATGCTTTCCACTCCGCCCGCCAGGACGAGCTCGGCTTCGCCGCAACGAATAGCCCGCGCCGCCTGAGCCACCGCTTCGAGGCTCGAAGCGCACAGCCGGTTCACCGTCACGCCGCCCACGGCCACCGGCAAGCCTGCGAGCAGGACCGCCATGCGCGCGACATTGCGATTGTCCTCTCCTGCCTGGTTCGCACAGCCGTAGATCACATCCTCGAGCGCGGTCCAGTCAACACCCGCGTGGCGAGCCACCAGGGCCCTCAGCGGCAGCGCCGCCAGGTCGTCGGTCCGGATGGTGGCCAATGAGCCGCCGTAGCGGCCAAAAGGCGTGCGTAACCCGTCGCAAAGAAACGCCTCGTTCATGTGTTGCCCCCAGGCTCGACCGGGCAGCCGGTCTTCTGCCGCACTTCGGCGAGCAGCACAGCGGGGGCGAGTTCGATCGCGCGCAGCCCGCTCGCGGTAACATCAAACACGCCCAGCTCCGTGATGATCCGGCTCACGCAGCCCACGCCGGTGAGTGGCAGGGTGCATTTTTTCAGGATCTTGTGTTCACCGTTTTTCGCCGTGTGCTCCATGAGCACCACCACACGGGCGACGCCCGCGACCAGGTCCATGGCGCCGCCCATACCCTTCACCATCTTGCCCGGGATCATCCAGTTGGCGATGTCGCCGGAATCGCTGACCTGCATGGCACCCAGGATCGACAGGTTGATATGGCCGCCGCGGATCATCGCGAAGCTGTCGGCGCTGCTGAAGAAAGCGCTGCCCGGCAGGCTCGTGATGGTCTGCTTGCCGGCGTTGATGAGATCCGCGTCTACCTCGTCCGCGTGCGGAAATGGTCCGATGCCGAGCAGGCCGTTTTCCGACTGCAGCCACACGTCGATCCCGGGCGGGATGAAGTTAGCCACCAGGGTCGGCAGCCCAATCCCGAGGTTCACGTAGTAGCCGTCCTTGAGTTCCTGCGCCGCGCGGCGCGCCATGTCGTCTCGCGTCCAGGCCACGGTCATTGCCTCACGATGCGCTGTTCGATGCGCTTCTCGGGGTGCGCATTCACGACGATGCGCTGCACATAGATGCCGGGAGTGTGAATGCCTTCCGGATCAAGCGTGCCGTTGGCGACGAACTGCTCGACTTCCGCCACGCACACCCGGCCCGCGGTCGCGGCGTTGGGGTTGAAATTACGTGCGGTCTTGCGATACACGAGATTGCCGGCCGCGTCCGCCTTCCAGGCTTTGACCAGCGCCACGTCCGCGTGCAGCGAGCGCTCGAGCACGTACCAGGCACTGCTGCCGTCGGCAGCCGCAAACTGCCGGGTCTCCTTGCCCTCCGCGACCAGCGTGCCGTAACCGGTGCGCGTGAAAAAGGCGGGGATGCCGGCGCCGCCGGCGCGCAATCTCTCGGCGAGCGTCCCCTGGGGCGTGAACTCCAGCTCCAGTTCGCCGGCGAGATACTGCCGCTCGAACTCCTTATTTTCCCCGACGTAGCTGGAAATCATCTTGCGGATCTGGCGTGTTGCCAGCAGCTGGCCCAGCCCGAAACCATCAACGCCGGCGTTGTTGGAAATGACGGTCAAGCCCCGCTTGCCGCTGTCACGCACTGCCGCGATCAGGGCTTCAGGAATGCCGCACAGGCCAAAGCCGCCGACCGCGAGCGTCTGACCGTCGGCGATGAGACCGGCGAGCGCAGCAGCGGCGTTGGGATAGAGTTTGTTCACGCGGCCGCCCCCCCGTTTCGCGCCCGGCGCATCTTAAAGAATAGCAGTCTACCGGCGAATACCGCATTTGCTACACTCGCCGACGTGGCGACGGAAGCAGCGATGCACGCAGGGGGCCCGCTCCCTGTGGTTGCACGGCCGCCGCAGGGGCTGCGGGCCGAGAGTTGCGCGTTGTTCCTCGATCTGGACGGGACGCTGCTCGAACTTGCACCCCATCCCGATGCGGTCCGCGTCGATGCGCCGCTCCTCGATCTGCTGCGCGCGCTCGCGCAGCGCAGCGGCGGCGCGCTGGCGCTGATAAGCGGGCGCCGCATCGCCACGCTCGACACGCTGCTGCAACCGCTGAAATTGCCCGCCTCCGGGCTACACGGTTTCGAGCGTCGCGACGCCGCCGGCGCCGCCGTGCAGCGCGAGCTGCCGGACCCGCGGGCGCTCGAGGAAGCGCGGCGCCTGTTGCGGGAGTTGGTTGCGAAGGAGCCGCGCCTGGTGATCGAGGACAAGGGCGTCGCGCTGGCGCTGCACTATCGGCAGGTGCCGCAAATGGAGTCACAGGCGGTTAGCGCGGTGACGGCTATCGCCAGCCAGGTGCGCGGCGGCCTGCGCGTGCAGCGCGGGCGCATGGTGATCGAGCTCGCGCCCGGCGCCGTGAGCAAAGCAACGGCGGTCGCGGAATTCACCAGCGAGGCACCTTTCAAGGGGCGGCTGCCGGTGTATGTCGGCGACGATTGCACGGATGAGCCGGCGTTTGCGTGGGTGAACGCGGCCGGCGGCATTTCGGTGGCGGTGGACGTCACGCCACCGACCAACGCACGCACGCGCCTGGGATCGGTCGCCGAGGCGCGCTCCTGGCTGCGCGGGCTGCTGGCGGCTGCGGAGTAGTTCTATGGGAAGTTCCACCAAGACCGCCGCTGCGGCGCACTCGGCAACGCTCGCGGACATGGGCGTGGTCGGCAACGGCCAGATCACGGCCCTGGTGCGCGCGGACGGCAGCGTGCCCTGGTGCTGCTGGCCGCGCCCGGATGGCGATCCGATCTTCTGCGATCTGTTGTCGCCGCCTTCACAGCCGCGCAGCACCGGAGTGTTCCGCATCTCGGTCGTCGGCCAGGTCGCGTGTGAGCTTCACTATCTTCGCAACACCGCGATCCTGGAGTCCATCGCGCGCGATGCCCGTGGCAACGCCGTGCGCGTGATCACCTGGTGCCCGCGGTATGTGCGGCACGGACGGCTATATCGTCCGGCTATGTTGGTGCGACGGATCGAGCCGCTCAGCGGCCGACCGACGGTGCAGATTCAGGTGCGACCCACCGCCGACTACGGCGCCAGGGCGCTCGACCGGCTGCTCGGCAGTCACCATGTCCGCTTCGTCCATGCCGACCACGCGCTGCGGGTGACGACCGATTCCCCGATTTCCTATCTCGCCGAAGAGCGCGAGTTCGTACTCGAGCGCCCCATCGATCTGGTGCTCCACGACGATGAGACGCTTGCAGTCCCCGCCCACGAGGTCGCGGATGAAAGCCTGCGCGCCACCACGCGCTACTGGGGGGAGTGGGTGCGCGGCCTTGCGATTCCGTTCGAATGGCAGGCGGAGACCATCAGGGCGGCCATCACGCTGCAGCTGTGCACCTACGACGACAACGGCTCGGTGCTGGCAGCGCCCACCACCTCGATTCCGGAAAGCGCCGACAGCGGGCGCAATTGGGACTATCGCTACTGCTGGTTGCGGGATGCCTATTTCACCGTGCAGGCGCTCAACCGCCTGGGCGCCACCGGTGCGATGGAAGCGTTCCTGCGCTATCTGGATGACGTCGTCGCACGCCAGGGGGAAACGCCGCTGCAGCCGGTCTATGGCATCACTGGCGAAGCGGACTTGAGCGAACGGTCGGTCGCGACGCTTGCCGGGGTTGAGGGCATGGGGCCGGTGCGTGTGGGCAACCTCGCCTACCGCCAGCGCCAGCACGATGTCTACGGCTCGGTGATCCTCGCCTCCACGCAGACTTTCTTCGACGAGCGCCTCGATCACCCCGGTGACATCGACCAATATCACCGCCTCGAAGCGCTCGGCGAGCGCGCGGTGCCGCTGTTTGATCAGCCGGACGCCGGTATCTGGGAATTCCGCGGCACTGAGCGCCGCCACACGTTCTCGGCGGCGATGTGCTGGGCCGCCTGTGACCGGCTGGCCCGTATCGGGCTGCGGCTGCAGCAGCACGAGCGGGCGCGCTATTGGCGCGAGCGCGCCGACGCCATGCGCACTGAGATTCTCAGGCACGCCTGGAGCGAGCAGCGCGGCACCCTGTCGGCAAGCTTCGATGACGAGGTGCTCGATGCGAGTCTGCTGCTGCTGCCGGAACTGGGCATTCTCGAGTGGCGCGATCCGCGTTTCACCCGCACGCTCGAGGCCATCGAACGCGAGCTGCGCGTCGGAGATTTCCTGCTGCGTTATCGGCACCCGGATGACTTTGGCGACACCACCAACGCCTTTACAGTCTGTTCCTTCTGGTGGGCTAATGCGCTCGCCGGCACCGGGCGGCTGGAGGCGGCGCGTGCCCTGTTCGGCAAGCTGCTGGCGGTACGCAACTGCGTGGGACTGCTCTCGGAGCACGTCGATCCTGCGACCGGCGCCCTGTGGGGAAATTTCCCCCAGACCTACAGCATGGTCGGCATTATCACCACCGCCGGCCGGCTCAGCCGACGCTGGGAGGATGAAGTGTGAGCCGGGTAGTAATCGTCTCGAACCGGGTCGCGGTGCCCAAGGGAACGGCCGCCGCAGGCGGGCTCGCGGTCGCGATCCTCGGGGCCATCCGCGAAGGCGGCGGACTGTGGTTCGGCTGGGGTGGCGAGACCCACCCGCCCGCCACTGCACAACCGCCGCCCGCGACCGTGCTGCGTGACGGCGGGACGTTCACCACCATCAGCATCGATGCCGCGTTGCATGAGCCTTACTACGATGGCTTCGCCAACGGCACGCTGTGGCCGCTGTTTCACTACTTTCTTGACAACTTCCGCTACCAGGACGAGCAGTACACCGCCTATCTGGCGGTGAATACGCTGTTCGCGCACGAGCTCCTGCCGCTGCTGTCGCCGGACGATCTTATCTGGGTGCACGACTATCACCTGATGCCGCTGGCGGAACGGCTGCGCGCCGGCGGCGTACGCACGCCCATCGGGTTTTTTCTCCACATCCCATTCCCGAACTTCGAGGTGCTGCGCGCGCTGCCGGTGCACCAGGAGCTGCTCGACGCGCTGCTCGCATACGATCTGCTCGGCTTTCAGACCGAGGCTGACCGACAGGCCTTCCTCGGCGCCGCGCGCGCGGTGTACGGCCCGGAGCGCCTCAGCAGGGCCGGCGCCATCACGACCCCGCAGCGCCTGGTGCGTACCGGTGTGTATCCGGTTGGAGTTGATCTGGCGGCAACCGCGCGCTCGGCCGCCAAGGCGATCGCCTCCGGCCAGGTGCGCAACATGACCCAGGGACTTCTCGGGCGCCGCTTGATCATCGGCGTGGACCGACTCGACTACAGCAAGGGCCTGCTCGAGCGCTTCGACGCCTACCAGCAGTTTCTCGAGGAGTGTCCGCAGCACCGCGGCAAGGTGACCTACCTGCAGATCGCGCCGCTGGGACGCCAGAACGTCAAGGCCTACGCGCGCATCCGCCGCGCCCTCGAGCAAAGCGCCGGCAGCACCAATGGGCGTTTTGCGGAAGTGGACTGGACACCCATCCGCTACCTCAACCGCAACTTTCCGCACGCAACACTCATGGGGTTCCTGCGTCTCGCCCAGGTTTGCCTGGTGACGCCGCTGCGTGACGGCATGAATCTGGTCGCCAAGGAGTTCATCGGCGCGCAGGATCCCGCCAACCCGGGCGTGCTGATCCTCTCCGACCGCGCCGGCGCCGCCAACGAGATGAGCGACGCGCTGATCGTGAATCCCTACGATCGACGCGGCATCGCCCGCGCGCTCAAGCAGGCTCTCGACATGCCGCTGGAAGAGCGCCGTGCACGACATCGGAAGCTGCAGCTGGCGCTGGGCGAAAACGACATCCACGCCTGGCGCGCACGCTTCCTTGCAACCCTGGCAGGGACGCCGGAGCAGACGCGCCTCGAATATGCGGCGCGCCAGGCGCACTGATCTATTGGAAAAAATCGCTTAGAAGCGATTTCGGCGGACAGCGGCTTCGTTTCCGCGGCCGTGTGGCCGCACGCGGGGTTAAGGGCCAGCGGCGTCGAGCTGCGCTCGCTCAGGGCGGGTGACAGTGAGCAGCTCGCGCGGCGGGTTGGTCTCCTCCGGTACCAGCAGCAGACCCCAGCGCCGCGCCAGCCTGCCGGCGCCGGCGCGGCTGGTCCAGGCGGTAAGTCCCACGCCGCACACGAGGCCCGCCAGCACCGGCGTCAGCCACCAGAAGAACTGCGGCGCGAAGCGCAGCATGATCGCACCCCACGCCAGGCCGAATACCAGCTGCCATTTCTGGCGGCTGAACGCCTCGCGCAGGGTGACGCCGCGGTCGCCGCGGGCCTGAGCATTCCAGGCTACCGACTTGCCGAGCAGCGCCTGGATGACGAAGGTTGAGTGGAACATCATCATGATCGGTGCGAGGAGCATGCTGACCAGCTGCTCGACGACGAGGCTCGCGCACAGTCGTGCGGCGCCACCGAACTGGCGCCGTAGTTGCGGGTCGCGAAGCGCGAGCACCGCGCCGAGGACTTTGGGCAGCAACAGCACGGCCAGCGTCAACCACAGCAGTGCGGCCGTCTCGCCGGCCTGGAACTGCGGCCAATGCGGCAGACTATGCAGTCCGGGCAGGAAATATTGCGGCCGCTTGCCGGTCGCGATGGCGCTCAGGATGGAGCTCAGAAGCAGCAGCGCCAGCCACATCGGTGAACTGACGTAAGCCACGATCCCGGTAAGCAGGTGAACTCTGCTTAACGGGTGCAAGCCCGGAAACCCCAGGACGCGTGCGTGCTGCAGATTGCCCTGGGTCCAGCGCCGGTCGCGCGCCGCGTAGTCAATGATGTTGGCGGGTACTTCCTCCCAGCTGCCCATGAGCTCCGGGAGCTGGCGGACCTCGTAGCCGGCGCGGCGCATGAAGGCGGCTTCGACGAAGTCGTGGCTGAGGATCGTGCCGCCAAACGGCGGCCGCCCCTTGAGATGCGGCAAGGCACAGTAACGCGCGAACGGACGCACGCGCACAATCGCGTTGTGCCCCCAGTAGTTGCTCTCCCCCAGCTGCCAGAATGCCAGGCCGCTGGCGAGCATCGGGCTTTGCAGCCGCGAGCCGAACTGAATGAAGCGTCCGAACAGCGTCTCGCGCCCGGCCGGCAGGGGTAAGGACTGCAGGATCCCGATCTCAGGATGGGCTTCCATCAGGCGTGCGAGCGTCACCAGCGCGGTGCCGTTCATCACGCTGTCCGCATCGAGGACGATCATGCATTCGTAGCCGGGGCCGAAGCGCCGCACGAACTCGCCGATGTTGCCCGCCTTGTGGTCGCTGCGATCCTCGCGGCGCCGGTAGAATACGCGGCCGGCGGCGCCGTGGCGCGTCAGGAACCGCCACCACATCTCCTCCTCGGCGGCGGCAATCTGCGGATCGCTGCTGTCGGACAAAATGTAAAGGTCGAACGCGTGCTGCTGCGCCTGCCGCTGCAGCGAGACCCAGATCGCCTCCAGCCCCGCCGCCACCCGTGCGGTATCTTCGTTATACACGGGCATGGCGATCGCGGTGCGCGTCCGCAGCGGCCGCCCCGCTACTTCGGCTGGATCAAGTCCCGCCGGATCGCGGCCGGCAAGCCGGATCACAAATCCTGCGATCGCGGTCCAGAAGGCGCCGGCAATCCAGGCAAACAGCGCGAAGAAAAGCAGCAGGCCCACCAACTCGATACCGCTCAGGCCATTCGTGTACAAGACATCCAGCAGCAAGGCGGTGGCGCACAGCGCCAGCGTGAAGGTCAAACCGAAAAACAGCGTCCGGCGCAGCCGCCCGCGCGCGAGGACCTGTGGCGCCGGCCAGCCGCGACTCACGGCGTCCATTGATACACCCAGGTTTCCGTCAGTACCTCGCCATGCAGCGCCAGGTAACACTGCAGGTCCAGCGGCTTTTTCGTCCTCGGGGTGGCGACGAAGGCGACCCGCCAGGCGCCGCTGTCCGCGAGACGCTGGACGGTGAGCGCCTCGATCTGGCCGTTGGCCGCCGTCACCTGCGCGGTGACGGGCTGGGTGCGGTCCAGTCCACTCAGTTCACCGCCGGCGAAATCAACGACCACGCGGCGCGCACCGGCCGCAAAGTGCCCCTTGTTGTCGCCCATGGCCGGATTGCCGCTGCGCGTCGCAACAACGCGGCCGCCAGGCGGCCATTCGCTGGCGCTCCCGAATGCCGACATCAGGTAGGCGAAGTACAGTGGCTTGCCCGCCGCGACCGGCTGCTCCGGTACCCAGTAGGCGACTATGTTGTCGTGGATTTCTTCCTCGCTCGGTATTTCGACGAGTTCCACCCCGCCCCTGCCCCAGCTGCCGAGCGGTTGGACCCAGTAGCTCGGCCGCGATTCGTAGTGCGCTTCGACATCCTGGTAGTGCGCGAAGTCACGCTCGCGCTGGATGAGACCGAAGCCGCGCGGATTATCATCCATGAAGCGATTGACCCGCAGCTCGCGCGGATTGTTGAGCGGGCGCCAGATCCATTGCCCGCGTCCGGTTTGCGTCATGAAGCCGTCGCTGTCGTGAACCCGCGGTCGATAGTCATCGAAATGACGACCGCCGCCGTCCTCGCCGTAGAAAAACATCGACGTCAGCGGTGCGACCCCCAGCTTGCCAATGGCGCGGCGCGGATAGAGCGCGCTATGCACTTCAACCTGCGTGGTGGCGCCGGGACGGATCTGAAACTGATATGCGCCCGCCACGCTCTTGCTGTCGAGCAGCGCGAAGAGCGTAAGGGTGCGATCAGTCGGCCCCGGACGCAGCAGCCAGAAATCCGTGAATGTTGGAAACTCTTCACCGCCCGGCGCGCCGGTGTCAATCGCGAGGCCGCGCGCTGAGGCGCCGTAGGCCTGGTTGCGACCCAGCACGCGGAAATAAGAAGCGCCGAGGAAGCTGATCAACTCGTCCTTGTAGGCAGGCGTCTGCAGCGGGTAGTGCACCCGGAAGCCCGCGAAGCCCAGGTCAGGCGGCAGCTGGGGTGGCTTGAGCAGGTGACCGAAGGTAAAGAAGGCGCGGTTGTACGCCACCGGCCGCACGCCCGCCGCGCTGACCTCGAAAATATTGACCCGCTGCCTGTTGGTGGAGCCGCGATGGAAGAATTGCACCTCGAACCGTGACTGGCCGCGCCACAGCGCGCTCTCGGGTCGAAAGCGGATATCGCGGTACTGGTCGTAACTCAGCTTCGCAAGCTCAGCGGGCAGCGAATCCGGGGGCGGGCGGAAGTCATGCGCCGCACGCTCCTGCGCCAGACGTCGCACCTCGGAAAATCCGAAGGCGGGCTGCGCCGGCCGGCTGGCCGGCTCGTGGGTTTGAGGAGTCGGTGCTTTGCCGGGCGCGGCCGGCCCGGTGGCTGGATTTGGCGACAGCAGCAGCGAACCCAGTGCCAGGGTGGCAATCACGAGCGGCCGCCGTGGGTGAAACCCCATGAGCGCACCCGACCTCCTTGGTTACGGCACGCGACACACTGCATTGGCAGATCTTACCCGGCGCGGCGCTTCCTGTTCACCGCCAGTCTGTGACAGCCGACGCCTACGCCAGGTTCAGGTCTTTCAGAATCCCGGCGGTGACTCCGCTGCGACCTCGAGGCTGCGCTCGAGCGCCAGTCCCACGCGCGCGATGGTGCCTTCATCGAACAGCCGCCCGATCAGGGTAACGCCATGCGGCACGCGGCGCGCTGGTTTGAAGGTCGGTGGCGGCAGCTTCGGATCCGGCGCCCAGTCGCTGCGCGCCTCGGTGACATGCACAAAACCGGCGCGCAGCGTCAGCGATGGCAGACCGGTAAAATTGCCGATGACCAGCGTTTCATCGCGCAGAGAGGGGACCAGCAGCAAGTCCACCTGCGCAAGCAGCTCCTGCATCCTGAGCGCGACCGCACGGCGCATGCGGTCCGCCTGTACAAAATCGACCGCCGATATGAAGCGCGATTGCCGGAAAGTGTTGGGCCAGGAATCCGGCGTCTGCATCTTCAGGCTGTCGAGCTTGCGGCTGAGGGTCAGCTCCTCGAACGCGGCCGCGGCCTCGGCGAACAGGATGGTGTTCAGGCAATCGTAGGGCCAGTCGGGCAGCGTGACCTGCACCGGCTTCAGTCCGAGCTTGGGCAGCTCCTCCAGGACCTGCCGATCGACCTCAGTCGCCGGGTCCGCGTTCATCCACGCCGGGAAGTAGCCGACGCGCAGGCCGGTAACGCCGGCGGTCGCATCGAAATCCAGGTGGCTGGGCACGCTGCCCAGATCAGCCGCGTCCGGTCCGCTGATCGCCTGCAGCACCAGCATGGTGTCCTCGACGCTGCGCGTCATGGGACCCAGCTTGTCCAGCGACCAGCACAACGTCATCGCACCGCTGCGCGGCACGCGCCCGAATGTGGGGCGCAGGCCCGTGACGCCGCAGCGCATGCTGGGGCTGACGATGCTGCCCTCGGTCTCGCTGCCGATCGCGAACCCTACGAGTCCGGCCGCGAGCGCAGCCCCTGGACCTGCACTCGAGCCCGACGCGCCCTCCTCCAGCAACCAGGGATTCATCGTTTGTCCGCCAAACCATACGTCGTTGAGCGCCAGGGCTCCGAGACTGAGCTTGGCGATCAGCACGGCGCCCGCCTCGTGCAGCCGCCGCACCACGGCGGCATCTTTGAGTGGCACCCGGTCCCGATAGGGCTCGGCACCATAGGTGGTACGGATACCGGCGGTGTCGAGGAGGTCCTTGCCTCCCCAGGGAATACCGTGCAGGGGTCCGCGATAGTGACCGGCCGCGATCTCCCGATCGGCCCGCCGCGACTGCGCCAGCGCCAGCTCGCGCGTCAGGGTGATCACGCAGCGCAGTTTCGGATCGAACCTCTCGATCCGCGACATATAGATATGAGTGAGCCGCTCCGAGGTGAGTTTGCGCGCCTCGATCCAGCGCGACAGTTTCCACAGGGGTGCGAACGCGATAGCCGTGTCGGTGGGCGGCAGTGGCCCCGGGTCGCGCTCGCTGCGCACGAATCGGTCCCGTTGCGGGACAGCGCCGTGACCTGGCAGAACCGGGTTCCACAGCGAATACGGCGCGAGTGTCGTGTCCAGCGGGACCTTGCGCGGTCCGGTGCGCCGCTCGTAGATCGCCGCGATGCTGTTGCGCCAGTTCTCGGCGGCCTGCGTGCGCTCCGGCGCCGTGAACTCCACCTGTACGAGTTTTTCCGCCTCCGCAAAAGTCGCGGCGCTGACTTCCGGTCCCACCGGCGGCGCGGTACCGAACGCGGGTGGCGAACCCGGAGGCAGTTCAGCGGGCTTGGGGGTGGGAGTGCCCGTGGTGGCGTCCTGCGCCTTCGGGATGGCGGCTGACCCCAGCACCGCGGCGGAGCCCAAAAGAAACACCCGGCGTGATCTGCTCATGCGGCCTCCACAAGTCTGGCGTGCAGTATGGCGCGCTCGGTGAAATAACGCTCCAGCGTCCGCGCGTTCCCGGCAGGGTCCACCAGCGCCACGTAGGTGTCCGGCCTGAGGAGGTATAGCGCGTCACGCCTGAGTCCCGCGGCACCACACCCCGCGCTCCAGGGAAAAACATGCAGTGGCAAGCCGCGGTCCGTGCACCACCCGGTGAGGCTGTCGTTTGCCCTCCCATACACGTGCACCTGCCAGGTCATGGCGGTGAGCGACGCGAAATTGTCAGGACTGCCGCCGTGCACCCAGGGGAGCCGATCACCGCCGTGCACACGTCCGGCTGAACCGGCACTGAGCGGCATACCCCGATAGTTGACGTTGACCTGCGAGACGGTGCGAAACAGGAACTCCCTGAACGGCTTGAATGCGACCGCCCTGGAAATCACGAGCGGCGCGACGCGCGTGCGCACCCAGGCGGCAAACGGCCCGTCGGAAGTGACAAAGGAAAACGCGCGGTCCGTGGTTGCCACCAGCCGCCGCGCGAACGCGATACGCTCCACTTCGTAGCTCGCGAGCAGGGATTGCGGGGCGCGTCCCGCCAGCACCGCCGCGAGCTTCCAGGCGAGGTTGATGGCGTCGCCAATCCCGGTGTTCATTCCCTGGCCACCGACCGGGCTGTGAATATGCGCAGCGTCCCCGACCAGGAACGCGCGACCCCTGCCAAAGTGCGCCGCCACCCGGTGATGCACGTGGTAAACGGAGAACCAGTTGACCTTGGTGACCGCGAGCTTCAGGTTCCGGATCGCGCGCCCGCTGACGTCCTCGAACCTTAAGGTGTCAGCGCGGTCGGCACGCTCGTCCCGCACCGTACCCACGAGCCGCGCCCGCCCCACCCCGGCGAGTGGGAACACGGCGAGAAAATCCGCCTCGTCGAGATCGATGTGCAGCTCGCCGTTGACCGGCGGACCCGCGCCGTCGATGTCCGCGACATAAAAAAGCTGCCGGTAGGTTCCTCCGGAGAAGCCCGCACCCAGGGTTTCGCGCACCAGCGAACGCGCGCCGTCACAGCCGGCGATGTAGCTCGCCTCGCAAACCTCGTCCCCGCCTGTCGGCTTGCGCAGGTGTGCGGTGATTCGTCCGCCCTCGTCGCTGTAGCCGGTCAGTTCCGTCCGGCGCTCCACTGCTACACCGGCGGCCGCGAGCCGCTCGACCAGCAGCTGCTCGTGCTGGTCCTGCGGAAAGATTTCAAAGAACGAGTAGGGAGTCAGCGTCTCGCCCACGACCGCGAAACTCACCCGCGCGGCGCGTGCGCCGCGCGCCCACAGGTTGACGGCCGGCACCTTTTGGCCGCGTTCCACGACCGCATTCGCAAGGTCGAGCTGTTGGTAGAGTTCGAGAGTGCGGACCTGGACCGCCAGGGCTCTGGAGGTTGTGCCGGGCGCGGCTGTCCTGTCGATCACCCGCACCTTGACCCCGAGGCGGGTGAGCCACAACGCAAGAACGAGGCCCGTGGGGCCGGCGCCAACGATCAGAACCTCGGTTCGGGTCATGGCGCGAAAGAGCGGCGCTGCCTAAGAGACCGCGGTCACCCTGATCGTGACGTCGACGTTGCCCTTGATGGCCCTCGAGTACGGGCACACCTGGTGGCCCGCCGCGACAATTTTTTCCGCGTCGGCCTGCGACACCCCGCGCACCTCGACATCGTGCTCGACGCTGAGTCCGAAACCGCCGCCCGGCGCTTCGCCGATCCCGACCGCGGACTTCACCGTGATCGCCTTCGGGATGATTTTCATTTGCCGCGAGACGAACTCGCACGCACTGCCAAAGCACGCCGCATAGCCGGCGGCAAACAGGTGCTCGGGCGTCGAGGTGTTCGGCTTGCCAGGACCTCCCATCGCTTTCGGGATGGACAGATCTACGCTGATCAGCCCGTCATCGGCCTGGGTGTGGCCGTTGCGGCCGCCGGTCGCGCTCGCGTGCGCCGTGAACAGAACTTTGATAGCCATGGTTTTTAGTGTACTCCCGCGGCTCGCCTGAGCCCGCCGCACTTTGCTATGTTGCACGCAACCGATGCAACCCAACAAGCAAGACTCTCCCGCCCTGCTCGCCCTGGCGGTGGGCGCACTGGGCGTGGTGTTCGGTGACATCGGCACGAGCCCGCTGTACACCCTGAAGACGGTGCTGGACCTGAGCGGCGGTGCCAGTCCGCAGGCGATTCTCGGCCTGGTGTCGCTGCTGGTCTGGACGCTGATCATGGTCACCAGCGTCAAGTACGCCGGCTTTGCCATGCGCATCGACAACCACGGCGAAGGCGGAATCCTCGCCCTGATGGCGCTGCTCGGGGCCAGGCGTTACAAGCGCCCGCTGCTGGTGGCGGTCGGGCTCTTCGGTGCCGCCCTGATTTACGGCGACGGCGCGATCACACCGGCGATCTCGGTGCTCTCCGCGCTCGAGGGCGTGAACCTCATTGAACCGGCGCTCCAGCCGTATGTGCTGCCATTGACCGTCGGGGTGCTGCTGGCGCTTTTCGCGCTGCAGCCCCTGGGCACGGCGCGCATCGGGCGCGCCTTTGGCCCGATCATGCTGGTCTGGTTCCTGACCATGGCGGCGCTGGGCATCGGCGGCATCGTGCGTCACCCGGCGATCCTTGCGGCACTGAACCCGTACCTCGGTCTCGACTATCTCTTGCATAGCGGCGGCGCGGGTTTTCTCGTTCTCGGCGGGGTGTTCCTGTGCGTCACGGGCGCCGAAGCGCTGTACGCCGACATGGGACACTTCGGTGCAAAACCCATTCGCCTCGCCTGGGGCTGGCTGGTGTTCCCGAGCCTGGTGCTCAACTACGCCGGCCAGGGCGCCCTGGTGTTGGCCGGCGCGCCCACGGCCGGCAACATCTTCTATCGGCTTTGTCCGGGGCAGTTCCTGGTACCGATGGTGCTCCTGTCGACGGTGGCGACCATCATCGCCAGCCAGTCGATCATCAGCGGGGCCTTTTCCATGACCCGCCAGGCCATCCAGCTCGGCTGGATGCCGCGGCTGAAGATTGTGCAGACCTCCGATGAAGGCTACGGACAGATCTACGTCGGCGCGGTCAATTGGCTGCTGATGCTGGCGACGATCGGGCTCGCGCTGGGGTTCAGGAAATCCGACAACCTGGCGGGCGCCTACGGGATTGCGGTGTCCGCGACCATGCTCATGACGAGCGCGCTGCTGTTCATTGCGATGCGCGAGATCTGGAAGTGGCGCCTCGCCGCGAGCCTCGCGGTGGCCGGCGGGTTCTTCATCATCGACAGCGCGTTCTTCGCCTCCAACATGCTGAAGCTGTTTGACGGCGGCTATGTGCCGCTGCTGCTCGCCGGCGCCGTTTATGCCGTCATGCTCATCTGGCATCGCGGCGTCGCCGCGATCGGCGCGCGCGTCAACGAGAATCCGCTGCCGGTCGCGGACTTCATGGCGAGCCTGGCGAGCAACCAGGTTGCACGCGTTCCCGGCACGGCGGTGTTCCTGACACGCGTCAAGGACGCAACTCCACCGCTCATGCGCTGGTACGTCAGGCACAGCCACGCGCTGCAGCGGACGGTCCTGGCGGTAACGCTCGAGACCGCATCCGTGCCACGGGTCGCCGGCGATCATCGTGTGGGGGTAACGGAGATTGTCCCGGGCTTCTGGGCAGCGCACGCCTGTTATGGATTCATGGAGCGGCCGGACCTGCCGCAGCTCATGACACTGCTCACCGCCCGCGGTTGTGCCTTCGACCCGGCCAAGGTCACCTACTTCGTAGGCTCCGAGCGCATCACATCACGCGAAGATGGCCGTGGGTTGCCGCGCTGGATGGAAGTGCTGTTCAGCGCCATGCTGCGCAACAGCGTGCACCTGACGGACTATCTGCGTGTGCCGCGCGACCAGCTGATCGATCTGGGCCGCCAGATCTCCGTTTAGGACCAGCGCGGCGTGCGCTTGTCGATGAAGGCCTGCACCCCCTCGAGCGCCGCGCCCTCCATCATGTTGCAGGCCATGGTCTGTCCCGCCGCCTGGTAGGCGGCCTCGATGCCAAGCTCCAGCTGGCGGTAAAACAACTCCTTGCCCATTGCGATCGCGACGCGCGGCTTGGCGAGGATGCCGCTCACCAGCCGTTCAATCTCCGCGTCCAGCGCCTGGGGCTCCACGACGCGGTTGACGAGGCCGCGCGCACGCGCCTGCGCGGCATCGATGAACTCCCCCGTGACCAGCATTTCGAAGGCTTCCTTGCGCGCCACATTACGTGCGAGGGGCACGCCGGGCGTCGAGCAGAATAAGCCGAGGTTGACACCGCTGACCGCAAAGCGCGCCTCGCTCGAGGCCACGGCGAGATCGCATTGCGCCACCAACTGGCAGCCCGCCGCGGTAGCCATGCCCTGCACGCGCGCAACCACCGGCACCGGCAGGCGTGTGAGGCTCAGCATCACGCGTGAGCACTGAGCAAACAGCTCCTGGTAGTAGTCGAGTGACGGCCGCGCGCGCATTTCCTTCAGGTCATGGCCGGCGCAGAACGCCTTGCCGGCGGCAGCCAGCACCAGCACTCGTGCCGTCTCATCGTGCTTCAGGGCATCAAGCTCGCTCCGCAGCGCGGTGAGCATCCCGCTCGAGAGGGCATTAAACGCCTGCGGGCGATTGAGGGTGAGGGTCACCACACCGCGCCCGTCCCGCGCGGGTTTGACCAGGACCTCCGTGATATCCGTCATCCTCAGCTCCTCATCCTATGGCGCTGGCGGAGCGCACCCGCTGGCGCAATACGAACTTCTGGATCTTGCCGGTAGCCGTTTTCGGGATTTCCTCGAACCGCACTTCGCGCGGCACCTTGTAAGCCGCCAGGTGGCCGCGGCAATGCTGGATCAACTCGGCCGCGGTGACCGTGGCGCCAGCCTTGAGCTCGATGTACGCCAACGGTGTCTCGCCCCACTTCGGATCCGGCTGCGCCACGACCGCGCACGCCAACACCCCCGGATGGCGGTACAAAGCGTCCTCCACTTCCAGGGAGCTGATGTTCTCGCCACCGGAGATGATCACGTCCTTGCTGCGGTCCTTGATTTTCACGTAGTGATCCGGCTCCAGCACCGCAAGATCCCCGCTATGAAACCAGCCGCCGGCGAAGGCCTGGGCGGTGGCCTGCGGGTTCTTCAGATAGCCCTTCATCACGATATTGCCGCGGAACATGATCTCGCCCGTCACCTCAGCACTGGCCGGCACCGCCGCCATGGTGTGCGGGTCGAGCACGGTCATGCCTTCCTGCAGCACGTAGCGCACACCTTGCCGGCCATGCAGGCGCGTCTGTTCGGCGAGATTCTCACCGGCCCAGCTAGCGCGCCTGGCTGCCACCGCCGCCGGACCGTAGGTTTCGGTCAGGCCGTAGGCATGGGTGAGATCGAAGCCGATGTTTCTCATCCCTTCGATCATCGCCGCCGGCGGTGCGGCGCCGGCGACCATGCCGCGCACGCGTTGCGAAATACCCGCGCGCAGTGCGGGCTCCGCGTTGATCAACATGTTGTGCACGATGGGCGCCGCGCAGTAGTGATCGACGCCGTGCACGCGCATGGCGTCGAGCATGGCCCTGGTTTCCACCTTGCGCAGGCACACGTGCGTGCCGGCGAGCATCGCCACCGTCCAGGGAAAGCACCAGCCGTTGCAGTGAAACAGCGGCAGGGTCCACAGGTACTTCGGGAAGTGCGGCATGTTCCAGGTGACCGCGTTGCTCACCGCGTTCAGGTACGCACCGCGATGGTGGGTCACCACGCCCTTCGGGTTGCCGGTGGTACCCGAGGTGTAGGACACCGCGATCGCGTCCCACTCATCCTGCGGGCCTGGCAGCTGCGGCAAGGGCGCGTGCTGCGCCAGCAGCGCTTCGTAGTCATATTGCCCGACACGCTCGCCCGGCCCCGTGTATTCGCTGTCACTCACGTCGATGACCCGCGGCGTGCGGCCGTGCTCCTCGCGCAGGATGCGCAGCGCCTCTTTGGCAACGGCGCAGAACTCGCGATCGGTGATGAGCAGCGCCGTCTCGCAGTGCTGCATCTGCCAGGCGAGGAGCGCCGCATCCAGGCGGATATTGAGGGTGTTGAGAACCGCGTTCAGCGCCGGCACGGCGTAGTGCGCCTCGATCATTTCCGGCGTGTTGGGCAACAGCACGCTCACAGTCGTGCCGCGGCCGACGCCCAGCGCGCGCAGCGCCGCTGCGAGACGCGCCGCGCGCTCGCGGGTCTCGCGCCAGTTATAGCGGCGGCCCCCGTGCACCACCGCCGGCAGGTCGCCAAACACCTCGGCGCTGCGTTCCACGAAGCTCGAGGGCGAGAGCGGCACGAAGTTGGCCGGGTTCTTGTCCAGGTCCTGATCGTAGATATTCATGGCCCCTCGCTGGCTCGCAAAGCATACGCGCGCGGGGTGCCGCAGGCACTTCGGTTGCGCGGTAGCTACGGCATGGGCGCGCGGCGCGCTGCGACGAGAATCCGGTACCACTCCTCGCGCGTCATGTGCACCGCGTAGGCGCCGTACGCCTCACGGATCCGCGCCGGGTTCTGGCTGCCGATCAGGGGAATGGGCTGGGCCGGATGCGCCATGATCCAGGCGTAGGCCACCGCCGCGCGCGCGGTGCCGGAGCGCAGCGCGACGACATCCAGCGCCGCGATGACCGCGTCCGTGCGCGCATCCCCGCCGGCTGCGCCGGTGCGCGCCGCCAGGCGTCCCTGGCCAAGCGGCGACCAGGCGAGCACGGCGGTGCCGCAACGCATCGCCGCATCCATCGTGGCATCCGTCAGGGGCTCGATCGCCAGCGCCGAAAACTCATTTTGTACGGTCGCCAGATCGAACGGCAGGTACTGACGCAGTGCTTCGAACTGCGCGGCGCTGTAGTTGGACACGCCCGCGGCGCGGATTTTCCCCGCCTGCCGCAGCCGTTCGAAGGCCTGCGCGACTTCCGCCGGATGCGCCAGCAGGTCGGGGCGGTGGATCTGCAGCAGATCGATGCGCTCGACCTTAAGACGCGCGAGCGATGCCTCGCAGGCCTCGATGAGATACTGCGCCGATGAGTTGTAGGGCGCAGGCGGGGCGATGCCGGCCTTGGTGGCGAGCACCATCCGCTCGCGCAGCGCCGGCGCCTCGCGCAGCACCGTGCCGAGGATGCGCTCCGCTTCGCCGAAGCCACTGCCCTGGTGGTAACCGTAGACGTCGGCGGTGTCGAACAGCGTGCAGCCGATTTCCAGCGCTGCCTCCACGCGCGCGCGCGGGCTCGCCTCAGCAGGAGCCGCCAGGCGCCACATCCCCCATGCCAGCGCGGCGACTTCCAGGCCGCTCTTGCCCAGGGGGATGCGGGTTGCAGGCGTCGGACCGGGAGTCATACCGCTTGAGCGGGCGCGACCTCGTGATTGGCCAGAAGCTCGAGTGCGCGCACCATGGCCGAATGATCCCATGCCCGGCCACCGTGCGCCGCGCAAGCGTTGAATAATTGCTGAACTGTGGCGGTGTTGGGAAGCGAAATTCCGCTGCTGCGAGCCGCGGCGAGCGCGAGATTCAGGTCCTTCTGGTGCAGCTCGATGCGAAATCCGGGCGCAAAAGTGCGCTTGATCATCCGCTCGCCGTGCACCTCCAGGATACGCGACGCGGCGAAGCCACCCATGAGCGCCTGGCGCACCCGCGCCGGATCGGCGCCGAGCCGCGATGCCAGCAGCAGCGCTTCGCCCACCGCTTCGATGGTGAGCGCCACGATGATCTGGTTCGCGACCTTGCAGGTCTGACCATCGCCGTTGGCTCCGACGAGCGTGATGTTCTTGCCCATGAGCCCGAACAGCGGCCGCACGCGGTTGAAGGCCGCCTCGGGTCCGCCAACCATAATGGTGAGCGTCGCGGCCCTGGCGCCCACTTCCCCGCCCGACACCGGCGCGTCGAGATACTCGCAGCCCAGGGCATTGATGCGCTGCGCGAACTCGCGGGTTGCCAGCGGGGCGATCGAACTCATGTCGACCACGGTTTTGCCGGGCGACAGTCCCGCGGCGACCCCCGCGGGGCCGAACAGCACCGCCTCCACATCAGGTGTGTCGGGCACCATGATGATGATCACATCCGCATGCCCGGCGATCTCTTTGCCTGAATCGCAGCGCACCGCACCCTGCGACAGCAACGCGGCAGGCAAGGAGTGGCCGCCATCCACATACAGCGCGTGACCGGCCGCGAGCAGGTGCCCGGCCATGGGCGCACCCATGATGCCCAGTCCGATGAACCCAACCTTGCTCATGGTGCGCACATCACAGGTATGCCTCCATCCAGCCAAGTCCGTCCGCGGTAGCGCGCGCCGGCTTGTACTCGCACCCGATCCACCCCTGGTAGCCGGCCTCATCGAGGGTGCGGAACAGGAAGGGGTAATTGATCTCCCCGCTCCCCGGCTCGTGGCGCCCCGGATTGTCCGCCAGCTGCAGGTGGGCGATGCGCCCGAGGTTGCGCAGCATGGTGGGGGCCAGGTCGCCCTCCATGATCTGCATATGATAGATGTCGTACTGCAGGAACAGGTTGTCCGATCCCACCTCGGCAATGATATCGAGCGCCTGCTGCGAGTGGTTGAGGTAGAAGCCCGGAATGTCGCGCGTATTGCACGGCTCCAGCAACAGGCGAATACCGGCGGCCTTGAGCTGCGCGGCGGCAAACTTGAGATTACTGACCAGTGTCGTGCGCAGCGCGTCGCGGTCGGCGCCCACCGGTGCGATGCCCGCCAGACAATTGACCTGACTGCACCGCAGCGCCTGCGCGTAATCGATTGCGGCGCCGACGCCGTCCTGGAACTCCCCGGCTCGCCCCGGCAGGCATGCAATGCCGCGCTCACCCTTGCCCCACTCGCCGGCGGGCAGGTTGTGCAACACCTGGGCAAGGCGGAACTCTTCCAGGCGCCCGGCCAGCTCCTCCTTCTTATAAGGATACGGGAACAGGTACTCCACCCCCCGAAAGCCGGCTTGCCGTGCGGCGCCGAAGCGCTCGAGGAACTCGAGCTCGTTGAACAGCATGGTCAGATTCGCGGCAAACCTCGGCATGAATTCGCACTCCGCCTCAATCGATGAGCGCCAGCTCGCGCGGCGCGCCGGTGCTCACCGCCGCCAGATCCTCGAACTCGGTGATGCTGTTGATCTCGGTGCCCATGGAAATGTTGGTGACGCGCTCCAGAATGACTTCCACCACCACCGGCACCCGGTAGCGCTCCATGAGCTCATGCGCCTGCCCGAAGGCCGCGGCCAGCTCTTCTGGCTTGCGGACCCGGAGCGCCTTGCATCCGAGCCCTTGAGCGACTGCGATGTGATCGACGCCGTAGGCGCCCACTTCCGGCGCGTTGATGTTCTCAAACGACAGGTCGACGCAGTAGTCCATGTTGAAATTGCGCTGCGCCTGGCGGATAAGCCCAAGGTAGGAATTGTTCACCACGATGTGCAGGTACGGCAGCTTGAACTGCGCCCCGACCGCGAGTTCCTCGATCATGAACTGGAAGTCATAGTCGCCGGACAGCGCCACCACCTTGCGGTGCGGATCCGCCTTGACGACACCCAACGCCGCCGGCACGGTCCAGCCCAAAGGGCCCGCCTGGCCGCAATTGATCCAGTGTCGCGGCTTGTAGACGTGCAGGAACTGGGCCGCGGCGATCTGCGAAAGGCCGATGCTGCTCACGTAACACGCATCCGTGTCGAAGGCGTCGTTCATCTCCTGGTACACGCGCTGCGGCTTGATCGGCTGATTGGCGAAGTCGGTGCGGCGCAGCATGGTGCGCTTGCGCTCGCGGCATTCCTCGGCCCAGCGGCCCCAGCGGTTGGGCCGCTGCGAGGCCTGCTCGCCGGCCAGCTGCACGAGGAGTTCCAGCGCCGCGCCGGCGTCGGAAACGATGCCGAAGTCGGGGCCGAAGACCCGTCCGATCTGCGTCGGCTCGATGTCGATGTGGATGAATTTTCGCCCCTTGGTGTAGACCTCGATCGAGCCGGTGTGGCGGTTGGCCCAGCGATTGCCGATCCCGAGCACCAGGTCCGAAGCAAGCAGCGTCGCGTTGCCGCAGCGATGCGAGGTCTGCAGTCCCGCCATGCCCGCCATGAGCGGATGATCATCGGGGATCGCTCCCCAACCCATGAGGGTCGGTATGACGGGCACGCCCACGAGCTCGGCGAATTCGACCAGCAGCGCCGCGGCATCCGCGTTGATCACTCCGCCGCCGGCGACGATCAGCGGGCGCTCGGCCTCGCCGAGCATCGCCAGGGCCCTGGCGATCTGCGCGCGCGTCGCGCGTGGTTTGTAGACCGGCAGGCTCGCGTAGGTGTCGATGTCGAACTCGATTTCCGCCATCTGCACATCAAAGGGCAGATCGATGAGGACCGGGCCGGGACGGCCCGAGCGCATGAGGTGAAACGCCTGCTGGAATGAATACGGGACCAGCGCCGGTTCCCGCACGGTCACCGCCCATTTGGTCACCGGACGGGCGATCGACTCGATGTCGACCGCCTGGAAGTCTTCCTTGTAGAGGCGCGCGCGCGGCGCCTGGCCCGTGACGCACAGGATGGGAATGGAGTCGGCCCACGCGGCATACAGGCCGGTGATCATGTCGGTGCCCGCGGGCCCGGAAGTTCCGATGCACAGGCCGATGTTGCCCGCGACCGCGCGCGAGTAGCCATCCGCCATGTGCGTGGCGCCTTCGACGTGGCGCGCCAGCACGTGGTCGATGCCGCCCAATTTACGCATCGCGGCGTACAGGGGGTTGATCGCCGCACCCGGCACACCGAAGGCGGCGCTGACGCCTTCCTTGCGTAGCACCTGTACGGCCGCCTCGATGGCTCTGATCTTCGCCATAACTGACTACTCCTTCAGGCGGCCGCAGCCGGCGCCGCGCGCGGCGAGCGCATGGTGTCCTGGGGTGCAAGGGTGTTGGGGAGCGAACCGATCCCCTCGATCGCGACCTCGACCGTCGCGCCGTCGCGGATCGAGCCGACCCCAAGCGACGTGCCGCACGCGATCACGTCCCCGGGAAGCAGCGTCATGTCGTGTGAAATGCGGCTCACCAGCTGCGCCGGCGGGAAAATCATGTCCGCGAGCGGGTAGTTCTGCCGCTCCACGCCCTCGAGGCGGGTGATCACGCGGCCGCCCGCGCAGTCGAAGGTCGAGGCGATCACCGGACCCAGGCAACCAAAGCTGTCGAAGCCCTTGGCGCGGCACCACTGCGCAAAATCGCCGTTCTCATGCAGCACGTCCGTCGCGGTCACGTCGTTCACGCAGGTGTAGCCGCCGATGCACTCGCTCGCCTCCTGCACGCTCACCGCCTGGCAGCGCCGCCCGATGACAACGCCGAGTTCGCCCTCATAGGCGATCTTGCCCGCGTAGCCCGCCGGGCGGGTGATCGGCTCTCCGGGGCCTGCGGCGCAGCTCGCCGGCTTGATGAGATACAGCGGATGCGTGGGAACCGCCTTACCGAGCCTGGCGGCGAGCGCGTGGAAGTTGTTCCACAACGCCACGATCTTGGTGGGAAGGCACGGCGCGAGCAGCGCCACTTGCGCGAGCGGGACGACGCGCTCGGTCGCAACCGGGTGGTTGAACCAGACTCCCGCATACTCTCTGACGCCCGCCGGCTCGAGCGCCCCGCAACACACCCGACCGTCCGCCGCTCTGAACCGCACCCACAGCGTCATGCGTGCGGCGCCGCGAGGCTGCGCGCCAGCAGCTGCGTGAGACCGTACACCGCATCGATGTGCGGGGTGTGCGTGTGCGTCAGGCGACCGAGCTCCACGACCGAGCCCACCAGGGCTTCGAGTTCCGGTGCGCGCCCGGCCTCGACGTCCTGCAGCATGGAGGTTTTGTGCTGGCCGACCTTTTCGGCGCCGGCGATGCGCTTGTCCAGCCCGACACGGAACACGATGCCGAGCTTGTGCGCGATGGTCTGCGCCTCGCTCATCATGGCCGCCGCCAGCTCGCGGGTGGCCGGGTACTGGCAGATATCCGCCAGCGTCGAGCGCGTCAGCGCGCTGATCGGATTGAAGGTGAGGTTGCCCCAGAGTTTCAGCCAGATTTCCGCGCGAATGTCCTCGAGCACCGGGGATTTAAAGCCGGCGGCTGTCAGGCACTGCGACACCCGCTGCACGCGCTCGCTGCACGTGCCATCGAGTTCCCCCACCGGAAAGCGCTCGCCCTCGATGTGCCGCACGACCCCGGGCACGAGCAGCTCCGCCGCCGGGTAGACGACGCAACCGATGACCCGCTCGGGCGGAATCAGCTCGCTGATAAGCCCGTGGGGGTCGACGCTGCGCACCACCGTGCCGGCGAGCTCGCCGCCGTGGCGGTGAAAGTACCAGTAGGGAATGCCGTTCTGCATGGTCACGACGACCGTGTCCGCGCCACACAGGCGCGGCACCTGGCTCGCGACGGCTTCGAGCTGGTGCGCCTTCACCGCCAGGATCACCAGGTCCTGCGGGCCGGCGGCCGCGTAATCCGCAGTGGCGACGACGTTGCGCACGCTGTGGCGCGCGCCGTCATTCATGATCAGCGTCAGCCCCTCGCGGCGCACGGCCTCGAGGTTCGCGCCCCGCACCATGAAGGTCACGGCCTCCCCGGCGAGCGCGAGCCGTGCGCCTACATACCCGCCGATGGCGCCGCAGCCGACTACGGCGATCTTCATGGCAGGCCTGGGCGTGCGTGCCGCTGCCGTCCGCGGTGGCCCCACCGCGCACCCCTGCGCCAGCGTCGCCGTGGACGCCGCGCGGGGCGCGCTCACGCGGGACAGTCCCGCATACAACGCTCCTTCGCCTCCAGCACGAGGTTGCGCAGGAACGATTTTTCATAGACGCGCAACAGGTGCGCCTGGCTGCGCTCGATGTAGACGCCGATGAAATCCCGGTCGCCCGCGGCTCTGAGCAGATCGCGGAAGGTGTCGGCATCCCAGCGCCAGGGCAGTTCCAGCTCGCTGAACGCGCGGTTGTAGGCCTCCAGTTCCACGGCGAGCGGATCGCTGACAAGGTCTTGCATCGCTTCGCTCCTGTGCAGTCAGCTTCGAGATTAGGCTCGCACGTGCCAAAGGAAAAGTTAAAGGTTTCTATTGCGAGCATATGATTTTAGTAATACATACTGAACGGGTATGCTCGCCGCCATGAGAAACGTGACCCTGCGGCAACTGCGGGTTTTCGCCGCGGCGGCGCGCCATATGAACTTTTCGCGCGCCGCCGAGGAGCTGCACCTGTCGCAGCCCGCGGTTTCGACCCAGATCAAGGAACTGGCCGCCTGCGTGGGCCTGCCGCTGTTCGAGCGCATCGGCCGCCGCACCTACCTGACGCCTGCGGGGAAGGAAATGCTGCAGTGCGCCGCGGCCATCACGCTGCGCCTGAAGGACGCTGACAGTGCGCTGGCGCAGTTGAAAGGGGTAACCGGCGGCCGGCTCAACGTCGCCGTGATCAGCGCCGGTGATTACTTCTTCCCGCGCGTGCTGGCGCGGTTCGGCGCGAGCCACCCCGGCGTCACCTTCAACCTCACGGTGCACAACCGCGAGCAGCTGCTGCGCCACCTGGCCGACAACCTCACGGACCTTGCGGTCATGGTGCGGCCGCCGGCTGACATGGACGTCATCGCCCTGCCCTTTGCACCGCATCCCTACGTTATCGTTGCTGCGCCCGATCACCCGCTGGCCGCGATGCGCCACATACCGCGCGCGGCGCTGAACCGCGAGCCCTTCGTGCAGCGTGAGCAGGGCTCGGATACCTGGAATTCAATGCGCGAGGTCTTCGGACGGCAGTTCCCCAGGCTGCACATCGCGATGCAGATTCACAGCACCGAGACCATCAAACAGGCGGTCGCCGCGGGGATGGGCATCGCGTTTCTCTCGGCCCACACCATCGGACTCGACCTGCAGGCCGGCAACCTGGTGGTCCTCGACGTGCAGGATTTTCCGGCGCAGCTGCATTGGTACCTGGTGCATAACCGCACCAAGCGTCTGCCGCCGGTGGCCGCGGCCTTTAAGGAATTCCTGCTGCGCGAGGGCGCGCCGCTGATCGAGCGGCTGGTGCAGTTCGAAAATCCGCGGCGTGGCAAACGCGCCCGCAGCCCGCGCGGCGGCTACTCGAGAAAGTCGCAGTAGCGCTCGACGTGGGCGGCGAGATCGAGCGTGTGCTGACGGGTAAGTCGCTCGGCAAGCTCGGTATCGCGGCGCTCCAGGGCTTCGATGATTTTCAGGTGCTCGATGATTGAACGCGAGGAGCGGTCGTTCTGCGAGATCGTCGCGCTGCGAATGGCGCGCACGTGGATGAACAGGTTTTCGGTCGCGTCCGCGATCAGCTGCGAACCGCCCAGGCGAATGATCATCTGGTGAAACGCGATGTTGGCGTCGGAATACTCGTGGATATGCTCGGCGGGCGGTGAGTTCTGGAACTCATCGAACAGGTGCCGCAGCTTGCCGATCTGCGCGTCCGGCGCACGCTGGGTCGCCAGCCGCGCCGACATACTCTCCAGCGCCGCCCACATCTGGATCATTTCTATGATTTCGCGCTTGGACTTGCGGATGATGAAAATTCCGCGGCGCGGAACCGTGCGCACGAAGCCTTCCTGCTCCAGGATCGACAGCGCCTCGCGGATCGGCGTGCGGCTGACGCCCAGGGCTTGCATCAGTGCCCGCTCGTCCAGGCGCAAGGGCTGGCGCTGGTTGTAGATGTCGGTGTTGGCGATGGCGTCCTTGAGTTTGGCGTAAGCCTGATCGCACAGACTCACTGCAGTAAGCGGCACCAGCCCGAGATGACCCGTGCTGTGTTTTACCGACACGCTCATTGGACCTCCGATTATCTCCCGCCGACTGATATATCAGATACCTCAGGAGAGCAAGTCGCCCTGTTGCAGTGCAATCTGGCCCCGCTACAGGCCCCGCTGGGTGGATTATGTTTTGTCAACGTCTATCTGCGCGGCTTGACGTCGGATGTTACGCCTGGTTGACAAGCTGGAGATATATCAAATATGGTCGGCCTACACAAAAAATGCATAACCTCATGCACGAACCAGGGGTCGCATTCGCGGTGCCGGCAGCCAACGCCGCGCGCCGCGATAGCCGGACTGCACGTGCCATGGATCGCGGAGTTCATGCCAACCGGCAGACGACTTCTTCAACTTAGTCGAAGGGGGAGCATCGATGGTTACGGATTCGAAATCTCAAAACACTTCAGTGTTCGCCAACCCGTGGGCGCAGCTGATCGTCGGCCTGATCTGCATGATCATGGTCGCCAACCTGCAATACGGCTGGACCCTGTTCGTCGGCCCCATCGGTGCCAAGTACCATTGGACCAAGGCCGCGATACAGGTCACCTTCACGATATTCGTTCTGTTCGAGACCTGGCTGGTGCCCGCTGAGGGCTACCTGGTCGATCGGTTCGGCCCGCGGTGGATGATCGTAATCGGTGGTGCGCTTTGCGGCGTCGCCTGGACGATGAATTCCTTCGCCGCCTCCCTGGGGATGTTCTATTTCGCCGCGGTGATCGGCGGTATCGGCGCGGGTGCCGTGTACGGTACGTGCATCGGCAATGCGGTGAAGTGGTTCCCGGGTCGGCGCGGGCTCGCGGCCGGCCTGACCGCGGCCGGCTTCGGTGCCGGGTCAGCCGCGACCATCATTCCCATCGCCAACATGATCAAGAGCTCGGGCTACGAGCAGACGTTCCTCACGTTTGGACTGTTCCAGGGCATCGTCGTCGTGGTGGTCGGGTTTCTGATCCTGGCCCCAGGGGCGGCGTTCATGGCCCAGTCGCCCAAGATCGCCCCCGGCGCGAGCCGCTATCAGGCCCGGCCGCTGGAGATGCTCAAGACCCCGGTCTTCTGGGTCATGTACCTCATGTTCGTGATGATGGCGGCAGGTGGTCTCATGGCGACCGCGCAGCTCGCGCCGATCGCCAAGGACTTCAAGGTGGCCGACATCCCGGTGAGCCTGATCGGCATCACGCTGCCGGCGCTGACCTTCGCCCTGAGTCTGGACCGCATCCTCAATGGCCTGTGCCGGCCGTTCTTCGGTTGGGTGTCTGACCAGATCGGGCGCGAGCAGACCATGCTGATCGCCTTCCTGCTCGAAGGCGTCGGCATCATCGCGCTCGCCAATTACGGGACCAACCCCGTGTCGTTCGTGCTCCTGAGCGGACTGGTGTTCTTCGCCTGGGGTGAGATCTACAGCCTCTTCCCCGCGACGGTGACCGACACCTTCGGCGCCCTGTACGCGACCACCAACACCGGCCTGATGTACACCGCCAAGGGCACGGCGGCGCTGCTGGTGCCAGTGGCCAGCGTGTGGGTGGCCGCGAAAGGCAACTGGCACGCGGTATTCATAACTGCCGCCACGCTCAACATCCTGGCGGCGCTGATGGCCGTCGTGGTGCTCAAGCCGCTGCGCAGCGCCTATACGAGTCGGCCCGCGAGTGTTGGCGCAGCGAAGCTCGCGACCTGAGGGCTAAGGCAGCAGCACGCTCTTCCGGCATGACGCCGGAAGAGCGTGCGCGGCGCGCACGCTGCGACGACCGCACGCCACGGTCGCGGAGACTGATTACGAATGGAGGCATCCATGCTCGAGACGGCGCCCAAGACTGCGGACCGGGGCACGACGACCGCGGAAGATACGCTCCAGCGTAAAAGCCGCGACGCCGCCGTCATTTCCGGCGGACACCTGGTCGCGAAAGCCCTCAAGAGCGAGGGCGTCGATACGATCTTCACGCTGTGCGGCGGGCACATCATCGATATCTACGATGGCTGCATAGACGAAGGCATCCGCATCATCGACGTCCGCCACGAGCAGGTCGCCGCGCACGCCGCGGATGGCTACGCCCGCCAGACCGGCAAGCTCGGCTGCGTCGTAACAACCGCCGGGCCGGGCTGCACCAACGCCGTCACCGGAATCGCCACCGCCTTCCGCTCGGAAAGCCCGGTGCTGCACATCGGCGGTCAGGGCGCGCTCACCCAGCACAAGATGGGCTCGCTGCAGGACCTGCCGCACGTCGACATGATGTCGCCCATCACCAAATTTGCCGCCACGGTGCCGAGCACCGAGCGGGTCGCCGACATGATCGCGATGGCGGCGCGCGAGGCGTTCAACGGCGCTGCCGGGCCTGCCTACCTGGAAATCCCGCGCGACGTTCTGGATCGCGAGGTCGAGGCCGCCAAGGCCATCCTGCCCAGGCCCGGTCACTACCGCGCCTCGACCCGCTCGCTCGGGGACCCGCACGACATCGAAAAGCTCGCCGACCTGCTCGTCAGCTCCGAGCGTCCGGCGATTCTCTACGGCCAGCAGGTGTGGTCCGCCCGCGGCCACGAGGAAGCGCTGGCGCTGCTGCGCGGTCTGGACATCCCCGGCTACTTCAACGGCGGCAGCCGTGGCCTCTTGCCGCCCGGCGACCCGCATCACTTCGACCGCACCCGCGGCCAGGCATTCTCGGAGGCCGACGTCATTGTCATCGTCGGCACGCCATTCGACTTCCGCATGGGCTACGGGCGGCGCATCAGCAGCAAGCTCAAGCTGGTACAGATCGACATGGACTACCGCACGGTCGGCAAGAACCGCGACATCGACCTGGGGCTGGTCGGTCACCCGGGCGCCATTCTCGGGGCGGTGCTGCAGGCGGCGTCCGGGCGGCTGAAGCAGGACAAGCGCCAGGCGCGCAGGCAGTGGATGAAAAAGCTCGCGGACGCGGAAAGCCTGGCGACCGAGAAGCTCATGCCGCTGTTCAAGTCGAACAATCAGCCGATTCATCCCTACCGGGTCGCGTACGAGCTCAACGAGTTTCTCGCCGACAACACCATCTACATCGGCGATGGCGGCGACGTCGTGACCATCTCGGCGCAGGCCGTGCGGCCGCGCCGGCCGGGGCAGTGGATGGATCCCGGCGCCCTCGGCTCGCTCGGCGTCGGCACCGGCTTCGCGATCGCCGCGGGCCTCGCCCATCCCAGCAAGGAAGTGCTCTGTTACTACGGTGACGGTTCCTTCGGCATGACCGCCTTCGACATGGAGACTGCGAACCGCTTCGGCGTGCCTTACATCGCCGTCATCGGCAACAACTCCGCCATGAATCAGATTCGCTACGGCCAGATCGCCAAGTACGGCCCCGAGCGTGGCAATGTCGGCAACCTCCTGGGGGATGTAGCGTTCGGCAAGTTCGCGGAAATGCTCGGCGGCTATGGCGAAGAGGTGCGCGACCCGGCGCAGATCGCCCCGGCGCTGCTGCGGGCACGCGAGTCGGTGGCACGCCTGAAGCGCTCGGCGGTGATCAACATCTGGGTCGACCCGCGTGAATACGCGCCGGGGACCAAGAACCAGACCATGTACAAGTAAGCCGCCGGAAGCACGCATGGGGCAAGCACTAGATGGCGTCCGCATTCTCGACTTCACCCATGTGCAGTCGGGACCGACCTGCACGCAACTGCTGGCCTGGTTTGGCGCTGATGTAATCAAGGTCGAGCGCGCGGGAGCCGGTGATATCACGCGCGAACAGCTGCGCGACATTCCGGACGTGGACAGCCTGTACTTCACCATGCTGAACCACAACAAGCGCTCGATCACGCTCGACACCAAGAACCCGCAGGGTAAGTCGGTACTCGAACGGCTCATCAAACACTGCGACGTGCTGGTCGAGAACTTCGCGCCGGGGGCGCTGGATCGCATGGGCTTCACCTGGGAGCGCATCCAGGCGCTCAACCCGAAGATGATCGTCGCCTCGATCAAGGGCTTCGGCCCCGGGCCCTACGAGGACTGCAAGGTGTACGAGAACGTCGCGCAGTGCGCCGGCGGCTCTGCCTCGACCACCGGCTTCGACGACGGGCCGCCGCTGGTGACCGGCGCGCAGATCGGCGACAGCGGCACGGGACTGCACCTGGCGCTCGGTATCGTGTGTGCGCTCTACCAGCGCAAGCACAGCGGCCGTGGGCAAAGAGTCCTCGCCGCCATGCAGGACGGGGTGCTGAACCTGTGCCGCGTGAAGCTGCGCGACCAGCAACGCCTGGCGCGCACGCGGGTGATGCAGGAATACCCGCAGTACCCGGACGGCAAGTTTGGCTCGGCAGTGCCGCGCGCGGGCAACGCGTCCGGTGGCGGGCAGCCGGGCTGGATCATCAAGTGCAAGGGCTGGGAGAGCGATCCCAACGCCTATCTTTATTTCATCGCCCAGGCGCCGGTGTGGAAGGAAATCTGCAAGGTGATCGGCAAGGAGGAATGGATCACCGACCCGGACTACGCGACGCCGAACGCACGGCTGCCGCGCCTCATGCAGGTGTTTGCCACCGTCGAGGCCTGGACCAAGACCAAGACCAAGTTCGAAGCGATGGCGGAGTTCAACAAGCACGACATCCCGTGCGGCCCGATCCTGTCGATGCAGGAGCTGGCGGCGGAGCCGTCATTGCGCGCCACCGGCACGATTGTCGAGGTGGATCACCCCCGGCGCGGCAAGTACCTCACGGTGGGCAATCCCATCAAGCTTTCCGACAGCGTCACCACGGTCACACGCTCGCCGCTGCTCGGCGAGCACACCCACGAGGTGTTGACGGAGCTCGGCTTGAGCGCGGCCGAGATCAAGTCACTGCAGGCCGACAAGGTCATTTGAAGGAAGGTTCATGGCACACGACAAGAGCGCCGTCCGCAAAATCCTCGAGCAGGCCAAGGCCGCCGGCCGCAGCGCGCTGACCGCGCCGCAAGCCAAGGGGATCTGCGAGGCGTACGGCATCAACATACCGAAAGAAGGCGTCGCCAACTCGAGCGCCGAGGCGGCCAAGCTCGCTGCCACGATCGGCTTCCCGGTGGTCATGAAGATCGTGTCGCCGCAGATCCTGCACAAGACCGAGGCCGGTGGCGTAGTCGTTGGCGTCAAGAACGCGCAAGCCGCCCAGGAGGCCTTCACGAGCATCATCGCCAACGCACGCCGCTATGACGCCAAGGCAACGATCGAGGGCGTGCAGGTGCAGCAGATGCTCAGTGGCGGCCAGGAAGTGCTCATCGGCGCCGTAACCGACCCGGCCTTTGGGAAACTGGTGGCCTTCGGCCTCGGCGGCATTCTGGTCGAGGTCCTGAAGGACATTACCTTCCGCCTGGCCCCGGCGAACCGCGAGGATGCGCTGTCGATGCTGGATGGCATCGCCGCCGCGGAAATACTGCGCGGCGTGCGCGGCGCGCAGCCGGTGCACCGCGAGGCGCTCGCGACCATGATCATGAATGTCTCGCAGCTGGTGGCGGACTTCCCGGAAATCTCCGAGCTCGACCTGAATCCGGTGTTCGCCACGACCGACGGCGCTATCGCGGCCGACGTGCGCGTGGTGCTGGAGTTCAAGCCGCCGGTGGCGCGCTACCGGCCGAGCCAGGAAGTCATCGTGCGGCAGATGAACCGCATCATGAAGCCCGACGCGGTGGCGGTCGTCGGCGCCTCAGCCGAGACCGGCAAGATCGGCAATTCGGTCATGAAGAACCTGATCAACGGCGGCTACCAGGGCGCGATCTATCCGATCCACCCCAGCGCCGACTCGATCCTGGGCAAGAAGGCCTACAAGAGCGTCAAGGATGTCCCGGGTGTCATCGACGTCGCGGTATTCGCGATCCCGGCGCGTTTCGTCGCCCAGGCGCTGGTGGAGGTCGGTGAAAAGAAGATTCCCGGTGCGGTGCTGATCCCCTCCGGGTTTGCCGAGACCGGCAACGTATCCGGTCAGGACGAGGTGGTGGCGATCGCCCGCAAGTACGACATCCGCCTCATGGGTCCCAACATCTATGGCTTTTACTACACGCCCAAAAACCTGTGCGCGACGTTCTGTACCGCGTATGACGTCAAGGGAACGACCGCGCTCTCCTCGCAGTCCGGCGGCATCGGCATGGCCATCGTCGGCTTCTCGCGCTCGGCGAAAATGGGCGTCTCGGCCATCGTCGGCCTCGGCAACAAGTCCGATATCGACGAGGACGACCTGCTGACGTTCTTCGAGCAGGATGACAACACCCAGATCATCTGCCAGCACCTCGAAGACCTGAAGGACGGCCGCGCCTTCGCCGAGGTCGCGAAACGCGTCTCGAAAAAGAAGCCGGTGGTGGTGCTCAAGGCCGGCCGCACCAGCATGGGGGCGCGCGCGGCCAGCTCGCACACCGGCGCGCTCGCCGGCAATGACAAGATCTACGAGGACGTGTTCCGGCAGTCCGGCGTCATCCGCGCGCGCTCGCTGCGCGATCTGCTGGACTTCGCGCGCGGCATCCCGCTGCTGCCGACGCCCAAGGGCAACAACGTGGTCATCATCACGGGCGCCGGCGGCTCGGGCGTGCTGCTGTCGGATGCCTGCGTGGACAACGGGCTGTCATTGATGGCGATGCCGCCGGACCTGGACGCCGCGTTCCGCAAGTTCATTCCGCCGTTTGGTGCGGCCGGCAATCCGATCGACATCACCGGCGGCGAGCCGCCCACCACTTACCAGAACACCGTGCGTCTCGGCCTCGAGGACGCGCGCATCCACGCGCTCATCCTCGGCTACTGGCACACCATCATCACCCCGCCGATGGTGTTCGCGCGGCTGATGGTGGAGGTCGTTGAGCAGATGCGCGCCAAGGGGATCGTAAAGCCGGTGGTCGCCTCGCTGGCCGGGGATATCGAGGTCGAGGAAGCCGCGGAATACCTGTATCAACACGGTATTCCCGCCTATGCCTACTCGACCGAGATTCCGGTCGCGGTGCTGGGCGCGAAGTATCAGTGGGCGCGTGGCGCCGGGCTCATTGCGGCGCTCTGAAGCGATGCGCAGCAGCGGCACGTGCCAAGCGGTTTTTTAAGGGTCGTTGGTCTCACATCTTTGAAGGGGGAATTCGCCATGATTGACTTCAGAGCGTCCAAATTACTGGGCGCGGTGCTTGCGGCAATATTGCTTCTCACCGGGTTTCCGGGACGAAGCGTTGCGGACCCGGCAGCGGATGCCGCCGCTCTGCGGGAGCAGATCCGCATCATGAAGCAGCAGATCGATGAGCTCAACAAACAGGTCGACAACCTGGCGAAGAAACAGCAGGAGCAGGCCGCGGCCAAGCCGGCACCGACGCCGGCTCCGGCGGGCCCGCCGGAGCCGAAGTTCGATGCCTTCATGAAGGACTACAAGAAGGACAGTGAGCCCAAGCTGGCGAGTTTCCTCAAGGGCTTCTACGGCACGCTGGATGTGTCCTTCGACGATGTGTCCAAGGGCATCGCGGGAATGCAGGCCTATGGCTGGAGTCTGGTCGATCCCGCCAACCCGAATTCGGGTTATGTCCAGGGGGGCCTCAAGGGCGGTCCGGTCGGCAGGCTCGGCTACCTGCCGGCGCTTTCCACCAACAAATCGCAGATCGGCTACCGCTCCTCGCACAAGATTGCCGACACCACCACGGATTTCATCATCCAGGTGGAGACTTCGCTGGCGATCACTGCCTCACCCGGACTGAGGACTTCCTACACCCAGCAGTCGAACGTGGTGAGCGGCGCCATCGGACTCGGCGATACATTCATCGGCCTGCAGGACAAGGGCTGGGGCACGCTCAAGTTCGGCACCATGTATTCGCCCTACAAGAAATCGACCGACCGCATGAATCCCTTCTCCGGGATGCTCGGGGATTACGCGGTGATCATGGGCAACAGCGGCGGTGACAATCGGGTGGAATTCGGCACGCGTCTGGATCATTCGATCACCTACGAGTCACCGAAAATCGGCGGCATGTTCAACGTCGACGTGCTGCTGTCACCCGGCGCCAACCGCACCTACGACAACGTGGTGCAGTCGGCCGGTTCGCCTGATTGCAGCGGTGGCAACATGCCGGGCAGCGGCAACCTGCTGCTCAACTGCGACGACGGCGGCTTCAGCGATGCCTATAGCGTCGACGTGCGGTTCGAGACCGGTCCGTTCTATGCAACGGCGGCGTGGGAGCGGCACAAGGATGTCAACCGCAACAGCGACGGCATCGGCTCGAACAACCCGATCTACGGGTATCTGGTGTCGACCAACAACCCGAACATCGACTTCGCGACGTTTGCGGGCATCGTGGCGGAATTCCCGGAATTCGCCGCCGTCGCTTCGCCGCCCTATCTCACCTCCATCGGTGACGAGACGGCCTGGAAGGTCGGCGCGCAGTACGCCTTCCCGTTCGGTCTCACGATCAACGGCATTTACGAGAAGCTGACGCGTTCTTTGCCCGCGGCACTGCAATTTCAGAACGAGCGGGAGCGCAGCGGCACGTGGTTCGCCGCGACGCAGAAGCTCGGGCAGCGGGATACGGTGAGCGTCGGCTGGGGCCACGCCGGCAGGAC
>Ga0210384_10000652_pt1 | contig 52159 bp, 49 predicted proteins | sample IncBWH2MmetaG_FD_160574 | JGI IMG/M metagenome (GOLD analysis project Ga0210384, IMG submission 160574) | Forest soil microbial communities from Barre Woods Harvard Forest LTER site, Petersham, Massachusetts, United States - Inc-BW-H-2-M | ecosystem: Environmental > Terrestrial > Soil >... | reverse complement strand
TTCGTTGGTGATACTGGTGACGCGTCCAACTTCTTCGATGATGCCGGTGAACATGGCAGCTCCTTCTTTCACCACAGAGTCACAGAGACACAGAGAACGCGCAGGATCTTGTTTTTATTTCTAGGATTGTTTTGCGCTGTCCCGGTCTCGGTGTCTCTGTGCCTCCATGGTGAAATGCCTTTCAATCTCTATACGGATCTTTCAAGTATCCCTCAACCGCGAAATCCTCGCCAAAGCGGTGGAGGCGAAGGGACTTTACGCAGGCTGCGTCTGCGATGCTGGCGAACCCAGCACCGGCTGCGAACGGAACCGAAGCTCCGCCAAGGATTCTGGGCGCGTAATAGAAGAAGATCTTGTCGACGATGCCGGAAGCGAGCGCGTCCGCGTTGACCATGGAGCCACCTTCAATCATCAGGCTGGCGATCTCCATTTCGCCGAGGAAGCTGGCGACGGCTGCCATGTCCGGATGTCCATCTGAGGTAGCGGTAGGCAACTGCTCCACACGAATGCCCAGCTTCGCGAGTTGCTGTTTCTTTTTCTCATCGGCGAAGGAGCAGAGAACCAGAACATCTTCCTGGGCAGTCTTAGCTAAACGGGAATCGATGGGCAGGCGCAGACGCGAATCGAGAATCACGCGCAGGAGTGGGCGGCGGCGGGGACGGCCACTGCGGTCGGTGAGCAGAGGATCATCTGCGATCACGGTGCCAACGCCGACCAGAATCGCATCATGTTGATGCCGAAGTTCCTGCCCATGAGCGCGCGCGGCTTCACCCGTGATCCAGTTGGCACGAGGTGAGTCTCCTGCCGCTGGTCTTGGAGGCGGCGCGATTTTGCCGTCGAGCGTCATAGCGGCCTTCAGCGTGACCAGTGGAGTGTGGTGGCGAATGTATTTAGCGAAAGACTCGTTGAGTGTTTTCGCCTCGTCTTCCAACACGCCGGACGAGACGCTGATCCCGGCGCTGCGAAGTTTGGCAAATCCCTGGCCGCTGACGAGCGGATTCGGATCCTGCATGCAGGCAACCACGCGGGAGATTCCCGCGGCGACGACGGCATCCGCGCAGGGAGCGGTGCGGCCATGGTGGGAGCAGGGTTCTAGGTTGACATAGAGAGTTGCGCCGCGAGCTTTTTCTCCGGCTTGTTCGAGGGCAAGGATTTCCGCGTGCTTCAGACCGTCGTAGGTGTGGATGCCGGTGCCGACGATTGCGCCGTGCGGGTCCACGATGACCGCTCCCACGCATGGATTGGGCGACGTCAAAGCGATGCTTTGCCGCGCCAGATCGAGGGCTCGGCGGAGGAAGATTTCGTCAGTGTCGCGGGATGTGGTCACGGCAGAAGCATTATTTCACCACGGAGACACGGAGGCACAGAGAGGACAAGCTCGTATTAGGGTCTTCGCGGCAGAAACGATCGGTAGGAGTCGTCCTCGGGTTCAGCAACGGCGGCGCCATTGCGGCCTTTGGGACCACGGCGGACTGGAACCAACCTGTCTGCGAAGGGATCTGTCGGAGGTTGTGGTTTACGCCGGATACGGCGCCAGAAATCCGCCAAAACCTGGAGTGCAGTCCGTCGTCTTTTTGAATCGGCCATAAGCAATCCTGATTCCTTGGAAAAGGAAATCAAGCAAATAAAGAATCCACAAAATCTTTGGAATTGAAGGGCAACAAATCCCCGGCTTTTTCGCCCACGCCGACGTAGCGCACCGGCAGACCTAGTTCGCGAGAGATCGCAACCACCACGCCGCCCTTGGCGGTGCCGTCGAGCTTGGTGAGCACGATTCCGGTTACGCCGGCTGCATCCGTAAACTGGCGTGCTTGTTGCAGGCCGTTCTGGCCGGTGGTGGCATCCATCACCAGCAAGGTCTCGTGGGGAGCGCCGGGAATGATTCGTTGTGCCGTACGCCTCATCTTGTCCAGTTCGGCCATGAGATTGGTTTTGGTGTGGAGACGCCCGGCAGTGTCGACGATGACGTAATCGCTGTGACGCGCCGAAGCGGCCTGCAGAGCGTCGTAGAGGACTGCCGCGGGATCGCCGCCGGCTTTGGTCCGGATGACTTCGGTTCCAGTGCGATCTCCCCAGATCTCCAGTTGTTCGATAGCGGCAGCACGAAACGTGTCGGCGGCGCACAGCAACACGGTTTTGCCTTGCGAACGAAAGACCTGCGACAGCTTGCCAATCGTGGTCGTCTTTCCCGTGCCATTGACGCCGACCACAAGGATGACCTCTGGTGTACCGTCGACTTTCTGGACGGGACGCGTGTTGGCAGCGTTCAGGATGGCGAGAAGTTCCTCTTTCAACAGACGCTTGAGTTCGTCGGTGTTTCTGATTTGCTTTCGGTCGGCTTTTTCCCGCAGCTTGTCGAGGACTTCCCGGGTGGTTGTGTTGCCCAGGTCGGCCCCGATGAGGGTAGCTTCCAGGTCATCCAAAGTCGCTCGGTCGATTTCCTTGCCAAAAGAAACCACTTCCTCGATACGCTGGCTGAGGTTTTCGCGGGTTCGCGTCACCGCCTCTTTCATGCGGTCGAAGAGGCCCGGCTTCTGCTGTTCATCGAGGCTGCCAAACAGGGTCTGAATCATAGAGGTTGGGAGTCGCGCAACAACTTCAATTATAGCGGCAGGTGGCGACTTCAACGGTGGCGGCTGAGAATGAGTGGCGTGGAGCGCAACAACAGTCTACGCGGGGGCTTCCGAAACCACTGCTGTCGGAGCCGGATGGGTCGTCGGAGCGGACACCGGAGGCGTAACTGGAATGGGTGCGGCGGGCACAATTTGGCGCGGGATACGAATGTCGCCGCGTCCGTAGATCGCAGTGATGGCTGCGACGCAGGTTGGATCGAGGCGCTTGCCGGATAGATTGTGAATGATCTTCAAGGCGTCGAGGGGGGAATGTGCGTGTTGGTAGGGACGGTTTGTGGTGAGCGCATCGAAGGTGTCGGCGACGGCGATGATGCGAGGAAGAAGCGGGATGTCATCTCCCATCAGGCCGTGCGGGTAGCCGCGGCCGTCGAGTGATTCATGATGCAGTTCGATCCCAGGAATCATGTCTTTCAGTTGCGCCACCGAGCGCAGGATATTCGCGCCCTTGGTGGTGTGCGTCTTCATGACGTCAAATTCTTCCGGAGTCAGGGCGCCCGGCTTTTTCAGGATGCGGTCTTCAATCCCAATCTTGCCGACATCGTGCAGCTGGGCGGAGATGCGCACGGTTTCGATGAAGTCTTCTGAAACCGCCAGTTCTTTGGCAATCATGATGGAATAGCGAGTGACGCGATCGGAGTGGCCGCGGGTGTACGGGTCTTTTTCGTCGACGGCGCCAGCGAGCATCTGAATCGAGCCCATGAACAACTCGCGGTTTTCGGTGGCGGCGCGTTTGAGGTCGAGTACGAAATGCTCGAGCTCCTCGGACATGACATTGAAGGTTTCGGCTAATTCGCCGATTTCCGTACGGCTCTTGACGTGGACCCGTTGGGAGAAATCCCCACCCGCAATGGCCCGGCTGAAATGGGTAAGCACTTCCAGCGGATTCGTAATCCGGCGGGCGGCGAAAATGCTGATGCCGATGCTGAGGGCGATGGCCATAATCGCCAGGTTGCGGGCGTTGCGTTGCATCTCATACACGCCGCGGTAGGCTTCGGCGCGAGGCTTTTGCACCACCACGGCCCAGTCCAGGTTCGTCACGGGGCTGTAAGTGCCGAGCATTCTGATATTCGTCTTGCCGTCGCGGAGGTTGAATTCCCTGGTCGCGGCCACCATTTGAACTTTGGTGCCAGCCTCGACAAAGTTCCGCACAATTTCGAGGTTGGACATATCCTGACCGGTAGCGTAGTCGGAAGTCGCTCCGGCGACCAACCGCCCCTGGCTATCCACGACGTAAGGAGTGAGGCCGCCACGGTTGACTTCCTGAAGGCGGCGGATCAGGAACTGCAAGTCCACGACTGAACCGATCATGCCCAGGAAGCTGCCTGCATACATCACAGGAGTGCTGACCAGCATAACGGTGCGGGCAGATTTCCCGGTGCCCACGACCAGCGCCTGGCCGTTATAGACTCGGCCCTCGCGAGCGGCAGCATAAGCGCGCTCCAGTTCACGTTGCAGGAAGGCATCAGGCGCAATTCGTCCGGCGGAGATTCCCTTGGCCTCCGAATTCAACAGCGTGGCGTAGGCTAAGTCGTCCGAAGAGGAAACGAAATTCTCCAGGAGGGCTCGCAACTCGGGTGCTTCAACATGTTCGGAAGTGATGTCTCCGCCGCTGGCGACCTGCAGTGCCGAGGACAGATTGGCCTGCATCATGCGCAGCGATTGCTGATGCTGCGAAATGTCATCCGCGAGCGAGCGCGTGACCGTATTCTGCAGAAGCCTTTCATTGGTGATCAGGCGGTCGCGGTTGATCGATTCTACCTGCGCCGAGTAAAAATACATGGGAACGACGCTGATCAGTACGAGCACACTTAGAATGACGTACAGAATCGGCAGGCGAGATGGCGTTGGTAATTTCAGCGACAAATGACCCCTGCGTGCGGCGTTTCTACCCGGCCAGAGTTCGGGGAATACTCTAAAAGTGTAGCCTGATATCGGGGTGAAGCTTTGTTACGAAAGTACCCCGAAACCCGTGCCCTTCGGTAGGTTTGGAAGATTCGCTGAGGTCTGAGGACTGCTTCTCGTTGCAAAGCTTTTGCGCCCAAATAGTTGGGAAGCAATCGTGAGATTGGAAGGTGTGAAAGAGTCTTGAAGAAATCAGGAGTCACTGTCAAGAACTGGGGCTGCTTACATCGAGCCCGTTTCGCTCTTGGCACTGCGGGTCATCAGGTCGTGAATGGCATCGCGAGCAGGTTTCCCGTGGTGCAGGATGGCGTCCATCTGCGCGGTGATGGGCATTTCGACCCCGCGAACGCGAGCAAGCTCGACGGCAGCGTGGGTGGTAAAGACGCCTTCCGCCACCATGCCATGCATGGCGGCGATGATCTCCGGAAGTTGGCGTCCGCGGCCCAACTCGACTCCCACACTGCGGTTGCGAGAAAGGCCGCCGGTACAAGTGAGGACAAGATCGCCCAGGCCCGCGAGTCCCGCCATCGTATCCTGGCGGCCGCCGCACGCTATGACCAAGCGGGTGATCTCCGCCAGGCCGCGGGTGATCAGGGCAGCGATGGAGTTGTGTCCGAGACCGAGGCCATCGCAAACTCCGGCGGCGATGGCGATTGTGTTCTTCAGCGCGCCGCCGAGTTCTACGCCAGCGACATCGGTGTTGGTGTAAACGCGGAATCCCGGATCGCCGAACTCCCTCTGAATGATGGCCGCCAGTTCTGTGTCTTTGGATGCGATGGTGATTGCGGTGGGGTCGCCGCGTGCGACTTCTTTGGCGAAGGTTGGTCCACTCAGTGCGCCGATGCGGGGTTGGAAGCCTCCATCCGATCCAAGTACGAGCGAGATCACCTCCGTCATGCGCAGCAGGGTGCCCTCTTCGAGACCCTTGGTAGCGCTCACAAACAGCATGGCGGGCTTTAGAAACGGCCGCATTTTCTGGAAAAGGGTACGGCAGTGCTGCGACGGCATAACGCTCGCGACAATCTCGGCACCTTGAAGAGCTTCCTCAAAACTGCCTGTAACCGAGACACAGCTCGGGATGGTGTGGTCCGGAAGAAAGAAGTCATTGACCCGGCGCGACGAAATAGAATCACGCACTTCGTTTTCGTGGGCCCACAAGCGGACGCGGTGTGTGCCCTTCCGCCCCAGGACGATGGAAAGGCTTGTTCCCCAGGCACCAGCGCCGACCACGGCAATCTGGCTCATGTGCGCCTCCACTGGAAACGGGATTCGGAGTGGTCGAGCAGACGGCGAATGTTTTCGTGGTGCTTGGCAATGATGAGAAGGGAAGCAGCAGTGATGAAGGCAAGCACTTGCGGAGCATCGCGGTAAGGCTCGAAAACCCAGGCCAGGAGCGGGAACAGAGCCACAGTCAGAATGGAGGCGAGGGAGACGTAACGGAACGCCAGAAAAATCACAACGAAGATAGCAACCATCACCAGAATGGTCTTGGGCGTGAGCAGGACGAAGGAACCCAGTCCCGTCGCCACGCCTTTTCCACCTCGGAAACGAAGCCAGACCGGGAACATGTGGCCTATGATCGCGAAGAACGCGGCCGCGCCCAGCAGGATGTTGTGGCCGGGGAAAAGCATGCGTGTGAGCGCAACGGCGGCGAGTCCCTTCAGCGCATCGAGAATCAGAGTAAGAACGCCCAGTCGCGGGGAAGTGCGAGAGACATTGGTTGCTCCAATGTTGCCGCTCCCAGTTTGGCGAACGTCCTGTCCGCGAAACGCGCGAACCAGAATGTACCCGAAAGGGATGGATCCCAGCAGGTAGCTGTACACGGCGGTGGGAAGAAAAGCGCTCATTTGTTTCTTTGTACCGGCGTGCTCCCCTGTAACTACGGCGAGAGCAAGATGCCCTCGCTACATGAGCGCGAAACGCGCGATTCTCGTGTAACGGGAACCTCCCTGCGAGAGTTGACTCAGGTACAGAAAAAACTCGCGGGCCGCCATGGTACCAAAGTCAGGAGTGGGCAGGGCGGCCAATTTGTTCTGCAGGTGGTGGAAGTTCCTATTTGGAGCATCGTTTTTGTGCCGGCCCGGCGCTCCGGAGCGTCCGCCACCGCGCGCGAGCGTAAGGTGGGGAGTGAAGGGATGGTTTTCCTTGGGAATCCCGAGCGCGAAGCAGGCCTCATCGACGGCTTTCGCGAGAGATGGGAGTTGCGATCCGGATTCGATTCCCACCCAGAAGACGCGCGCAGCTTTCGCAGTGGGGAAGAAGCCGTAGCCGCGGAATGTGAGTTCCACCGACTCGGAGCGGACGCTGGAAAGGGTGCGCTTGATTTCTTCCACGACTTCAACCGGCTTCTCGCCAATGAACTTCAATGTGACGTGCAGCGATTCAGGACGGACCCAGCGCGCATCCGGCGCGAAGCCGCTCACACCTTCCATAAAGCGCTGAATGCGCTGGCGGATGGCGCCGTCAATGTCCAGAGCGATGAAGATGCGCATAACCGTCGTTGGTAGTTCGTCGTTGACACGTCGCGCAGACCGATCACCAACGGCCAACGACCGCTCTACATCAGCTTTCTTCGCACCATATCCAGCGCCTGCTGGCTGGCGAACCAGCGGATGCGTTTGCGATCGCCGGGAAACTTGCGCTCCACCACTTCGGTTCCGCCTTCGCTGGCCAGAGCGTGGAAAACCAGTCCGACCGGTTTCGCGTCAGTTCCTCCGGTCGGCCCAGCGACGCCGGTAACGCCTAAGCCCAAAGTTGCGCCAGCGCGCCGGCGAATTCCCTCGGCAAGGGCGGCGGCCACTTCGCCGCTTACTGCGCCGTGCTTCTCGATGAGTTCGGGAGCGACGTCTGCGAACGCGGTCTTCAACTGGTTCGAATAAACCACCGCGCCGCCAATAAAGTAACGCGAGCTTCCGCTCACCAAAGTGATGCGCTCGGCCAACAGACCACCCGTGCAGGATTCTGCTACGGCGAGCGTCGCGTTGCGCATTTGCAAATAATAGCCGACGATCTGTTCCATGGAATCGCCGTTATCGGAGAAGACACAGTCTCCGAGTTCTTCTTCAATCTTCTCGACCAGTTGATCGACTCGCGCTTGAGCAGCTTCGAGCGACGCCGAGCGAGTCTTCAGATGCAGTTGGATTTCGCCGGCTCCCGCCAAAATCGTCGTTTGCACATCCGTATAAAGCTTATAGATCGGTGCAACCCGGGCATCGCACTGCGATTCGCCGAGTCCCGTAATTTTCAGTTCGCGGGTCGCAATGAATTGCGGCGGTAGCTTGGCCCTCAGGCGAGCCACACACTGTTCCTCGAACAGAGCCTTCAATTCGTGCGGAGGCCCGGGAAGCAACAGGATGAGTCTCTCGCGGCCCTCATATTTGCCGCTCATCCACTGGCCGGGGGCGCTGCCGTTGGCGTTGGGCAAGACGGTTGCTCCGGCGATGACATCGGCCTGCTTCTGGTTGTTCGCTGCCATTTTCCAACCCCGGGCCGCGAAGCGTTGTTCGAGACTGGTGATGATTTCTGGGTCGCGGTGAAGGGTAAGTCCCAGAGCGTCGGCCACGGCTTCGCGAGTGAGATCGTCCTCGGTTGGCCCCAGGCCACCCATGAAGATGACAATCTCGGCCCGCGATATCGCCAGGCTGGCCGCTCCGGTGAGATGCTCGCGGCTGTCGCCCACGATAGTCTTGAAAATTACTTCAACTCCAAGTTGGTTGAGTTTTTCCGTGAGATAAAGCGAGTTCGTATCCTGACGGAACGGGGTCAGCAACTCGGAGCCGATGGCAATGATCTCAGCGTTCACCAGTGAAAGTGTAAATGATTGCGAGGCGGGGAAAGATCAGCCACGGATTTTCACGGGTTCACACGGATAATCTCTTAAGCCTGAATGCTTGAGTGCCGAATGCCTGGCTCAAGCAGGGAAGATGGCTAGCGGCAATCCCTCGATGTTCCAGGCAAGATGATGAACCGCGCTGGTCGTGGCCAGAACCACCGAGCGGCCTGGGGCGCACGCGAGACCGACCAGCCCCGCTCCCGCAACTGCCAACGATGCCTCGCCCGCCGGGTTGATCTTAACGATGCCGCGTTTGCCCGAGAGGGAAGCGGCCACATAGAGATTACCCTCCACATCGAAGGCGATGCCTTGGGGACGCCCTAAGCCACGGAAAAAAGTCGACACGTTGCCCTGTGGAGTAACTTTGTACACGCAATCAAAGCTGGAGGTCGTCGGCCCGGTCACGAACAGGTCTCCATGGGGGCCGAAGGCCAGGTGGTAGGCGGAAATGCTCGGTTCGAGAGTTGCAAAGACGAAGATCTGCCGGTCGGAACCAATCTTGAAAATTGTGCCGCTGCGGTCGCCAACGTACAGGTTTTCCGAGCGGTCGAAGGCGATGCCGGTAGCGATGCCCATACCCTCGGCATAGGACGACATCGTCCCGTTCGGAGCGACCCGGTATACGGTCCCGTCAAAACGCGAAGAAACGTACATCTGTCCCCCACGGTCAAAAGCGATGGAAGTCGCGTTCATCAAATCCGCGAGGAACGGTTTGACATTGTAATTGGTGTCGATCTTGTAGATGGCGACGGGAACCTTTTGCCCGCGGCTCCCGGAAAAACTCACATAGACGTTGCCCTCGGCGTCGAGCGCGGGGTTGGCGACCGGGTGCAGATTTTCGGCTATGGGGACCGCGACCTTGATCTGGTGAGGGTTGCTGGAGTGCCCGTTGGTCGAAACTACAATAGGCCCCGACGATGCTCCTGGCGGCACACGAGCCACTAGAAATTCGTCCGAACTGATAACCACCGCGCCTTCGATTTCGCCAAAGCGCACCCGAGGCCGCCGCAAATCCTGGGGACGCAAACCGTGGCCGGTAATCCGCACTTCGCCCCCCGGCAGGGCAGCGGCCGGAAGCACCGCTTCAATATGCGGCTTTCCGTTGACATTTGTCTTGCCCAGCAAGCGGTCAGAAATTCCCATCGACTCCAACTTCCTGGCGTCGCGCGCCGAAAACGCTATCGCGGCAAAAGCCCAAAATGCAGCGCCAGTTGCATTATGGCCAGAGCGTAAAGCCCAGCTCCGACGTCATCTATTACGATGCCAAATCCCTCCGGAAGGTGCTCAAGCTGATGCACCGGCGGAGGTTTCACGATATCGAACCCTCGGAAAAGTATAAAGCCCAGCACCATAGATTTCCACGAGACGGGCACAGCAATTAGTGTGATGAGCTGACCAGCAACTTCGTCGATCACCACGAACTGGGGATCTTTCAAGCCAGTCGCGCGCGCCATATGAGTAGCTGCAGGAATGCCAATGAGTATTGCCCCAGCCGCCAACAGCATCGCAGCCGCAGGCTGCCAATAGGGGTTGATCCAGCCGCTGAGAAGCCACCAAAGTAAAACCGTGGCCGCGGAACCCCAGCTTCCAGGCGCCGGACGGAGAAGCCCCGTACCAAAGAAAGTAGCAACCAGCTTGGCCCATAGCGGTGCGCGGGAGCAGGATGATCCAGGGCAGTTTCCCGAGTCGGTGTGTATTTGTCGTCCCGACTCAGTCTTCATCGGAATTATCCGGTAATGCCCCTGAGATACTATCTGATGTGTCCTGCACGGGCGACGAAATCACGTACGCTCCGCTCGCCCATTTGCCCAGATCGATCTGGCGGCAACGGTCGCTGCAGAAGGGGAATTCCGCATCGTTGCTCTTGACAACCTTCTTGCAGATTGGGCACCGCAGATTCAGAGTGCGCTTGCGAGCCATAGATCCCTAGATAATTTTAGCGACCAGATCGTAGTCATGGGCTTCGGTAATCTGGCAGCGGTAGAACTCTCCCGGTAGCGGATCGAGTCCTTCGGGAACGTCATTCACAAAAACTTTCCCGTCGATTTCAGGCGCGTGCCTCGCAGTGCGCCCTTCGAGCAGCAGATCGCTTTCTTCGGAAGTACCCTCTAAGAGCAGGTCGAGTTCCTGGCCGATCAGCGCCTTCTTTTTCTTTTTGCTGATGCGGCGCTGAATCTGCATGAGATGTTTGCGCCGCCGCTCGATTTCGCGTCCGGGGAGTTTCTCGTCTATCGCAAAGGCGTGTGCGCCTTCCTGATCGGAGTAACCAAACGCACCCATCCAGTCAAATTCAGCCTGGCGGACGAAGTCGCAGAGCTGCTCGAATTCGTTTTCGGTCTCACCGGGGAAACCGACAATAAAAGATGTTCGCAAAGTAACATCTGGAATCGTCCGTCTCATCTTCTCAATCGACCGCAGGAACACGTCTGCGCCCCCGCCACGTTTCATGCGCTTCAGAACCGTTGCCGACGCGTGTTGCAGGGGCACATCAACATACGCGCAAATCTTTTCGTGCGCGGCGATGGTCTCAAGCAGGCGCTCCGTAATCTTGTTGGGATAGGCGTAGAGGAAACGAATCCAGTGCAAGTTTTCGATACCGGCCAGTTTCTCGAGCAGAAGCGCGAGCCCGTCTTTGAGGCCGAAATCTTCGCCGTAGCAAGTCGTATCCTGCCCGATAAGTGTGATCTCGCGCACCCCAGAACGAGCCAGGCGCTCGGCCTCGGCAACCACGGATTCAAATCGGCGAGAGCGGAATTTGCCCCGCAGCTGCGGGATAATGCAGAAGCTGCAAGGATGGTCGCAGCCCTCGGCAATCTTGATGTAAGCGGTGTAGCTGGGCGTGGCCAGGACGCGAGGCGTCGCTTCATCGTAGAGATAATTGGGCAGGTCGGCAATCGCTCCGTCCCACGACTCGCGAGAGAACCGGCCTTGCGCTTCGCGAGCGTCGCCCTCGGGGCGCGACGTCAAAATGTTAAACGGGGAAGCCTTCGCCGGAGCAGGTGCGATGCCCGCCGCGGCAAGGATCTTTTCCAGTTCCCCCGTGCCGACTACGGCATCAACTTCCGGAATGTTCTTGCAAATGTCGTCGCGGAAACGTTCGACCAGGCATCCGGCAACCACCAGTTTCCGGGCACGCCCGTCGGTCTTGAAGCGCGCCATCTCCAGAATAGTGTTTACGGATTCCTGCTGAGCACTGGCAATGAATGAACAGGTATTGACCACAATGACGTCGGCGTCTTCGGCGCGCGGAATCAATTCGGCTCCGGCCTGCGCCAGCATGCCCATCATGACCTCGCTATCCACCAGATTCTTGGGGCAGCCCAGGCTGACGAAACCGACCTTTGGCCCGGAGCGTGGCGCGGACGCTTCTTCAGGCGCGTCCTCTGCTACTAAAGTGGCTTTTTGCTGACGCATGGAATACTTCTATTCTAACATTCACGACTGCATTCTTAAGCACAGCCTTCCATCGGGTGCGCAATGCAGGATCAAGTTCGGACCTTGGAAAGGTTAGTGAAACATTAGAGAATAGACCGGTTGGAGAGCCGCCGCTTGAGTCGACTTACATGGTTCGGATTGTTTGCCGTTACAGCCATGCTAGTGTGTTACGCCTTCGAGAATCGAAGCCGATGGTTTATTTTGGCGTTTGCGGTCGCGTGCATCTTGGGTTCGGTCTATGGATTTCTCCAGGGCGCATGGCCCTTCGGAGTTGTTGAAGCGATCTGGTCAGTGGTTGCACTGCGGCGTTGGTGGCTCGCGGTAAACTCAAACCAACGAATGTAAGGCCTGCCCCAAGACGAGCGCTCAGCTGTCATTGGCGTACGGCAGTGGAGACTTCTTCGTACAGCTCTGGCAGGCGCTGAGCGTCTTCCGCTGAACCCCCGAAGCGCGCTGACTCGTAATGCTGGGTCAACTTCGCAACCGGCTTTCGCACGCGATCATCTTGAATACAGACTAGAAATTCTGCCGGAGTTTGCGCTGGAGATTTGGACCAGCCCCTGCTGCCGAGCGTCCGCGTCATTCGCTCATACCAGATGGTTGCGGCCAGGCTCGGAAACCTTTCCGGACGCGCCGCCAGTCGACGGTTGCGAACTGCTCTCCAAAAGCGCTGCGCGTTCGCCGCCAAAAGAAGCAAAACGACAATCCCCGCTCCGGCAAGGCCCCACTTCACTGGAGCATCGGACACGGTCCGCTGAGTTCGACGAGCAGCAATCAGCAAGGCTTCATGGTGCCGGCGCGCCCAGTTCCGCGCTCGCTCGAACCATGCCAGGCTATTGCGTGTCGCCTCCCGACCCAGACTGTACTGATGTCCAATGTCGTAGTTGATAACCCATTCCCGCCAGAATGATGCCAAAGCATCCAGGTACAAAGCGCTCCTGCTCCAGCCGGTGCGCGCCTGCATGGGCGCTGCCGGAGTGGGATCAAAACTGATCCACCCATAACCGGGAAAGTACGCTTCCACCCAGGAGTGCGCATTGCTGGCGCGAACCAGATATTCGGAAGTGAGATCGTTAAACTCTCCGGTGCGGAAGCCGTTCACCACCCGCGAGGGAACGCCCAGCGTGCGCATCATGATGGCCATCGCGGAAGCGAAGTACTCGCAGTGTCCCTGCCTGCGTTCGAAAAGAAAATTGGCAACGGGATCGTGCGGAATGGTGCGCGGAAGTTGCAGTGTGTATCCAAAATTCGTGCGCAGGTACCGTTCGACCGCGGCGGCTTTGTCATAACTGTTGTCAGCGGAAACCGTAATCTGTTTGGCCAGAGCTATGACGCGACTGTCCACCGGGGGCAGTTGCAGATAGTTCAACAGAATCTCCGGCGGATAATCGTAAGCCGCAGCACGCAACTCGACGGGGCTGGGTTGCGAAATGTCGGACGTCGCCTCGTAGCGGCCAACCGGGTGCTCGGGGTCGAGATCAAAAACCGCATCACCGTTATCCATCGACAGCAGGCGGTAGTTGCCCTGCAGAAGCCGGGCGGTTGGCGCGAGGAAGAAAACGTTGCTGACCAGGGGCTCCATCAAAACTCGATAATGGACGGGCTGCGCGGGCCCGGCTGGCCGAAGCTTTTTCCATTGTGCGCCGGTTTGCAGCAACAGAAAACGACCGCTGCCCAGGCTGGTTACCACGTGCTGCGCGTGCGGGTTGGACCAGGTGTTGCCATTGAATACGTTGAGGGTCACACCGCGCCACTTCAAGTCATAAGCGCCATGCGGATCGCCGTCGATCTGGATGTGCATCACGAGCGAATTGGACTGCTGTATCTCGCCGATCTGGCCGAGTCGTACCTGGTCGCTAAAGCCGGTACTGATTTCGCGGCTCCGAGCAAAGGTGCTGAGGTACCCAGTCGATATGCGGGGCAGCACAAAGAAAATTGCGCCCGCTCCCAGCATGATCAGGAATGCAAGTGCAGGTGAAGCGCCTGCCAGTGAAAAAGCCATTTGTCGGTAAGTCGAATCATCACCCGATGAATTGGCTCGCACCGTGGCCTTGGCGGCAGCACGCCGCATCTCCATCAGGATGCAGGTCACCACCGCCATCAGCATGAATGCAGCAAACGCCAGCAGGAATGTGCTATCCACAGTGAGTACCGCGGCAGCCAGCACCATGAGAAACGAGATGACGGCAAGGAAAGAGTAATCGCGGTCGCGCTTGGTAGAGAACAGGCGCACCACCATGACGAAGAGCACCAGATGCACTGTGGCGCTAACGAACACGCCGGAGAACACCAAGTAATCCGCGAGATAAAATGCCACATAACCGAGGGTGAGCGTGGTGGTCCAACTCTCGGGAATCAGCCAGGTGCGGCGCGTAGCCAGTAGGTATCCGCGAAACAGGATCGCAGCGCTTACCAGCAGAACGGTTGGCGTGTCGAGGCCCCCGGTTGAAACCAGCGTTGCGAAGCCACAGAGCACCAGCAAATAGAGCGCGACTTCAAAGTAGCGCTGCACCGCCGCCGGCAGTGGAGTGATCTCGGATTGCAAGCTACGAACCGAGGTCATGGATGAGCTCTATTGGGCGCTGCATGTAATGTTTGTCATTTCGAGCGTAGCAGGATCATCCGCGAATGCGGGTGATCCTGGGGAGTCGAGAAACCTGCTTTTCGCTCGCGCCGCCAAACAGCAGAGTCCCCAACTTCGCTCGGAATGACAAAGTCTTTTGTGACGTACATTCATTCGTCTATTGTTGGCGATTCCGCCGGGAAAGGGAAGAGTACGTTCGAGATGCTAAAATCAAATAGGTCAGGCATCGGTCCCGCGCGACGCACTCCCGCCAACCCCGCCAGGTCCGGAAGGAAGCAACGGTAACGGGCTCTTGCGTGTGCAGTGGGTCGCCGGTGTCTGGCTTTTTCGTTTCTTGCGCCGACTGTTCAGCAACTGGCAGCGCAGTTTGAACTCTGGATGCCGACCTTCAGCTCCATTACGTTGGACATTACCCATACTGGTGCGTCAGAATAGCGAGTTTACATTCCAACGGGAGAACTCATCGAGTGAGCCAACTTGTGCGCGCAGGCGTTGCCGGAGTGAAGATCAGCGCTCTTGGGACCTACGTCCCTCCCCGCCTGTTGACCAACGCCGACCTCGAAAAGATGGTCGAAACCACCGATCAATGGATCATCGAGCGTACCGGCATCCGCGAGCGCCACATCGTGGACAAAGGCGTAGCCACCAGCGACCTGGCTTTGGAAGCCGCAAAGAAAGCCCTCGCCACGCGCGGCCTTGCGCCCTCCGACATGGAAGCGATCATCGTGGGCACGGTCACTCCCGACATGTTTTTCCCTTCGACTGCCTGCCTGGTGCAGCACAAACTGGGAGCCAAGGCAGTTTGGGGCTTCGATGTTTCCGCCGCTTGTTCGGCGTTCGTCTATGCGCTGCAGACGGGGGCACAGTTCATCGCCACGGGCGCGCACAAAAAGGTCATGGTCATTGGCGCCGACGTCATGTCTTCGATCATCGACTACACCGATCGCGCCACCTGCATCATCTTCGGCGACGGCGCCGGCGCGGTGATCCTCGAACCAGCGGACACTGACGGGCTCGGCGTGATCGACTTTATCCACGAAGTCGATGGCTCCGGAGGATGTTCCCTGTATATGCCCGGCGGCGGCAGCCTCAATCCTGCCAGCCATGAAACCGTGGATCAAAGAATGCACTACGTCCATCAGGACGGCGGTGCGGTGTTCAAGTACGCCGTCCGCAAGATGGCGGAAGTCTGCGAAAAAATCCTCGTGCGCAATGGATTGCAGGGCAGCGATGTGGATGCGTTCATTCCGCACCAGGCGAACCAGCGGATCATCATGGCAACCGCCGACCGGTTAGCGATGAAGCCGGAAAGCATCATCATCAACATCGACCGCTACGGAAACACCACAGCCGCCACCATTCCCCTGGCCATGGAGACGGCCCGCCAGGAAGGCAAGCTCAAGAAGGGTGATCTGGTTTTACTAGCATCGGTGGGCGCAGGATTTACCGTCGGAGCCACGTTATTACGCTGGGCCTATTGACAGAGGCCGCTACTCGCCATTCGCGCCGCTGTCGCTTTTCTTCTGCTGCTCGAAGGGTTTTTGCAGATACTTCTTAGCTTCCTCCAACGCCCCCTGGGTGTTGTCGTTGGTCTGCAGCGCCTGGCGATACTCATTCGTCGCGCGCTCGCGCTGCCCGGTAACATCGAAAATCTTTCCTAGCTGGATGTGGCTCCAAACCTCGGTCCAGCGCGGATCGCCGTCGCCATTGAGCGCGTCGCGGTAAGCGTTGGCCGCCGCCTGATAATTCTTTTGCAGGAAGAACACCTCGGCAACCCGGTAGTGCGCCAGCGAGCTGTTCTTATTGACTTCGAGGGCCTTATTGAATTCCGAAAGCGCCCCGGCGAAGTCGCCTTGTTGAACCAGCGCCTGTCCCCGCTGAATCGAAGCCCGCAGCTTTATGTCAGACGAGTTTCTCAACACACGGTTGTCCGGATCAATCGAAATCCTGCGCGGCTTGCCGAATGTTTCGAGCGTGAACGCCGAATCCGTTCCCACTACGTCAATCCGCTTTTCTTCCGTTTTCCCGTCGGTGTCAACCTTCAACTCGACCGGCATACGGAAGAGATCAAGATCCTGCGTGATCTCTCCCACGATGCGGAATCCAGGGCAGTGTTGAGCAGGAGTGCATTTACTTCCCAGCCGGTAGACCGTGTACTTGGTCTTGAATTCGGGAGCGCCGGTCGAATCGAGCCATTGCGTAAAAAACCAGGTGAGTTTATCGCCATAAGTCTGTTCAGCGACGGCTGTGAAATCGTCCAGTGACGCGGATTTGCCCGCATATTTCGAGGCAAAGGTGCGCATCGTCTGGTCATACTTCTGATCTCCTTCCACCCATCGCAGCATGTGCAAAATCATCGCGCCCTTGTCCGTCGCCAGCGATTGGAACTCGGGCGAGAACATGTCCAGTTTGCCAATGGTCGCAAGCGGCACCGAGTCGTAAGCCAGCGCTCCCACCGACATATCCTTCACCACTTCTTCCAGGCCAGCGCTTCCGGCGGCGTTCTCCACATAACGCGCCTCAGCGTACCGTGCGAAGCCGTCACACAGCCACCAATCGTCGATCGTAGCCGGACTCACCGAAACTCCCCACCACTGGTGCGCGATGGTGTTCGCCAGCAGCCGGTAATTTACTTTTTCAGTTACAGCGCGGCTCGCCACGGCCGCCATCTCGGGAGCCCATGCGGATGGCACGGTGTCATCCGGAATCTCAACGACCTTCAACGTTGTCGAAGGCGCCGCGCCGTAAAGAGTCACGTAGTAGGTAAACTCTTTGAGCGCGGTCTCCGCATACATCGCGCCCAGGTTCTGGTGCACCGGCTTGAAAAAAACATGCAGATCCACACCCGCTTCATCGCTCTTGAACTCCTGAAAGGTTCCGGCAACGATGCTCCCCGGGAAACTCGGTTTATCCCAGACGAAAGTGAAGGTCTTGCCGGGCAGCGCGCTCGCCCCCGCTTTCTTGGAAGGCGCAGTATTGCCGACCGTCTGCTTCCCGCTGCCAATCACTACCATGTGAGCCGGCACGGTGATGTTCATCGTGGCGGTGAAGCGGTTGATGCCATACGCATTCACCGGAAACCAGCGCCCGGCATAGAGCAGGTAGCTGGTGTCGTCGTTGATCGAGGCCAGCTTCAGCCCCTGCACGGGGCTATTGTCGCCGGAGTCCAGCGTGCCGTCGTATTCAAATGTCAGGGTTGTCGAAGAACCTTTGCTGAGCGGCTTCGACAACTGCACCCGTACCGTGAAATCTTGAGAAATGCGTTCCGCGGGTACCGGCTTGCCGGCGTCATCGGTGACTTTGCTGACTTGCAAGCCGTTATTGAGTTCAAAGGTGGCTGCGTTGATGTCTTCGAGAGCGGTAAACTTCACCTTCGCCCGGGCCGAAAGTTTGTGGGTATGCGGCGTCAGTTCGGTGTCGATCTGATAGTCGTCCACTCGCAGCCGCGTCTTTTCAGCCGCCCAGGCAGGCAACGAAACTAACAGGAGCAATAAGACAAGATAAGCTGTAAAGTCCCGACGCTGGCGCCGAGGTTGAAAGAACATTCAGGAACATCTCCCGGGAAATCCCGCAGGTCTCTAAATCAGTCTGATGAAGATTGTTACGCAAAAGATGCTGCCAGGACAAGGGTTAGCTGTTTTTTGCCAAATTCCTTGGCATCCCACTCGCCCTATTGTTCTTCCCACTCACTCCATCGTCATTCCGAGGAGCGAAGCGACGAGGAATCTGCTTTCTCCGGCCCCGCCAAAACCCGTATCCCGCGCCTGCCACGCACACAACCAAGTCAAGCCCGCTTCAGCAGCGCCAACACCGCCTCCGCCGCCCGCTCCGCCGGATGAAGCCCGTCCGTATCCCGCCCCCGCAACAACCCTCGGACCGTCCCCAACCCGTCAATCATCCGATCCCGAGCCGCGCCGTCGGGAAGAATCTCGCGAACCCGCGCGACGACCTTTTCCGCAGTGAAGTCGTCCTGCACCAGTTCCGGGACAACCTCCTTTCCAGCAATCAAGTTCACCATGGCAAAATACGGCACTTTAACCCGCGACCGCCCTAGGAAATAAGTCAGGGGAGACACGCGATAGACCATGACGAACGGTGTGCCCATCATTGCCGCCTCCACTGTAGCCGTGCCACTGGCAATGATTCCGGCGCGAGATTGCGCCAGCGCAGGCAAGGCCTCGGAGACGAGTCGGATCGATGAGCGGCCAATCAGCGATTCGAGAAAGCCGCGCTCCAGCGTGGGCGCGACCGGAAGCAGAAATTCGTACCCCGGACCCAGCTTCGAGGCCGAGTCAAGGATGGTCGGCAAATTCATCCGGACTTCCTTCATCCGGCTGCCCGGCATGAGCGTGACCCACGGCTTCGAGGCGTCGAGCTTGTACGTCGCACCGTAGTCCTCACGATCAATAGCAGGCGGAGAAAGATCGGCCAGCGGATGACCGACGAAAGTCGCATCCACTCCCCGGTCGCGATAAAACTTTTCTTCAAACGGGAAAATCACCAGCGCCTTGTTGACGTACTTGCGCAGCAGCCGAACCCGCCCCTGCCGCCAGGCCCAGAACTGCGGACAGACGTAATACACCACAGGAATCCCGCGCTTCCGCATCTGCCGGGCCACCCGCCAGTTGAAAGCCGGCGAATCGATGACGATAGCGAGGTTGGGACTCCGACGCTCGGCCTCAGCGATCAACCGTTGAAACAAACCGTAAATTTTCGGAAGGTGGCTGACGATCTCGGAGATGCCCACCACGGCCAGGTCTTTTGCGTCGACGACGGTGTCGCACCCCGCAGCCCGCATGCGATCCCCGCCCACGCCAAAGAATTCCAAAGAAGGATCGCGTCTCCGCAAAGCCTCGATGAGCTGCGCGCCATACATTTCACCCGAGGCCTCACCAGCAGAAATCAGAATTCGCACCGGAGCATTGTACTTGGGAAGAGTCGTCGAGAGCTGGACCGTTTAATCTAGGCTGCGCCAATAGGAGGGTGCCCCATCCTTCCGCGTTCTGTGCGGAGGGTGGGGGCGAAAACTTGAACCACGCGTGCCCAAGCTTCGTGCGGTTCGAGACTTGGACTCATAAGGCGATCGCGCCAGCTGATGCTACGCTTAGTCTTATGTTTACCTATCAGTAATTATGTCTCACTGCAAGTTTACCGTAGAGTATAGGGTATATACCCCAAAAAACACATTTTCCTGCCAGATCTATGAAAACAAAGGCGCGGTTTTGGAGATACCCTCGTAAAATATCCCTTCTAAAGGACTTAGGGGAGGGGATATCCCGAGCTTTCCCGTTTTGTAAGTTATTGAAAACAGGGAGTGAGTTGGGAGTACCTTCTAAAGTATCCCTTCTAAAGGACTTAGCAGGTGCCTTTTCGGGGAATTTAACGTCTTTGGGGCCCCTGTGCCGAGCGTTTAAATTGTCAAAGAGCCGGAGTTGCTCATTGCTGTTTATCGAACAGCTAATGTAGTTATCTATATGTTATCCGGTTAGAAATGCCAGGTCAAGGAAAAAAGATGTCGTCCCGAGGCGGTGAATGGCTGCTGAGTTGTCACGCGGGGATCCTGGGGCAAAGGGCTGGTTTTGGATCAGCCTCCAACTTCCCCACTCTAAATTTCGCAAAGAACGCGAACTTTAGAATGGACCACCTGCCGTGGAAAATTCGGCTCAAGCGAAAGCTTGGCCGGGGGGCCCGCCGAGGGCAAAACGAGTTATCTCAGATTTGACTTGTTACATTTTGTCGAGTTGCTACAATGTGCCCCAAATGCGGACTGATCAGACTCTGCGAAGGGTACGCAAGCACAAGAGGCGCGGATGGGAGTGCAGTGGGCTGCTACTGGCTATTTGTTTGGTGGCTGGGCGGATAACGCTGGCTCAGGATGAGCCCTTGCGCGGTGAAGATCGTGGCATAGCGAAAGACATGCTGCACACGATTCGCGACGACATAAAGAAGAATTACTACGACAAGAAGTATAGAGGGCTGGATCTTGATGCTCGTTTCAAGGTAGCAGAAAAGAAAATCGAAACTGCGCAAACCATGAACCAGGCACTCGCAGACATTGCCGGTGCGGTGGATGCCCTGGGAGACTCGCACACTTTTTTCATTCCTCCCCCGCGTCCGTACAAACACTCCTATGGATGGGAAATGCAACCCGTAGGTGATTCGGATTGCTTTGTAACGGTCCTCCGGCCGGGCAGCGACGCGGAGAAAAAGGGACTGAAGCCGGGCGATCAGGTTTTGACCGTGAACGGCTACAGCGCAGTCCGAGAGGACATGTGGAAGATCAAGTACGTGTTCAACATTCTGCGGCCTCAACCCGGTCTGCGTTTGGTTGTGCGTTCCCCGGAGGGCACGACTCGTCAGATTGATGCCATGGCGTCCATGCGCGCCACGGAGCGGCTCAAAGACCTGTTGGATTACCGGTCATTTGCCGAAGAAAGGGCAGAACACAAACGCGTTCATCAAGCACGCTCTGTTGAATACGGAAAGGACGCCATCATCTGGAAGCTTCCCGATTTCATGTTCGCGAGCGACGAAGCGAAGAAGATGCTGGACCAGATTCGTGCGCACAATGCTCTGGTCCTGGACTTGCGCGGCAATCCCGGGGGATCCATGGAGTTTCTGTCTCATTTTCTGGGAGGAATATTCGATCATGAGGTCAAGATCGCCGATCGTGTTCGCAGGAACGGGTTAAACCGGAAATGGCGAAATCACGTGGTGACAAGACTTTCAGCGGCAAAGTGATTGTGCTTGTGGACAGCGAGTCAGCATCGGCGTCTGAGATTTTCGCGAGGGTCGTGCAATTGGAGAAACGCGGCGTGGTTGTGGGCGATCTGTCGTCTGGCAGCGTAATGGAAAGCCAGTGGTACCCGAATTCGATTGGCCGAATGGCCATAACTTTTTATAGTTCTTCGATCACGGAAGCGGACCTCATTATGGGCGACGGAAAGAGCCTTGAACGAGTCGGCGTTTTACCCGACACGCGCATCCTCCCTACGCCAGGTGATCTTGCAGCCGGACGGGATCCGGCCATGGCATATGCAGCCAATCTGGTTGGCGTAAAGCTCACGGGCGAGGAAGCTGGCAAGTTGTTTCCTGTCGAATGGCCGAGTCAATAGAAAACCAGCTAATTCATCCGCGTCGGCAGGCCTGGGAACCCAAGGCATGCACTGAGGATCGGCCACCCTTCCCGCTGACAAAAGAAGCTAGGTTGCCTTGGATTCGGTGAGTGACGTTGCTCCACCTAAGGACCTGCGGAGCTTTGCTGCGCCTGGACGGGCGAGGCGTCCGTCCCCACATGAGCACTGTAGCGTGTAGCTAGTCGTCGGCTTGAGCGGTTACCTGGGAGCCGGCGGCAACTTCCTGGTCTTTGTATTGCAGTTGGTAGAGTTTGTAGTAGATGCCGTGCTGGGCGAGCAATTGCTGGTGGGATCCCATCTCGCGAACCTGGCCTTTGTGCATCACGACAATCTTGTCGGCGCGCTGAATGGTTGAAAGCCGGTGGGCGATGATGACCGAGGTGCGGCCCTCGACCATGCGGCTCAGGGCATCGCGCACGCGGAATTCGGTTTCCGTGTCCACGCTGGAGGTGGCTTCGTCGAGGACCAGAATCTTGGGATCATGCGCCAGGGCGCGGGCAAATGAGATGAGCTGCTTTTGCCCAGTCGAAAGTGTGCTGCCGCGTTCGCGCACTTCTTCCTGAAAGCCATTTGGGAGAGAGCGGATAAAGTCGGCGAGGTTCACGTCTTCCGCAGCTTTCTCCACGTCCTCGTCGTCGATTCCCTCCGTCCCCAGGCGAATGTTGCTGGCCACGGTTCCGCTGAACAGAAACGGATCCTGCAAGACCACGCCAAAGCGGCGGCGCAGATCCGCGATGTCCATTTCCTTGATGTCAACTCCGTCGATTCTGATTGCGCCCTTCTGCACGTCGTAAAAGCGCATGAGCAGCGAAATGATCGTGGTCTTGCCGGCTCCAGTGTGTCCGACGAAGGCGACGGTTTCCCCAGGCTCGATGGCGAAGCTGACATCGCGGAGGACCCAATCGGGGCCGGAAGTCGTCGAGCTTTGCTCGACCGGACGGCCGGGGGCGGCCGCGCCCACGTGATCCGTCCCCACGCGGTCATTGCTGGGAACGGTTCGATACGCGAACCAAACGTGATCGAACTCGATGCGGCCGGGACCGTCTGGCGACTTCGTCACCGCTGGCGATGTAATCTCCGTCGGCGTGTCGAGCAATTTGAAAATGCGCTCGCTCGACGCCATGGCCGACTGCAGGATGTTGTACTTCTCGCTGAGGTCCTGAATGGGCCGGAAGAAGCGCTGCGCATACTGGATGAAGGCAACCAGAACGCCTAGCGTGGTCACGCCCTTGATGACGCCGTTGCCTCCGAACCAGATGACACAGGCAATCGCGATCGCGGAGAGTACTTCGACCACCGGATAATAGACAGCGTGGGCCATGATCGCGTCTTTGAACGCGTCCATGTGGACGGCGTTCACGTCGGAAAACTTGTCGAAGGCGCGTTCTTCGCGATTGAAGAGTTGCAGCACGACCATGCCGCTCACGTGCTCTTGCAGGTACGCATTGATGCGGGCGATGGCCACGCGAATGCGCCGATAAGAGTCACGGACCTTGTCGCGAAAAATCTTGGTGGCAATGCCGATCAGCGGGAGGACGGCGAACGTGATCAGAGCCAGCTTCCAGTTCATGCGCAGCATGATGGCGATGATTCCGGCCAAGACGAAGACGTCTTCAAAAATGGAGACCACGCCGGAGGTGAACATTTCGTTCACGGCATCCACGTCGGTGGTGACCCGAGTGACCAGGCGGCCGACGGGATTCTTGTCGTAGAAACCGATGTGCATACGCTGCAGGTGGCGGAAGATCTGGGCGCGCATATCGAACATCGTTTTCTGTCCGGCCCACTGCATGTAATAGGTCTGGAGATATTCCAGCAGGAAGCTGAAGACCAGCAGGCCGACATACAGGGCGGCGATCTGCGCGATGCCAACCAGGGGAGCGCTGCTTAAGATGCGGTCCAGCGGGGTGTGCAGTCCGCGCACCGGCGCCAGGTAGCGGTCCACCACGATTTTGGTGAGATAAGGCCCGAGGACGTCAGCCCCGGCCTTGATCAGGATCGAAACCAACGCAACGGCCACCTGCCATTTGTAGGGACGCAGGTAGGTGAGCAGCCGTTTCATCAACCGGCTGTCATACGCTTTGCCTAATACTTCTTCTTCCGAGGCCATGGGCGGCTAGTGTCTAAAGATACCCTAGATAGATGGGAAAGAGGCTAGCGAGGATGGAAAATGTCATCAAGTGCAAAGCGAGGCATCTGGGCTGGCGGTGCCGGGGGAAAGCAGATTCCTCGTCGCTTCCGCTCCTCGGAATGACAAAAGTGTGGGGTTGGGTGATCGGAATGGCAAAACTGTGGGGTTGGGGCATCGAACGCGATGGAATGACAACGAGGTCGGTTGGGTCATTCCTATGCGATCTTGCGCAGTACCAGGGCTGAGTTCTTCGATCCAAATCCTACGCAGTTGCAGATGGCGTGCTCGATTTGAGCTTTGCGGCCGGTGTCGGGGACATAGTCCAAATCGCACTCGGGGTCGGAGATGTCGAGGTTAATGGTTGGGGGAATCTTTCCGTGCTCCATGGCGATCAGGGTTGCGGCTAGGCTGGCGGAGCCGCAGGCACCCTGGGCGTGTCCGATCTGGGACTTGAGTCCGGACATTGGAATACGGCTGGCGCGTTCCCCCAGAGCGAGTTTCAGAGCTCGCGTCTCCACGCGGTCGTTCATTTCCGTGGAAGTGCCATGAAGGTTCACGTAGTGGACGTCCTCGGCTGCGATGCGGGCTTCCTCGAGCGCCAAGGTGATGGCGCGGGCGGGCTCTTCCGGCGAGTCGCTCATGCGGACGCGGTGGAAGGCTTCGCAGGTGGAAGCGTATCCCGTAATCTCGGCGTAGATGCGGGCGCCACGCGCGCGCGCATGCACGTAGTCCTCGAGGATAAACATCCACGAGCCCTCGGCGATCACAAACCCGTCGCGGTCGGCGGAAAACGGGCGCGAGGCCCGCTCCGGGGCGTGGTTCCAGGACTGGGTCAGCGCGCGCAGCAGGGTGTATCCCTTAATAATGCCGGGAGTGATTGCGGAATCGACTCCGCCGACCAGGAACATCGGCTGCACTCCAGCCTGAATGTGCTGATAGGCGTAACCGAGGGCGTCGGTGGATGAAGTACAACCCGCGGTGACTACGTGGCTATAGCCGCGAAAGCCGAAGCGCATGCTGATTTCGCTGGGGATCGTGCCCATGGTTCCGCTCGGAATGCAGAACAGGCTGACCTGCTTGATGTGTCCCGAATGCCATAGGCGGTACTGTTCTTCAGAGAACTCTTGCGCGCCGCCGCCGGTGCCGAGGATCACGCCGATTTCGCGTTTCTCGTCCATGGACATCGCAGTCGGGTCGAGTCCGGCGTCCTGGATGGCCTCGCTGGATGCGGCTACCGCCAAGGGCACGACCCGGGAAACGTGTTTGCGTTCGCGAGCATCCACCCAGGCGAGTTCGTCGAACTCGGGAATCTCGCCGGCGATGTGTACCGGCAGTTCGGAAGGATCAAAGCGCGAAATTCGCTTCACCCCCGATTTTCCCGCAAGAACGGCGAGGCAGAAGGCTTCCTTGCCGATGCCGTTGGGGCTGACCACACCCATTCCAGTGATAACTACGCGCGGAAGCGTCATCAGTTTGTAGTTCCTACTCCGACCCGCTCAGAATGAAAACCCGTCTCACGCCGATAAGTTTCAAGATTCCACCGAGCGCTCTTTTGAGATGCACCTGCGGCCAGTGCGTTCCGCCAAAGTGCGATAATCGTCGGGATGCCTCTTGGTCTGTACATCTCCGTCCCGTTCTGTCGCACCAAGTGCAGCTACTGCAACTTTGCTTCCGATGTCTTCTCGCGCTCCGTGTTCCAGCGCTATATTGACCAAGTGTGCGCGGACATGAAACGTGACAACCCGAATGTAGCACAGATGGGCGGGTGCACTGACCGGATTGTCGACTCCGTCTACCTTGGAGGCGGAACTCCTACTGTACTGGAAACTACGCAATTGCGGCGACTGTTTGTCTCGATTGCGCAAAATTTTGAAGTTCAGCCGGATGCGGAGATTACGGTGGAATGCGCTCCGGGCACGCTGACTCCCGCGGTCATTGAAGCGCTCCAGCGCTGCGGCGTGAATCGCGTAAGCCTCGGAGTGCAGTCGTTCGTCGATCAGGAGGCGGCCTCGGTCGGGCGTCTGCATAGCCGGAAGACGGTTGTCGACGATATTGCCAGGCTGCGCGCTGCCGGGATTACAAACATCAACATTGACCTCATTGCGGGGCTGCCGCACCAGACCGCCAATAGCTGGGCGTTTTCTGTGGAGCAGGCGATTGCCAGCCAATCGCCGCATGCCAGCGTCTATATGCTCGAGGTGGACGATGATTCTCGTCTTGGCCGCGAACTAATCGCTGGTGGTACAAGATACCATGCTCATTTCGTGCCTGATGAAGATATCACAGCGGATTTTTACCTGATGGCCTGCGAGCGGCTGGAGGCGGCCGGAGTGCGGCAGTATGAGATCTCCAACTTCGCGCGGCAGGGAGACGAGTCGCGGCACAATCTGAAGTACTGGACGCGGCAGCCGTATCTGGGATTTGGAGTCGATGCGCACTCGATGCTGCCGGGTTCGGAAAGCGGTCTCGAAGCGGTACGATTTTCTACCCCGGATTCACTGGAGGCATACGTTGCTGGAGGGCGGCTGAGCCTCACTCGGGTTTCAGCCGTGTCCGCGCTTGAGGAGACATTCTTTCTGGGCCTGCGGCTGACCTGTGGCGTCAATTTGCGGCTGGTTGCGGCTGAGTTCGGGGAAGGCGCGATCGCAAGTTTTGCCGACACCATTGCTGAGTTCGTGGGTGTCGGATTGATAGAGAGGCAGGCAGATGTGATCCGTTTAACGCCGCGGGGTCGCCTTCTTTCCAACGAGGTGTTTGAGCGGTTTATCTCCGTGCAGGAGCCGGTCGGCGAGGCTCCTTCACGATGAACAAAAGGATTGATAGGTTCCTAAAAGTACCGGTCCGCAGGGGGATTCCGACCGTTGCATCCCGCTTTTCAAAGCGACTAAACTGCGTTTCCATCTAGATAATCGAAGGGAAATATCATGAGCCGTGTCATTCTGCCGCTGGTTTTGACGTTGGCAACTGTCACCGCTGCCGTGCTTGTCCGTGCCCGCGCGCACGAGCGCACCGATCCGCGACCGGCGGAAGAGTCTTCTCAAGCCAACGCTGCTCCCCACCCGCTGATTCTGCAGGAAGGTGATGGCGATCACCTCGTACACAGCGCGGGTCCGTTGAGCGGCTTGCCGTTCCTCATCAAGCTCGACGGCCAATTCGGGAACACCCAGGATTTTTTCGTTTTCACTGAGATTCTGGCAGTCGGACAAACTATCCCTTTTCATAAGCACGACAACGCGGAAGAGTTACTCATCTCAGAAGAAGGAGGCGCCACTGTCATAGTGGGAGACAAGCGGGCGGTAGCAGGGCCCCGTTCCATCGTTTTCATACCGCGCGACACCTGGATTTCAGCTACCAACAAGAGCGCAAAAGATATTCATTTGATCGCCATCTTCTCACGCCACGGATTCGAGAGCTACATGCGAGCCATCAGCGTGAAAGATGGCCAGCCCGTGGTTCCCGTCAGCCCCGATGAGCTCCCGCGGCTGCGTGCCCTAGGCCACTCTATGTACTGGGACACGTCAAAAGGTCCGTACCCACCCGGCGTAGCACATCCCTGAGGTCAACGAACGAGATTTGCGCTGGATAGATCAATAGAATGGCCCGGGGTAACTTTCACTCCTGCTACCTGTGTGTTCTAATCAAATGTTTTGCATTGGTGTCCTAGAAACCGAATTCTGCCGCGATGCGGCTGCCATCATCGACCGGAGGACCCTTGGATTTCTTACTGAACGAAGAGCAGCTTCATCTTAAAAAGAGTGTGCGCGAGTTTGCCGAGCGCGAGATCGCACCGAACGTCATGAAATGGGACGAGGCGGGCGAGTTCCCGCTGGCCATCATCAAGGAACTTGGCAAACTGGGCCTGCTGGGCACGGTTTTCCCGACTGAGTACGGCGGCGCGGGGATGGGGTATATCGAATATGTCACCGCGATCGAAGAGCTCTCTCGCGTGGACGGTTCGGTGGGTATCATCGTCGCGGCACATACTTCGCTGTGTTCGAACCATATTTTTCTTGCTGGAACCGAGGAGCAGAAGAAGAAATTCGTCAGCAAGCTGGCAACTGGCGAGCACATTGGCGCATGGGGGTTGACGGAACCGTCGTCTGGCTCGGATGCGGGTAGTGCGCGAATGACAGCGGTTCGCAAAGGGAACACTTGGGTGCTGAATGGCACCAAGACTTTTTGCACCAATGGACACTATGCTGACACGCTGGTGGTGATTGCGGTGACCGACCGCGCGGCGCACACTCACGGGCTGTCGGCCTTCATTGTGGAGAAGGGAGCTAAAGGATTCCGTCCGGGAAAGAAAGAAAACAAGCTGGGGCTGCGGGCGAGTGATACGGCTGAGCTGATCTTTGAAGACTGCGTTATTCCTGCGGAAAATCTGCTGGGGAAAGAAGGCGACGGATTTATCGACGCCATGCGGGTGCTGGACGGCGGACGTATTTCGATTGCGGCGCTTTCGCTGGGCATGGCCGAAGGCGCGTATGAATCTGCGTTGAAGTATTCCAAGCAGCGCAAGCAGTTCGGCAAGGCGATCAGCGAATTCCAGGCGATCCAGTGGAAACTGGCGGATATGGCGACGGAGATTGAGGCGGCCAAGTTGCTAACCTTCCGAGCGGCGTCGCTGAAAGATGCGGGATCGAAGAGCACGCTGGAGTCGTCCATGGCGAAGCTGTATGCCAGCGAAGTGGCTGTCCGTTGCGCCAACGAGGGGGTCCAGATTCACGGCGGATATGGGTTCATCAAGGATTATCCGGCGGAGAAGTTCTATCGCGATGTGAAGCTGTGCACGATTGGCGAGGGGACGAGTGAGGTGCAGCGGCTAGTGATTGCGCGGCAGTTGCTGAAGGACTAGCTTTTGGTTAGTGCTTGAGGGGTTGGCGGCGGCCATGGCGGACGTGCAGGACGTACACAGTTTTGTCTTCAATCGTGAAGAGAATCCGATACACGTGCGGTGCGTGGCCATAGAGCAGATGGCGCACTTCGAAGGGGAAGACGGCGCTCTCTGGAGCTAGCGCACACCGCTCTGGAAATTGAGCCAGTGACGCGATGGCGTCCTGCAGGGCCAGGAACCACCGCATGCCAGCGTCCCCGGAATGCTGGGACAGCAACCAGTCAAGAAGTGCATCAGCTTCTTGCTCGGCTGCTGCTGTGGTTTCAACGCGGAAGGTCATGCTTGCGGCGCAGATCGGCGAGAAACTTGGTGGCTGGTCTGGTGCGGCCGGTCTTCACATCCTCGTAGCCGCGACGGATGCCCTCAGTGGCTTCTGCGAAGTCTTGACGCTCCCACTCGAGATAGGTGGCCAGAGCATCGTCGAGGGCTGCGGCAGGGTCTTGTCCGCGCCGCTTGGCGTATTCTTCCAGTTGCGCTTTGCGCTCCGGCTTGAGTGGGATCATGTCCATGTCGGCCATAGTTTTCTCCCACTTATCCTATTTGGGTTCGACGGCTGAGGTCAAAAGCTATCTGCTGGCAAAAGGAGACGACAGTCAAATGTTGAACGGGAATCCACTAATCCTTCGACGCCTGGACTATTCGACGGAGAAGTGCTATCGCGATGTGAAGCTGTGCACGATTGGCGAGGGGACGAGTGAGGTGCAGCGGCTGGTGATTGCGAGGCAGTTGCTGAAGGACTAGCTTTCAATTCGCCACGGATCAACGCGGATTTTCGCGGATACCCACCTGTCCTCCTGAGCAGAGCGACTGCGAAAGATTTCCTGCCTTTACGCCCCTGCTTTACACTGAGAGTTTGAGCCACGACTTCCAACCGTTACTCACGCGACTCCGCTCCGGCGATGCGCGGACTTTGGCGCGAGCGATCAGCGTCGTTGAGAACCGCTCACCCGGTTGGCCGGAGTTGCTGAAAGCGTTGTTCCCGCAGACCGGGCATGCGCGGATTCTGGGGTTGACTGGCGCGCCCGGCGCGGGCAAAAGCACGCTAGTTGATCAGTTGGCCAAGCACTATCGCAAACAGAATCGTACAGTGGGAATCATCGCGGTCGATCCCACCAGCCCTTATACGGGCGGAGCGATTCTGGGGGATCGCATCCGCATGCAGGATCATTTTTCTGATCCTGGCATTTACATTCGCAGCATGGCGACGCGTGGCTCGCTGGGTGGGTTGGCGCGCGCCACGGCCGATGTGGCTACGGTCATGGATGCTTCCGGGCGCGACTTGATCATGATCGAAACGGTTGGGGTCGGGCAGGATGAAGTGGATATCGTGCGGTTGGCCGACATCACAGTGGTGATTCTGGTGCCGGGGATGGGCGACGATGTGCAGAGCATCAAGGCTGGCATCATGGAGATTGCCGACATTTTCGTGATCAACAAGAGCGACCGCGAAGGGGCCGAGCGGGTGGAGCGCGAGATTCGCGCATTGCAATCGCTGGCAATTCGCAACGATCATTGGACTCCGCCGATTGTGAAGACCGTGGCCAGCGACGGGACCGGAATCAGTGAATTGGTCTCGGCTATTGCGGAATACGAGGCGTACTTGCGAAAGGAAAACCTGGTCCTGCAGCACAACATTGAAAACTGGCAGGAGCGGCTGATCGAGATGCTGCGCGACGCGTTGCTGGAAAAAGCTCGCGAACAGATGGAAGATGGCAATGTTGCGCGCTACGCCGCGGAAGTCGCGGAGCACAAGCGCGACCCTTATACGCTGATTGAGGAGATTGTGGGACGGTTGGGGAAGACGGGCTCTTAATGCGCGAAAAGAAAATGCAGATCCCTCGCTTAGCCCTCCTCGCGCGAGCGCGACTCGAGTGTTGCTCGGGATGACAAAACGATGAAAGAAAGGTTATGGATGAGGCTTCGATGATCACCATTGACCATCTCGGCATAGCGGTAAAGTCGCTGGCGGCGGCGAAGGGGATCTACGAGAAACTGGGGCTGGCAGCGTCCGCAGAGGAGTTGGTTGAAGGCGAGCAGGTGCGGGTGGCGATGTTGCCGGTCGGGGATAGCCGGTTGGAGCTGATGGAGGCGACGTCGGAAAACTCGGCGGTTGCGCGATTCATCGCCAAAAAAGGCGAGGGGTTGCATCACGTTTGCCTGCGAGTGCCGGATTTGACTGCGGTGGTTGAACGCCTGAAGAAGGACGGAGTGAGGCTGGTCTCGAACGAAATCAAGACTGGCGCCGGCGGGCATCGATACGTGTTTGTGCATCCTTCAAGCGCGGGAGGTGTGCTGCTGGAGTTGGTGGAAGCCGGGCACTGATTCAAAGCCGCCACGGATTTTCGCGGATTGGCACGGGTCTGCATTACCAGCAATTTCCAATCATGCTTGTTCTCGCGGTTGACACTTCCGGCAAGCAGGGCAGCATCGCGCTGGCGCAGTGCGGGCCGAAGGATGCCTGCGACGTGATCGAAGTGGCTGAGCTTTCGGGAGGGACATTTTCCGCGGAGCTGGTTCCACAGATTGCGGCTCTGCTGGAGAGACGCGGATTGGGCAAAGCGGATATCGGCGGCTTCGCAGTGGTTTCCGGGCCGGGATCGTTCACTGGGCTGCGTATCGGCCTGGCGGTTGTCAAGGCGCTGGCAGACGTGCTGACCAAACCAATTGCTGCGATATCGCTGCTCGAGGCTCTGGCAGCGGTGGGTCAGTTGCAAGGAAGAGTTACGGCTGCGCTTGCAGCCGGGCGGAATGAGATCTTCCTCGGCGAGTATGAGGTTGGAGGCGCCGGTACGCGCATGATTCGTGAGCGCCTATCCACCCAGGACAAATGGCTCGAGTCAGCCAGGGGCTCCGCGATCGTCACGCCGGACAAGACCCTCGCGGAAGCAGCACGCGTCAAGGGATTGCACGTGCTGGAAGTCGCGCGGCCGCGGACGGAAGTGATCGCGCAGCTTGGATGGAAAAAGATTCTGTCGGGAGAAACGGTTTCCGCGGAGGCGCTCGAAGCGAACTACATAGGGCGCTCGGAAGCGGAGCTCTTTGTGAAGGGCAGCTAGCCTGTCGCTCGTCGCGAGCCGGCGAGAACGCCGGCGCTACCCATGCGGATTCGTCGTGCCACCCTCGCAGACATTCCGGCCCTGATGGTGCTGGAGAAGCACGCTGCTACGGCAGCGCACTGGTCTCTACAGCAGTATGAGACCGCATTCTCCGCAGAGGCGCCGTCGCGGGTGGTATTGATCCTTGAAGAAGAGGCTGGCGTGCAGGCGTTTATCGCTGGCAGAGCGTTGGGCGAAGAGTGGGAAATTGAGAACATCGCTGTTGCCGGGCCGGTGCGGCGACGCGGGTTGGGCACGCGTCTGCTCGGAGAGTTTCTCGACTTAGCTCGGGGTGGAGGCGCAAAGGCGGTGTTCCTGGAGGTCCGCGAGTCGAATCTGGCGGCACGGCGGCTCTACGAGAACTGGGCTTTTGTCGAGAGCGGACGCCGCAGGCGCTACTATCGCGAGCCCGAAGAGGATGCGATCGTTTACCGCTTGGGATTGGCCTGATGTAGCATGAATTTTTGTGCAATCGATTGGAAACCGCTGAGAACTCAGGAGATGCTGCGACAAGAATTCGCATTGAAGCAGTCCAGATCGTGTGGTAAGTTGGACTCTGAAACCCCGGTTAGGAGGTCTGCTGGATGCTAACTTCTAGAGACCAGCTGTTCGCCAATCATGACGAATTCAGAAAGCTGGCCATGGAACACACACTCTACGAAAAACGCCTTGATTCACTCACCGAAAAACGCTACCTCACCGACGACGAAAAATTAGAAGAAGTGCGGCTGAAGAAACTGAAGCTCCGTCTGAAGGATCAGATGGAGAGTATCGAACGGCAGTACCGGCAGCAGCCACAGAACCAGGTCGCCTAATCCAGCTCCAATCCTATGCGGCTCAGCCGCAGAAGGGATTATCTGTCTCCACGCAGGGCGCTTGTAAGCGCCTTTTTTATTTGCATTTAACACGAAAGACTGAGCTGCACCCTAAGCCTGCACTATAATTCTCTCTATCTCCCAAATGGTTCGTGACGCTTACTATTACGCGTTTCCGCTTCTGGCCGCCGCGCTGCTGATCGGATGGCTCGCCGGCCCATGGTGGGCTTTGCCGGCTTTGTTCCTGGCGGCATTTTTTCTGTGGTTCTTTCGTGATCCAGATCGGGAAATTCCCGGTGATGCTGGTGCGCTGGTATCTCCGGCCGACGGGAAAGTCACGGACGTTTCACCCGTGATTTCGAATGGCGTCTCACGCCTGCGGATCAGCATTTTCCTGAATGTCTTTGACGTGCACGTCAACCGCTCACCGATCGGAGGGATTATTCGCGAGGTTCGGTATCAAAGAGGAAAGTTCGTCAACGCGATGAATGCGGCCTCGGCCGAGCTAAATGAACAGAATGTCGTGACCGTTGAAGGCGAGGGTCAGACGGTGGTCTTCAAGCAGATCGCGGGCCTTCTGGCGCGGAGGATCGTATTCAACAAGAAGGTCGGCGATCGGGTGGAACGCGGGGAGCGAGTGGGCTTGATCAAATTTGGCTCGCGTGTGGATGTTCTGCTGGACGCTTCCGCGGCTATCGAAGTTAAAGTCGGAGACCGGGTGAAAGGCGGATCGAGCGTGCTGGCCTACCTGGACGCTCAGCGACCACTGGCGGCGGGCAGTGCCGGGCAGGCTCAGCGAGGAGCGCTGTAATGGACCCAGAAGTTCCAGTGATTCCTAGGCGGCGTCGGGAAGACCGGCCTTCAGGACGATTGCGCAAAGGCATGTACATTTTGCCTTCGCTTTTCACTGCCGCGAACATTGCGATGGGCTACTACGCGATCCTGCAGGTCACGCATGCCACGGCGGCGGAACCCTGGCATTTTGATTTTGCCGCCAAGGCGATCGGGTTTGCCGTCTTGTTCGATGGTTTGGATGGGCGCATTGCCCGTATGACCCACACCAGCAGTGACTTTGGCCGGGAGTTGGATTCGTTGGCCGATGTCATCACCTTTGGCGTTGCTCCGGCGCTGCTGGCCTGGATGTGGGGATTTCGCCAGTTGCCGGTGTTTCTGGGCTCCAGCGAATTGACCGGAAAGATGATCCAACTGGGCTCGATCTCAAGCTTTCTTTTCTTGATGGCTGGCGCCAGCCGCCTGGCGCGCTTCAACATAGCATCGAATCCGCAACCATCGAACCCGGGTCGTCCCGGAAAAAAGTACTTTGTGGGAATGCCTATTCCTGCGGGAGCTGGAGTGGTCGCTGCGGTCGTGCATTTTTCGGGTGGAGACCCAATTGCTTCGCTATGGAGTTGTATTACGTGGATGCTCATCATTGTGGCGGCGGGATACCTGATGGTGAGCACGTGGCGTTTTTACAGCTTCAAGGACATTGATTTCCGATCGCGGCAACCGTTCCAGCTGGTTATCCTGTTGGGGCTGCTGTTTGCGGCTATCTGGGTTTTCTCCCAATGGGTCCTGTTCATAATCGCGCTGGCCTACATGTTTTCGGGCGTGTTCTGGCGCTTGCAATGGATCTTCCGCCGCAAACGTAATCCGCCTCCTCCACAGTACAAAGAGGCCTCACAGACTTCATGAGTTCGAATTTCAAGTCCGCTGCGGTGGGGCACGCGGAAGCCGTGCGCGGAGGCAATTTCTACCGCCTTGCCATCGTAGGCGCGGGCACGCTCAAGGGCAAAGAAGTTGCGGATGTACTCAACGACCGCAATTTTCCTTCACTCGATGTCAAGTTGCTGGACGACGACGAAGCGCTGGGGAAGTTGGAAGCGGTGGGAGATGAGGTTACGTTCATCCAAAATGTTCGCACCGAACAGTTCCAGAATATAGATTTTACTTTCTTCGCTTCAGACGCGGAGTCTACGCGGAACAACTGGAAGACGGCGCGCAATGCGGGCAGCGCCATCGTCGACCTTACTTCTGCCCTGGAAGATGAACCAGACGCTGTAATACGCTCGCCGTGGATCGAGCGGCATCTGGGGCGGCAGTTGATGCCGGAGTTGCAGCCTGGCCCGGCGGTGGTGGCGCACCCCGCAGCGATCGTATTGGCGCTGCTTCTCCTGCGAGTGCAGAAAGCTGGACCGGTGCAGCGAGCGGTGGCCACGGTGTTCGAGCCAGCCTCCGAGCATGGTCAGAAGGGGATGGACGAACTTCATGAACAGACTGTGAACCTGCTCTCGTTCCAGCAGATGCCGAAGAACATCTTCGACACGCAGGTGGCCTTCAACATGGTGGCCCGCTACGGGGAACATTCGGTACCTGCGCTGGCAGCGGTGGAGAGGCGAGTGCTGAAGCATTATCAGCGAATTGCCGGCAAGGACGTTCTTTTGCCATCGCTGTTATTGGTGCAGGCACCCATCTTCCACGGACACGCCTTCGCGGTTCACCTCGAACTCGCGCAAGTGGCGGATGTCGAAAGCATTTCGCGGGTACTGGCCGGCGAGCACGTGAACCTGACCCATGGAGCCGAAGACGCTCCTACGAACGTGAATGCCGCGGGGCAGAGCGATATTCAGGTGTCCATCACCGCCGACGCAAGCCAGCCGAATGGGCTTTGGTTATGGGCCGCATCCGATAATCTGAGGATCGCCGCAACCACGGCGGTCGAGTGTGCGGAGACCATGGCGGCGACCCGGCCTCGAGGCAAAATCCAATGAGCCGCGGCGTGGCGCTGGCCGTACTCCTTAGTCTTTTCGGTGCAGGATGCGGCTACCACACTGCCGGCCACGCGGTAACCATCCCTGACAATGTACGAACGATTGCAATCCCGGCCTTCGTGAACCAGACTCAAACCTTCAAGATCGAGCAGATGCTGACCGCCGCGGTGGTAAGAGAGTTCGTCATGCGAACGCATTACCACGTCGTCAACCAAATGAATGACGATGCTGATGCCGCGCTGCATGGCACCGTGCTCGCCACTTACTCCACGCCCCTGACCTACGACTCGCAAACTGGACGCGCCGCGAGCGTGATGGTGGTGATCTCTATGAAAGTGTCGTTGGTTGACAAGCAGGGAAGGGTTCTCTACCAGAATCCCTCGTATCTGTTTCGTGAGCAATACGAAGTCCCGCGCGACGTGAACAGCTTTTTCGAGGAAGACACACCGGCGTATCAACGCTTGTCGCGCGACTTTGCGCAAACCCTGGTGTCGAATATTCTGGAGGGTTTCTGATGCGAGCCTTCGCCCAGGCCGACCGTTTTGTCTCCGAGGTGCAGGCCCGCAGGCTGCGTCCGGCCTACGTTTTTGTGGGAGCAGAGGTCTTCTTTCGCAAGCGATGCCGTGAGGCTATTCTCGAACACCTGGTCACCCCCGATTTGCGGGACTTCAGCCTTTTTGAGTTTGATCTCGCCGAAACTGATCTGGTCGAGGTGCTTGATCGCGCGCGCACGCCTTCGCTGATGGCGCCCTTTCAAGTTTTCTTTGTTCGTGGCGTCAAGAACTTGTTTGGACGCGGGTCGAACGAAGAGAAACTGGCGGCCATCGAGCAATACTGCGAAGATCCCAATCCCGCCGCGGTATTGATCTTTGTGGCTGATCACATTAGCATCCCCGCCGACCCACGCCGCATGGAATTAACCGACAAAGAGCGTTATGAGCGCATCCGCGAGACGCTGGGGCAATACTGCGCCATTGTCGAATTGGCGAGGGTAGAAGAAAGCGAAGCGGTGCGCTGGATTGGCGAATACGGCGCCACGCGGGAAGTCAAGATCGATGCCGATGCCGCCCGCGAACTCGTGGACGCTCTCGGCGGCGACATGATGATGGTTTCGAACGAACTGGAGAAGCTGATTCTGTACGTGGGCGACAAGAAACGAATCACGCTGGGTGATGTTGAGATCATGGTGCTGGCCGCGAAGCAGAGGTCGCTGTATGAGTTGACCGATGCGATCTCGTCGAAGGACCGGGTACGAGCCTTGGAGATGTTGGACTCGATTCTGACCACGGGTGAAGGGGACGAAGCTGCGATCGGACATCTGTACATGCTGGCCAAGACGTTTCGCCAGATGCTGGTGATCCTGGAGCGCAATGTGCGCGACCAGCGCATGCTTTGGGCGGCATTGTGGCAGGGCTTCCGCGTGCCTCCGTTTGCCGCCGACGATATCATCAAACAGGCGCGACGCTACAAGTCGAAGCGAGAACTAACGCGCGCCATCCGGCTGGTGGCGAAAACGGATCTGGCACTGCGTTCAAATCCTCCCAGCAAACGGATGGTGCTGGAGAAATTGGTGATGGATCTGACCTCAGAGCCAAAAGCAGAAGCCGGTTGGATGCAGGAAGAGCTACCTGTGTAAAAGAGCATTTAGCAGGTAGCACTTGGTATTTGGCCGCAACCGCCTCGGCTGTCCGGTCGAGCGAAGCTCGGCATCCGCCATGCTCAACGTTCCCGCATATCTCGAGCGCATCGCATGCGCCGGACCGGTAGTGCCCACGACGGAGGTGCTGCGCGACCTGCATCGGGCTCATATGTTGAGCGTGCCCTTTGAGAACCTCGATATTGCTCTGGGCCGGAAGATCGTGTGCGACGAGGACGCGTTCATCCGAAAGATCGTCGAGCGACGACGTGGCGGTTTTTGCTACGAACTGAACGGAGCGTTTGCAGGATTGTTGCGCGCAATTGGGTTCAAGGTTACTCTGCTCTCGGCTCGTGTGTCGCGCGAAGATGGTACTGCTAGTCCCGAGTTCGATCACCTTGCGTTAAGAATCGATCTGGATGAGCCTTGGCTCGCAGATGTGGGATTCGGAGACTCTTTCCTTGAACCGATTGCACTGCGGCCCGGGGCTGAGGGATCGCATGACGGGCGTAGGTATCGAATAGTGGACTGCGGAAGCTCATTGCGCATGGAGAGAGCGGAGCGGGCTGGAGCCTGGAAGGGGCAATATTCTTTCACTCTGAAGCCGCGAAGCCTCAACGACTTTGCCGCCATGTGCCACTACCACCAGACTTCACCGGAGTCGCCCTTTACCCGAAAGAGTGTGTGTTCGAGGGCTACGCCAGATGGAAGAATTACCGTGGCAGACGGCAAGCTGATCCTGACGCACAACGGGATCAGGGAAGAACGCTTGCTCGCATCGGACGAGGCGCGGTCAGCAGCACTGAAAGAATACTTCCAGATTGTGCTGTGAAAATCTTAGACCTACTTCTTCGCGATCGCGTTCAAACGCGTGTTGAGACGGGACTTGTAGCGCGATGCGGTGTTCTCGTGAAGCACGCCCTTCTGGACCGCTTTGTCGAGAGCGGAGACCGTCTGCCGGAAAACCTGGTCGGCCCCTTGATGGTCGCCTTTAGCGAGCGACTCACGCAAGTCGCGCAGCGTGCTGCGCAGTCGGGAAGTGTTGGCGCGGTTGCGAGCCGTGCGTTTCTCAGTCTGACGGGCGCGCTTCAGCGCCGAAAAATGATTTGCCATTAGATCTCGTTACCTTCGTTTCTATTGAGTTTCTCTAAGTGAGAGAATTCCGCCACTCCCTAATAAACTATTCTACGGCAGCCACTTGCGACTGGTCAAACCATTGGCGGATGCACTCGGCACTCTAAAGGTACTAATCGATTCCTCCGCGCCAATCGTGGTGATGGAGACCGTGGAAGAGGTACGTGCCGTGCGCCTAGTGCGCGTGGCGTGCGCGTCGCTGAACCTAGCCACGTTCGAATGGAGTATAGCCAGCGGGCTGGCTCGTTGCGGAAACGATGGCCACGAACCCGTGGTGGAGGGCAGGTTTCCTGCCAGTGGCACTGGCCATGACGACACGGATCTTTCAACACAAGCGATCTATAACACTCGTGAACCCGCTCAGGTGCTTGGAGTCTTAGAGGGTATCTCCGTCGAGGCAGCGTTCATACTAAAAGATTTCCATCGTCACATGGAAGACCCGGTCGTTGTGCGACGTCTCCGCGATGTGGGCCAGAAATTCTCAAAGAATCGCCGAACGGTCGTCCTTATCGCTCCATCGATCAAAATGCCACCAGAGTTGGCCAGCTTGGTGGAGTATCTCGACTTACCCCTTCCCGACAAACACCGCCTAAGACAGATCATCGACGAAATGATCGTTCGGGTGGGAAAAACGCGAACCCTCCGCCGCTCGCTGGACGCCAGCGGATTGGACGTGATGGCCGGCAATCTGCGCGGGTTGACGGAAGAACAGGCGGAGCGGGCGGTATCACAAGCGATCGTGACGAGGTATGGGCTAACGGCCGAGATTGTCACCGATGTTCTGCAAGCCAAGAAGGAGATGCTGCGGCGCTCGGAGATGCTCGATTTCGTTGACGTGTCCAACACCCTGGCCAACGTCGGAGGCCTGGAGAATCTTAAGCGTTGGCTGGGGCAGCGACGCGGAACATGGGAAGAGCAGGCGCGCGTGTTCGGTCTGGAACCGCCGCGAGGCGTGGTTATTCTGGGAGTGCAGGGTTGTGGGAAGAGCATGTGCGCGCAGGCGATTGCTGGTGAATGGAAGCTTCCGCTAGTCAAATTCGATACTGCTGCGATCTTCGATAAGTACATCGGTGAGACCGAGAAACGAATCCAGAAAGTGTTTGAGGTGGCCGAAGAGCTATCGCCCTGCGTGCTTTGGATCGATGAATTGGAAAAAGTTTTTGCCGGCAGCGGGTCGGATTCGGCTTCGGCAGATGCGGGCGTTTCATCGCGTCTGCTGGCTGCATTTCTTTCGTGGATGCAAGAGCGCAAGGCTCCGGTTTTTGTCGCGGCCACGTGCAACAACGTCTCCGCGCTGCCTCCCGAACTGATTCGCAAAGGGAGGTTTGACGAGTTGTTTTTTGTCGACTTGCCGAACCAGGCGGAACGAAAGCAGATATTTGCTCTTGAGTTGTTGCGTCGGAATCGACATCCGGGGGAGTTCGATCTGGATCAAGTTGCGACGGTGGCGCGGGGCTACTCGGGAGCGGAGATTGAAGCCGCGGTGCAGACCGCGCTTTACGCCGCGTTCTCCAGCAAACAACCGCTGGCAACATCACTCCTGATCGATGCATTGGCGAGGACCGTGCCGCTTTCGACGACCAGAGCCGAGGAGATTCAGGAGCTCAGAGATTGGGCGCGAGCGCGCGCGGTTCCGGCGTCGGACGCCGATGCAAAAGCCGAAGGCGCGTAAACCTCGTGTTTCGCTTCGCGGTTGTCTCACCACCATTGACTCCCATCCGACCCCCGGCGTACCCTTACTGCAATGGTAGTTGCTTGCACCTCGGGAGCGAGCAATCCGGCTGGTTCCACCTGCACAGAGAATACTTTTGTCGTCGCTCGGGCGGGCACGGGTGTGCCTGGTTCGCTGCGACGCCATCTAAGCAGCAGCGGGTTTAAAGTGAAGCGCAACCGGCGCAGGGAGGGATGCGCCAAAACTGAATGAAGAAGAGCATTGAGGTGACTCCCCATATTGAAGCCCTGTTCGGTACCAGGGATGAAAATCTGCATGTGTTGGAAGATGGTCTCAACATTAACATCGACCTTCGCTCCAACTCCATCGAACTGGAAGGGTCAGCCCGTGATGTTGCCCGGGCCGAGCAAGTCTTTGCCGACTACCACCATCTGCAACGCTCTGGACACACCTTCAACAACGGCGATCTGAATAGCATGTTGCGCGTTCTGATAGCCGACCCAAAAGCTACCCTGCGCGGGCTGGCGGAAGCGGGACGGCAACGCTCGTTCGGACGGCGTACAGTACAGCCTAAGAGCTTGAACCAGAAACGATACGTCGAAGCCATCGAGAACCATGACATGGTATTCGGCATCGGTCCCGCGGGTACTGGAAAGACTTACCTGGCGGTGGCCATGGCGATTTCGGCGCTGCTGGCGAAAAGGGTGAACCGGATTATCTTGGCGCGTCCGGCAGTCGAGGCTGGCGAACGACTGGGATTTCTTCCGGGTACGTTGCAGGACAAGATTGACCCGTATCTGCGCCCGCTTTACGACGCGCTCTATGACATGCTCGATCCCGAAAAAGTTGATCGCTACCTGGAGAAGAATGTCATTGAGATTGCGCCGATTGCCTTTATGCGCGGACGCACTTTGAATGATTCATTTGTGATTCTGGATGAGGCGCAGAACACGACTTCGGAGCAGATGAAGATGTTCGTCACCCGTCTGGGGTTCAACTCGAAGGCGGTGATCACTGGCGACGTCACTCAGATCGATCTGCCGAATGCGCGCCGCAGCGGACTGCTGGAAGCCGTGGACATCCTGAAACGCGTTGAAGGGCTTACCTTCGTCTACTTCGATGAAGGCGACGTAGTCCGGCATCATTTGGTGCAGCGCATCATCCGGGCTTACGATGAGCACAAGACCAAACTCGCGGAGCAGCAACTGTCTCTGCTTGAACCGAAGGCCGCGGCAAATGGCAAGACCAACGGGGCGGACAGTGCGCCTCTGCAGAAGAACACGGCAATGCCTGCGGAAGCAGACGCGAAAGAATAAAGCGAGCACGATCGAGCTGGGAGGGCTGCGTTTTATGGCCCTCCTGTTTATTTGGACGAGTATCCCACGGAGAGAGTGTGGTCATCATTCAGGCAAAAGTGGCCGGATTGACGCGAGCAGCGCTGGCGAAGTTTGTGACGCGCGCACGAAGGGTTTCGGGCCTGCGGGGCGCCGTCAGCGTGCTAGTGACCAGCAGCCGCGAGTTGCAGGGATTAAACCATCGCTTCCGTGGAAAGGATAAGCCAACCGACGTGTTGTCGTTTCCCGCAATGCCCGGGCTGATGCGGGGCTTCGCCGGGGATGTGGCTATTTCAGCCGAGATTGCGGCTCGCAACGCGCAGAGACTTGGGCACACAGCGGCGGAGGAGATCAGAATTCTCACTTTGCATGGGTTGCTTCACCTCGCTGGCTACGATCACGAACGAGATTACGGGGAGATGGAGCGCAAGGAAGCGCGATTGCGGAAGATGCTGGGATTGCCCGTGGGGTTGATTGAGAGAAGCGAGCGATCCCGACGCGGAAAAGGATCGGGCGCAAAGGGCAAAGGCATGTCGAGCAGCCCGGTTGCTCCCACGCGCTCCAAAGTTGGCATGGCCTCCCGCGCCAGACGGGCGTCTTGATGAACTTCGTGCTCGCTATCGTATTGCTGGCGCTGTTGGGGTTACTGACTCTGGTCTCTTACGTGGACCGCCTGTACACCGAGATCGGGAAGTTCCTTTCCCGCGACTTTCAGGACAATATCGACGCTTTCGAGCACGACGTGGAGCCGAGGTTGCACGTTAGCCGTTCCCGCGCCGCGTTGTCGATGGCGGTGCTGAGTCAAATGACTATGGCCGCGATTGCCATGCTAGTAGGCTTCACTGTATTCCGTGACCGGGCCTGGAGCATTTACGAGATTCTGCAGGCCACGCTGACTTTGATCCTGACGGTGATCGTGTGCAACCGGTTTCTGCCCTTCGTTTTTTTCTCGCGTACCAAAGGGCAATGGCTGATCCGCTGGACTCCTCTTTTGCGAATTCTCATCTACTTAGTTGTGCCGGTAACCCTGGTATTGGGCTTCCTGCAGTCGGTGGCAGCTCTGACCAAAGAGCACTCGGACGAACAGCCGGAAACTCAGGCAGAAGCTGTGGACGCGCTGATCGAAGCGGGCCAGGAAGAAGGCATCCTGGATGAAAGCAACCGCGACATGATCCAGTCGGTGGTGGAATTTGGTGAAAAGACGGTGCGGGAGGCGATGAAGCCGCGGCCGGAAATCGTTGCGGTGCCTACCAATACAACGGTCGAACAGTTCATTGAGTTACTGCGGATGAAACCGTTTTCCCGAGTCCCGGTTTTCGAGGGCACCATCCACAACATCGAGGGCATCGTCTATGCGCAGGACGTGCTGCAAGTACCCGACACTGAGGCTCACACCCGCACGGTGGACACACTCATGCGGAAAGATGTGTATTTCGTGCCCGAAAGCAAGCTGGGAAGCGAACTTCTGCGCGAGATGCAGAAGAACAATGTTCGCATGGCGATTGTGGTGGACGAGTACGGTGGAGTCGCGGGACTTGTGACAATCGAGGATCTGATCGAAGAAATTGTGGGTGAGATTGGTGACGAGCACGAGAAGGCCGAGGTCGTGCGCGAGAGTGATCACTCCTACATCGTTCCCGGAAATATGGATGTTGATCGGCTGGATGAGTTGCTCGGCACGCGTCCGGCAGGCAAAGAATCCGCCACTGTGGCGGGATTGGTCAGCGAGTTAGCGGGCCGCATTCCGCAAAAGGGTGAGGTGATCGAAGAAGACGGCCTGCGGTTCGAGGTGCTCGAATCCACCGACCGGCGAGTTGAGCGAGTCCGGATCTCGGTTGTCCAGCCAAAACAGATGCGCCTGATTTGAAGAAAGCTGCCAGCTCCTTTTTTCTAGCTTCGATCGAGGCGAGCCACTAGCAGCCAAGACCTGGAAGCTAGTAGCCTAGTCGTATGGCCTTTCATTCCGGATTCGTTTGCATTCTCGGGCGTCCCAATGCCGGCAAGTCCACGTTGCTGAACGCACTCGTGGGCGAGAGGCTCGCGATTGTCAGCCCTAAGCCGCAAACCACGCGCAACCGCATCCTGGGGATTGTCCAGATTCCGAAGCAAAAGAAAAAGACCGGCGGACAAATCGTACTCATCGATACACCGGGCGTACACAAGCCGGACACTTCGCTTGGCCGCAAGATGATGTCTGAGGTCCGCGAAGCGCTGGAGGGCTGCGACCTGCTTCTGCTAATTGTCGACGTGACCCGGAAATTTGGTCAAAGTGACGAGTCTGTGCTTGCGATGGCCAAGAAATCCGGCACCCCTGTTTTCCTGCTACTCAACAAGATCGACCTGTTGCGAAGCCACAAAGACAAGTTGCTGCCCATCATCGGTGAATACCACAAGCTTCACGCCTTCAAGGAGATTATTCCGCTTTCGGCGCGCAAACCTGAAGGTTTAGATCTGTTGCTGGAAAGGGTGATCGATATCTTGCCGGAAGGGCCGCGCTACTTTCCTGAGGATCAGGTAACGGATCAACCCACGCGTTTCATGGCCGCCGAGATCATTCGTGAACAGGTTTTGCAGGAGACCAGCGAGGAAGTTCCATACGCGACCACGGTGCTGGTTGAACATTTCGAGGAAGGCAAGAAACTAACCCGCATTGCGGCGGCTATCTATTGCGAACGGGAAGGGCAGAAGCGGATCCTGATCGGCAAGCAGGCGCAGATGCTGAAGAAAATCGGAACGGCCGCACGTCTGCAGATCGAAAAGATGGTTGGAACTCGTGTGTTTCTGGAGCTTTTCGTGAAGGTAAGCCCGGACTGGCGCGAATCACACACTTTTATCGAGGAACTGGACTGGCGCCGGCAGTTGGAGTTGTTAACGCATGCGGGGGAAGGCTTGAAAGGACGCTGAATCCGTGGTTCCTGGCAAGTGCTTTTCACGTTGCCGGACGCCGGTTTCGTCTGTAGAATCGCAGAGGCTCAAGCTGAGGCCAAGCATCGGGAACGATCCTCATTAATGTCCACCAATTCCGAACCGACCTTCGATTTCCTGGCCAACAAGTTACTTTTCAAGCTCCAGGTCACGCTGGCTGCCGATAAGGCCGCAGTGGATTCGGTAGTACAGCGCATCATGGAGTCCATTCAGGAGAAGGATTGTGCCGACGGTAAGGAAGCGGCGATCGAACTCGCGCTCTCCGAGGCGCTCGCAAACGCAGTAGTGCATGGAGCCAAGTCCGATCCCTCAAAAATCGTGGAGTGTGATGTTGCCTGTGATGAAAACAGGAGCATCCTCATCGTGGTGCGCGATCCCGGAGACGGTTTCGATCCCGCGGCAATCCCCAGTCCGGTGGTCGGGCAAAACATCCTCTCCGGCCATGGTCGCGGCGTTTACCTGATCTCGCAACTTATGGACGAAGTCAAGTTCCTTAAGAACGGAACTGAGATTCACATGATCAAACGGTAAGAGCTTCCAACCGAAGACCGCATCAGAACCCTACTCCTTGGCGGTGATGCCCAGCGTCTTCATCTTGCGATAGAGATGGCTGCGTTCCAGGCCGAGCACCTCAGCCGTGCGAGTAACGTTGCCATGATTCTCATCCAGCTTTTTCAAAATGTAGTCGCGTTCATAAGCGGCACGGGCCTGATGCAGGGTAGAGAATTCGCTTCCGGCAGCGCGGCGCGTGCCATCGCGATGAACCAACGGCGGCAAATGCTTGCGCTCGAATCGAATGGTCGTAGGATTCATGATGACGATGCGCTCGATTACATTCCTCAGTTCCCGCACGTTGCCCGGCCAGGAATAACGCATGAGAGTATCGATCGCATCGTCGGTGATCTCGCGCAGACGTCGGCCATAGGTAGCCGAAAACTCTTTCAGAAAATGACGCGCCAGCAGCGGAACATCCTCTTTGCGTTCCCGTAGTGGTGGCACCGAAAAAGGAATGACGTTAAGACGGTAGAACAGATCCTCACGAAAATTTCCTCTCGAGATTTCCTCTTCCAGATCCTTGTTCGTCGAAGCAATTACACGGGCATCGACCGTGATCGGTTCGTCGCTGCCGACCGGAATAAACCGCTGCTCGTCGAGAGTCCGCAAAACCTTCGATTGCGTTTTTAAGCTCATGTCGCCAATCTCGTCCAGAAAAAGCGTGCCGCCATGAGCTTTCTGGAACGTTCCTTCTTTGTCACCCGTTGCTCCAGGAAACGATCCTTTACGGTGGCCGAAGAGTTCACTCTCAATCAAATCCTCAGGGATCGCGGCGCAGTTCACCTCGACGAACATCTCATCCTTGCGCAGGCCCTGGGCGTGAATGGCATGGGCCACTAATTCCTTGCCGGTCCCCGATTCTCCGTAAATGAGAACGCGGCCATTGGTGGGGGCCATGATCTGGATTTGCTGACGCAGCGCTTTCATGGGGATGCTGTCGCCCACGATTACGCTTTTCGGGATGAGTTGCTTCTTAAGTTCCCGGTTCTCCTCGCGTAATCGTTTCGCCTCAATGGCGTTCTTAATAAGAATTAGTGTCTTATCAATAGAGAGCGGCTTTTCCAGAAAGTCATAAGCGCCTAGTTTGGTGGCACGAACAGCGGTTTCAATGGTCCCGTGCCCCGAGATCATAATGACCTCGGGAGCATTTTCCTTTTCACGAATCTTTTCCAGGGTCTCCAGGCCGTCCATCCCCGGCAACCATACATCCAGCAGCACTACATCGAATGCATTCTTGCTGATAATTTCCAGGCTGGCTTCGCCACTCTCCGCCATCGAGGTTTTGAAGCCTTCGTCCTCCAGCACGCCCTTGAGCGACTGGCGGATCGTGGGTTCATCGTCAACGATAAGGATGTTATGCATGCTGGTTGATGGAGGGTGCGACGACCGCTTCCGAAACAATCGGCAACTCAACCACGAAGCGAGCGCCGGCGGGCTTATTCTCTTCTACACGAATGGAGCCGTGGTGATCTTCAACAATACGGCTTACGATGGCCAGGCCAAGGCCGGTGCCACGTTTTTTGGTGGAGAAGTACGGGAGAAATAACCGTTCCTTCAATTCCCGGGTGACCCCGTGGCCGGTATCGGCGACGGTGAGTTCAACCACGTCGCGGCTCGGCACAAGAGCGGTCGAAATCTGAATCTCGCGAAACAGCGCATCCTGCATCGCTTCCGCCGCGTTGTCCAGCAGATTCGCCAGTGCTCGCTTGATAGCTTCGGGGTCCGCCATCACGTTGGGCAACTCCGGAGCTAGAAAAGTACGGACGCGGATGTTGTCCAAGCGGCCGTTGAACATGGCCAGCGTACTCTCTACGATGGAATTGATATTGGCCGACTGTGGCCGCGCGGTCGGGAAGCGCGCCAAAGTGGAGAACTCGTCCACCAGCGTGCGAACCGTTTCCACGGCTCCGGCAATCGTATCCGCACAGCTATGGAGTATTTGCAGCGAAGCTGCGTCAGGAGGCGTGCCGCGCTGCAGGTGCCGGCGGATGCGCTCGGCAGAGAGCGCAATCGGAGTTAGGGGGTTTTTTATTTCATGAGCCACACGTCTCGCCACCTCGCGCCAGGCCGCCTGCTTCTGTGCCTTGAGCAAATCAGACAGATCTTCGAACACGAGGACATATCCCAGCCCCTGTCCATCGTGCTTGAGCGTGGCCACGGTGACGGCAACGTTCAGGGTGACCCGCTGTCCAACCATCTCCATCTGGGTGGTGGTGGTACCCATGCGATCGGCACGTCGCAACAGCGGTTCCAGGTCCTGGAGGGCCTCGGGAGGGAAGACATCGGCCAAAGACGCACCGATCAATACACCCGGTGTTCCCGATTCTCCACCCACGGGATGGAACAGGCGAAGAAGAGCATGGTTTGCATGGGTAACGCGCCGGTCCGCGTTCAGTGAAAGCACGCCGTTCGGGATGCTTTCCAGAATGGTTTCGATATGGCGCCGGCGCTGCTCCAGGGCGACGTTGGCCGCGCTGAGCTCAAGGCTGGAGGCGTCAACCTGGCGGCGGCTGGACTCCAATTCCTCAGCCATGCGGTTGAAGGAATGCACCAGATCGCCGATCTCATCGGCGGCCCGGACTTCTACACGGTAATCCAGACGCCCGCGAGAAATCTCTTGCGTCGCTTCAGCCAGCGCGACCACCGGGCGTGTAACCAACTTGGAGAGAAATAACGCGAACCAGGTAGTGGCGAAAAGTACCATCACCGTGAGCAGAAGCAGCACTTCCATGTAAGTTCGTCGAACCAACCTTCGCTCGCGGGCCAGGTCGAGATAACGCTGCTGGCTGGTCTCCACCTGTTTCACGGTTTCAGAAAACTTCTTCGGCAGGGGCATGCCCACCAGGACGAAACTATCGTCGCCAACCGGGGCACTGCCCAGAATGTAGTCGGTTTGCTCCCAAGAAAAAGGTGTCGGACTCTCGGACTTGATCCGATCCAAGGGGAGACTGGCCTTAAGCAGCGACCAGGGAGCAGGCATACCAAAACTGGCTTCTGCCTCGCCGTCTACGATCGCGAGAGCAAAGCCGCCTTGCAGGGTCGGCTCACGGCGCCCCAACTCGCTTGCCAAGGCAGAAAAGTTACGGCTGGCGAAAGCACGTTGCGTTCCTGGCGAACCGGCTATGGCCTCGGCTTCAGCCCGCGTGTTCTGTGCTGCGTAGTTGGAAAGCAGCGATGCCATAGTTGCCGTGTCCCGCCGCACTTCCTCGACGGGGCTGGAAAACCACTTATCAATCGACCGGTTCATCAGCACATAGGCAAAGAAGAACATGCCGATTACGGGCAGAAACGAAAGCAAAAGGCTCCCTACCACCAGCCGGGTGCGGAACTTCGAGCCAAGAACGCCCAGCCTTCGTTCCGCGAAGAGCTTCAGTAGGTTGCGGGCAAGAACGAACGTCAGCAGCACGAACAGAACAAAGATCAGCATCGCCAGCGAAGCAAAAAACAGCAACTGCTGATTCGTGCCGGGATTCAGAGGCAGGTCAAAAGAGGTTAGTGCAAGAAGCACCCCAAAAAGCAGAGTGATCCCAACCGCGAGCGGGATAATGACTTTCTTCCGCCTGGAAGGCTTCTGATCCGGTCGAATTGGATTGGGAGCAGACATGTCCGCTGGCAGCCTCAATCTGTGATCTCTGAATCTTGCTGCCTGTCCGGCCCATTATAAGCGGACGTGCCCTTGAAGAGGATGATCGGCCTCACCGACCTTCCGAACTCAGGAGTTAAAAGAGACATTCCCTTTGCGCCACCTGCAACGGCAAGCGAGGCCGCCAGTTCCGATCTTAGGGCAGGAATTTTTGTAGCGGGCAGCCTTCGCAGCGTGGTTCTGACTTGAGGCAGTAGTGCTTGCCTACAGCAACAATCAATCCGTGCATGTCGCTGTATATCTGGGCCAGCGGCGGCCGTTGAGCAAGACTCATCGCCGACGGAGAGTGGGGAGTCGGCCGAAATCCAGTTTCACGTTCATGGTTCTCCGTTCTCAGTTTCGCTGATGGCGGCATTACTCCGGCCAAGGCCTGCTCAAAGAGTTCGCGCAACTCTTCGTACGGTGCGTTCGCGGGAACAATCCCGTGACGTTCCACTATCCGGCGGGTGTAGGCGTCTACTACGAAAACCGGATGCTGGCCGGCGTAAAGCAGGATGGAATCTGCGGTCTCAGGCCCGACTCCGTTCAGGGATAGCAACTCGAGGCGTACCTTCTGGGTAGGCTGTGCGAACAAGCGGCGGAGCGAGCCTGCGTAGTTTTGGTCGACAAATGCCACGAAAGTCTTTAACCGTCTGGCTTTCTGCCGAAAGTATCCCGCTGGCCGAATCATTGCCTGAAGTTGTCCAAGAGATATCGATCGGATTCCGGCTAGAGTGAGCCGGCCTGCTGCGCGCAAACGGCGCAGGGCAATCTCGACATTCTTCCACGACGTATTCTGCGTGAGATAGGCGCCAACGATGACTTCAAAACGGGTACGGGCTGGCCACCAGTGTTGAGGTCCCCAGGTTGCGTACAGGGCGAGGTAATATGTGCGGATTGGTTTTGCTTGGGCGGCTAAAGTCACGGTTACGGTTTTCAGTGTAAACGATTGCAGGTCAGAAGAACCCCAGCCTTTCCCAGGTTAGTGGACTGTAATATCTGCAAACGAATCGACGTATTGACTGCCAGGCTTACCGAAGTTCATGCCCCTCTGCACTCATTACCCCGGCAAAAGCGCATCTGACGGGGGATTTCACGCGCTGCAAAGGCGTTATGCGTCTCCCTTCGCCGGTACAAGTACTTAAGTTACCTGTAACGCATGCATAATATCCAATGTTTATGCGGCTACCGTTGATTCATCTTGACTATTGTACAGTTTTTGTACATCATGGATTCAGCAGTCGAGCGATATAATCGGGAGGTGGCAATGAAGCAAATCATCGGCGCGGTTCGGGTTTACAGCCGTCATTCCGAGGATTGCGCGCGCCGGGGAGATGCTAGCTACCTGAAATGCGACTGCCCGAAATGGATGCAGTACACGCTGGACGGCAAGACCAAGCGCGAGTCGGCCAACACGCGAAGCTTTGCCGGGGTGAAGCTGGCCGCCGAAGCTAAGACAAGAGAACTCCATGGCGAAGCGGCTCCGGTTGAGCCGACCGTGCAGGCGATCAGTGTCGAGGCCGCGATTCAGGACTGGCTCCGCTTCCGCGACACCAATGGCCTCAGTAACGACAAACCGAAACTGATGGGTGGCAAGCTGATGACGTGGTGCAAAGAGAATCGCATTACATTCCTCTATCAACTCACCAGCGACAAAGTCGTGCAGTTCCGCAACTCCCTCCCATATAAAACGAGAACCAGCAGTAGCCTGAAGGTTCACTGGTCCATCATGTGCAACTTTTTCGGCTGGGCGCACGGGATTAAGCTGATCGCTGAGAACCCAGCCCCTAACACGCGGATCTTTCCCCAGTTCAGAATTCGCTTCAAGAAGGCGGAAGTCATCCCGCCTACGGCGACGGAAGTTACGCGAGTGATTTCTGCCGTGGATGATGCCGGATGGGAGATCGAGCGCATATCTCGCGTCCGCAACTTCATCGAGACCATGAGTAACAGCGGCATGGCCATAAGGGACACGGCGACCTTGGGCAGAGATAAACTCGACGCCGATAATCGCATCCGGGGCAACCGCTGTAAAACTAACGAGCGGTTCAAGGTCAAAATCCCAGCCAAGCTGGCAGACAGCCTACGCGCCATGCCGTGCAACGACCCTGACTATTTCTTCTGGTATCGCGGCCAGAGCGGCCAGAAGCTAAAAGTCACGAGCATCGTCCATAACTATGAAGCCGATCTGCGGAAGCTATTCGCGCTGGCCAAGGTGGACATGACGCCACACGGCTTCCGTCATTACTTCATCACTCAGCAGTTGGCAAAGGGCTGGAGCGTGGACGAGGTTAGTACGATGGTTGGCACGAGTCCCCAGGAAATCCGCAAGACGTATCAACACTGGATTAAAGAAGACGACGACCGGATGGATGCGAAGTGGCTGGAGCAGGGGATCGACGACGACCGGAACCATGAGGTCCACGGGTAGCGCGCGCCGACGCATCCCGAGTCATCAGCGGCTGATAATCGCGTCCACGGTTACCCGGCTCAGCCCTGCTGGGCTTCTTCTTCTCGTTCAGAACATCGCTGGCCCTCAACTTCGCCAATCCCAGGATGGCAGATTAGTTCGTGAAGATCGATCCGGTTTGCTGAGATTCGCGTCCACGGTTATCCGCCAGTGCTTGAGCAGCCACTCCGGAATGTATCGACTATCTTTGTAGCGCTTACGCCACTGCTCTAGCTCCTGCGATGTCCCTCAAGTCTCCTCATTTAGTCCGAGTCTGTGAACCTGTTCTTCGAATGCGGTAGGTAGCCAGTGAATCTCGGTGGGTGGTCCCTTGCCCCAGTTTGGGTTCCCTCGTTTGTGAGGTATAGTAAGCTTCGATTCGGAATTATGATACGCCGCTGAGCGTACAATCGCCTAGTATGCGAACCGCGCTGGGGGACCTTCCCCCGAAGAAATTGGGTTGTACGGTTGCCAGACGTGGCAGGCCCGATCAGATCACCGGTCGGGATTTTTTTCTTGACCACCTGATGACGACGGTTACTTGCAGCAGGCTCCGAGCCGCGCCATGCTTCTTCGCATGACGGATACTCGGGTCACCGCTACTTATCTGACCAGGCAACAACTGATCGAGGAGGGTTGTGATATACCGTGGTCCGAAGAAGTGCTGGGAGTCCTTTACGAGCATTCGAGTGCGCTGAAGGTGATCCATCTCTCGTATCTGGAAGCCGGAACGATCAACGCGCTTGCCGAGAACAGTTTTGAGGACCTGCGGAAGACCGTAGCGGACCTGAACGAGCGTCACCTGCTCGAAAACCATTGAAACCCTGTCACTAAACGTGCCTACGGTATTCGCTGTATTGCCCACATCCGGCCCGTGCGCTAATTTGATCGTGCGTTCTTCGTAGCGGTCATGGGTTAGCGTCGGCGGCACATCACCTTTAATGGCCGTGCGACATTCGGACCCTTACGACCGCTCCCTACCACATACCGCACATTAAGGCCGGATGATCCACAGCGTTCGGCCTTTTTCTTGAGTCTGAGAACCCAGCTCGCACTCGACCAGTTCAATCTCTCCTTGGGCGTCGTCACCGACAACCTCGTCGGAAGTGCGACTACACCTCCTGCAGAACCGGCCAGAGCATGGTCCTAAGCATGCGGATTTTGGCTTCGGGCGTCACGCCGCGTTCGGGGAAACCCACCTGCTCCGGTTGGCCGCAGATTAACCCCTACTAACCTTCTACGGTATGTACTGTATCGAACATAAGCTCGACTTGTGGGACGATATTTGCGCGTTTCTGAGCCTCTGGCCATGTTTCAGCGACTCGAAGATCGGATCAAGGAGCTTTGCCACAAAGCAGCCGCGACTCCGCAATCTCCTGAGTTGGATGAGATTCTTCAACACCTGAAAGCTGCTCTCGCAGAACATACACGACGTATGAGAAAGCTGGCAGCCGGGTTTCCCGTCATGGTCCGTCCCGAGCGGCGTTGTACCGATATGCCGTTTCCGAACACGATAGAGGCTGAGATCGGCTACAAGGATCAATCCTAGAGCTACGGGAATAGTGGGCAACTTGGGAGTGATTCTTGGTGGTTCTTAATCCCGG
>Ga0210384_10000651_pt1 | contig 52161 bp, 46 predicted proteins | sample IncBWH2MmetaG_FD_160574 | JGI IMG/M metagenome (GOLD analysis project Ga0210384, IMG submission 160574) | Forest soil microbial communities from Barre Woods Harvard Forest LTER site, Petersham, Massachusetts, United States - Inc-BW-H-2-M | ecosystem: Environmental > Terrestrial > Soil >... | reverse complement strand
TGCAGCCTTAAGCCTGCGGAGTGGCGGAGGTGGCGGCTTCTCAGCAACGCTGTGCATGAAGGGAAGTAAGAAAAACCAACGGACCTCGTTCACGACGCGACGCGGAGTGTTGCTCTCGCTGGCGATCGGAGCGTTCGTGGCTCTCATTTTTATTCTCGTGTACTACGTTTATATTTTGCCGATGCAAAAGTCGTTAGAATGATGCGCGCGTTCTGAGGTTTCGTCATGCTGCCGTTCATCTTGTATTTCGTCACTGGCGTTGCCAGCGGGTTTCACGTCTATACCTTGTTGTTCGCGGCGTACGGAGCGCCCCTGAATCCGCTGGCGCTGGTGTCATTGTCAGGCTCGTTCTGCCTGTTGATTGCGGCTTACCTCAGTCTCTTTCGGCCGCACGTTGCGGGACGGGTGGCGCTCATCGCCTGTCTGCTGATGTGGTGCTTCTATGGTCCGGCGCTTGCGAACCTGGTGCGGGCGCGCCTGCATAAGCCGGTCGCAATATCGCGACTTATACTTCCACTCGCGGGTAAAACGCCAAAGAGCGCGCTGCTGGCGGAGAGCGCTCGATTCTGAACTGGGATGGTTTTGCTTCGATGATTCTGCCCTATCTAGCTACCGCGTTTCTGGTTCTGGCGACGGTCTATTCCGCCATGGTGAGCTTCCGGGGGAAACCGGAAGGCAGAGAGGCGGGATGGATTTTCCCCGACCGCAGCGGGCGATCGTTGCGAATCCCGGTGGTCACGCTCACGGTCTTGATGGGCGTGGTCGCGTGGTTCGGTGTCAACCCGAGGAATGCTTCGAGGAATGCGCCGCCGCGTTCGTTGCACTTCTTCATCCCTGAGGGCTATAGCGGCTGGGTGCGGGTCGAGTTCGAAATCCCGGGAGCCCCAACTTTGCCATCGGAAGCGGGCCACACTGTGTTGAAAATTCCGGCTTCCGGAACGCTGAAGACTTCCTCGCCTGAAGAATACGGCTGGGCCCGGGACTACTATTATTTCTACTCCGACGCCGGTTCGCGAGCGCTCCCCGATTCCGGTGGCAGACTGATCTGGGGCAAGATTAACGGCGAAGCGTCCGGCCCTTCCGGAAAGCGAAAGTATGAGGAGTTCTTCGTGGGCACCGAGGAACAGTATAGAGACCAGGCGAGCGGAGCCAGACCCTAAAGAATAAATGGTGGCATGTGCGGCTTGGGACGCCATGCCACCGGTTGCTTTACAACTCAAATCGAACCGCTTACGCTCCTGCCCTCGCTGCTTTGACCAGGGGTTCCGGGCTCAGAGTCTGCGCCACTCGTCCAAAGTACACACGGTAAGAGCGGTGGATGAAGTACATGACGGGGAAGACCGCGAGCGCGAGTCCCCAGCCCAGGTGCGAGCTGACGGCCTGCACCATGGTGGTGACTCCTGCGGAGATCACGTAGTACGGGAAAGACAGATGCGCCAGGCTCCACCAGATGTGGCCTGCGGCCTTGCCCTCGCTGACGGCTACGATCGCGGCGACGGGAGCGGTCTGTCCCAGGAACAGGGTGGCGGTTGCCAGGACCAGTCCCAGGGTGCTGGAGCCGCCATGCATTCCCGGCCAGGCGGCATGGAGTATCAGGCTCGCCAGGCAGCTGGCGAAGGCCATCATGCTGAGGTTAAACACCATTTGCTGCGGGTTGAACTTCGCGTCTTTGCGCGGCCAGCATTGCACCGCGGTGGAAACGAACGCCACGACCACCGCTTCGGCAGAGCTCAGACTCACCACTGCCGTGAGCAGGAATGGCAGGTTGACCGACATGTTGCCGTTAATTCCGGGCAGCTTGACTTTCATGCGCGAGGTCACTGCCGCCAGCACCAGAACTGCGAGGGCGAAGTAGGTGTGCAGCGCGTGGCTTACGACTGCTGCGTATCCCGCGGTGATGGCTGCGGCCAGCATCATGGCGCCGATGAAGGTCTTGATCCGCCGTGTGTTGTTCATTCTGGAGTCTCCTTTCTCATCGATTCACACGGCTCATTACTGCTCGACATCAGTGCCGGAAAACGCACCGTTGGTGCCCAGGAGCGACGCACCCCAGACCACGCTGCTCGCGGAGTCACCGCTCGACGTTCCCCACACTACGCTGAATCCGCTCGTTACGCTGGTGCCCCATACCACGGACGTACCCCAGACTACAGAGCTGCCCGAAACGTTGGTGCCCCATACCACCGAAGTACCCCACACCACCGACGTTCCCCACACCACCGACGACGAAGCAACGGAACTGTTCCCGTTGGAGAGCGTGACCGTGCCGGTCGAGGAGTTATAGACGGCGGTCGGAGACAACGCCGAGCCCACCGCTGCTGGCGCCAGGTCGTTGTTGGCCAGCGCCGCTCCCAAGTCCGCATACCCGGAGCCCACGGTGAACAGATCGTAGTAGGAGGTGAATGTCTGCCCGGTGGTCGTGTCGGTCGCGGTCGAGGACGTCGGGAAGGTCTTGTAGGCCGTCTTCATCAGGCGTGCCTTGACTTGGTCCGGCGTCATCGAGGGATTCTGTTGCAGCAGCAGAGCCACGCCACCGGCGACTGCCGGAGTCGCCATGCTGGTGCCGCTCAAGATGAAATAGTCGTGGTTCGTGTGGTTGCCGGCTACTTCGTTGCCGGGGAACTCGTTTTCCAGAGTGCTGGCGTGCGCGTCCAACGAGACCACCAGGTTGCCCGGGGCGACGAGATCCGGTTTCACGACGTGGTCGTAGGTGGTAGGACCCTTCGAACTGTAACTCGCGATCTGGTCATCGGTCCGCGAGTAGGTCCCCATCGATTTCATGGCGCCCACCGTCAAAACCAGGGGATCGTTGCCGGGCGCGGCCACGGTACCGTAGCCGTTGCTCCCGTTTACGCTGATGCGGCCATAGTTACCCGCAGCCGCCACCACCATGATGCCGCTATTCCACGCGGCTTCCACGGCCTGGCAGAGAGGATCCTGCGCATAGCCCACGGAGATTCCGCGGCCCAGCGACAGGTTGATGACTCTGATGTTGTAAGTATTCTGCAGTGCGATGGCTTGCTGAATGGCCGCGATCACCATGCTGTCGCTGCCCGAGCCGTTGCCATCCAGAACGCGAAGATCGATCAGGCTAACGTTGGGTGCGACGCCGGCGTAACGTCCACTGGACCTGTAGCCGTTTCCACCAATGATCCCTGCCACATGAGTTCCGTGTCCGTACAGGTCGTAAACCAGGTGATTGTACGCGTTGTAGACGGTTGTCCCGGTGAAGTCCTGGTGGTAGACGACGCGGGAAGAAGTCTGGGTCGAATTCCACAGGTCAAGATGACTATCGTTGATGCCGCTGTCGATCACTGCCACACCGATGCCGGTTCCATCGTACCCGGCGTTCCACGCTGCGCTGGCATTTAGAGCCGCGTCGGTGTAGTCGTCCATCCCCTTGAGGGGATGGTCGATGGTCACCGAAGCGACCTCGGTATCCGTTTCCAAGGCCGCCAGAGCGCTCACCGGAATCGTAAATGCCGCACTCTTGATCATGTGCAGCTTGGTGTTCAGATGTCCACCGCGGCCCTGCATGGTGGCGTAGTGCGCTGCGGTCGGGACTTGTTTGTACTGCACAATGACCTTCACGGTCTGGCCCTTGGTGGTTCCTTGATGAGCTTTCGCCAGAAGTCCGGAGAGTTCGGGAGCGATCCGAGAAGAGAACCGGCCGTTGCCTTCGCTGGCGGGGTTGTTCGAGCGCTGACCGAAAGCCATTCCGGTCGCCAGAAGCACGACCAGGCCCAGGCTGAAGCGCTTGCCCCAGGCGGCGCTGTGGCGCTCTTCGCGTCCCGCCGGTTTCGGTGATTTCTTCTTCGTGTACGCCATAGAATCTCACCCTACTTTCTTGGTGGGGGAAAGATCGAGCTTTGTACTCGGGGCTACTGTTGCACGGGAGCGGCCAATGAGGACCCCGTAAGTGGTTGTTTCTATTGGAGATCGAGGTAGCGGGCGAGGGCCGATTTGGGACACTCTGTCCCTCGAGGGTGGGCGTGGGACACTCTGTCCCACCTTTGGTGCGGCACGAATGGGCGTTCGTTCGTGGGAGTTGGTGATTCAAGGCGAAGTGAGAAGGTCGAATAGGGAAAGCGAGCGTGAGGTTCTGCGTTTCTTAAACCGAAGCCGCTTTGGCCATTCGCTGGGGCTGAAACAATTTTGGCATCGCGGCCATCAGACGCTGCGTGTACTGGTGGCAAGGACGGGTCAGGACCTGCTCCGTGGTGCCAGCCTCGACGATCTGACCTTCGTGCAGGATCGCGATGCGGTCGCAGATTCCCGCCACCGAGGCGAGATCGTGCGAGATGTAGAGAATCGCCATTCCGAAACTGCGGTTGAGTTCGCGAAACAGGGCCAGAATTTCGGATTGCGTGATCACGTCTAGCGCGCTGGTGGCTTCGTCGGCAATCAGCAGCGAGGGACGATGCATTACCGCCATGGCAATTAACACTCTCTGGGCCTGTCCTACGCTCATCTGGGAGGGATACTTGCGGAGGAATTCATCGCTTGGCGGCAAGCTCACACTCTGCAGCGCAGCACCGATCGCTGCGGCGCAATCGGCCTTCGATCCCGAAGCATGCGCCCGCCACGCTTCCTTCAGCTGCGTGCGAATCTTCAGCGCGGGATTCAGCGACGACAGGGGACTCTGCAGCACGAGAGCCAGCTTCCGTCCGCGCATGGCGCGCAGATCCGGTTCGCTGACTCGCAGCAGGTCCGAGCCATCGAACCCGACGGTGCCTTCGATGTGGGCTTGCCTTCGGTCGAGCAGGCCCAGAATTGCCATCGCCAGTGTGCTCTTGCCTGACCCGCTCTGCCCCACCAGTCCGAGCACCTCGCCGCGCCGGATGTCGAGATCCAGGTCGCGCAGCACGGGAGGTTTTTTGCCGTAACTCAGCCAGAGATGGGCCGACAAGAGAAGGTCGCCCGCCGGGGCTTCGCCCGCCGTCGTCATCGTTGTTGTCGCTGTCGTCGCGTTGTTGTTTGGATCCATGTTCATCCGTGTTGACCCGTAGCTGAAGCTTTATTTCGCAGCAGTGGCCGCGTGCTGTTCGATTGTCAGGCGGTCGGCGTCCCAGTAGGTCTGCGGCACCAGAATCACGGGTGTCGCGCCTTGCACCGTCGCTGCGACGGCCGACAGCGCATTCCGGTTCACCAGGTAAATGAACGGAGCCTGTTCGACGGCAATCTCCTGCACGCGGTCGAAACTCTCTTTCCGTTTCTTCGCGTCGGCGGAGGAAGCCTGGGCCCGCATGAGACGGTCAATCTCCGCTTCCCACGCGGTCTCCGGAGTCTTCTCCGATGGATTCCACTGGTGGTTCTCCGACGAACTCAGCCACACGTTCATCTGCTCGCTGGGGTCGAGTCCCACGTTGGTGAAGCCGAGCAGAACCGCTTCATAGTCGAAGGTTTGGGTCATGCGCTCGATCAGGGAAGGGAAGTCGAGCGTGACCACGTTCACCTGAATCCCGATCTTTTGCAGGTCTTCCTGAATCATCGTGGCCATGCGCTCGCGATATTTGTTTCCCGAGTTGGTGATGATGGAGAAGACCACCGCATTTCCGCCTACGTCTTTCAGCGTCCCGTTCTCCAACCGGAAGCCCTCGCCCTGCAGAGCTTTCAGAGCGGCATCGGAGGAGTGGGTCTGAGGCTTTAGCCGGGCGTTGAACCAGAATTTGTTGGCGGGAGACACCGGGCCGACGGCTGCTTGGGCGTGTCCGCGGAAGACGACGCGGGCCAGGTCTTCGCGATTGATCGCAGCGGAAATCGCCCGGCGGAAATTGGCCGAGCGGAACCACGTCTTCTTGTACGCGGGCAGCGGAGCCCTGGCGACTTCGTTGAACCACATCTGCTCGCTGTCGAGCGAAGGACCGGCATCGTGCACGAGCTGCGGAGAAGTTGCCGCGAGCTTGTCGAAGTATTCGCTGTCGAGCGTGTTGATTAAGTCAATTTCTCCGCGCTTGAAGCGCAGCATTTCGACGTCGCGGTTCGGCTGGATGTCCAGCTTGATCGAGTCCAGATACGGCAGCTTCCGTCCTTGTGTATCGGTCTTCCAGTAATTCGGATTGCGCTTCAGCAGCACGGTCGATCCGGGCTTGTAATCCGACACCATGAACGGTCCTAGAACTGCCATTTCTTTTTTGGCGGAGTGTGCCGAAAGAATCGCCACCTGATCGAATTGCCGGTCGAGTCCCGCCACGGGCGCGGGGAACGTGATCGAGATCTGGGTGGCGGAAATGATGTTGGTCTCGACATTGCCAGGGCCGGAACGGAACGTGTCTCCCGTGGGAGAATGCAAGGCCGGATCCATCAGTTGCTTGACGGTGTAGGCGACGTCCTCGGCGGAAAACGGCGTGCCATCGGAGAATGAAAGTCCACTGCGCAATTTGAAAGTGATCTGCCTGCCGTCCTTCGAAACTTTCCAGGACTGCGCCAGTTCCGGCTCCAGGGCCTGCGTCTGGCGGTTGAGGCGCACCAGCACGCCCCCGGTCAAGTAGCGGATCGCCCCAGAAGATTCGTCTTCCACCTGCAGCGGATCAAAAGTCTTAGGCTCGGACCGCAGGCAGAATCGCAGTTCGCCTTGCGCCAGCGCGGAGCCCGCGAGAATTCCAAGGCAGGCGATCCCGAGCAAGATTTTTCTGCAAGTGGTTTCCATTACTGCCAACCTTCCCTGGAGGTCCGTCATGCGGCCACCTCATCCTGCTTCGAAAGCACCAGCTGAAACGAGGTCACTACGACTACGAGCAGAATCAGAGGCACGAACTTCCACGGCTCTTCGCCCACCGAAACCAGGCCTTCCAGTTCCTTCAACAAGCTTCCCCACGAAGGCATGGGCTCGGCCACACCCAGACCCAGGATTCCAAGATTCGCCTCGCTCAGAATGAATGCTGGAATCGAAATCCAGAACTGGGCGTACAGCACGGGCTTCAGATTCGGCAGCACGTGAATCCAGAACAACCGCGTCCTGGGAATGCCCGAGGCTTTTGCCTGCCGAACAAAATCCGAGTCGCGTAGCGAGCCCGCGGTCGAGCACAGCACCCGCGCCGCACTTGTCCAACCCAACAGACCCAACATCAAAAATGTCACCAGCACTGAAACCATGGGCGACACGTTGAGGGGCATCACCGCCCGAACCGTGATCAGCAAGAACAGCCAGGGCAGCGATAGAAACAAATCTGTTACCGCCATCGCGCAGCGCGCCCAGCCGCCGCCCAGATATCCCGCGAGCCCGCCGACCAATGCCGCCATCAGCGTCGACAGCAAGGCCGCGGCCGGAGCGAGCAGCAGCGAAATCCGCGTTCCATAGAGCACGCGCGCAAAGCGGTCGCGCCCAATCTCGTCGGTTCCCAGCCAGTGCTGCCGCGACGGAGAAGCGTCCGCGGCCTCGCGATATTGCTTCGCGTATCCCGCCGGAGCCAGCCAGTTCGCCGACAGCGACGCGCCGACCACGAGCAGCAACACCGCACATGCCAGGGCCCGCCAGATGTTTGTGCGCGAGATACTCATGCTTCGTGGCCTCGAAGGATATGTCCGATTACATCGGCCCCCGAATTGGCCAGCAAGGTTACCAACGTCACCAGGATGGTTAAATTCGTCAGCAAGGGCAGATCGCGGGCGAGCGCTGCCTGCCAGGCCAACTGTCCAACTCCTGCCAGCCCGCACAACGCTTCCACCGGGATGGCCGCTCCCACGGCGATGCTCACCGACACGCCCGCCACCGCCAGCAGTTGTGGCCCGGCCACCGGAACGACGTGCCAGAACAAAATTCGCAGCTCGCTAAGACCCTTGGCCCGCGCCGTAATGATGTGAGGCAGGGAATACGCCTTGCCGAGCAGGTTGCGCGCAAAGCGATAGACACGCGGAAACACGATCAGCCCGATCGCCAGCGCTCCCGGCACATTCCACAGCACCGACAACAGAGCCAGCACGGCAGCCGGAATACACAGAAAAGTTCCGCTGATCACGGTCGTCAGAGCGTCGTAAGCCGAGACGCGCAGCCAAGCCGCGCTGAGCGCCAAGGCCATCGCAACGGCCCAGCTCAGCAGCAGCCCAATGCCTACCAGCCGCAGAGTCAGCGGAGCCCGTTCGCGCAGCAGCAGGCTCACGGGCTGGCGCAAAGAGTTCGACGTCCCCAGGTCTCCATGGGCCGCACGTTGCAGGGAATGAAAATAGAAGCGGAAGATGTTGTGCTGCTCAAGTCGTGCCTGGCGCAGGGCCTGAATGCTGGCTGCATTCAAGTGCGGATCCAGTTCTGCCTCGTCGGCATCGAAGCCGGGCGCGAGCCGCATCAGAGCCGCGGACAGCAGGCCTCCCAGCAGAACCGTTGCGACGATGGCGAGTCCATGCCGCGCAATTTTCCGCCCCAGCATGGTGAAGGTCTCCTATTCCGCTGTCGCTCCGCGAGTTTTTGTATCCTGCTCGCGGGTGATGGCGGCCGCGTGATGAAGTTGCTTCATGGAGTACATGCGCCGGTCCGCCTCGGCCAGCAGCCGTTCCACCTCGGATCCGTCTTCCGGACAGAAGGCCATTCCAACGCTGAGCGTGATCACGTCGCGTCCGCACACATGCCGTCCGGACTCGATGGCCGCCTGATTCAGCCGGTCGGCTTTTTCCTTGGCAGCCTCTGCAGTCAGCCCGGGAGCGGTGATCACAAATTCGTCGCCACCCATGCGCGCCACGTAGTCGTAGCCGCGGCACACGTCTTTCAGGCGCGCGGTGAACTCGCGCAGCAGTTTGTCGCCCTCGAGGTGTCCGAAGGAATCGTTGATCTGCTTGAAACCGTCGATGTCGCACACCAGCACGGCCAGTGAGGTTTTCATGCGCCGGCAGCGGGCCACTTCCTGCGCCAGATGCACAAACAGCGAACGCGCATTGGGCAGGCCGGTCAGATAGTCGGTGGTGGCGGAACTCTCGGCCTGCTGGTACTTCAACGCGTTTTCCACCGACAGGGCGACTTTGGAGGCCACGGCCAGCAGGATTCTCAAATGATCGGGAGTGAAGGCGTCACGATTGGCGTGATACATGGCGAGCACGCCGACCACGCTGTCCAGGCCTTCGAGAGGCACCACCAGCGCCGATTGGAGCGTCGCGTGCTTTCCCGGATCTACGACGTATCCCGCTTCCACCTGCGGATTCCCGTTCACGATGGGCTTGCAGTTGGCCGCTACCCATCCACACAAGCCTTCGCCAACTTTGATTTTCAGCGAAGACAGCATGCGGAAATTCTCGCCGCTCACCAGTTCCGGCAACAGCCAGCCGTTCCGGTTCACGAATACGGCAATCGAGTCGTAGGGAATCATGCGCCGCAGGCGCATCGAGAGCACTGACAGTGTTTCGCTCAAGCTCAACGACACTCCCAGATCCTGGCTCAACTCGAACATGGTTTGCGCTTCTTGCCGCGCCGAGGCAATCGAGGTCAGGAAGTCCGAATTCTCTACTGGACCGTGGGTGGGGTCGGTGCGTTCGAATCCCGCAGCCGGAGCCTGTCCGCGCTCCACGCGAACCGCTTTGGAAAGACCGTGGGGAGCGGGCGGATCCTCCGACATCTGCGCGATCCGTTCCAGTTCCACGTAGCGACTCACAAGAATTTCGACTACTTGGGGATCGAACCACGTCCCGGACTTTTCTTTTACCTTCGCCATCGCATCGCCGAGGGGCAGCGCTTGGCGATACTGACGGTGCGACGCCAGGGCGTCCAGACAATCCACTGCGCCCAGAATCCGCGCGCCAATCGGAATTTCCAGTCCGCTCAGGCCCTCTGGATATCCCGTTCCATCCCAGCGCTCGTGATGCGACCGGACAATCGGAGCCACGGGATACGGGAAGGCCACCCGGTCCAGGATTTCCGCTCCCACCAGGGGATGCACCTTCATCTTCTCGAACTCTTCCGGAGTAAGCTTGCCCGGCTTGTTGATGATTTGTTCCGGCACCGCGAGTTTTCCAATGTCGTGCAGCAGGGCCGCGGCGCGCAGCGCTTCGATCTCGCTTTCCGGGAGATTCAATTCCTTCGCCACGGCTACGGCATACGTTCGTACCCGCTGCAGATGGGTGTGGGTGGTGTGGTCCTTGGCTTCGATGGCCAGCGCCAGCGCCTCGATGGTCCGCATGTTCAGCGAGGCGATTTGTTCGACGTGCCTCTTTTCTACTTCGACACGCTCTTTCTCAGCCTCCAGCCGGCCCAGATACAGGCGGTAGGATCGATACACCCAATAAATCAGAGGCAGAACCAGCAGCGAAGTTTCCCAGCCCGCCGACCGGTTCACGATTCCAACCAGACCGACCGCGGCAGCTCCGACCAGGTAATACGGGAACGACCAGAAGTAGCACTCCGACCACACTCTGCGGCTTGATTTTCCTTCGGTCAGCGCAATCACGATTGAGATGGGCAGAGTATTGGCGAAGAAGAACACCAGTGCTGCGACCATCAGGAGAATAGGCTTACTCGATCCAAATCTCCCCGAGAGCCAGTGATAAGTGAGGTAGGTAAGCGCGCTGGCGTTGGCCATCATGCCCGCGACGTTGAATAGTAATTTGACGGGATCGAGCCGGTTGCGCGCCTGCCACACACTCTGCATCAAGGTCGCCGCGCAGCCAATCACCAAGGTTTCGGGAAGGCTCAGTTCGAGTACACCGAGAAGGATGAACAGGAAGTTCACCGACATGGTGCCGTTGATCCCGGGCAGTTGCACTTTCAGCCCGGAGGCCAGCATGGCCACGGCCAGGTAGCACGCGAAACGCACCAGATCGTGCGATTGCCAATGCGACAGCGCATAGCCCAACACCACCACTCCCATAGACGCAGTGATGCCGATGAATGCTTTCGTCTGGATCGATAATCCGTCCGTCTCTGCTTTCATGCACAACCCCGACTGCGGCCGTTCGGCCTCGAAGCGCGCTGTCCTCGAATGACGCCCTCGTCATCCTCCCCGCGAACACACAGAATTCACTGCGCGGGCCGTCTCAGCCCGCGCTCGGCCCTCGTGGAAGACATCTCTCCCGGTTCGAGCCTGCGGGCATCGTATTGCAACGGTTACGGGTACTAAAGCTTACTTTGGTAACTACCAGGAAGTGGGGGATGAACCCCCACTAATGGGCTATTACCTTCGTTACTCCCTGCGTAACACGCTTCTCGGTTGTAACGTCCGGTTGTGTCACCATCGTCGCAAACCCATATGGCGACTCCGCACCCCAGTCCGGACAATCAGGACGTGCTTTCCAGCGCTGTTCCCTTAGGCGGTGGCAAGACTGCATCGGCGCAGCCACAGATGGCGGTCTTCTCCGCCGATCTGCAGGGCGAATTCAGCGCATGCAACGCCGCGTTTACCGCGCTCCTCGGCTATTCTCCTGCGGAGGTGATCGGGCGCGATTTTTCTGCGCTCTTCGCCTCTGGTGAAAAAGCAAATGGAGAAGACCACTCGCAATTACGGAAGGCGATTCTTTCGGCGATTTCGGCGGTAGGCGAATATCACGGCAGGTTGTTCACTCGACCCAAGACCGGCGCGAGTTTTCCGGTGCAGTTCTCGGTCACGATGCTGAGTTCGGCTCCGGCGGCGCTGATCGCCGTCGTGGTACCGCTGGCGGATGCGAGCGTCGGTGCTACCAAGGCGGGACTCCCCGCGCAGGGACCAAACGCGCCGGGAGTGATTTCTCGCAAGATTGACGACACTCTCTTTATTCTCGCCAGCCCGGTGATGCACAAGTTCATGGCCCTGGTCGACCGCGTCGCGGGCCATGCGGAAACTGTGCTGATCACCGGCGAGACGGGAACCGGCAAGGAGCTCATCGCCCGCACGATTCACGAGTCTTCACCGCGCCGCGGCCGTCCCTGGGTCGACATTAATTGCGCTGCTCTTCCGGAGAACCTGGTCGAGAGCGAATTGTTCGGATATGAAAAAGGCGCCTTCAGTGGGGCCGACGCCTCCAAGCCCGGCCTGTTCGAAATGGCCGACAAGGGCACGCTTTTTCTCGATGAAATCGGCGAACTGCAGCTGCAGACACAGGTGAAACTGTTGCGCGTGCTGGATGGTCAGCCCTTCTACCGGCTGGGCGGGCACCGCAAAATCAGAGCCGATGTCCGCATTGTCGCGGCCACCAATCAGGATCTCGAAGCCGCGGTCAGGGATGGCCGTTTCCGTCAGGATTTGTTTCACCGCCTTGGCCAATTCCAGCTGCAAGTTCCTGCACTGCGCGAGCGCCCGGAGGATATCGTCGCTCTCGCCGAACATTTTCTGCGGCTGAAAGCTCCCAGCAAGAATTTTTCATCGCAGGCCATTTCCGCGCTGCTTTCACACCCCTGGCCGGGCAACATTCGCGAACTGCGCAACCTGGTCGCGAAGATGGCGATGGAATCCTCCGGCTACGAGATCGATTTCTCCCGCCTCAACGCGGCCCTGACCGGAGAGCCTGCCGCAATGCGTCAAACCGCGTCCATGCCGGTCAGCAATCTCGACAGCATGGAAGAGCAGATGATCATCAAGGCTCTGGAGCGCACTGGGGGCCAGCGAACGCTCGCGGCGGAGCAACTCGGAATTTCCCGGCGCACCTTGAGCCGCAAGCTCAAGGAATACAACATCAACTTTGCTCCTGGAGAGACCACCGCCTCGCTGGGCTTCATCAGCAACGAGCAGCAGAAATTTTTCCGTATGCGGGTAGAGATTCCGGTGACGATTAAGAATTCTCAAGGCGAAGAAATTCGCGTGCAGGGAGTCAACCTCAGCACCGGCGGCATGGGACTGGACGGCATCAAGGAACCACTGCGCTTCGCGGGATTGCTCGACGTGGGCTTCGTCCTGCCCGAAAGCGAAATTCTCTTTCAGGCCAAAGCCCGACTCATGTGGATTGGCGACGAAGGGCGCGTCGGGATCCGTTTTGCCGTTATCGAACCGGCCCTGTTCGAACAACTCCAGCATTGGACCAACCGCAAGATGAAAGAAGAAGGCTGGGAATTCCCCGCCTAGGGCACATCTTCCGGCGCGTTCTCATCAACCCCACTCAAAGTAATGTGAGCCGAAGCACAACTATGTGCCGGCAAGTTCGCGCAGACGCTCAGCGGCACTCTCTGGCGTGATGTCGCGCTGCGGTGTACCCAGCATTTCGAAGCCAACCATAAACTTGCGGATCGTGGCCGAGCGCAGCAGCGGCGGATAGAAATGCGCGTGGAAGTGGCATTCGGGATGGTCGGCGCCATCGGTCGGGGATTGGTGGAATCCCATCGAGTACGGGAAGGGAACGCCGAAAACTTTGTCGTAGGTGGAAGTTACCTGCTTCAGGATTGCGCTCAATTGCGGCGCGTCGTCATCGGAGAAGTCGTTCATGCTGCCGATGTGGTTGCGGCTGCACAGCAGGATTTCAAACGGCCAGACCGCCCAGAAGGGTACGAGCGCCACGAAGCGCTCGTTCTCGGCGACCACGCGAACCCGCAGCCTGCGCTCTAATTCCATGTAATCGCAGAGCAGGCAGCGGGTGCTCGAGATGTTATATGTCTGCTGCGAAGTCAGTTCTTTCGACGGCGCCTCGGGAATCGAAGACGTCGCCCAGATCTGGCAGTGGGGATGCGGATTGCTGGCGCCCATCATGGCGCCGCGGTTTTCGAAAATCTGGACGTGGTTGATGTCGGGCATTTCACCCAACTCGTGAAATTGTTCCATCCAGGTACGGACGACCGGTTTGATGGCATCAACGTCCATGGTGGCCAGCGTGAGATCGTGACGCGGAGAAAAGCACATCACGCGGCAGATGCCGGGCTCGCCCTGCGCGATGAGCAGACCCTTATGATCGACATCGAGGCGTTCGCGTGGCGTGCCGGGTTTCAGGGCGGCGAAGTCGTTGTCAAATACGAACGTCGTGTCGTACGCGGGATTTTGAATTCCGCCGGCGCGGGTGTTGCCGGGGCACAGGTAGCAATTCGGATCGTAGGCGGGCTCGGACGCGGTTTGCAGTGGTGCCACTTCTCCCTGCCAGGGACGCGTCGCGCGATGGGGGGAAACCAGCACCCATTCGTTGGTCAGGGCATTCAACCGGCGATGCGGATCTTCGGTGAGTTTCAAATTTTTGCCTCGCGGCATTTTACTTGAGTGGAGGCGGGGCAGAGCGGGTCGGCGTTGTGGCGGGGCGTTGCAGCGAAGCAAGGGCAAGGTAATCGGAGGGTCCGCCGGGCTTTGCCCAGGCGGGACTGCCGAGGCGGCTGTCGCCACATGAGTCGCGTGCCTCACCGCGTAAGAAAAAACAGTCCTGCCGCATTCCGCTGTCGCGTGGCATAATCTTCGGCAACATCTCCCGATCAGGTGCCGACCGATGCGTTCCGTACTGATTGCTGTGCTCAGTCTGTGTCTTGGTGTCGCGAGTTCGCCTTATGCTGCTGCCGCGCCGGCGCCGAAGCCGTTGCAAATTTATTTCATCGACGTGGAGGGCGGGCAGGCGACGTTGGTGGTGAGTCCGTCCGGAGAGTCCCTGCTGATCGATGCGGGCTGGCCCGGCTATGAAGGCCGCGACGCCGACCGGATCCTGGCTGCTGCTCATCAGGCCGGCATCACGCAGCTCGATTATGTTCTGATTACTCACTATCACCGCGACCACGTTGGTGGCGTTCCGCAACTGGTGGACGGAATTAAGGTGGGCACGTTCGTCGATCACGGGCCGAACCTGGAAGACTCTCAAGTGACGCGAACGGACTATGCCGCCTATGAGAAGGCGATCGGTGGTCATGCCCACGTCGTCGTCAAACCGGGCTGGGGGCTTCCGATCAAGGGCCTCCAGGTCCAGGTCCTGGCCGCGGCTGGAGATCATCTTACGAAACCGCAGCCAGGCGCCGGGGAGGCGAATTCCTACTGCGGTTCCGAGCCGGCCGCTGCCGAGGACAATACGGAGAATGCCCGTTCTGTGGGCGTTCTGATTACCTTCGGAAAGTTTCGCTTTCTCGATCTCGGCGATCTCACTAAGAAGAAGGAACTGGAGATTGCCTGCCCGAATAATCTACTCGGCACGGTCGATCTTTTTCTGGTGACCCATCACGGAGCGGATCTTTCGAATCCGAAGGCTCTCGTTTGGGCGCTGCATCCACGCGTGGCCGTGATCGACAACGGTCCGCGCAAGGGGTCGAGTCCGGCGGCGTGGCAGATTGTCCACGACTCTCCAGGGCTGGAGGATTTGTGGCAGCTGCACTATGCCGCCGAATCGGATCGAGATCACAATGTTCCCGAGGAGCGCATTGCGAACGTCAAAGAGAACTGCGAAGGGAAGTACATTAAAGTCGTCGCGGAAGCGGACGGAACGTTCACGGTGACCAACGGACGGACCGGCGTGCAGAAGACTTACTCCAAGAAATAGCTCATTGTCGAAGAAAAAAACGACGACGAGGGCTGAAGCCCAGATTAATTTTCAACGGTTTACGCGGCCCTGAAGGGCCGCTCTTCCACGGTAGGACCGACAAAAGCGAGTTTCTCAGCAAACTGTGAAGCCGTCCCCACATGCGCGGGCAAGATGCCCCCGCGACGGCCGGCGAGATGCTGGCGCTACCGTACAATCTTCATCCATGATCGTGATTGTGATGGGAGTCGTGGGCGCGGGCAAGACGACCATCGGGCGCCTGCTGGCCGAGCAGTCTGGTTGGGGATTCGCCGATGCGGACGACTTTCATCCGCCAGAGAACGTAGAGAAGATTCGGCGGGGCATCGCACTCACCGACGAGGATCGGGAGCCCTGGCTGGCGCGGCTGCGAGCAGCGATCGTGCAGTGGATCGCTGAAAAACGCAATGTTGCGCTGGCGTGCTCGGCGTTGAAGCGCAGCTACAGACTGGAATTGGACGTCGGGCCGGAGGTCCGGTTTGTGTACCTGAAGGGAAGTGCGGACCTGATCGCCGAGCGGCTTCGTTCGCGTCACGGACACTTCGCCGGTGAGCAGATTCTGGCCAGCCAGTTTGCCGACCTGGAAGAGCCGGAGGGAGCGGTGACGGTTGGAATCTCATCTACACCGCAGCAGATCGTGGCCGAGATTCGAAAAAAACTTGCCTTAGCGTAGAATCCTCGCACTACCGAACGGCTCGACCGAAGCGCTGGACCCTACTCTTGGAAACCGTCCCCGACCGGCTTGAATCCGCTGTCGTTTCCCGACTCGTGTGGCGGGTGATGCCATTTCTGTTCTTGCTCTACATTGTGGCCTACCTTGATCGCATCAATGTAAGTTTCGCCTGGTTGCAGATGCGAGGGCAGCTTGGTCTGAGCGACCGCGTCTATGGCCGGGCGGCGGGGATGTTTTTTGCCGGCTATTTTTTCTTTCAGCTTCCCAGCAATCTGGTGCTGGAGAAGTTCGGGGTCCGGCGGTGGATTTCGGGCCTGATGGTGACCTGGGGTGTGATTTCGTGCCTCATGATTTTCATCCGCGGCCCCGTCAGTTTTTACGGGATGAGGTTCCTGCTGGGCGCGGCCGAGGCTGGATTCTTCCCCGGCATGATTCTTTATATGAAGCGCTGGTTCCCTGCGAATGCGCGGGGCCGTGCGGTGGCCTGGTTCATGACAGCGAATCCAATCGCAGGCATTGTGGGGAGCCCTATCTCGGGGGCGTTGCTCGGGCTTAGCGGACGTGGCCTCTCGGGATGGCAGTGGATGTTCCTGATGGAGGGGGTGCCGGCAATCTTTCTCGGAGCGGCCGTGTTTTGGGCGCTGGCGGATAGTCCGCGGGAAGCGGTGTGGCTGAAGGGTGAAGAGCGAGATTGGCTGCTGGACAGGTTGGCTCGTGAACAACAGGCGGAGTCGGTTCTTCAGAAAGGCAATTTCTGGGAGGTTCTGATCGCCCCGAGAATCTGGGGGCTCTCGCTGGTGTATTTTGGCGTCTCAACCACGATGTACGGAGTCACGCTGTGGCTGCCGAGCGTGATCCAGTCGCTGTCGGGGCTAAGCAATTTTGCGACCGGCTTAGTTGCGGTTCTTCCGTTCCTGGTGACGGCGATTGCGATGGTTCTGGTCGGAATGCACTCCGATCGCACTGGGGAGCGTCGCTGGCACACCGCGATTCCTGCATTTGTGGGAGCGGGCGGCCTTGTGGCCGCGGGGTATGGGAGTTCTACGGTCGTGGTGGTGGCCTGCATCGGACTCGGGCTGGTCTGTGCGGAGTCGATGGTGGGGCCATTCTGGGCGATGGCGACCTCGCGGATGTCCGGTCTTTCGGCGGCTGCGGGCATCGCGGTGATCAACTCGTTAGCGAACCTGGGGGGGTATTACGGTCCTGACATTATTGGATTTTTCCGTAAGCTGAATGGCGGGTTTCGGGGAGGGCTGCTGGCCATCGGCGCGACCTTGGCCATCAGCGGCACGGTGGCGTTGATCGTGGGCCGTCCGCCAGCCAGCAAGAGGGCGAACGGACAAGCTTGATCCGGCCGTCGGCGCATGGAACATCCCCTTGCCGTACAACTGGAAAGGCGCCTTTTGCTTCGTTCCGGGGCCTCAATTGTTTACAATAGAAACTTCGTCTGAGCGCCGCGCCGGAAGCCCGTAAGAGGGACAAAACAGCAATTTTGGAACCGACAAACCACAATTCCAGTGCGGCCCCGACCGTCTACTGGCGGGTTGAAGGGAGCCTGCTTGACCTGACCGTCGTCCGGCCAGTGGCGTTCTTTACCTGGAACGCGCAAACGTTCTCCGAGCGCTTCCGGCGGCGTGGGCAGATCTTTCTGATGGCGCTGCTGCGGCCATTCCTTTATTCCACGAACCGGAAATTTGCCACGCGGGCGGTGCATACGGTGCTGCGGGGGGTGACCCGCGACCGCCTTGACCTGCTGGGCGAAGAATTCTTTCTATACAAGTTGAAGCCCCGGCTGAAAGAGCGAGGGGTGCGCAAGGTGCTGGACCTGGTGCAGGCCGGTGCGGACGTTGTTCTCGTCAGCCAGGGATTGGAGCACGTGATGCGCCCGTTGGCGCAGCACCTGGGCGTCAAGCGGATTGTGGCCAACCGCCTGGATTTTCGCGATGGCACCGCGACCGGCAGGTTGATGGAGCCGGTCATCCGCCCACGCGGGGCGTTTGCCCGCATTCGGGAAGAGAATCCGGACGGGCGGCGGGCTCCAAAGACTTTGGCCCGGCAGTTGGACATTTCCGTAGAGGAACTGCGGGCGGCCGTTGTTCCCGCCGAGCGGCGGCCGGTGGCGGCGACGCGGCCCATCGTCCATTTTGAGGGTCAGCGGCAGGCTTCAGGATTTTCCGTTCGCCGGGCTTTCTCGGGAAAACACGTGATGCTGATCGGCGTCACAGGGTTCATCGGCAAAGTGTGGCTGGCGAACACGCTTCTGGATTTGCCCGACGTGAAACGGATCTACCTGCTGATCCGCCGGCAGAAGTCGAATCCCGCAGACCGCCGCTTCGAGAAGATGGTGGAAGATTCGCCGGTGTTCGATCCGCTGTTTAAGCGCCACGGAGACCGGTTCCTCAGTTTTCTGCGCGACAAGATCGAAGTCGTCGAAGGGGACGTTACCCAGCCGGGGCTCGGCCTGAGCGCTGAGACGGCGCTCCGCCTGCAGAACAACCTCGATCTTGTTATCAATAGCTCGGGATTGACGGACTTCAATCCCGACCTGCGCGATGCCCTCACGACGAATACAGATGCTGCAGTCAATATTCTCGAATTTGTAAAGGCGGCCGATCACGCTGGGCTTCTGCACCTCTCCACCTGCTATGTGGCCGGCGAGCAGGACGGGCGTGTCGGTGAAAAACTGACGCCCAACTATAATCCGCGAGGGCTGGCCGATTTCGATGCCGAGCAGGAATGGCACTCGCTGCAGGAATTGGTAAAGCAGGCCGAAGCGCAGGCCGAGAGCGACGAAGTCACATCGGGCTTGCGGATGCAGGCTCAGGCCAAAGAACATGCGGCGAAGAATCTGCAGGGCGCCGCGCTCGAGAACCAGATCCGCAAGAATCGCGTCCGCTGGTTGAAGACCTATCTCACCGAGGCCGGAACCCGCCGCGCCAAGGAACTGGGCTGGCCGAATACCTACACGCTGACCAAGAGCCTGGCGGAGTCACTCATTGCGAAACATGGTGCTGGGCTTCCGGTTGCGGTGGTGCGTCCGGCGATTGTGGAGACCTCGGTTTCCAAACCGTTTCTGGGTTGGAATGAGGGCATCAATACTTCGGCGTCGCTCTCGTATCTGTTGGGCACATATTTCCGGCAGCTGCCCACCAACGAAAGCAAGCGGCTCGATATTATTCCGGTCGACGCGGTTTGTGCGGGGATGACTCTGATCGCCGCCGCGGTCATGGAGCGCAGACACGATCCGCTCTACCAGTTGGCGACGTCCGTGACGAACCCCTGCGACATGGGACGGTCGATCGAGCTGACGTCTCTGGCGCACCGCAAGCACTATCGCGCGCAGGAAGGCCTGGAATCGTGGCTGCGGCTGCGGTTCGATGCGATTCCGGTTTCGAAGACGCGGTACAACCGCATGTCGGCACCGGCGCAGAAAGCGATTGTGAAATCCATTCAACGTATCATGTCGCCGCTGCCGCTGAAAAAGGCGCCGCTGGTGAAGGCCGAGCGAAATCTGGAGCGCCTGGAAAAACTCATTGAGCTGTTCGAGCCTTTCATTCTGCTGAATGAGCACGATTTCGCGGCGGAGAATATCGAGAAGCTTTCCTTCGCGCTCGTACCGGAAGAGCATGAGACTTTCGCCTATGACACGCGCTCGCTGGATTGGTGGGAGTACTGGATCAATATTCACATTCCAGCGCTGCGCCGCTGGACGTATCCCTTGATTGAAGGCCGGCCCCTGGAAGCGCGGCCGCCACGCACCTTTCAACTTGCGCCCGCTAACGGAGATGCCGTGAAGACCGGGACCGACGGAGCCACGTGGCGATATTCCTGACCGGGTCGACGGGATACATCGGCGCGCACGTGGCCGCCAATCTGCTGGAAGGGCACGGCGCCGCCTTGAACGTGCTGGTGCGGGCGCGCGATCCGCAGGAAGCGCAGTTGCGGTTGTGGCGCGCGCTGCAGTTGCACCTGGATTTTCCGCGCTTCTTCGAATACCTGCAAACCAAGGTGCGGATCTTCTGCGGAGACCTGACTTCTCCTGGCTTCGGTTTGAACCGCGACGAATACGACCGGCTGGTGCACACCACGGATTCGGTGATTCATTGCGCGGCGTCGCTGAATCGCAAGTCGGAGAAGAGTTGCCTCAATGTGAATCTGCGCGGCACGCTCGAAGTGCTGACTCTGGCACGCCAGGCGGAGCACTATCACGGCCTGCGGCGGTTCAGCGAGGTCAGCACCGTCGCGGTAGCGGGCAAGCGCAGTAACGAAGTGGTGACGGAGGATCGCTCGATCGAGTGGGACCGTTCCGATTACGACCCCTACGCGCGTACCAAGAAATTTTGTGAGCATATGACGCGGGTGCTGCTGCCGGATACTCCGAGGACGGTGTTCCGGCCAAGCATTGTACTGGGAGACAGCCGGCATGCGGAGACGACCCAGTTCGATATGGTCAAGGCGTTTGTGTTTCTGGCTGGATTGCCGGTATTGCCGTTTCGTCCCAACGATAAGATTGACATCGTGAATGTGGATTTTGTCGCGGACGCGATTGCGACCTTGCACCAGAAAGAGCAGCCGCGATTCGAAACCTATCATCTTTCGTCGGGGATCGGGTCGCAGACCTTCCGCGAGTTGACGACCGCGCTTGCCGCCGCACAACAGAAGCGCGGCCCAGTGTTTCTTCCATTCGCTGAGAAGCCCTTTAGAGGCTCGGTCAATTTCCTGTCGAACCGGAAGGGATCGATGGCCAAGGGTGCGTCATTGTTGAAGGTGTTCATGCCGTATCTGGTGTGGAATACGGTGTTCGACAACACCCGGGTCACGTCTGAGTTGGGAAAAAAGCCAGTGCCGTTTTCGCAGTACAGCTTTCCCCTGCTGAAGTTCAGCCGCGAGAATGATTTTGAGTATCAGTACAAACCCTGGCCCGCGGCTGCCGGAGGCACTGCCGCATGATGGACTTTATTCTGGAAGCGTGGGTCAGCGGCAATATTGAGCGCGCCAAAGCCCGATGGATGCTGGGTGGAAACAAACCCTGGCAGCCCGGCGAAAAACTGAAGTTGCTCTTTGCCGGATACAACGGCACGCGCAACATGGGTTCCGACGTGCGAGTCGACGAAATGCTGCGCCAGATTCGTCACATCCTGGGGGCGCAGCGCGTCGAGTTCACCGCCATGACCTTCGACTTCGAGCGCTCCAAAGGATATTTTGAAAATACGGCGCAGGTGCGCCTGCCGGATATTTTCCCTCCATTCTTGTCCGACGAAGTGCCGCGGCATCATGGCGTGGTGGCCTGCGAAGGCTCCATGTTCAAAAGCAAGTTCGCCAACGCGCTCACGACGATGATGATCGGCTCGCTCGGCATTGCTGCGGCGCAGAACAAACTGTCGGTCGGCTACGGCGGCGAGGCCGGCCAGATGGATCCACTGCTGGCCAAGATGTGCGGCCGATACTGCAAGAATTCGCTGGTCATCACGCGCAATGAAGAGTCGCGCACCGTGTTGCGTGAACTGGGCGTGCCGACGGAACTGGGCACCGATACTGCGTGGACATTTGAGCCTCGCCCGGCAGAATATGGCCAGAGCGTTTTGCGGCAAGTCGGGTGGGACGGCAAGACGCCTGTTCTCGTAGTGTGCCCGATTAATCCGTTTGAATGGCCGGTGAAGGCTTCGGTGGCCAAAGCGGCGCTGCACAGCCTGACCGGGGCATACAAGAAAACCCACTATCGGGGGCCTTACTTCCATAGCTCGGGGCCGGCGGCGGACCGCGCGTACGAGCATTACCTGAGTTCTATTGCGAATGCGGTGGATGCGTTCCGGAAAAAAAGAAACGTCTTTGTTATTCTGGCGGCGACCGAGCGCCTGGATGCGCGTCCGGCGGGTCGCATTTCGGAGCGGCTGGGCGGCGTGCCCGTCCTGACTTCCGACCAGTACAACATGTATGAACTGGTCAGCATTCTCCGCTCTTGCCACATGATGGCGTCGTCGCGCTACCACGGCATTGTGACTTCCATGCCCGCGCTAGTACCTTCGGCGGGCATCACCATGGATGAGCGCATTCGCAATCTCATGCGCGAACGCGGCCAGCCGGAATTGTTGATGAATGTCGACGATGTAGACCTCGAACAGAAATTGCTGGCGGCGCTTGAGATGCTGGCCACGCAAGGCGAGCGCATCGCCGACGGTATCGCGCGCACGGTGGTGAAGAATTTGAAGGTGATGGCGCGCATGGGCGTGTTATTCGAGGAGGAAGTCCAGCGCCGGTATCCGGAATTCCCGACGCGCGTCGGCGAATGGAGTTGGGAAGATTATCTTCCGCCGATGAACGCCTCGCTGCGGCAGTTGGTGGCTGCATATAGTTAGTCGGCGGACACAAGCTTGGCTCAGCGTTCTCGGCGGCCTTTCTTTGCGATCTCTGCGGTTTAAGGCTTTTAACCGCTGAATTCGCAGAGAAAAGCCGCAGAGAACGCAGAGCGGAACAAGCCTGCCTCCACAAACGACCATGGCTTTTATCGTAGAAATATTTTCGCAACTCAAAACAACTGCGGACACCGTGGTGCTGCAGGAGATTCGCGACGGCCAGGTCACTGGCGTGACGGGGGCCGAGTTCCTCGAGTTGATCCGCAAGGCTCGGACGTTCCTGGCGGCCAGAGGGCTGAAGAGAGGCGACCGCTGTGCTTTGCTGGGAGCGAACAGCATCCGCTGGATGGCTCTCGATTTGGCCGCGATGGCCGAAGGGCTGATTGTGGTTCCGCTATACTTCCGCCAGGCGCCCGCCGAGTTGGTTGTGATGATGAAGGACAGCAGGCCGTCGCTGGTGTGCTGTGGCGATGCGACGCTGCGGGATGGAATCAAACTGGCTTGGCCGGACCCGACTCCGCATTTTCTGTTCGACGAAATCTTCGCCGGCCTAGAGGGAATCACGTTGGATCGTCCGCAGGTGCGCGACGCCGATCCCGTGACCATCATCTACACTTCTGGCACTTCCGGCGAAGCTAAGGGCGTGGTGCTGACCGCGGCGAACGTGGGATTCATGCTGGGTTGCACCTCGGCGCGGCTTGATTCGCTGATGGGGGGCCGCTCCGGTCAGGACCGCATCTTTCACTATTTGCCGTTTAATTTTTGTGCGTCGTGGATCGCGACGCTAACGTTTCTTCTGCGTGGCAGCCTGGTCACCTTGAATACCGACTTGACCAAAATTCCAAGCGACATGCCGGTGGTGGCGCCGCACTACTTCTTAAATGTGCCGCAGTTGCTCGAGCGCATGCGGCGTGGGGTGGATGAACAGATCGCACAAAAGGGTGGCGCCACTCTAACTGTCTATTCGCGAGCCAAGGCGGCGTGGATTCGGCAGAAGGAAAAGCGCGCGCAGGCGGGTGATGCGATCTGGCTTTGGCTGGCGCACGCGCTAATTTTGTCCGCGATCCGCAAGAAGATGGTTGGCGAGAACTTGAAGGCGCTGATCTGTGGCTCGGCCCCGCTGACTCCAGAGACCCAGGATTATTTCAGCATGCTCGGTATTCCCGTGCTGCAGGTTTACGGGCTGACGGAAACGACGGGGATCTGCACGATGGACGATCCGAACCATGTCGCGCCCGGACGCGTTGGGCCGGCGATCCCCGGCACTGAGATGAGGCTCGGGGAAAATGATGAGATCGTGGTGCGCGGGCCGAATGTTTTTCCGGGATACTGGAACCGCCCGCAGTCGACGGCGGACGCGCTTCGCGACGGATGGTTTCATACGGGCGACCAGGGCGAGATGGATGCGTTGGGAAACTGGCGGATCGTGGGGCGCATCAAGAATCTGATCGTTCTCGGTTCAGGCCACAAGATCGCTCCCGAAACCATCGAAGAGGAAATCGCTCGCCAGTTGCCGGGTGCGCAGCAGGTGGTTATCGTGGGCAACGGCCGTGGATATCTTTCGGCGATTGTCACGGGCAGCGTCAGTGGGGAACAGGTGCAGGCGGCGCTCGATGCAGTGAATCCGGAACTTCCGCACTATAAGCAGGTGCGGGCGTTTTACCTGCGGCAGGAGGCGTTCTCGGTCGAAAGTGGAATGCTCACCGCAATGGGTAAGATGCGACGTGACGCGATTGCGTCGCGCTTGAAAAGCGAGATTGAGGACATGTATCAGGTGAAGCAGGCAGTCTAGGGTCGACGCAGAAAGAGACGGGTTTGGGCGAGAAACAATTTAAAGGGCAAGCGCTGTCGTGGCAGGTTCAGGGCGGGGTCATCGAACTGGCGCTGCACCGCGCTCCCTGCAATGAACTGGGTTCGCTCTCGCTCGCCGAATTGGAACAGTTCGCGTCTGCGCTCGGCGATCTTGAGAAAGACGCGCATGCGCTCATTATCTACAGCGAGATGAAGCCGGGTTTCTGCGCCGGCGCCGATTTGCGCGAGCTTTACGAGCAGTCGCAGACGATGGAGAAATCCAAAGCCGTGCAAGGGGTGCGCGATTTTCTAGAGCGCATCCACCGCGTGTTGAATCGCATCGATGCCGCCCCGTTGACCACGATTGCCGCGGTCCATGGCGTAACTTTCGGCGGAGGATTTGAACTCGCCCTGGTCTGCGATTTGATCATCGCCGATAAGATGGCTCGTTTTTGTTTTCCAGAATTGAGGCTGGGGCTGATTCCTGGATTTGGCGGAATCCCGCGCCTGAAGCGCGACGTGGGCAATGCCGTCGTACGCGACCTGCTTTTGACTGGCCGCAGTTTCAATGCCACCAAGGCCCAGCAGATCGGACTGGTGAGCCAGGTCGTAGCGGAAGGCGAGTCGCTCCGCGCGGCACGGGCAACTGCGGCGCAGATCGGAAAGTTCGACCGGCAGACCGCGGCGGCGGCCAAGCAATTTATCAAGCCAGTTCCGCTTGACGAGTTGCGGAAGGAAATCGACATTTTCTGCGAGCTGTTTTCGCGTCCGGCGGTGCAAGCGGGATTGAAGAAATTTATCGAAAGCGCCGACGCGCAGCCGTATCTACCGTAGTCCAACTGAATTAGAATAAGCGCTTATGGAAACAGCAGAAAAGACGCTTGACGAGATACTCACGCTGGCCGCGGCGCATTTCAAAGTGCCGCGCGAGAAACTCTCCCCCGACGAGGACTTCTTCAAGGCGCTCGGCATCGACAGCCTGCAGACTCTCGATTTACTCACCAAGCTGGAGAATCACTTTCGAGTGGAACTCCCGGACTATGAACTGCAGGGCGTAACCGACTTCCGCACGCTGGCCGCCAGGATTCAGGCCCGGTTGTAGACAAGGATATCTCATTGCTGATCGTTGATTGCTGATTGCTGGTTCTTGGTTGTTGATTGCCGAGGAACGTCGGCGCTAACGCTACCTCTACTTCTTCAATCAAGCATCTACAATCAGGCATCTACAATCGCATCAGCAATTCTTTATGCTCGATCTTCGCCAATACACGTGTCTGGGCGCTGCGCTGCGCGATGCGCTCGACCGCTTTTCTTCCGAAACCTGCCTGATCGAAGCGGACCGCGATCGCGAGAAAGTCCGCCTGACTTATTCCGATTTCAAGGAACTTGCGCTACCCCTGGCCCGCGCTCTGGAAGATGCCGACTACGATGCCGGCGATCGCGCGGCCATCATCATGACGAATCAGTCGAAGTGGCTGATCTCGGCGTACGCGATTTTCTACTGCGGCGGCGTGCTGGTGCCGCTCGACTACAAACTGACCGCGGCGGAACACTTGCAACTGCTGGCCCACTCCAAGGCCAAGGTGCTGGTCGTCGAGTACTACTTGTGGCGGGCGATTATGGAGTCGCCCGATTTTCAGAAGATTGCGACCAAAATGGTTCTGGTGACCGAGGCGCCGCTGGGCGTGGAGTTGGCGGGCGCGTTTCGCTGGGAAGACTTCAAACGCAAAGGCGCACCGGACTTCGTTGAGCGGCAGAAGGACGACGTCGCCTGCATCGTGTATTCCTCAGGAACGGGCGGGCGTCCCAAGGGCTGTGTGCTCACTCACGAGAATTATCTGGAACAATGCCGGGCGCTAACGGCGTGGTATCCCTTTTGGCCGGGGGTGCGGTATTTGAGCATTCTTCCGACCAATCACGCGATCGATTTCATGGTGGGCTTCATCGGACCGTTTGTGTGCGGAGCATGCGTGGTGCATCTGCGTACGCTGCGCCCCGAATTTGTGCGCGACGCCTTTGTGCGCTACCGCATCACCTACGTGTCGCTGGTGCCGATGATCGTGAAGAATCTGGAGCGCGGCCTGCGCGCGAAGTTCGACGAATTGCCGTCGTGGAAGCGGGCGTACTTGAATGCCATGATTGCCACCAACCGGGCGCTGACGCGACGCCGCCCGAAAGTGAGGCTCAGCCGCATTCTGCTTTCGAACGTGCACCGCGGCTTTGGAGGCGAAGTGCTGGCGTTGATCACGGGCGGGGCATTTATGGAGCCTTCGACGATGCAGTTTTTCTACGATCTTGGTATTCCGGTGGTGAACGGCTACGGCCTCACCGAGGCGGGCACGGCGCTCACGCTTAACGACCTCAAACCGTTTCGCGCCGACACGGTTGGCAAACCGTTGCCGGGAGTCGAATTACGCATTCTGAATCCGGATGCCGACGGGGTGGGGGAAGTGGCAGCTCGCAGCAAGACGGTGATGTCGCATTATCTGGACGATCCCGAACTTACGCTCGAGACCATCGTCGATGGCTGGCTTCTGACGGGCGATCTCGGCCGTTTTGAGAACGGCGGACATCTGCAACTGTTTGGGCGCAAGAAGAACATGATCGTGACCGAGGGCGGAAAGAATATCTATCCTGAGGACATTGAAACCGTGTTCGACGGACTGCCGGTGAAAGAGTATGCGGTGTTCGCGGCGAATTATGTCTGGCCGAAAAAGGAACTCGGAAGCGAAAGCCTGGTCCTGGCGTTGCGGCTGGAGCAAAATCAGAACTTCGACAGCAAGTTGCTGGAAGATATTTCCGCGCGAAATCGCCGTCTGCCTGATTTCAAGCGCGTGGGCGGATATTTGATTTGGGAGAAGGACTTTCCCCGAACCGCCTCGATGAAGATCAAGCGGCAGGTGCTGGCGGAAGAAATTGGCAAGTCGGTGGAGCGGGACAAGGTTGTGGGATTGTGACCGGCCACTGAAATTGGATTTGCGTGCGCTTTCCGCTGTGAAAATGGATCTGGAGCCTTGGGGAAAACCTATCTCGCAATTGTGAATCCGGCGGCCGGAGGCGGGCGCAGCCGCAAACTGCTGGGCCCCGCGCTGGAGCGCCTGCTGGCCGGCGGCATCGAGGTTAAGGTAGCAGAGACTCGCGCTCCGGGGCAGGCGACGGAGATTGCGCGCGAAGCCTATGGGCGTGGCGTCCGAAATTTCATTGCGGTCGGCGGCGACGGTACTTCTTATGAAATCGTGAACGGACTCTACCCGCAGGCTCTCGGCGGCGAGCGCCCGAGTTTGGGATTCCTGCCGCTGGGCACCGGCAATTCTTTTCTGCGCGACTTCAGTCATCAGGGCGTCGAGTATGCGATCGAATCTCTGTTGGCTCAGAGGAGCCGGCCGTGCGATGTGATGCGTTTGCGGCACCGCACCGGGGTGATTCATTACATCAATCTTCTGAGCATGGGCTTTGCGGCGGACGTGGCCACGCTACGGGCCCGGCGCTTCAGCGCCTGGGGCGAACTGGGTTACGTCACCTCGATTTTTCTGACTCTCTCTCGGTTCAAGCGCCGGCCTTTTCCGGTGCGAGTCGAAGGCAACGGCAACTTTGACAGCCGGCGGTGCCTGTTCCTGACTTTTAATAACAGCAAGTTTACCGGCGGGACCATGATGATCGCGCCCAAAGCCGAGATCGACGATGGCCTGGTGGAATACGTTCGCTGGGGGCCGATTGGACGGTTGGGACTGATTCGCAATCTGCCGGGTCTTTATGACGGCACGCACATCGAGCACCCGCTGGCCGAGCGCAACGGCGTGCAGCGTGTCGAGTTCAACTTGGATGCGCCCGTGGACGTCATGGTCGATGGCGAGGTGTTGACGCTGCATTGCGAGGAATTGGACGTGCTTCCCGGAGCCCTGAACGTCGTGGCCTGAGCGTCGTTGTAGAGAAGATCGCCATGATATAAGGATGAGTTATGTCTGAAGAACGGCGGAAACGGCAGCAGGAGCGCGATAGCAGCGCGGATGATGGAAAAACGAAGAAGGTCCTCCTCTATGGAGTCGCCCTCGTCCTTCTGGCGGGCGCATTCATCGGAGGACGGTACTACAGGAATCACAAGTACGATGCGTTCGCGAAATGCCTGGCGACGAAGCAGGCCAAGATGTATGGCCTGTACTGGTGCCCGCACTGCATCGAACAGAAAGAAATGTTTGGCGCAGCGTTTCAATACGTGACCTACCAGGAGTGCGCGATCAAAGGCTCATCCGAAATCGTGCCGGCGTGCAAAATCGCGGGAATAAAACTGTTTCCCAGTTGGCAGTTTGGAATGGAAACGCCGAAGGAAGGGGTGTTATCGCTGGAAGCCTTGAGCGACAAGACCGGGTGTAGCCTGCCGTGACGGAGTCGGCCGTGTCGCGTTCGAGCAGAGTTTTGTATGGAGTCATCGCGGTTCTGGCGGCGGCGGGTGTGATCGTGTCGGCGGTGTCGCTGCAGCGCCACTATGCGAAGTCCGCAACTGCGTTTTGCGATTTCAACCAGAAGTTCAGTTGCGACATTGTGAACCGCAGCGAGTGGTCGACCGTCCAGGGAATCCCCGTCGCGGCGATCGGCGTAGCAGGCTATGCGGCGCTGTTGGTCTTGTCGACATTTTGGAAGTCGCGCGCGGAAACGCCAAACCGCCTGTTGGGAGCGGCGGTTGCGGGATTGGCGTTTGCCCTCTACCTCACCTACATCGAAGCCTACGAACTGATGACCTGGTGCATTCTGTGCCTGATCTCGCTGGTGCTGATTTCGCTAATCAGTCTTCTCGCGATTGCAGTGAAGGTCAGAACTGCCGGGGCGTGAACCCAGCCGTCCGTTGTATTCTGATAACGCGCATTTCCTGATGGAAGAAACCCAGCAAACTGAAAATTACGGTCCTGGAACTGCCGGCGTGATCCGCGCGCAGTCCGCGACCGGAGATTTGCGACTGCACGAATTTCGCAGCCGTATTTTTCACAACACGCGATTCCTGCGCGTGTGGCTGCCTCCGGGCTACGACGATCCGGAAAATGCTGGCCGGCATTACCCGGTGTTCTATCTCAACGACGGTCAGAACTTGTTTGAGGGATCGACCTCGTTTAATGGGGTGGAGTGGCAGGTGGATGAAACTGGCGACCGGTTGATCCGCGAGGGCGTGATCCCGCCCATGATTTTTGTGGGCCTAGACAACGCGGCCCGGGAACGCATCCGCGAATATATGCCGCACCGCTCGCTGCATCCCATGACGCTGCGGGCGCACGGAACCCGTTATCCCAGTTTTCTGTTCAAAGAAGTGATTCCATTCATCGCTCGAAACTACCGCGTGGCGAGCGGACCTGAGAATACGGGCCTGGGCGGGTCGTCGCTGGGGGCTTTGATTGCGCTCTACACCGCGGCCGTGCGTCCGGGAGTGATTGGCCGACTGCTGCTGGAGAGTCCGTCGTTGTGGGCGTCGAACCGGCAGTTGATCCGGCAGAGTCGCGGGGTTAAGCGTTGGCCAGAACGAATTTTTCTGGCCACCGGAACTGCCGAGGCGGGACGGAAGGATAAAGATCAGAGCGTGGTGGACGACGTTCGCGAACTCGCCGCGATTCTGCGGCGCGCGGGATTGGATGATACTCGCCTGCGGTTGATGATCGACGAAGGCGCTGCGCATAATGAGTCCGCCTGGGCGCGGAGGTTTCCAGAAGCGCTGGCATTTCTGTTTGGGAAGCAGGGATAAGGCCATCCTGCGCACCAGTCGCCATTCTGCTAGAGATTGCGCTGCAATCAGGGTTTAAGCTCTTCTCAGCGTTCTTCGCGGCTTTTCTTTGCGTTCTCCGCGGCTAAACGCTCTTTGCTTGTGCCTGTGTACTGTTCGAGATGCTCCAGATCAAGTACAGAGTCGCCGCCATGGCAACCACCGAAAGCTGGACGTGCGTCCATCGCGTAAATGGTCCGAGCAGCGGAAGCATGTACACCAGGTACAGAAGAGTCCCCACCCACCAAGTCGAGGACGTGACGCGCTGGCCAATGAGCCATTCGGCCAGCAGAATAAACGCTGGCGCCAAAATCACCAGATCGTAAACCGTCAGGTGCGGGGCTACGAGCACGCTCGCCAAAAGCAGTGTCGAATATCGAAGAGACAGTGGCACAGCCTGACTACGCTTCCAGCATGCGATCGTGAATCCGAGTATGAGCGCAGCACTCGCAATGTAAAGGCCGAAAGAAAATTCAGGCCACGGCACGAGCATCGACCAGAACGTTCGCAGCGAGTGAGTTTGATAGGGCTTGGGCTCGAGCAAGGGCAACACGGCCTGCACATTCAGCAGCACGCGTACCCAGTGTCGTAATGATTCCACGCCGTAGTAGGGAACTCCGACCGAGAGTTGTCCCGCCGCTGACAGAGCCGCTCCCAGCACGGTTTTCCAGGCGCCGGTCGATACGAAGACGACGGCGGCGGCCAATCCCAACTGTGGCTTGAAAATCAAACAGCCGAGGACCAGGCCAGCAAGGAACTCCCGCCGGTCGCGCAGCAGGAAGAACATCAGCGTGAAGCAAGCGAGCGCAGGGGCCGAAGTCTGACCCCACGCGATCAGGTGAAAAAACGCGGGATACGCCACGGCGAGAAGAGCGACGAGCCCGCCGTGATCGCGCAGGTTCGGGCAGGCGCGCCACACCCTGTAGCAGCAGGTAGCGTAGACCGCAGCGCTGCCAGCCCACCACCAGATCAGCGCCCACCCATACGAGAGGTGAGCCAGTGGCGCGAAGACGGTCGACACCTGCGGCGGATACAGAGGCAAGTACCTAATGCCCGCGGCTTCCGGCACACGCTGTGCGGCCAGCGCGGCCTGGGCGTGCATGTCATATAGATCTCCGCCGCGATGAGCCACCGCGAGCGAACCCAGCGTGTAGAGGTGAAGAAAGTCGGTGCCCTTGAGGTTTCCGTTGCGGTCGCGGAGTCCAGGTGTCGCCAGGTTCCACACGTAGAACGACCACAAGCACACGGCGAGAATCGTGCCATGCGCGCGCAAGCGCCGGGCCGTCAGCCATGAGCCGCGATGATCTGAAGGAGACGTCGGCAGGTGGGACCTCAGTTCACAGGATACGGCGCAAGCTGCGGCGGCGATTCATCGCCTGACATCAGCCAGGCGTGGCGATCGTGAAAATATTGCAGCAGTTCCACGTTCTGTTCTTTTCCCATGTCGCGGGCCCAGACGATGCGCGATCCATCAATATTGGGAGCGTTATAGATCCAATCGCGATCCACATTGTGATCCGGGCCGTACCGCACAATCACAAGATGCGGTCCCGGAATAGCGCTGAGCCGCTCGACGATGTGTACGCGATCAACGTTGCCCAACGGCCAGTGAGGTTCGAGGGGAGCGTGCGCGACGATTCCGGCCAGGCGCAGAAAAATCATCGCCACGCACACCACGGGAACACTTCGCACAAGAAACTGTCCCACCGGACCTTGGCCGCGACGCCACAGCCGCAAGTGCCGCATGCACTGCACAAGCACCAGATAGACCAGTCCCGTGGCAGGCGCGACATAGTGGGGAAAGGTCCACGTCTCCACCAGCCACCCGAGGCAGAAGATAATGCCGGCGGTAAGTGCGAGACGCATGCGACGGTCGCGCAGGATCCCGGGAAACGCGATCATCGGCAGCAAGAACGCCGGGCCAAGATAGAAGCGCCAGAGTTGGACGATCTTGTTGCCGGTCCGGCGCACGAAGCCAACCAGGGTGCGGGCCTCGTCGAATTCGTGGACTTCCCATCCGGCGTAGTAGTCGCGCATCACCGCGTGATGATACTCGGGCACGGCTCGCTTCGAGAAAAACAAAAAGTAGGGAACCACGGCGTAGGTCTCTCGGTTGACGGCATAGGTCATGCGCAACGGACTTCCCGTCACCCGCCAATAGAAGTAGCCGGTAGCCGCAGCCGCGACAATAAGCACACACGTTGCGGGCACGAAAAGCCGCCACAACAATTGTCGCCAAGGCGGCAGCCTTCGACCTTTCAGCCACACGAGCAGACCGACCGCGACCGCGATGCTGAATGCCAAGCCTTCGTACGGCCGGCTGTTCGCCATCATGGCGAGGCCGAGAGCGAGCAGAATCCCTTCCCGAACACGCGGGCGATTGCGAAGTCTCGGAATTGCACCCAGCACCAGCGCCCCGCCGGCCGCGGCGAGGGCGGGGCACCAGTAGCTATTCATCCAGTAACTGAAAGTTGCAAAGCGCAGGACGGAAAGCAAGGCACCGAACAGCGCCCAGGTGGGTGGGAACCAGCCCTGCAGCATCCAGCAGAGCGCGGCGCAGAGGGCAGCGGTCATCAGCCACACGCCGATCCAAGGATGGCCGCCGAGCGCCAGTCCCGCCGCCATCACCATGCCCTGGCCGGGGGCGTACATCGACATATAGGTGGGGTGCTGAATGATTTGAAAACTCTCGAAGTGGATCCACATCGGGTGGGTGGGATTCGTCAGATAGCCCGAGGCAAAGGTGTTGGCGGCGAGCAGGTGGCTGTACTCGTCGTTCCAGTCCGGCAGAGGAATTCCGAGCAGAGGAATTAGAATCGCCCGAATGCTCAGCGCCAGTAGAAAAACAAACCAGACCGCCAGAGTGCGCCGGCGGGCGAGCCGGATGAAGAGTTGTTCAATGCGATCGAAGAGCGGTCCGCTATTCCGCGGGTGGTGACGCAGTGAAAGACCGGAGGCAGCCAGAACCATGATCGCTTCTGTGATCGTCAGCAACCATGGCGCCAGGTGTCGGTAGATTTCGTTCATGCGGATCTGGCCGGTAGGGAATGCTTTCCCATCCGCTGCAGGTTGCTACTTACGCGCAGTTTCCTTCTCGCCGATCTCTTCGAAGAGGCCATCCACAATCTGTATCATTTCGTTATCGACTACGCGGTTCTTGGCAATCGCCTCTTTCAGCGGGATGGAGACAATCTTGTTCGAGCGCAGCGCAGCCATGCAGCCAAATTCGCCGCGATGAACCATGTCGATCGCTCCCAGACCGTAGCGTGTGGCCAGCACACGATCGAAAGCGCTGGGCGAGCCGCCGCGCTGGATGTGTCCCAGGACAACTGCGCGCGTCTCGAAGCCGGTGCGCTTCTCAATCTCGCGGGCGACTATGTTCGCGATGCCACCCAGCTTGGCGTGACCAAATTCATCCTTACCCATGTCCTGCAAGATGGGAGAACCGGAGCCGTCGGAGGCAAACTTCGCGCCCTCCGCGACCACGACAATGGAGAAGTAACGTCCGCGTTCGTGGCGCTGGCGAATCGATTCCGCCACCTTGTCGACGTCGAACGGCCGTTCCGGAATCAGGATCACATCGGCGCCGCCCGCCACACCGCTGTACAAGGCAATCCAGCCCGCATCCCGCCCCATGACCTCAACCACCATCACGCGGTTATGGGCCTCGGCGGTAGTGTGGATGCGGTCGATGGCCTCGCACACGATGTTGCAAGCCGTATCGAATCCGAAAGTGTAGTCAGTTCCACCGAGATCGTTGTCAATGGTTTTAGGCACGCCGACGATCTTGATTCCTGTTTCGTAAAGCTTCTGAGCGACCGACAATGTATCGTCGCCGCCGATGGCAACCAGCGCGTCAATCTTGTGCTTGTCAATTGTGGCCGTGCAACGCTCGATTCCATCGGGGCGTTTGGAGGGGTTGGTGCGCGAGGTGCGCAGAATGGTTCCGCCGCGGGGCAAAATTCCGCCCACCGCGTCCAGGTCGAGAACCATGCTCTTGTCCTCGATCAGGCCGCGCCAGCCCTCCATGAATCCCACAAATTCGTCGTGATAATGAAAGACGCCCTTGCGCACCACGGCGCGGATGACGGCGTTCAGTCCAGGACAGTCGCCGCCGCCAGTCAACATGCCAATTTTCATCGTATGCTCCCGTTCGAGTATGAGTTCAGAATAGAGTCCTCCGAGTACACCCGGAAATACAGGGATTTGGCGACATGGCCCAAAACGCAAGGGTGAGAATCGGTCGGAAGAAATAGAGTAACACTAAATCGATGGACCCCAAAGCCAAAGAGCCCGCAGAAAATCGTTCAGGTGAGGCATTGCGCTTGGGCTCGGGATTCGACACAATGCTCGACGGAACAAGCTCGACAGACATGAACAAGACTGCTTCGATGTTTGCCTGGTTGGCGGTGGGCCTGTTCGGTGCCGCCGCGGTTGGGGTCATCGCAGTTCGCCGCGGAGAGCCGATTAACGCGCTGTGGCTGGTTGTGGCCGCGACCTGCTGCTATGCCATGGGATACCGTTTTTACAGCAAGTTCATTGCAGCCAAGATTCTAGCTCTCGATGCTCTGCGCGCTACGCCGGCCGAGCGCCTGGAAAACGGGCGCGATTTTCTGGTCACCAACAAGTGGGTTGTGTTCGGGCACCATTTTGCCGCGATCGCGGGGCCGGGTCCGCTGGTGGGTCCGGTGCTGGCGGCGCAGTTTGGCTATCTTCCCGGAACCATGTGGGTGCTGGCCGGTGCCGTCTTCGCCGGGTGCGTGCAGGACTTCGTGATCCTGCTTTTCTCCGTGCGCCGCGACGGTAAATCGCTCACCGAAATGGCGAAAGAAGAAATCGGGCGCGTGGGCGGATTCGTCGCGTACACGGCGGTGATCGCGATTCTCGTGATTCTGCTCGGTGTCGCCGCGCTGATCGTGGTCAATGCGCTGAAAGACAGTCCTTGGGGCACGTTCACCATTGCGATGACGATTCCCATCGCGCTGCTGATGGGTCTGTACCTGAGGAGGATCCGGCCCGGTAAAGTGCTGGAGGTTTCGCTGCTCGGATGCATCCTCGTTTTGGGGGCGATCTTCGGCGGGCAGTGGGCCTCGCAGAATCCCACGATGGCGCATGCTTTCACCCTGCAAGGGACCACCCTCGCCAAGCTGATCATCATCTATGGATTTGCCGCGTCGGCGTTGCCGGTGTGGTTGCTTCTGGCGCCGCGAGACTATCTGAGCACATTTGTGAAGCTGGGGACGATCGCACTCCTCGGTATTGGCATTGTGGTTTTGCATCCCACGCTGCACATGCCTGCGCTGACCCGGTTTGTCGACGGCTCCGGTCCGGTGTTTGCGGGGAAGATTTTTCCGTTTGCGTTTATTACGATCGCGTGTGGCGCGATCAGCGGCTTTCATTCTCTAATCTCGAGTGGGACCACGCCCAAACTGATCGCGCGCGAGACCGAGACGCGCATGGTCGGTTATGGCGCCATGATGGCCGAGTCTGCGGTTGCCGTTATGGCGATCATTGCGGCGTGCGTACTGCAGCCCGGAGTTTACTTTGCGATTAACAGTCCTGCAGGCGTGGTGGGACAGACCGCAGCAGCCGCGACGACGACCATTTCCTCCTGGGGATTTCCCGTGACCGCCGCCGACATGCAAGCGCTGGCCCATGCCGTTGGCGAGCAGACTCTGTTCAATCGTACGGGCGGCGCGCCTGCGTTTGCCGTGGGCATGGCGCATATTTTTTCGCAGAGTCTAGGAGGCGCAACCGTGATGGCGCTGTGGTATCACTTTGCCGTCATGTTCGAGGCGCTATTCATCCTGACCATCCTCGACGCCGGAACCCGAGTCGCCCGCTTCATGATTCAGGACGCGCTGGGGCATATTTACAAGCCCTTGGGGCGGACGAGTTGGTATCCGTCGATTCTTGCCACCAGCGCCCTGGTCGTGGGCGCGTGGGGATTCTTCCTGTGGCAGGGCGTGAAAGACCCGCTGGGCGGGATCAATTCGTTGTGGCCGCTTTTCGGCATTGCCAATCAGTTGCTGGCGACCGTGGCACTGTGCGTGGCCACGACGATCATCATCAAGATGCACCGAACTCGATATGCCGCGGTCACGCTGCTGCCGCTGGCGTGGCTGGTCGCAGTCACGTTCACCGCGTCGTGGCACAAGATTTTCGATCGCAACCCGCGCGTCGGATTTCTCGCTCAGGCGCGGGTTCTGGCGGCGGGTCCAGCCACGAATGCAACCGCGCGGCTGATCTTCAACAACCGGCTGGATGCCGCTGTGACCGCGGTTCTGGTGGTTATGGTCGCTCTGGTGCTGATCGAGTCGGTGCGGCAGTGGATTGCCGTGTTGAGCGGAACGCAAGAAGTGCGTGTGAAAGAGGTCCCGTTTGTGATGACGCGGTTGGTGGAGGAGAGACCATGAGCCGCTTCGTAACGGTTGCCCGGATTGTGCTAGCAACGCTGCGCGAGATTTTCGACGAGTCCGCCTACGAGCGTTTCCTCAGCCGCACTCACTTGGCGTCATCACCGGGCGCCTATGCAGCGTTTTGTCACGAGTTCGAAGAGTCCAAAACGCGGCGGCCAAAGTGCTGTTAGGCCCGTGTGGGGCGGACGCTCCTGTCCGCCGCTTTTGACTTTGTTTCGTGAACCGAAGAAACTGCGGGTGCCTCATCTTTCGCGTTCTTTGCGAAAGGTGGGATTCCACAAATCTAAACGCCCACGAGGTAGCAGAATCCGATGTCACACAGATCGCTACTAGCCGTCGCGTCCTTTGTCCTTTTCGCGATTCCCCAATCTCTCGCGCAGAGCGGCGACTCCACCCAGACCATGCGCCCCGTCATTCGCGGACGCCACGCAGCCGTGGCCTCCATGAAGGCCGAGGCCACCGAGGTCGCGCGCCAGATTCTCGCGATGGGGGGCAACGCCTTCGACGCCGCGGTCGGCGGTCAGGCGGCGCTGGGCGTCACCGACTTCTCGCTCAACGGTGTCGGCAGTGATGCCGTCGTGCTTGTCTACAACGCTCACGACAAGAAGGTCTACTCGATCAACGCGGAGCCCCGCGCCCCGAAGCTCGCCACCATCGAGTGGTACGAGAAAAACAATGGCGGTAAAATTCCCGAGAGCGATGGCCTGCTCGCCGGCGGCCTGCCCGGCGCTGTGGAAGCCTGGTACACACTGCTCGACCGCTGGGGCACGATGAGTTTTGAGCAGGTGCTGCAGCCGGCGATCGACCTCGCCGAGAATGGCTTCCCGCTCAGCGAATATGGCGCGTCCTACATTTCCGGCTCGAAGAAAATTCTCAAGTATCCCACCACTGTCAAAATCTATCTGCCGAACGGTCGTGCACCCAAGGCCGGAGAAATTCTCAAGAACCCGGACCTGGCCCGCACGCTTAAGAAGCTGGTCGAAGCCGAAAAGGCGAATCAAGCCAAGGGCAGGCATGAAGCTCTTAAAGCGGCGCGCGATCGCTTTTACAAAGGCGACATCGCCAAAGAGTTGGCGGCGTTCTCCGAGGCCAACGGCGGCCTGTTCCGCTACGAAGACTTTGCGGAATACACCGCCGAAGTCGAGACCCCGGTTTCCATCAACTATCGCGGCTATCAGATTTACAAGAATCCGTCAGCGAGCCAAGGACCGACCGAGCTGATTGCGCTGAATCTCCTCGAAGGCTACGACCTGAAAGCGCTCGGCCACAACAGCCCGGATTTTCTCCACACCAGCGTGGAAGCGGTAAAACTCGCCATGGCCGACCGCGAAAAATATCTTGGCGACATGGACTTCATCAAGATTCCCTACGACGGCCTGCTCTCGAAAGATTACGCGCACGAACGCAGAAAGCTCATCGATCCCGCGAAGGCGTCGCTCGAACTGCGCCCCGGTTCGCCCGAGAAGTTCACAGCCAACGCATCGCCGTTAGACCGCCCGGTCCACGAAGTTCTCGACGGCGACGCCCACCACGACGGCGACACAAGCTATATCGCAGTCGTCGACAAAGATCGCAACATGGTCAGCTTCGAGCCCAGCCTGCACAGCGAGTTCGGAACAGGCGTCGTCATGGGCGACACCGGATTCATCTTCAACTGCCGCGGCGACTATTACTCGCTGGTGCGCGGCGAGGCCAACGCCCTCGAACCCGGCAAGCGCCCGCGCAGCACGTTGCAGAGTACGTTGATCATGAAAGACGGCCAGCCCTACGCCATCCTGGGCAGCCCCGGCGGCGACGATCAGGTCATGCGCACGATGCAAACTCTCATCAACATGATCGATTTCGGCATGAACATTCAGCAGGCTATCGAGGCCCCGCGCTGGTCCTCGCGCGCCTTCCCGGCCTCGCCCTTCCCGCACACCATGCACCCCGGCGACATGTCGGTCGAGGCGCGCATTGCCGAAGGCACACGGCAGGCGCTCATTGCCCGCGGTCACAAGCTGCGCATCGCACCCCCGTGGTCGCTGGGCTCGAACGCGGGTATCGTTGTTGACGCCAACACCGGCGTCCTCAGTGCCGGAGCCGACCCCCGCGTGGATGCGTATGCCTGGGCCTGGTGAGTAGAACGAGCACCGGCGAGGTGGGCCGGTGAGTGTAATCGGGATTTTTCGCCAATTAGCTTTTGGAGGACTTATCGGCACGTGTGTTTTCGAGAGCTTTTTGGACAAGGAACTCTTCTACAGCACGATAGCTTTCGTTATCTGGAAGAAGAGTGGACAGAATCTCGAAAGTCCGATTCTCGGTCGCCATGCGGAGCACAACGGTCATGGGAAGGTAGTGCCGCCAGACGCGCTTGATGCTGGTGTATTCGACCTTTGCCGTCCGCATCAGAAACGGCCTTGTGGGAAGCACCATCGTGTCGTTATCGAGCAGCAGGTAGTGCGCAACCGAAATTCGGCGCACTCCGATAATGAAGGCCAATGCTATGGGGACAAGACCAAACCATAGGCTGAACCCGTTAGGCATGTATCCCAACGAGAGCCATTCGGCAGCTATCCACAGAAACCCGCTGCCCAAGACAAATAGAATAAGCCACGGTCGCAGATCGTACCGATATTGATGAGGTAGCTCCATCTCTTCTTGCTGTCGTAAACAATTGAACGCGAGATCGAGGCATTCTTGCAACATTACTGTCAACAGGCCATAGCGCTCAAACCCCGGTTTAAAGCGAATGGGCGCTATGCCGACGTTACGTCAGCTATACCCACTCTGGGATTCCCGCCCCTTTCCGCGCTACACTGCTCTTGGCATGCGTGTCCTTGGGATTGATTGCGGCGGAGAGTACACCGGCTACGGCGTGGTCGAGATGTATGAGAGCGGAAAGTTGTGCTGCCTGACTTGCGGCGCCATCAAGCTCTCACCGCGTGAGGCGCTGCCGCGGCGACTGTCCCGCATCTTCACCCAGCTCGGCGAAATCATTGTCCAGCATCAGCCCGAGGAGGTTGCAATTGAAGATGTGTTCTACGCCCTCAACGTGAAGTCGGCGTTGAAGCTGGGGCAAGTCCGGGGAGTGGCGATGCTGGCTGCTGCTGCGGCAGGGCTCGAAGTGGCGGAATATTCGCCGCTGACCATCAAGTCGTCGGTGGTCGGTTATGGGCGCGCCGAGAAGCAGCAAGTGCAGCATATGGTGACGCGCCTGCTTGAGCTTTCCGAGCCGCCGGAGCCCATGGACGCTTCCGACGCGCTGGCCATCGCAATCTGCCATCTGCACACGGCCGGGACGCTCATGCGGCAGCGCGCGCTGGCACGATAGGGTATGGCAATCGATTATTAGCGCAACCATTTTTGGCATAATCATCTTTGGCATAATTTAGTGTCGGCGTGAGTTCACGACGCGAACGAATTTGAGGCTGATGATCGGCACGGGGGAAGCAAGAATGCATCGCGGGGCGCAGGGAAAGCTGCTGATCTTTCTCGCAGCGGGCCTCGCCCTCATCCTCATGTGGAGTTTCCCCGCTCGCGCTGCCGAGCCCGCCACGGTCACCTTCTCGCTGGACTTTCCCAACTCCGATCCCGAGAACTATTCCATCGTGGCGGCATCCGATGGGCACGCCCGTTACCAGTGTGCGGGGAGGATTTCGTCGGATTCCGACGACCGCGAGAACTACCAGACGGAATTTACTTTGTCGGACGCGACCCGCGCCCGGATTTTCGACCTGGCCGCACAAGCCCATTATTTTTCCGGCAAGATCGACTCGGGTCATCGCAAGCTGGCATTCACGGGCTCCAAGAAACTGAGTTATAAGGATGGGCAGCGGGAGTCCGCCGCCGCGTACAACTATTCCCCTCTGCCTTCAGTCCAGCAGTTGACGGCGTTGTTTCAAAGCCTTGCATCGACGCTGGAGTTCGGCCGGCGTCTGGCCCACTATCACCGCTACCAGAAGCTCGCGCTCGACGACGAATTGAAGCAGATGGAGGATCAGCTCCGCCGCGGGGGTCTCATCGAACTACAAGCCGTAAGGCCAGTTCTCCAGGAGATTTACGACGATAGCTCGGTCATCAACATGGTCCGCGCCCGGGCGCAGCGCATCATGGAAATAGGCAATAGCACGGCTGCGGGACACTGAATAGCGGCACAGTCCCATCGTCTAGCCTCTTGTTTCTATGGGGAATGCGGTTCTGTTTTCTACGCGGCCGGTATCATCGTGAAGTTTCCGTTCCCGCTGCAACCGATTGCTCCTGATAAAGTCCAGGTTCCGGTTATCTGTCCGTTTTGCACCGTTCCGTTCAGACTCAGAATATTGCCCTCCGCGCCGGTAATGGTGTATTGAAAACTTCCCGACACTTGGCCGTTGAAGTTCCCCTGCAGGGTGAACGACCCGGCTTGCGTCGTCGTCGACGGGAAGCAATGCGTGTTGTTCACTGTGAACTTAAAATTGCTCGATCCCAGTGAACCGTCGCCGTGGACCGCCAGCAGCGCATTGAAGGCAAACGTATCTGGTCCGGTGCTGGTGAGCGTTGCCGCCCAATTCCCGTTGATATTGCCCGCCAAGTTCGAATTCGAACCGCAACCTGTGAGCGCTAACATCGCGACCAGCAGAAAAGCCACCGCAAGATTTGATTTCTTCATTTGAGTACTCCTGATTTCAGTTTCGGAAGTCGACGTTCAGTTTTCGAAGTGGGCACTAGACTCTGCTGGCTAGGAAAACTGCATTGGCGGACATGGCGGATATATTCCTGTACCCATCTCGCGTGCAGGTGGGGTGCCATTGACGCGAAACAGGGCATCGTCCCAACTCGTTCATTTCATGGGGATACTAGAATTGCTAAAAATTGCCGAGGTTGCGGTTTTTCCGTTTCTGGCCCTACTCAACCGCACTTGGTGGTTTTCAGCCACCGTGGCGATGCCGGATTCTTGCAAAGTTGCAGTTCATGCCTGCATCCCTGGATGGCGCCAAGCCGCTTGCATTCGTGCGCGATGAACCGTTTTTGAATGAAGGCGTGGGCATCCTGAGGTCGGCCTATCAACGGGATCCGCCGTGAATTCAACGTTGCAATATTTCCGCAGATGACCTGAAAGTGAGCAATTCTGAACAGCCACCGAACGTGCAAAACAGTATTGTGCAAGTTGCCTGACGCGCTCCGCCTTCCAGGCATTACAGAATCGACCAGGGGATGATCGCGCGATTCACTGGATACACCCTGCGATCACAATGTGAGGCATAACGTATGAACAAGACGCACAATCTTTTTACCGCAGCAGCATCTGTGGTCGCAGGAGCCATACTGACAGCGGCGTTGCTTTTCACCGTAGTGCCACGACTCCACGCGGAGGATATCGACCGGTGTCAGCGCCGAATCGTTCACGCGGAGCATGAACTTCACGAGGCAATCGAGAGACATGGACGCAACAGCAGACAGGCAAATCACGAGCGTCGTGAATTGCACAACGCGCGGGAGCGTTGCTGGAGTGAGCGCCATCAGTGGTGGGATGAACACGACCACCGCTGGCACAAGGACCGCGATTGGAACGAGCGCGATCACGACTAGGCCGGGTCGAGCATCGAAAAAAGCGTACCTGTCACGATTTGCGGTCCGATCCTGGTCGTGGTGGACGACGTTCTCAAGGCAAGCGCTGGAGGAGAAAGTATGTTTCACATAATCTGGTATGTTCTCATTGGACTAATCTCGGGGGTCATCGCGAAATCGGTGATGCATGCGCATATCACGACCTCCTGGACAATCGTGCTCGGCATCATCGGTTCGATATTGGGCGGCGGCGTTACCCACATGTTTTCGCGCCCGGCAAACGACCGCTATCATCCCGCCGGACTCATTTTTTCCACTCTGGGCGCGATCCTGGTTCTCTTCATTTGCTACAAGCTGAAGATTCACTTTCCTCAATGAACTGAGTAGCCGCGCTTCGGGCTGGCGTTCTTTGTGGCATCACGGGGCCGCCCATGCTTGGGGCTTTTGCGCCCAGAACATTTGCCTTTCCTTCCGGTTAAAAATAGTAGGTCACCATATCTTCCAGTGACTTAGCAGACCGGCCCGATATTTCACGCCGGTGATTTCGCATGGCCGCTTACGTGTTTAGCAAACGGCTCCCGAACTGGGCTGGTTAACTTCCGAATTGCCGACAATCCGGGAGTTAGCCAGTCACAGGCCACGAGTGCGTTTCCTGTTATCGAGCAGAGCGTCTCTCTAGGGTTTTCGGGATGATCGCCAAAGTTCAACGAATCTCCGGGAGGTTCGTCAGCGTGGAATGGCCGGTGTTGCCACTCTTCACCTATTGATCGGCGAGCTATTGATCGGCGAGCTATTGTGAGGCGCCGAAAAGAATCGGGCTTACCATGGTTTCAATCCTGGCTGCCATCTCCTCGGCGGCGATACGGTTGGGCGTCTGAAGCCAGCGGTGCGCGGCTCCAAAAACGGCCCAGGCCGCGGTGGTTGCCAGCAGCGCCGCGTCGACACCGGGTTCCAGCCCATGAAGGGCAAGGCCTTCCTTAAACATATCCTCGACGACCGGGATGATGGAGATTTGCAGAGGCATCCGAGCCAACTGAGTGGGACAACCAGTGGTTTCAGCAAGATAGTCGCAGACGCCGAGTGCAATGGCGCGTAGTGCTCCATGGCAGTCGGTGAAAGTGATGGCGCGGCGCTCGATCAGATCGCGGAACCGGGCGCCGGTCATGGCCTGCAGCAGGGCATTCTTGTCCGGGTAGTGCAGGTAAAAGGTGGCCCGGTTTAGCGTCGCTTCGTCGGCGATCTCCTGCACCGAAATATCTTCGAACTCCTTTTTGATCAATAAGATGGCAAGTGCATCCATGAGCATGCGGCGGCTACGCAGAATGCGCGGATCCGTCGCTTCTGTCTCGGGTTGGAGAAGCTGGGCCATTCCTACTATTTAAAGATACTCCTTGACGACTAAACGACACTTGTTTATTTTCTGAATCGACATGTGTTGATTACTAATCATATGTCGTGCAGGAGGAATTCTCAAATGTCAACACTGCTCCATACCGATTCCAGCCCGCTCTACGGTCGGTCAGTCTCCCGCGAGCTGACCGCTGCGTTCGTCACCCAATGGAAGGCTTCGCACCCGGAGGGAAGGGTCATCGACCGCGACCTCAACGCAACGGCAATGCCGCCAGTCAATGCGGAATGGGTGGGTGCCGCCTACACTCCGGAACAGGCCCGCACTCCGCAGCAGAAGGAATTGCTTTCGCTCTCCGACTCGCTGCTCGCCGAATTGGAGCAAGCCGATGAGTACGTCATCGGAGTGCCCATGCATAACTTTGGTGTGCCTTCTGTGCTCAAGCTATGGATCGACCAGATCGCGCGGGTAGGCAGGACTTTCTCCTACGGGGCGGGAGGGCCGAAGGGTATGATGATCGGCAAGAAGGCGACCTTCATCGTCGCAACGGGCGGGATCTACGATGCCCAGACGCAGATGGCATCGTTCAATTTCGTGGAGCCGTATCTGCGGTCCGTATTTGGTTTTCTTGGCGTGACGGACGCGACCTTCCTTACTACGGGGGGGACCAGCGTGCTGAACCAGGGGCATGACCGGACGGCGTTTCTGGCGCCGCATCTTCAATCTGTGCAGACGCATGCACAGAACTTCTAGAAAGGACACACACACATGAGGATTACTTCGATTGTTGCTCGCTATCTACTGGGCCTTATGTTCACGGTCTTTGGGCTGAACGGATTTCTCAACTTCATCCACCAGCCGCCACCGACGAATCCGATCGCGCTTCAGTTTCTGATCGCTGTCAGCGAGTCGCATTTCGCCGCATTCTTCTTTGCGATTCAAGTGCTCGGTGGGCTGCTGTTGCTTGCGGGCTACTTCGTGCCCCTGGCACTGACACTGCTGGCTGCGGTGCTCTACAACATCCTTGCGTTTCACCTGACGATGGCGCCGGCGGGCCTTCCTCCCGGTCTGGTGGCCTGTGTACTGTGGATACTGGTCTTCCTGCAGTACCGCGAAAGCTTCAAGGGAATCTTCAGCGCGAAGCCTGCGACGCAGCCATGAATCTGCGTCGCAGCAATCGCTGCGATCCGTAACGCTTGATCTCGATCGCTCGCTGGGAGAGCTGGAGAATTTTATCAAGTACGCCATTGTCGGAACAACGAGAAGAATTCCGGCAACATTCTGGATTCTCGAGGGAGGCGCGCGTATTGCGGCCCGCGGTGCAGCACTGGGAATCGCTTTAGGGATCGCAGATTGAATTTCGTGGTTCTGATCCCGAGACCTCTGCGGGAGTATTCGTCTTCGATTGCTTGAGTTGCTTGTGTCCCGATAAGCTACAGGCGCCTAGAATGCGCCGGAGAATTTCCAGGCAGGAGATTGTCCGGCTCAGGATTGCGAAGATGATTTGTCCTGCTCTAAGTTCCTCTGCATCGCGTAGTGTCTCAACGTGATTTCCTTTATGAATTGTGTTCGTAACCTACCAATACTGCATTTGCGTTGCCGCCTTCCGCTCGCAGCGGTTTTGGGAGCGCGGGTTGCGCCTCGCGCTTCTGATACGGCGAAGCGCCGCGCTTGACGCCGACATCATCGAACAGTGAATCAATGAAGAGCCGGAGACACGGGCTCATTTGGACTGGCAATCCGAGATTCTCTAACGTTCCCATCGCTTCACTCCCACAGTTTTCGATTGGTGTTCGGTGTGCTTGAGATTTTTACAAACTGCGGAGCAGAGCGCATCCCGATATGCAGTGTTTTTTTCTTACCCAAGAAGACTGAAAGCCAGGTAACTCGATCGAGGTAGTTCAGTGAGAGTCAAAGAGGACTGTCGTCTGAAGAGTGTGGCCTGGCGGGAATGACGATCTCGCGGCGTCCATGGCGTTGCGCATCGAGCGAATATGCCCCCGGACCAAGGCACAAGAGTGCCACTGCAATTACGGCCGTAAACACTGCGGAGACCCTGGCTGATAAGACGTTGGATACGGGCACATGTATCACGCCGAGGGCGGCTCCCAAGCTGATCAGAGAGCCAAGACTACAAGCTAACCGGTTGAACAGTCCAAGCAGGAGCAACAGTCCGCAGATTGAGGACAGCGCTGCCACGGTCAGGGGCAACAGTCTCGCTTCCGGCCACGCGATGAAATGAATCGCGCCCAAAGATACGAGCGCTATGCCCGCGGTGGCCCGGAGCAAGAGCAGTCCGAGGCCGGACAGCCCATCGGGGAAGATCGTGAAAGTCGATCGCAGCGTCAAAGTGGTCAACGCCACAGGGTAAACAGTTTTGTGACTGGGCGAATCCCTAGAGGTTGGAATTGTTACGTACCACTATCGGGGTACCTGCGGACTGCTTTGGGAGTGTGGTTAGAGCTGAATAATTCCGCGGCGAACGCCGATGGCGACGGCCTGGGTCCGGTCGCTGGCGCCTAGTTTCTCCATGATGTGCTTCATGTGCACTTTGACCGTCTCTTCAGTGATGAAAAGTTTTTCCGCGATGTCGCGGTTTCGGTTCCCGCCCGCGATCTCGCGAAGCACTTCCACTTCACGTTCGGTGAGAACTTCATCACTGATGTGCTCGGCAATGTGAGCGGCAATTTCGGGCGGGATACGCTTTTTGCCGGCATGCACTTGGCGGATTACTTCCAGCAGTTCCTTGGGAGGCATGCTCTTCAACATATAGCCCCGAGCCCCGGCCTCAAGGGCACGTTGGATTTCCACATCGCCTTCGAACGTAGTGAGCATGATGATGCGGGCATCGGGAAACTCGGTGCGGATTGCGATCATCACGTCTACGCCATTCATGTCGGGCAAGCGCAGGTCCATGAGCGTGACGTCCGGCTGGTGCTTCTGAAACTGTTGAATGGCGTCACGGCCCGAGGCGGCTTCGCTGACCAGCACCATATCCGGCTGGCTTTTGATGAGTGCGGCAATGCCTTCGCGCAGCAGAGGATGGTCGTCAACGCTGAAGACGCGGATGCTGTTAGGGGTGTTCATTGTTGTTGTTTGCCTTCGGGCTTCTTGGCGTCATGTGCAACCGGCCGCCTATTGAATCGGGCAAACCGTTTCCGTGGACGGGCTGAGGCATGAGATTGAAACGCGACTTGGCCGGGCACGGTCAATTCAACCTCGGTTCCAGCAGCTGCACGGCTCCATACCCTGAGCTTCGCCCCGACCTTTTCCGCTCGCTCCCGCATGCCGGGAAGTCCCCAATGCCCATCGCGTCCGGCGCGCAACACCTGAGGATCGATCCCGCAACCGTTGTCACGAACCAGAATGCGAAGATTGCTGGCGGAGTAGTCAATCTCAACGTCGATCCTGCTCGCGCGCGAATGGCGGAAAGCATTTACCAGGGATTCGCGGCCAATGCGGTATACCTCGTCGCGAATCACGGGATGCAATGCCCGGGGCATGCCTTCCATGACGACGCGAAAGTCAACTTCTTGCTGGATGACAAGTTCCTGCGCAACGTGGGAAAACGCCTGCGAGAGATCGTCCGAATCATCATGCCCGGAACGCAAACCACGAACCGCGTTACGGCCTTCGTCGATGACTCGGCCCATGAGCGTGAGAACCCGATTCATCAGCGGTTTCGCAGGGGAATCCGCCGGGAGCTGATCTTCTGCCACGTGTAGCTGCATGGATGCGCTGAGAAATCCCTGCAATAACGTATCATGCAGCTCCTGAGCGATGCGCGTGCGTTCGGCGAGGCGTTCCTCGAAACGCAGGTTCAGTTGTTGGGTCAGTCGATGGAGGTGGAGTCGATAAAACACGAACACGATGCTTGCGAGAAGCACGGCCAATGTTGACCGGAACCACCATGTCTGCCAGAGTGCAGGCTCGACCTGGATGCCGACAACCGTCTCCGAGCCGTTCCATTCTCCATAACTATTGCTGGCGAGAAGATGGAAATGGTAGGTGCGCGGGCCCAAATTGGTGTAAACCGCTTCGCGAGCGGCGGTGGGCTCGCTCCATTGCCGGTCGAAACCTTCCAGGAAATATCGAAAACGAATCCGCTCCGGTACGGCCAGGCTTAGAGCGGTATATGCGAATGTGATTCTTTTGTGGGCAGCAGGAACCTGGATCGAATCGATGGGAGTGATTGCCATTCCATCCGCCATGACTGACTCAACATGAGCAATGGCCGGGGGCCAAGCGGACGCCAGGTGAGATGGATCGACTACCGAAAGGCCACCCTTCACGGAAATCCAGATCCTTCCCTCAGAGTCACCGATTACCGACCTGTTTCGATTGATTCCTTCGCTGCTTGGCAGACCATCGGCCGGGCCATATTCGCGAATGTCTCCCGTTCCAGCGTTACCTGCGAACAGTTTGTCTCGTGGCACCCGCAAGACATGACTCGAAGTCGTTATCCAGAATCGTCCGCTCTTGTCTTCCGCGATGCCGAAGATGGGTACGCGCAAAACGTCGGGCAGCGACGGAACTTGAACTTTCCCGGAGACGAGAAACGCCAGGCCAGCGGACGTTCCGCTCCACAGCACTCCCGCTGAATCCTCGAAAAGGCAATTCACCTTGGCCGAAGGGAGACCGTCCCGCGTGCTGTAGGTTTTCCACTGATTATTGGACAGTGAACTCAATCCATTGGATGTCGCAAACCACATCGCTCCATCGCGAGTTTCGAGAATCGAAGAGACGGTGTTCGCGGCCAAACCGCTTGCGGCGGTGTAGGTAGTAAATCGCCGGTCATGGAATCTGCTGACGCCGCCGCTCAGAGTGCCCGCCCATACCGATCCATCTCGACTCTCGAGCACTGCATAGACGCTGTTTTGAGCCAACCCATCGGCTGCGGTGAAGGTCTGGCTGGTTACAGTTCCATTTCGCCATTGCAGGTGTGTGAGCCCGCCACGCTGACGTCCAACCCAGATTTCGTCTCCGCGGCCTGCGATGGAATAAACCACATCGTTGGCGGGGACCGCGATCGAGCCAGGCTGAACGTGAGCATCCTTGATCGCGTATACGCCGCCTTGACCGGGCGCGAACCAGGTTCGACCGCTTGCGTCGCCGTAAACCGGGCCGGTGTTCTCGAAGCGAGGGTCAGCAGCGGAAGAGAACGTCATGAAAACTGTATCTCGGATGCGCCCAAGGCCACTCGTTCCGCCGACCCAGACATTTCCCTCGCGGTCTTCAAACAAGACGTTGATAGCGCCGTTGCCGCGAAGATCTTTTTCGGCGGAGAACGACGCGCCTTTTGCGTTGATGCGCACGAGGCCGCGGTCAGTCCCGACCCAAACGTTCGAATCTCGATCCTGCAGCAGGCTTAAAATTTGCAGGTTGCCAAGAGAGGAAGGCAACGCCTCCCGACGATAGCCCTGGTCGTTCCGGTGATATAAACCGTTGTCGGTGCCGACCAGCAAATCGTGGTTGCTGATTGGCAGAAGGCAATTGATCTTGCGTTCGGGGAATGCGGCGTTCCCGGCGGTGGCGGCGCTGGCATTAGCGTTATTCTGCAGAAGAAATAGGCTGGCGCCCAAGGTGCCCAGCCAGATTCTGCCCTCGGGGGTTTCCGCGATTGAGATTACAGGCGAGGAACCGGGCAACATCTGGGGGGTTGCAACCCTCTGAGTATTTTCTCCTTCGAACCGGAACGTGCCCTTAATTACGTCTGAAACCAACACCCCGCCATTCCTGTCTTTCGAAATGGCAGTGACATGGGAACTCAGCGGTCCGGTACCATACGCGACGGTTTCGAATTTGCCGTCCTTCTGGCGCAGCACATCCAAGCCTTGCACGCGGATCCAAAGAGCCCCACTTGCATCCGTGAGCAATCCCAGGATAGGAACCGTCGAGGCGCCGACAAGCGATGAGAAAGATACCTGCACGAACGTGAAGCCGTCAAAACGAAACAGCCCCCTGTCGGTGCCAATCCAGAGATACCCGTCGTGCGTTTGCGCAATCGCATTGACTGCACCACCCGGGAATTTGGCTTCCGTATTCCAATTTTCCCGGACGTACTGGAACAAGGGGCGATTGGGGTCGAGTCCGAACGCAGGGCTGACGAGACACATCAAAGCGATCCCCTGAAGTGCCCGTCGACGTCGTTTCAGCCAGGAGATCACGGAAGGTACTCGAACTTTTCGATCACGACTTCATTTTCGTTCTTCAACGGAACTTGGCCCTTATCGAATACATACAGCGATATCCGTACCGACTCTTTACCCGCGGCGGGAACTCCCGAAGTGAACACATGCTGCTTGAGCGGGGAAATTCCGGCGCTGGCTGACCCGGCCGCGCTGGTAAACGTCACCTGCCCAGGTTCCCAGTGGAAAGAATGCGTGAAGACTCCGGCAGGAATCCGGAATCGCACAATGTTGGCGGGGATGTAGTAAGGCTGAACGACGTAGTGTGCATTGTCATTGTTCAGGTGCCCCCAATCGCTGAGCTCAACGTCCAGTTCGCGCCGATTCTGTTCCGTGCCTACACCGTCCCAGCTGACCAGTGTCAAAACCGCCGAAGGTTCGAGGTGAGAGACGTCGCGCACCTGAAAACGGTAGGTCCCGTACCCGAGGCTGCGGGTGAGCTTCACTTCCGCGGCCGTCCATTTACCTTCACTGCCTGAGATACGAAGATGAAGCGCGCCATTTGCGTCTGTCCAAACGTTGGCCGGGTCAAAAAAGTTTTTCGAGCCTGCACGGTAAATGGAACCGCTGCTCAAGGCCCACTCGTAGCCACTGAAATTGATGGTTTTCGGCGAAGGAAATACGGCCGCAGTTCCTCGGTCATTGACGATTGCCAAGGCCGCTACCCCGGGGCCGACGGCGGGCAGGGTTTCGGTTAGCTCGGGCGGACTGTACCCAGGCTCCACCAACAGAGCCGCGTAATCGGATCCAATTTGGGTCGGGTGGGCCCAGCGGCCATCATTTTCTATCTTCGTAAATGGCTCACCCGCGTATTGCTGCACCGTCCACCTTCCGTCAGTTCTCGCGTACAGTACGATTCGTTGTCCGGCTCGAGACCCTGTCACACGCCCAGCCACAATCGGCGCCTGCTCGGGCGCATCGGAGTTTGCGGCAGGCACGTGGCTGAAGATGATGGTCGGAGGGGACGTCACTGACTGGGAGCGGCAGGCGCTGAGCGCGAAGCATACCGCGAATACTGATAGTGCTTCACCGATCGCGAGAATGTAGGACCGATGTTTCATCGATATCTTTATCCATATCTATCGATCTTTATCCATATCTATCGCGCGGAAAACAGCATCAGCCCAGGCAACTACAGCAGGCGACTACAGAATGGCGCGGACTGAATTCAGTTCAGCAGTCGTATGCGGTCAGAGCCGATCCAGATCATCGGTATGAATGTGTTCGGCTGGTGTTTCCGCAGCCCCCCATTTGTACGCCGATTGTATACGCAGGGCGACCTATACGCACACCAGCAACTACGGGATCAGAACGAACAAGCGCCGCGTTGGCAGCCGACCCTAGCGGCCGGGAACCACATCGATTTGAAGCTTCGGGTCGGCGGCTGGGACGTAGGTGGTTGGGAGTCCGAGTTCACGACGCACGATATTGCAGCCTTGCGCCAGGGCACTCGCCTTGTAAAAGGCGATCTCGCGATTGCAGCCCTGACGTCCGAAGCCGCAGTCGTTCGAGATGATCAACTTTTCCACCGGAATATATTTCAGCGCCTTGCGGATTTCCGCCGCCACGTCTTCGGGGCGGTCGGCTTGCAGCGCGCGGTGACTTACGGCGCCGATGCAGATTTTTTTCTTGAGATCGTGCTTGAAAGGTTCGAACAATTCAAGGTCCGCTTGGTTACGGTCTTTCATCTCGAGAGTCCAGACGTCGCCACGGCAGCGCTCCAGGTAGATTTCGATGGAATTCGTGTAGCTGGTGTTCTCCATGACCCGCTGCATGTTGGGATTTCCCCAACAGGTGTGGATCCACAATTCCACGTCGTCGAGCCCTTGGACTTCCCGATTAAAAGCTTCAATCATGAACCTCACTTCTTCATGGTCCTTCCCATAGGTGTTGGCCATGAAATGGAAGGTGGGCTCCTCAATCTGGATGCACCTGCAACCCGCATCGCGCAGCAACAACAGCTCCTTGTTCATGGCTTCGGCCATGTCCCAAATGACTTGTCGTTTGTCTTTGTATTTTGGAGTGTGGATGTCCAAAAAGAGAGCCATCACCTGGGAGCAACAGGTTCCGAACTTGAGAGGCTTCCGCGTCTTTCCCTGGGCGATGCGCCACACTTTAGGGTAGTCCAGGGGGCGATGTTCGATTTTGTCGACGACGTGCGGCCAACGCCACCCGGTATAGATCTCGTTCAGCAGCGTGCCCGGCGGATAGTGTAGCCACGGCGCTGTGGTCTCCTCGGGCTGGAGGTAATCTCCTGCGAAGCCGGACCAGCGCTGAAGGGGATAGTGGTGCCAGGCGCGCCCGGCGAGGTCTTCATCCACGTGGAAGTCACCGTGGGTCACGATATCGAGGCCCGCGCGATCCTGATCGCTGATCACCACTGCCAAGGCGTCCTGAAATTTCTCGCGGAAGCGAATGTCCTGCATGCAAGTGTCGAGGGGGCGACCCCACATGCTGACGTCATACCAACGTGGACGTGGAAAAGATCCGGTGGTGGTGCTGGGAAGAATTAGGTTGGCAGTGGCAGTGAACATGGGTTCCTCCGAATAAACCCGCAGATACTCTCAAGCACTGGGGGGCGGCTGGTCGTCCGTGATGGCTGGCTTCATGGCGGCGATGGAAGGGGCTTTGCCCGAGCGATGCGGGTTCGTCACTTGTGCGCGACCGCAGCCTTGTCTTCGACCAGTTTGGGATCGGCGAATTGCAACCAGAAACCCATCATCTCCTCGTCGCTGGGCTCACCCCAGCGAATGGCTTTGGAAGGATCGGGATTCTGCGCAT